>Ga0066255_1000319_pt1 | contig 101287 bp, 76 predicted proteins | sample ThiBiot_750_biof_FD_71148 | JGI IMG/M metagenome (GOLD analysis project Ga0066255, IMG submission 71148) | Wastewater bioreactor microbial communities from Cape Town, South Africa - Thiocy_expt_750_biof (version 2) | ecosystem: Engineered > Bioreactor > Thiocyanate-remediating >...
CCGGCGAGGTGATCCTGCCGGAGAAGGTCGGGCGCGAGGTGGCGAAGGTCTACACGTCGTTCGCCTGGAATCGCGCTGGCAAGACGCGGCGTCAGAAGAGGCGTCGGTACCTCGACGACCTCGATCGGATGGTCGTCTTCACCAGGGACCTCGCAGACGCGCTCGGTGACAGTGCTGCGATGATCTACCCGGTCCGGGAGCCCGATCATTGAGGGCCGCCACACGGACTCATCTCGTGACTCGCACCGCGCTACGCACGCACCGAGCCGCACGGGACTCATCTCGCGACTCGCACCGCGCTACGCGCGCACCGAGCCGCGCCGGACTCATCCCGTGGCTCGCACGGCGCTACGCACGCACCGAGCCGCGCGGGACTCATCCCGTGGCTCACACGGCGCTAGCACGCACCGAGCCGCGCGGGACTCATCCCGTGGCTCGCACGGCGCTACGCGCGCACCGATCGCCAAATGCGCTCGGGAACGAGCCGTGCGGCATCGGCGAGATCGATGCCGGGAGCGCCGGCGAGCCAGCGGCGCGCGATTTCGGCGACAGGGCCGATGATGAGCATCTCGAGGAGCGGCTCCGGCAATGCGACGATGGCGCCGGAGCGGACGTGTGGCCTCAGCGCGCCGACGATGCGCTCGAGCCGGGGCGCCTTGTCGGCGACGATCGCGGCCGCGTGGGCGGGCAGGAACCGCTCCGACGGAGCCGCGTGGATGAAGCGCGCCATGCTGCTCTCACGTTCGGTGAACGCGAGGTAGGCGCGCACGATCGAGAAGATCGCTGCGCGGGGCGACGACGACGCCTCCACGGCGTCGCCGATCGTGTCGAGGAGTGCCGCCATCGAGCGGCTGTACAGCGCGGCGGAGAGACCATCCATGCTGCCGAAGTGGTGGTACAGACTGCCGAGGCTGATCCCGCTCTCGGCGACGACCGCGTGCACCGTGTAGCCGCCCGTGCTCCGATGCTGCTCGAACACTGTGAGGGCAGCGTCGAGCAGACGGCCTCGAGTGTCGCGCGCTCGCTCGAGACGAGGCTCGTCGACCCTCGCCCCCGAACGGCGAGCGCCGGGTCGATCCGCTCTACTCGCCTGCTTTGCTCGCATCGCCGGCGGCATGATGCGCCTTCGGGGTAAGCCCGCACAAGGCCTCGGCCTGAGCCCAGAGGCGAGCGGCGAGCGCGCGGTCGCGCGCGACCCCGGCGAGCGGCGTCTCCTTGTCGAGATCGAAGTACCGGCCGGTGACGCCCGCTAGCGTCGGATCGAGCGCGAGGCGGACGACTGGCCGCGCCCCCTGCTCCGGCGTCTTCCAGAGTTGCTTCACGCCGCGAAGGAGGACGCCGAGTAGTCCCGACCGATCGCCGAGCCCGGTGCGGATCACACCGGGATGCACCGCGTTGACCGTGACGCCACGCGGCTCGAAGCGCTCGGCGAAGCGCTCGAGCAGGAGGAGGTTGCACAGCTTCGTCGTCGCGTAGGTGCGGATCGCGTGGAAGTCGTCGCCACGTGCGGTCCCTTCGAGGTCGACGCGCCCCTTGACGTAGAGCCCCGCGCTCACCTGGACGATGCGCGCAGTTGCGCCTTCGCCGCCGAGCGCTCTCTCGAGCAGGTGGTTCAGGAGGAACGGCGCCAGGTGATTGACCGCGAACGCGCGCTCGATGCCGTCGTCGCCGCGCTCGAGGCGGCTCGGCCACACCCCCGCGTTGTGGACCAGCACGTCAATCCGTGGACACGCATCGAGGACCGAGCGGGCGGCCATGCGCGTCGTCCTCGGAGTCGAGAGGTCCCCGGGGACGAGCCGAACGTCACCGAAACCGGAGAGCTCACGCTCGGCGCGGAGGCCCGCTTCGCCGTTGCGAGCGACGAGAAAGACGCGGCTCCCCCGCTCTGCGAGCTCACGCGCGACAGCGAAGCCGATACCGCGGTTGGCGCCGGTCACCACGGCTGACAGTTGCTTCTTCATCGAGACGACAACGTAACCTCGGCCATAACAAAGTTCTAGAATATTGTTCTACAACACCAACGGCTCCCGGCTCGCTCCACGCGTGGCCGTGGTCTCCGAACCAGAGGTCAGTGACGACGTCATCCGCTACGCGCGGTCCACTCCGACCACGCATCACGGATCGTGCCCCGCATCCGCTCCCATGCCGAATCGGGACCGCACACGGAACTCGTGCCGCGGAACGCGGTCCTGAAGCCCGCACCGATTCGAGACAGCCCTCGTCGAGCGGCACCGTCGGAGCCTGAGTCCCGAATCGCGTTCTGAGGCCCGCACCGATTAGAGACCGCCCTCGTCGAGCGGCACCGACGGAGCCTGTGCGCTCCGACGCCCCTGACTCCGCGTCGGCTCCAGAAGCCCGCACCGATTCGAGACAGCCCTCGTCGAGCGGCACCGACGGATCATGAGCGCTCCGACGCCCCAGAGTGCCTGTCGGGTCCTGAAGCCCGTGCCGAATCGATCGGCGCCGCAGGAGGCCTGTGCCTCCGACGCCCACTGAGTCCCATGTCGGGTCCTCGAGCCCGCGCCGAATCGAGACGTCCCTCGTCGAGGATCGGCACCGCGGGGTCCTGTGCCTCCGATGCCCACTGAGTCCCATGTCGGGTCCTCGAGCCCGCACCGAATCGAGACGTCCCTCGTCGAGGATCGGCACCGCGGGGTCCTGTGCGCTCCATCGCCCGCTGAGTCCGGCATCGGATCATCATTCGAGATCCGCACACGGAGGCCCGCCGGCCATGGCCCCGCGCACGACGGGTCCGGGAGCAGCGAGGCTGGAACCGCGCCGCCCCGCGGTAGGTTCGGTCGGACCGCGGCTCCGACGACCGTGCGCCCGCGACTGTGCGCCCGCGACCGTGCCCCCGCGGGATGCACCGCCCGGGTTTCGAGTCCCGCATCGACATGCCCGCGATCGGCCGTGGTGCCCCATCCTCCTCGGGCTTACGGGCGACGGGACTGGCAGAGGCGACGCGGGGACCGTCCGCCCGCGGTGGAGGAGACGGATCGGACGATGGTGATACCGGTGGCACTGACGGCTCGGCGGCAGGCGCTCATCGCCCCGTGCGTGCGCGAGAGGATACGGCTACGCTCCGTCGACGATGGACGCTTCCTCGTCGTCAGCTTCGTTTCGCCGGCTCACCGCCGTTTGTCTCGGGATTGCGACGGGGCTAGTCATGCTCGGCGCTTGCGGGCAAGAGCGTGCCGAGCCCCGACCTCTCTCCGGAGAGACGCTCGGTAAGTCCTCGCAGGAGCTGCGCGCCGAGTCGTACGACTACGTCGGTAGCAGCACCATGGGCGCGAAACAGCTCGCGCTCACGTTCGACGACGGCCCGGGCACGCGGACGTCGGAGCTCTCGACGTACCTGAAGAACGAGAACATCCGGGCCGTGTTCTTCGTCAACGGCGCCTGCATCGAGCCCACCTCGCTGCCGAACGACAGCTGTGGGGCTCCTACGGCGAACGCGAAGACGATCCTCGCGCAGCTCGCGGCGGACGGACACCTGGTCGCCAACCACACGACGACCCATCGCAACATCACGACCATTCCGACGAACCAACGCGTCCAGGAGCTCTCCGAGACGGATGCGCTCATCGTGGCCCACGGCAAGACGCCCTGGAACCGGTCCCTCTTCCGCGCGCCGTTCGGAGCGTGGGCCTCGTCGGTCCACACCACCCTGAGCGCTTCGACGATGAGGCACTATGTGGGGCCGATCTACTGGGATATCGGTGGATACAGCGATCGTTACCCGAATGCCGCTGCCGACTGGGCGTGCTTCCAGGGAGATCTCAAACAGGGCAGCGTCCTCGTCCACTCTGCGCCGGGGGATCCGCTCCCCGACGGCTACGCGACCACGAGGGAGTGCGGCGACGCCTACCGCGCCGAGATCGACGCCGTAAGGAGCGGCATCGTCTTGATGCACGATCCGGCAAGCGGATCGACCGGCAGCACCGTCGACATGGTGAAGTACCTCGTCCCGCTCCTGAAGGCCGACGGGTACACGTTCGTCCGCGCCGACGAGGTCCCGCGCATCGCCGCCGATTTCCCCGCCTGTGCCGGCACCGGCTGCGTCACCTGCTCCGGGGCGGCAGCGAATCAGTGCACGAGCTGCGCGGCGGGTCGTTACCTGTCAGGTGGGACCTGCCTCGCGTGCAGCACTTGCGCAGCCGGGACGTACCAGTCCGCCGCCTGCACCGCGACGACGGACACCGTCTGCCCCGCCTGCGACGCCTCGTGCACGACGTGCAGCGGAGCCGGCACTGCCGCATGCACGAGCTGCGCCCCCGACCGCTACCTCGCCGGCGGCAGCTGCCTCGCATGCAGCACGTGCGCGGCCGGGTCCTATCCGTCGGCCGCATGCACCGCTACGACGAACACCGTCTGCGCGGCGTGCGACGCCTCGTGCACGACGTGCAGCGGAGCCGGCACTGCCGCATGCACGAGCTGCCCGGCGGGGAGCTACCTCTCGGGAGGCAGCTGCCTCGCGTGCAGCTCGTGCGCGGCGGGCACCTATCCGAGCGCGGCATGCACCGCGACCACCAACACCGTCTGCTCAGCCTGCCACGCCAGCTGCTCGGTGTGCTCCGGCCCCGACGCATCGCAATGCGGCGCGTGCCCGACCGGCTTCTACCTCGACAACGGGACCTGCCAGGCCTGCACCGTCTGCCCCGCGGGCAGCCGCACCGCTACGGCGTGCACACCGAACGCGAACACGGTCTGCGCGCCGTGCGCGGCCGGCACGGCTTCGAGCGTGCCGGGCTCCGAGACGTGCACCGCCTGCGCACCGGGCACCTACGCCTCCGACCCCGGCGCCGCGACCTGCAAGAGCTGCGGGAGCTGCGACGACGGCGACCCATGCACCACGGACACCTGCTCGCCCACGACCGGGTGCACGCATGCGCCGATCGCAGGGTGCGGGGGCTCGTCGGGCTCGTCGGGCACGTCCGGCTCGCCGGGCGGCCCCCTCGACGGAGGCACGTCGAGCGGCGCCTCGCCGGACGACGACCAATCGGGCTGCCAGGTCGGCCGAACCTCTCGCACGCCATCCCGACCCTGGGCGGCGCTCGGCGCGATCGGCGCGCTGGGGCTCGCGCTCGTTCGACGTCGCCGCGGTCGTGAATCGATCATGTGATGTGCGGCTCTCCCGACCGGGACTGGCGCGCTTGCGCCCGCCTACGCGACTCCATCCGCTCGACACGTGCACCGAGAATCGGCGCACCACTCCTGACGCGAGCGAGACGGACGAACCGAGCATCATCACGCACACGCGCCTGACGAGCGCGAGACACCGCGAATCGAGCAACGTCGCGAGTCCGCTCCTCACCGAGCGAGACGGACGAACCGAGCACCATCGCGCACACGCGCCTGACGAGCGCGAGACACCGCAATCGAGCAACGTCGCGAGTCCGCTCCTCACCGAGCGAGACGGACGAACCGAGCACCATCACGCGCACGCGCCTGACGAGCGCGAGACACGACCAACCGAGCACCGTCGTGTCGCCCCATCCCGACTCATCTGCTCGATGCCGCGCGCCGCGCGATCGATGCCGACACACTCGCGCCACGCGTTCGACGCCGACGCGAGACGCGGGTGAAGACGACGTCAGTCATTTGGCGTCGTTCGATCCTCGCGCAGGGCGCCGGAGGCGCGGCGAGCCGCGGGAGGCTTGTGCTCGCCGACAGGCAACCTAAGCTGACGCCATCATGGGTCTCCGCTTTCCGAACGAGCCCGACGACTATCGCCGCGCGCGCAACGAGCTTCTCGAGGCCGAGAAGCGGCTCCGCCGCCAGATCGAGGAGGTCGCCGAGCTTCGCCGCAAGCTTCCGCTGGGCGGCAAGGTGCCCGAAGACTACGTCTTCGACGAGGCGGCGGGCGCCAAGACGCGGCTGTCGGAGCTCTTCGGCGACAAGAAGACCCTCGTGCTCTACAGCTTCATGTACGGGCCTCCGATGGAGCGGCCCTGCCCGAGCTGCACGTCGATCGTCGACGGTCTCGACGGCCAGGCCGTGCACATCCGACAGCGCGCGGCGTTCGCCGTCGTGATGCGAGCGACGCTCGAGAAGGCCCACGCCGTCGCGGAGGCGCGCGGTTGGCGCCATCATCGCGTCATCTCGTCTGCGAACAACAGCTTCAACCGCGACTACTTCGCCGAGCGTGAGGGCGGCGGCCAGAACCCGCTCATGCACGTGTTCACGAAGAGCGCGAGCGGCGACATCCACCACTTCTGGTCGAGCGAGCTGCTCTTCGTCGAGCCGGAGCCGAACCAGGATCCGCGGCACGTCGATCTGATGTGGCCGCTCTGGAACATCCTCGACCTGACCCCGGAGGGGCGCGGCGAGTTCTACCCACGCCTCTCGTACGACCAGCCCAAGTAGCGGACCGAACCACCAACGGCGGCGCCTTGCGCCCCTCGGCCCGGGCGCGGAAGCCAACGGTACGCGGGCACGCACGCTCCTCGCGCGCTCCGCTCGGAAGGCCTCGGCCCGGCGCGCCGGCAGCGCCGCGTCCGGCGAGCCGCCCGTCGACGAAGCGGGCGACCATCGACGAAGCGGGCGCGCGCGTCGACCTCGAGCGGGATCGCCTGCGCAGACCTCGGGTGCCCCCGAGCGACGAGGAGGCGTGCGCCGTCGTGCGGGGAGCCAGTGCTCGGCTCACCGGTGCGTCGCTCACTCGACCAAGATGCTCACGGGCTCGCTCCGGTGACCGTCGGCTTCAGCGACGATGGCATGCTCACCGCGCTCGAGCGCCCAGTAGACCGGCGCGCCGGCAGCGCCGCGTCCGGCGAGCCGCCCGTCGACGAAGAGGGCGACCATCGACGAAGCGGGCGCGTCGACCTTGAGCGGGATCGCCTGCGCAGACCGCGGGCGATCCGGATCGACGAGGAAGCGCGCTCCGTCGTGCGGGTAGCGGATCGCGACGTCCGGACGGAGGCCCGCGCCCCCCTCGCCCGCGCGGAGGGGACCACATAGCGGCGAGGACGAGGTCGGCGCGTCCGCCCGACCGGCGGCGTGCGCCCACGAGGCGAATGGCCCGTCGAACCGCTCGAACGTGCGCTCCGCCACGAAGCGCGGCGGGCACGACGGCGTCGCGCGGAGCCCATTCCGGGTGTCGATCTTCATCGTCTCGTGCATCCCGCACGGAGCGAGAACGCGTCCCTTCGGAATGATCTCGTCCACGACGTGCTTGCATCCCGCTCCGGGAGCGCCTCCCGAGAGCGCGCACACGTGCACGCGCTCCACACCTGCGACGTCGCGCTCGGGCGCATGCGCAGGCTCGCTCGTCACACGCCGCATGGCCGCCGACATCGCCGCCGCGAAGAGCGGCGCGGCGCCGGTGATGCCGCTCACCTTCGTCATCGGTCGGCCGTCGAAGTTGCCGACCCACACACCGACCGTCACCTCACGCGTGAAGCCGACCGTCCAGTTGTCGCGGTACCCCTTCGACGTGCCGGTCTTGGCGGCCACCTCGAACGGAAGATCGAGCGCGGAGCTCTCGCCGAACGCGGCCACGCGCGCGCTCCTGTCGCGGAGCATGTCCGCCAGCATCGCGGCGACCGGCTCCGGCATCACGCGCCGCTCGTCGACCGCGGCGGGCGCAGGGAGGCTCACGTCGGCCGCCGCCCGAACGACGCGGAGCGGACGATGAACACCTCCACGGGCGATCGCGGCGTAGGCGCCGACGAGATCGTAGAGGCGCACCTCGCCGTCCCCGAGCGCGAGCGCGGGACCGTAGAACTCGGCCGTCTCACCGAGCGTGCGGAAGCCAACCTCGCGCAGACGCTCGAGCACGCGACCGACGCCGACCTCGTTCGCCGCGAAGACGGCGGGGACGTTGTAGGAGTTTGCGAGCGCCTCGCGGAGCCGGACGGGGCCGTGGAAGCGCTCGTCGTAGTTGCGCGGGGAGTATCTACCGCCCGGCGTCATGAGATGGAGCTCGACGTCGGGCAGCACCGTGGCCGGAGTCCAGCCGAGGTCCTCCATCCCGAGGCCGTAGACGAACGGCTTGAGCGTCGAGCCCGGCTGCCTCCGCGCGCGCACGCCGTCGTTCTTTCCGCCGTTCGCATCGTCCTCCCATCGCGGCGAGCCGACGTACGCGAGGACGTCCCCCGTGGCGTTGTCGACGACGAGGACGCTCGCCGCCGTCACGTTGCGCTTCGCGAGCGGCCGGAGCACGTCTCCGGCTGCGCTCTCGACCTCGCGCTGGAGCCCGCGGTCGATCATGGTCTCGACGCGTGCCGTCTTCCCGCGAAGCGCGGGCACCGCCGGATCGAGCGTTCCGGCGAGGAGCGCGTCGACGAGATGCGGCGCGCCGAAGCCGCCCTTGCCGATGCGGAGCGTGAGCGGCTCGGCCTTGGCGCGGGCATGCTCCTCGCGATCGATCATGCGTGCGGCCAGCATGCGGTCGAGGACGCGATCGCGCCTGACGAGCACGCGATCCGGACGGCGGACGAGCGAGTAGTAGCTCGGACCGCGCGGGATGCCGGCGAGCGTCGCCGCCTCGGCCACCGAGAGCTCGCGCGGCGGCTTGTCGAAGAAGTACCGGCTCGCGGCGCCGATCCCGCGGACGCCGTCGCCGAACGGCGCGCGGTTCAGGTAGTGCTCGAGGATCTGCCGCTTCGAGAGCGACATCTCGATCCGCGTCGCCATCGCCATCTCGCCGAGCTTCCCGCGGAACGTCCGCGGATGGGGAGACGCGAGACGGGCGAGCTGCATCGTGATCGTCGAGGCGCCCGACACGACGCGACCGGCGCGGAGCGACGTCACGATCGCGCGCACCGTCGCGGCCGGATCCACGCCGACGTGCTCGTCGAAGCGCCGGTCCTCGGCCGCGAGGACGGCATGGACCACGGCCTCGCCGACGTCGTCGATCGGCACCCAGACCGCACGAGCGGCGTCATCGTCCGAGCGGACCTCGCGCAGGAGCTCCCCCTCGCGATCGAGGAAGCGGATCGACGCGCCGTACCTCGCGCCCTCGCGGAGCGCCGCCGGCAGCGGCGTGAACGCGGCCCCGACGAAGAGCCACAGGATCCCCGCGAGCATCATCGCCCCGAGCGCGCGGCAGCCGCGGACGAACCGGCAATCCGCCGGGCGATTCATCCTCGCCTCGAGCGCACGCCAGCCGCTGACGACGCGGGAGTCCGCGAGGCGGCTCATTTCGTCTTCACCTCGAACACGCCCGCGGCCGTCCGCCCGAACGTCTCCGGTTCGTACATGCACTCCACTCGCGTCGGCGGGACCACGAAGCGGCCAGGCGTCGTCGCGCGCGCGAGGTAGCGGTAGTGGTACATGCCCGCGGCCATCCGATCGACGAACGTGAGCACCCGGTCGTCGTGCATCTCGCGGTGGTACCAGGAGCGCTGGAACGTGCTTCCAACCGCGCGCGCGTCGATGTCGCGAGCGTCGTCGATGTCGACCTGATCCCCCTCCTCTCCGGGCTCGGTGACGGCAAGGTCGCGCGCCGTGGTCGCGAGGTTCGCCTGCACTGCCTCGAGCCCTGCAGGCAGCGGATCGTCGATGATGACCTGCTCGCGCGGATCGGGCGTGACGACCATGAGGTCGACGAGGACGAGGTCGCTCGCGTCGGCGGTCGTTGCCGACGACGCCGGGATCGACCGCAACGCATCGGAGAGCGCCTCCGGCCTCACCGAGCGAATGAGCTTCTTCACGAAGAAGCCACGGTCGATCGGCGTGGTCGGCAGGTCTGTCCGCGCATAGCGGAGACGCGCCTCGTAGAAGAGCTTCCCCTTCCCGTTGACCTGGAACGCGAGGTTCTGGCCGCTCCGGCCGAAGATCTTCGCCGCGCCGAAGCTCGCCGACTGCGCCTTCACGCTACGGCCGTGGAAGGCTGCCTTCATCACCTCCTGGTCACCGAAGAAGACGCTCGCGTCGAAGTCGGGCGGCTCCGTCTCCTGGGCCTTGCGGTAGTCATCGAGCGCAAGGAGCGCCCAGGCGTTCTCCTGGGTCGATCGCCAGGCGCCGCCGCGACGCGCGGCGAGCAGGCCCTTCGCGAGCCGCCCCGCGAGGGGATGTTTCGGCTCGACGGTCACGAGCGCCCGGAGGACGATCGCCGTCGTGCGGTTCTCCGAGTCGAGCAGCGGAGCGTAGCGATCGCCGAGGTTCTCCGCGATGGTCGCCCCCGCCGGCGTGATCCGGACGTGGGCCTCGGCGTCGCGAACGAGCTCCTTCGCGTCCTCGGGGCGCATCTTCGTCAACGTCATCGCGTGCGCGAGCAGCGCCCTCGCGAAGAGCGGCATCTTCTCGCGTCGCGCGAACAGCCGGGACGCATAGCCGGCGTCGGCTTGGCCCGTCATCGCGAGGACGTCGAGGACGAACGCCTGCTGCGAGAGCATCACGTCGTCGTCACCACACTCCCACCGCTCGGCGCGGGGCCGCTCCTTCTTGGGCGTGCCGGACGGCTCCTGGAGACCACACGCGGCGAGCCCGTCGCGGAGCCATCGCGTAGCGCTCTCCGTCGCCGCCGCCGGCACCGGCCGCCCCCGCTCCTTCGCGAGGTGGAGGCCCCACAGCGAGTAGGCCGTGAGCCAGGTGTCCCCCCGCGGCGAGTCGGGCCAGTACCCGAACGCGCCGTCGGGGCGCTGCGCCTTGAGGATCTTCACGATCGCGTCGTCCGCGATGGCGTTCGTATTGGCCGGCAGCTTCACGCCGTAGTCGCGTGCGAGGTCGACGAGCGCGACGAGCGGCACCAGCTTGCTCGTGAGCTGCTCAGTGCAACCGTACGGGTAGTCCAGCAGCGCCTCGACGCCGCCTTCGAGGCCAACGAGCGCAGTGGAGGCGACGCGGAGATCGATCCCTCCGATGTCCGACCGCATGGCCGAGAGATCGCCGAGCTGCTCGGCGATGGCCTTCTCCGTCTCGCCGTAGAGCGCGACTGCCTCGAGGCTGAGCGGCGCGGAGACGTCGCGCTTCACAATGACGTCGTCGCGCGCTTCTCCCGCGGCCCGCGCGTGGAACGAGAGCTCGGCCTTGCCGACGGAGGGTGCCCCGATCGCCCAACGGACCTCCACCGAGCCGTTCGCCGGGAGAGCGACCTTTTGCGTGGCCTCGCCCGTGACGACGACGCCCTTTGCATCGAGCTTCACCTCGACGGTCTGCGCAGGGAGGTTCTTCGACGTGAGGATGACGCCAGCGTTGATAGCGTCGCCCGCGCGGAGGAACCGCGGGAGCGCGGGCCGCGCCATGAGCGGCCGGCTCGTCACGATCGATTCCTGACCGAAGCCGAAGCGATCGGACTCCGACGTCGCGACCGCCATGAGGCGGAACGTCGTCAGCGAGTCGGGGAGCTTGAAGCGCAGGTGCGCCTTGCCGTCGGGGCCGGTGAGGACCGACGGCTGGAAGAACGCCGTCGTGCGGAAGTCCTGTCGCGTGGAGAGGCCCTCGCCGCCGCCACCACCCTCGTCGCCCTTGTCCTCGCCGGGCCCTCGTCCCAGTCGGAGGATGCGCGCGAGGTTGTCGCGCGACTCGATCGGCGCAACGCTGAGGCTCCGGCGCGCCGCGAAGACGGGCAGCGGGTCGGGCGTCTTGTAGCCGGTGAGCATGAGAACGCCCTCGTCGACGGCGTAGAAGGCGACGTCCGCGTGCACGCCCTTGCCGGCGCGGTCGGTCACGACGAGATCGACATCGACCTCGTCGCCCGGGCGATGGTCCTTCTTCGACGGCTTCACGTCGACCTTCAAGCGGCGCCCCTCGGGGTTGACGCTGATCTCCGCCCAGCCGATGCGGAAGCTCGGTCCGCCGACGTCCGCGCCCTTGCCCTTTTTCGCGTCCGCGGGAGGAGGTGGCGCGGAGCGCCCCTTCACGAGCTGGACGGAGACGAAGACGTTCGGCCACATCTCCGCGGTGACGGGGATGCTGAACACCGGCATCGATCCGCGCACGGTGACACGCTCCTCGCGGGAGATCCCCTGTCGCTCGACGGTGACGAGCGCCTCGGCCTCCTTGAACGGGCTCTTGACGAGCACCTTCGCGACGTCGCCGACCTCGTACGACTCCTTGTCCGTCACCAGCTCGAGGCGTGGCCCGTCGTACACCGGCCAGGCGACGCGCGCAGAGTCTCCGCTGACGTAGACGCCGTAGCTCGACGCGACGGGGTTCCCGCGCTTGTCGGCGGCGCGGGCGCGGACGATGTAGAAGCCTGCTTCCGTCGGCCGGAGATCGCACCCGGCGACGTCCGCCGTCGTCTTCGCCTCGCAGGTGGCGACCACCTTGTCGATCGCGCGCGACTCGTAGTGGAGACCGTCCTCGCCGGTCGCCTCGGTCGCGGTCGCCCACGTGCGCGCGAGGAGATCGACGCTCACGCTCACTCCGACGCGCCGCGCGCCCGACGGCTCGACCGCGGCGACGGTGGCGCGGATCGGCGCGTTCGCGGCGACGAACATCTCCTTCGGCTGCTGGAGCGCGACGTAGAACTCCGCAGGGTGGACGAGCGTGGTCGCCTGGCTCGCGATGGTCTGCCGGGAGAGGTCCTCGATCTCCGCCTCGAAGCTCACGTTCTCGGGGGCCTCTTGCTTCGGTAGCGTCAGCCCGACCGCGGCCTCGAACGTGCCCTTCTCACTGAGCGCCCCGTCGCCCCCCTGGAGCTTCCCTCCACGCGCCGACCAGTCGGCGAGCGCCCACCGGTAGGCCGAGTCGTCCACGACGAATCCGTCGGTCTTCGGCGGTGCGAAGGACGTCTGGCTCCGCGTCACCGTGTAGCGCACCTTCCCGCCGCTCATCGGCGCGCCGAAGAGGTAGTCGCCACGTACGGTGAAGGCCGCCTTGTCACCACGGATGAACGACGGCTGACTCGGATCGACCGACACCTTGAACTCGGCGGGGCGGTAGGCGGCGACCTCGACCGCAGCGGCGGCGGCGGTTGGCTCCCACGACTCCTTGCGCGGCTCGCCTTCGGCGATCGCCTCGAGCTGGATGCGCCCGAGCCGCGAGGTGGCCGGGATCGGGATGTCGACCGCGAGCTCGCCGAACACGCCGAGCTTTGCTTTGTGCTCGAACATCGTCCCGCCCTCCGGATCGTAGGCACGCAGGGTCATCTCGCGCCCGCGCGGCGTCTCCATCCCCTTCAGCTGGTTCCGGCGGAAGACGCCCTTCACGCGGATGGTCTCGCCGGCCTTGTAGATGCCGCGATCGGTGAAGAGCATCCCGAAGACGGGCATCTTCGCAGCGAGATCGAGGTACGGCATCTCGGCGCGCGAGACGATGTCGCCCGCCTCGCGGTAGGTCCAGTCGTCGCCGGACCGCGCGAAGAGGACGAGACGCTCGTCGATGTTCCCGTCCGGCTTGACCGGCTGGAAGCGATCCGCCGGAAGCATCGCGATGCCGCGCCCGTCCGTCGGAACGGCGAGGAGCTCGCGGCCCCCGTCCTCCCGCACCGCGACGGTCGCGCCGCTGACCGGCTTCCCGTCGGAGAGACGCGAGACGAGGACGAGGCTCCCGAAGCGCGAGAGCTTGGCGCTGATCGCGAGGTCGGTGACGGTAGCGTGGCGCGTATCGAGCATCGGCCGCCGGCCCGGGACGGGGCGCGACGTCGCCACGAACATGAGCCCCTTGCCCTTCGGTCCGAGGAGGGCATCGGTGCTCACGTTCTTGATCGCGGCGACGTTCTTCGCGGCGCCGAGGCTGACGTCCTCGCGCTTGGCGCCCGGAAGCGACTTCAAGAGCTCGTACCGCTCCTCGCCGCGTCGCGGGCGAAGCAGCTTCATGAGCCCGAGCTCGTCGGTCACCCCCGAGACGAGCTCGAACTTGTCGACGTTGAGCGAGGACACCGGCACCGTGCGCCCTTTCGCCTTCGCGGCCTCGAATACGGTGCCCGCGAGCCCGATATTGACGCTGGGCGACTCGTCGTCGGTGGTCAGGGCGACGGCGTGCTCGCGCGGGAGGACCTGCCCGTACTGATCCTTCAGCCCCGGTGTGACGACGACGCGGAAGGTCCGCGCCGGACCGAGGTCGACCGGGATGCTGGCCCACTGGACCTTCTCGCTGTCGTCCCTTCCCTTCCCCCAGCGGATCGGCGCCGGCGGGTCGAGCCGCACGTGCGCCTTGAGGTCCCCGAAGGACACGGGGTTCGACAGCTCGATGTAGACGCCGCCGTGCGGAGCGCAGATCTTCCGCTCGGTCCTGGAGCAGGAGACCTCCGAGACGGCGAGCGGGCCGTAGGTGCGCACCGTGGCCTCGCGCGCCTCGCCGCTCGGGAGCGGCCCTTCGAGACCGCGGAGATTGGCGGCGACCGAGACGACGATCGGCGCGTCGAGCGGCAGCGGGGCCTTCGGTGTGAGCTTCACGAGCATCGGCACGTCCGGCTTCGGGCGGGACGCGCTGAACGAGATCGACGTCTTGCCCCCGAACGCGGTCATCTTCGTCGCCCGCTCGACCTCCTTCGGGTCGACGGGCTGGTTGAACCGCAGCTCGAACGCCTGCTTCGGCTCGAGGTGCGTCGCGCCGTCACCGGGGGAGAAGTGCACCACCCGTGGCCGCGCCGTCGTGAACGAGAACGAGTAGTCCGCGCCGAGCGTCGAGCCGTCGAGCGCCTTCGTCGCGCCGGGGACCGTGACGACGTACTCGGTCGCGCGCGGCAGCGGCTTGTCGGACGCGAAGATGAGCGCGCTCGTTCCGAGCCAGCGCCACTTGCCCGCAGGCGCGCCGCCTCCTCCCGCGATCGCGATCCTGGCGGGAGGCGCCGTCTCTTCTGTCCCGTTTGCCTCGTTCGTCTCGCTCGTACCGGAGGAATCGCTCGCGAGCTCGAGGGGCCGCATCGGCCGGTTGAAGACGATCGAGACCTCGGTCGGATCGACGGTCTCGCCCTTCGGTCCGGCAAAGACGACTCCGAACGCCGCGCTCGACGTCGTCCCCGAGACCTCCGCGGCGCCCAGGCCGAGCGTGCGCTGCGGCGTCACGCTCGGGGCGCGTGCGCCGGGGAAGCACGCGGCGACCGCGACGACGAAGGCCATGGCGAGCACGCGGCGGGCGGAGGCGAGACGGCGATCCATCGGATGCGCTCTACCAAGGACCGTGCCGGTCGCGGCGCTCGTTTTCCCTCCGACGGATCCGCGTATTCGAGATGCCCGCACCGGCCCCCTCGCGGCCGCACCGACACCACGCGTGTCCGTCCGGACGCAGCCCCGGCTCCGGCCGCACGGGCGATCACGTCGCCGGCCTCTCGATGCCGGGAGCGCGGTGGACCTCCCGACGCTCGCCGGTGACCGCCCACACGACGAAGCCACCGAACACCACCGCGATGAGCGCCCATGCCCGCATCACGCCATGCCCTTGCTCCGCCCACCACTCGATGAAGTTGCGAGCTCCCTGCACCCCGCCGACCGGTGTGACGAGCCCGGCGAGGAAGGCGAAGACGCCGAGCACCCGGAGGCCAAGCGGGCTTCGCGAGCTCGGCGCCACCCGGATGAACACGAGCCCGATCGCCATGCGGAAGAGCGCAACGAGGTAGAGCCCGACCGGAGTCACCGTGTATCGAGCGATGATCAGGTACGTGTCGGGCACGATGAAGCCGAGCACGCCGAGCACCAGCACCAGGAGACCGACGAGCAGCGCTAGCGTCCTCATGCCTCCTCCTCTTCCTTTTCCTTCGCGTGCTCCGTAACTTGCATCGCAACGTTCGCAACGTGCGTGCCCGGCGCGGCTCTGCTCTCTCTCGAGCGCCGAGCTCGCTCGCGACCGTCGTGCTCTTCCTCTCCAGAACGGGACAAGGACGTCGCTCGAATCGGTACCGTCGGTCTTCGTCGAGGTCGCTCATGAGATCGCTCGCCCGCGCGTTCGCTTCGCGCAACTACCGCCTCTTCTTTGGCGGGCAGGTCGTCTCGCTCATCGGCACCTGGATGCAGTCCGTTGCACAGGCGTGGCTCGTCTACCGGTTGACGGGCTCGGTCGCGCTGCTCGGGCTCATCGGCTTCTGCAACCAGATCCCCATCTTCTTCCTCGCGCCCGTCGGTGGAGCGCTCGCCGATCGGCTTCCCCGGCGGAAGATCCTCGTCGGCACCCAGGTCGCGTCGATGCTCCTCGCGTTCATCCTCGCCGGACTGACGCTCGACGAGCTCGTCACCACGGTGGAGCTCCTCGTCCTCGCGACCCTCCTCGGCGCCGTCAACGCGATCGACCTGCCGACCCGACAGGCGTTCGTCATCGAGCTGGTCGGCAGCGAGAACCAGATGAACGCCATCGCGCTGAACTCGTCCGTGGTGAATGCCGCGCGCGTCCTCGGCCCCGCGCTGGCCGGCCTCCTGGTCGCGGTCATCGGCGAAGGCTGGTGCTTCTTCCTCAACGGTGTGTCGTTCCTCGGCGTCATCGCGGGGCTGCTCGCGATGCGCGGCCTCCCCGCGCCGCCGGAGCGGCCCGCACAATCGCCGCTCCGTCACGTCGCCGAAGGGTTCCGCTTCGTCCTGACGAGGGCGCCGCTTCGCGTGCTGATCCTGCTGCTCGGCACCGTGAGCCTCTGCGGAATGCCGTACGTCGTGCTCATGCCCGTGTTCGCGGACCACGTACTCGGGGGAGGCGCGCGCGAGTTCGGCATCCTCATGGCCTCGGCGGGCTTCGGCGCCCTCTCAGCTGCGCTCACACTCGCGAACCGACGCGAGCTCAAGGGTCTCCTGGCCAGGTGGACCATGCCCGGTTCGGTGGGGTTCGGCGCGGCGCTGATCGCGTTCTCCTGGTCGCGAAACATCCTGCTCTCGTGCGTGCTCCTGTGCCTCGCTGGCTTCACGATGATGATGCAGACGGCTTCGACGAACACGCTCCTCCAGGCGATGTCGCCGAACGCGCTTCGTGGTCGCACGATGGCGGTCTACGCGATGATGTTCATGGGCCTGGCGCCGGTCGGCTCCCTCATCGCGGGCCTCGTCGCCGAGCGGATCGGCGTGCCGGCGACCCTCACCGCAGGCGGCGCCATCTGCATGGCGGCCGGGCTCGCCTTCCGCCTCCGGCTTCCGTCGCTCGTCCCGAAGACACACGAGCTCGTCCGCCTCGCCGCGGCCTCGTGAGCGGTGAGCGGTCGCGCGGGTAGCGTCCCGGCACCGCGAGGCGCTCCGACCTCAGCAGAGCGCCCTCAGCCCGACAGGACGGACGATACAAAAGAGTTGCAGTTCGAACGGTGCAAGAGCTTGCCACGCCCCTGGCTTGCGATTAGGAAAACGCGCCCCCCATGCAGCTAAGAAACGTGGCGATCGTCGCTCACGTCGACCACGGTAAAACGACCCTCGTCGACCACATGCTCAAGCAGGCCGGTACGTTCCGCGAGAACGAGGCCGTCGCCGAACGCGTCATGGATTCGAACGATCTCGAGCGCGAGCGCGGGATCACGATCCTCGCGAAGAACACGAGCGTTCGCTGGAAGACGAAGAGCGGCGAGATCATCAAGATCAACGTCGTCGACACTCCAGGCCACTCCGACTTCGGCGGAGAGGTCGAGCGCACGCTCATGATGGCCGACGGCGCCATCCTGCTCGTCGACTCGGCCGAAGGGCCCCTGCCGCAGACGCGCTTCGTCCTCACGAAGTGCCTCGAGCTCGGGTTCCCGGTCATCGTCGTCATCAACAAGATCGACCGCCAGGACGCCCGCCCGAACGACGTCCTGAACGAGGTGTTCGACCTCTTCGTCGACCTCGAGGCATCGGACGCGCAGACGGACTTCCCAGTCCTCTACGCGATCGGACGCGACGGCATCGCAAAGACGTCGCTCGACGATCCGTCGACGAACCTCCAACCGCTGTTCGACACGATCCTCGCGAAGGTCCCGCCGCCGAAGGGCGACCCGACCGCGCCGCTCCAGATCGTCGTCAACAACATCGACCACGACGAGTACGTCGGCCGCCTCGCCATCGGGCGCGTGGCCGCCGGCACGATCAAGGCGAACCAGCCGGTCGGCGTCCTGAAGGACGGCTCGAAGGCGAAGGCCCAGATCAAGGTACTGAACACCTTCGAGGGCCTCAAGCGCACGGTCACTACCGAGGCGCAGGTCGGAGAAATCATCGCGATCGCGGGCATCGAGGACATCGACGTCGGCGACACGATCACGGATCTCTCCGAGGGCTGGGAGAACCGCGCCCTGCCCCGCATCGTCGTCGAGCAGCCGACGATCAAGATGCGGGTCGGCGTCAACACCTCGCCGCTCGCCGGCAAGTGCAAGCAGTCGAAGTTCCTCACGAGCCGCCAGCTCCGCGAACGCCTCCTTCGCGAGACGCGCCGGAACCTCGCGCTCAAGTTCGAGGACACCGACTCCCCCGACACGTTCACGGTCCTCGGCCGCGGCGAGCTCCAGCTCGGCATCCTCGTCGAGACGATGCGCCGCGAAGGCTACGAGATGCAGCTCGGTAACCCCGAGGTCATCACGAAGGAGATCGACGGCGTCCCGCACGAGCCCTACGAGCTCTGCGTCATCGACGTGCCTGATGCGTTCATCGGCACCGTCACCGAGCGCCTCGGCCAGCGCCGCGGCCGCATGACCAAGATGGCGAACCACGGCCACGGCCGCGCCCGCCTCGAGTTCCGCGTGCCGAGCCGCGCCCTCATCGGCTTCCGTGGCGAGTTCCTCACCTCCACGCGCGGCACCGGCCTCCTCACGACCGTCTTCGACGGTTGGGAGCCCTGGGGCGGCGCGATGGCGAAGCGGCAGCTCGGCGCCATCGTCTGCGACCGCGCCGGCGTCGCCACGCCCTATGCGATGAACCATCTCCAGGCCCGCGGCGAGTTCTTCATCTCGCCGGGCGTCGAGGTCTACGAAGGCATGATCGTGGGCGAGCACAACCGCCCGAGCGACGCCGACTGCAACCTCATCAAGGAGAAGAAGCAGACGAACGTGCGCAACCACGGCAAGGACGACAACGTCATGCTCGCGGTGCCGCGTACGCTCAACATCGAGACCGCGATGGAGTGGATCGACGCCGACGAGCTCGTCGAGGTCACCCCCGACGCCGTCCGCGTGCGCAAGCAGATCCTCTCGATCAACAAGCGCCCGCGCCGCTCCGAGGCGATCGAAGAGGCCGGATCGCGCGGGATCTCGAACGTCCCCGCCGCGATGGAAGACTGACCGCATCGAGGGCGAGGGCGGCACCTCGTCCTCGCCTTCCAGCTCCAAGCAGCGCCCCGCGCTCGCTCGTACACACGAGCGAGCGCGCGTGTTTTGTCGGCAAGCGTGATACCGATCGGCCGCCCGGACGGCGGCCGGACCGCCTGCGCAGGGTGCGCATCGCCCTTGCGCAACATGCGCAGCCTGCGCAACGCGCGCGGCGCGCCGGGGTCGAAAGCGACCGTCGAGCGCGGAAATGCCGCCTCCTTGTGCGCTTTCTGCGGCTGGTCCGCTCGTTGCTCGAAGGAACGGCACGTCCGGCATCTGCAGGCGCACCGGGGCGCGCTCTTCACCGAGCACTCCGCCCTCGTCGTCCGCGCAGTCGGTCCGCGCAACAACGAAAGGCTTCCTAGTGAACTTCAAGTCCTCCGCTCTTGCTCTTGCTCTTGGTGCGCTCTCGAGCGCGTTCGCCGTCGCAGCTTGTGAGGCCGACACGGGCTCGGGCCCCGGCGACCTGCCCGACAGCGGTACGCCGGGGACAGACGCGGCACCGGCGATCGACTGCCCTGCTCCGACCGCAGGGCCCACGAAGCACAAGGACGACGTGGAGGGCGACACCGTCTGGACGGCCGCCGGCAGCCCGCACATCGTCGAGAACGACGTCAACGTTCGCAACGGCGCGAAGCTCACGATCGAGCCGTGCGCAGAGGTTCGTCTCGCCAAGGGGACGCACATCAACGTCGCCTACCCGTCGACGCCCAACACCGGCACGCTGATCGCCGAGGGCACGGCGACCAAGCCGATCAAGTTCACCGGGCTCGACGGCGCGCGCTGGGCCAGCGTCCACGTGAACGCGCCGGGCACCGCGCGCTTCGCGTACGCGACCTTCGAGGGCGGCGGCGGAGGTGACTTCGAGCAGGGGGGGACGCTCGTGGTCCGCGGCGACAACGCGATGCCGGCAAAGGCGGTCGTGTTCGTCGACCACGTCACGATCGAGAAGTCCCTCGGCACCGGCGTGTGGATGGCGAACCGCTCGATGTTCATGACCGGCTCGAAGGAGCTCACGATCACGACGTCCGGCAGTGACGAGAACCCATACCCGATCGAGATCACCGAGCACGCGATCGACACGCTTCCGACCGGAAGCTACACGGGCAACAAGAAGGACGAGATCCTCATCGCGTCGGTCGGTGGCGGCCCTGCCGGTAGCGGCCTCGTCGTCGACGCGACCCTCCACGAGCTCGGCGTGCCGTACCACATCGGAGACAGCAAGCTCGACAGCTTCGTGATCGGCGGCAGTGAAGACGGCTCGGTCGCGACGCTCACCATCGAGCCCGGCGTCGTCATGCGCTTCGAGCCGGAGACGGCCTTCAAGGTGCAGACCTTGACGACCGACAAGCCGTCGACCGCCGCGGTGCGCGCGATCGGCACCGCCGACAAGCCGATCGTCTTCACCTCGGCCTCGCCGACGCCGAAGGCGGGCGACTGGCGCGGCCTCTGGTTCGGAGGCATCGCGCAGGCGACGAACGCGTTCGAGCATGTCCGCGTCGAGTACGCGGGCTTCGACTGCAGCTGCAGCCTCAACACCTGCAGCCTCGGCGTGACCGAGCACGAGGCAGCGGTCATCTTCACCGCTCCCCCGCCGAGCGTCTTCATCAAGAACTCGGTCTTCAAGGAGATCACCGGCCATGGGATCGTCCAGGGCTTCGATGGGGCGCTCCTCAACTTCCGCCCGACGAACACCTTCGAGAACGTGAGCGGCTGCATCCAGACCCATCCGCGCAACGTCGACAGCACGTGCCCCACTCCCCGACCGATGTGCGACGGCCTCTGAGGAGCCTCGCGATCGCGTGAGGCGCTATGCGCGCGATGAGCTCGATGCACGAGCCCATCGCGCGCGGGGCCACATTCTCGGCTGGGTCCGCGACCAGGAGGGGGCGTGCTCAGCCGACGGCGAGGCCGGACGCCTCGAGGATCTGATTCTGGATCCGGCGCGCCTGGCGGGCGCCGTCGAAGTCCTGCTCGACCCGCAGGCGCCCCGCGCGTCCCTGCGCAGCGCGGAGCTCCGGATCGCGGAGGTAACGGAGCATCTCCTGCGCGAGCGCGTCCGAGTCGCCGGCGCGGACGAGCGTGCCGGTCGTCCCGCCCTGAAGCATCTCGGAAACGCCGCCGACGTCGAAGGCGATGACGGGCTTGCTCAGCGCCATCGCCTCGATGACCGCGCGGGGCAGCGGGTCGGCATACACGCTCGGCACGACGGCGACGTCGAAGTCGGCCGCGTACGGCTTGATGTCGGCGCAGAAGCCGAGGAAACGGAACTTGTCGTCGAGGCCGAGCGTGGAGACGAGCGCGCGGCACTCGCCGAGGTGGTCGGGGCGGATGTCCTCCGGCGTATCGCCGAGGACGGCGAAGAACGCGCGACGCCGCTCCTCCTCGCTCATCGCGGCGAGCGCGATGCGAGCCGCGTGGATCATCTCGACGTAGCCCTTGCGCGGGAGGATCCGGCCCTGGCTCCCGAAGACGACCGCGTCGGGCGGCAGCCCGAGCTCCGTCTTGAGGCGCGGGGTGATCCCGCTCGCGTCGAACTCCTCGGTGTCGAGCGCGTTGTGAATGACGCGCACCTTCTCCGGGCAGTGCGGGAAGAGCCCCGCCGACGCCTTCGACACGCAGACGATCCGAGCGACCCCTTGGCTCGCCGCGAGCCGATCGTGGAGCCCTCGAACCGCCTTCGGGAGCGACGTGTAGCGGACGTGCCAGAGCACCGGCACTCCGCTCGTCTTCGCGAGGAGCCCGCCGGCGAAGTCGGCGTTCGTCCCGTTGCAATAGACGAGGTCGAACTGGCCGCGGCGGATCAGCCTCGTCAGGCGCGCCATCGCGCGACCGGCGCGCAGCACGTTGACGGCGGCGCGAGCCCCGCGGACGTACGGAGGCGCCTCGAAGTCCTCGCGCACCATCGGCCGGTCGAACGGCTCGATCGGGTTCTCGACGAGATCGGGCTCGAAGAGCAGGTCCTCGGTCACGCCACGGCTCGAGTAGAGCTCGCTGATGACGCCGGGGCGCGGAAGCACGACCGCCCGATGGATCACGGACGGGTCGAGGAACCGGAGGATGTAGAAGAGGCTCCGGCCCGGCCCGCCGTTCCGAGCGGTGTCGTTGATGAAGAGGACGCGGGCCTTCCGGCGCGCCGCGAGCAGCGGGATACTGCTGTCGTCGGCACGCGGCGTCGGAGATTGCCCGGACGCAGGATGGGGATTTTCGCGCTGCGCCAACGACATGGGAGCAGTCCGTTACACCAGGCCGGTCGCCCCGGCAAATGAGGGTTTTGGGGGACGGTCTCTCGGGCTAGAAGGCCCCACATGAGCCGGGCCTACCTCTGCGTGTCGATCGACACGGAGTGCGACAAGGGTCCGGCGTGGCGATCGCGGCGTCCACTGTCGTTCGAGGGCGTCCACGTCGGTATCGTCGAGCGCCTCCAGCCGCTGTTTACGTCGTTCGGCGCAAAGCCGACCTATCTGGTCTCGGCAGAGGTCTTTCGTGACGAGCGCGCCACGGAAGAGCTCCGCAAGCTCGACGGGTCCTGCGAGCTCGGCACCCATCTCCACGGCGAGTACGCCGAGCCGAGCGCATGGCTGCCGGAGGTGACGCTCGACTTCCAGCGGGACTACGACCCCGACCTCGAGAAGCGGAAGCTCACCAGCTTGACGGATCAGTTCATTCGGGCGTTCGAGTTCCAGCCGCTCTCGTTCCGCGCCGGACGTTTCGGGATCGGCCACCGGACGATCGGCTTTCTCGAGGAGCTGGGGTATTCCGTGGAGTCGAGCGTGACCCCACACGTCGACTGGTCCTCTGCCGGCTCGCCGGGTCTCTCGTTCGCGGGAGCGCCGACGCAGCCCTACCATCCCGATCCCGCCGACCCAGCGCGGCCGGGCGAGTCGGGTGTCCTCGAGATCCCGATCACGATCCGCCCTCGGCTCTGGCAGCGGCTCCCCGGTATCGGCAAGCACCTCGAGCCTCGCTGGCTACGACCGACATGGATGACCGCCGAGGCCCTCGCGGAGCTCGTGGAAGACGAGATCGCCGACGCGCGGCGCGCTGCGCCCGGGCGGCCCGTGATCCTGCACGCCATGCTTCACGCGGCCGAGGTCGTCCCGGCGATGACCCCCTACGCGCCGTTCGAGGCGGACGCCCGGCGCATCCTCGATCGAGTGCACGCGCTCCTCGAGCTCGCCCAGCGTGAGGCGATCGCCGTCGTCGGCCTCGGTGACGTGCCGGAGATCCTGCAAACGTGACCGCACAAGCAACGACGTCGACGACACCGGATCCGAGCACACCCCCGACGCCGGGGGGGCCGGCGCCGAAGAAGCGCGGGATCGCGAGGACGACGCTCCTCGTCCTCCCCGCGCAGATCGGCTTCCGCGCGCTCGAGGCGACCCTCCCGCTGCTCTACGCGTACTGGTTCGGACGCGGCGACGCGACCGACGTCTACTACTTCGCCTGGGCCGTCTTCGCGTTCGCGGGCTCGCTCGTCTTCTCGATGCACCAGGACTCGTCGCTCGTCCCGATCCTCGCCGAGGAGCGGCTCCTGCGACCTGCAGGCCTGGCGCGTCTCCGTGGCTCGCTCCTCGCACACACCTGGCTGGTCGGCGGCCTCATCTCGCTCGTCGTCGGCGCGGGCGCGCTCGCCTGGTTCCGCATCCGTTCCGAGGATCCGTCGTTCGGCGTCGCCTCGCGGATGGTGCCTTCCTTCTGCCTCTACCTCGTCGCGATGAGCACGCGGACGTTCTTCAGCACGCTTTGCGTGGTCGAGCGTCAGTTCTTCATCCAGCCGATCGCGAGCTTCCTCGGCATGCTCGTCAACGTGGGCATCCTCGCGTCGACGCACAGCACGGCGGGGATCGTGTTCGTGCCGGTGGCATCACTCGCCGGCGAGATCGTCGCGACGTGCGTGCTCGCCAGCTTCGCGATCCGCGCGCTCGGGATCCGGATCCAGCTCTGCTTCGACCGCCCGCCGGCACTGCTCGCGTTCGCGCGCCTCGCCTCCTCCGAGGTCGGCGGCGGGGCGGTCACGCGCGTGAACCCGGTCGTCGCCCAGCTCATGGCCGGCCTCACCGCGGTCGCCGGCGGCGGCACGATGCTCCGTTACACCGGGGATGTCGCAACGCTGCCGACGTCCCTCCTCCAGGCGGCCCTCCTCCCCGTCTTGTTGAGCCACCTCGCGGACGACTATGCGCGACGCGACCTCGCCACCATCCGTCGCACCGTCACACGTGCGCTCGCGAGCGTGTGCGGCCTCCTCCTCGCCGCGTCCATCCTCCTCTACCTCGTCCGGCGCCCCTTGCTCCGCCTCGTGTTCCTCCATGGACAGATGGACGAGGCCGGCGTGGATCGGATGGCGGACCTCCTCCCGTACCACCTCGTCGGGCTCGCGCCGTTCGGAGCGCTCCTCGTCCTCGCGCGCGCGCACGTCGCGACGAAGAACGGCTCGATCATGATCTCGATGGGGATCCTCAACGCGAGCACGAACCTGATCTGCAACCTGGTCATGCTCCGAGTCCTCGGCCTCGAGGGCCGCGCGCTGGCGACCTCGCTGGTGAGCATCGTGGTCGCCATCGTGTTCTGGTTCCGCTTCCAGAAGCGGATGGCCGTGCTCGAAGCGGAGGCGCGCGCGCCGGCCGCCGAGAGGCCGACGTGACGGTCGTCCACGTCGTCGCCGCCGGGGAGATCGGCGGCGCGGAGCGGATGCTGGTCGACCTCGCATCGGCGAGCGCCACGACCAAGCGCCCCCACTCCGTCGCGCTCTTCACCCCGAGCGACGCGCTCCGCGCGCTCTTTCGCGACGCCGGTCTCGACGTCGACGATCGCGGCCCGGTCCGCGAAGGTCCGCTCCCCTATCTCGCGAGCAGCCTCGGACCGAGCGACGTCCGCTGGCTCACGAGCGTCCTCGAGCGGCGTCGCGCCACGATCGTCCATCTCCACACGTTCGCCTCGCAGGTCCTCGGCACGCGCGCGGCCCGGCGCGCGAACGCTCGCGTCGTCCGCACCGAGCACTCGACGCGCGTCTACGACGACCCGAGCTGCTGGCCTTTCTCGCGCTGGTCGCTCACCCGCGCGGACGCGGTCGTGTTCATCAGCGAGCACGTCCGCAAGGTCGCGCGCGCGCGCGCCGGGAGCATGCTCGACACCGGCTCGAAGGCGAGCATCGTCTACAACGGCGTCGACACGACGCGGTTCGCGCCGCGCCCCGAGACGGACGCCGCGAACGAGAGGCAGCGCGCCGAACGCGTGCGCTTCATCGCGCTCGGCCGCCTCGATCGACGCAAGGGGCTCGATCGCGCGCTCGACGCGCTCGTCGCCGTCCCCGAAGCGGAGCTCGACATCGTCGGCGACGGCGCGGAGCGGGGGGCGCTCGAGGCGCTCGCGACGTCGCTCGGCGTTCGCGATCGCGTCCGCTTCGCCGGACACGCCAGCGACGTCCGCGACGCGATCGCGGCGGCGGACATCGCGCTCTCGAGCGCGCGCGAGGAAGGCCTCGGCGTGGCGCTGCTCGAGGCGATGGCGATGGGTCGCCCGGTCGTTGCGCTGCCGACGGGTGGTGTCCCCGAGATCGTCCGCGACGGCGAGACCGGCTGGCTCGCGGCGACGGCTTCATCCGGTGAGCTCGCGCGCGCGATGCGAGCCGCGATCGACGTCCCGCTCGAGGAGCGGCGACGCCGAGGCGCAGCGGCGCGCGCGCGCGTACTGGAGACGTTCTCCGTCGACGCGATGTGCGCCGGCTACGAGGCGATCTACACGCGCCTGGCACCGTGAGCCTGCGGCCCGTCGCCCGAATCACGCGCCCGCCGCATGGGGAGGCAACGTGATTCGGTGGCGATGACGGACCGTTCTCGGCGCGCTCGGGATCCAAGCCCGCGATTGCAGGATCAGCGCGCGTGGCGTTCGGTCACGAGCGAGACGGTTCGCCCCGAGGCCGTTTTGTTTTCCCCGGCCTCGGAGGAAACTGTGGAGCGGTCGGCCGCGCGATCAGCGGACGCCGGCGCAGCGGGTGGGCAGGACGTAGAGCGTGCCGTCGACGTTGCCGATGCCGCGCTCGGTCGTGATGTAGGCCGTCTTGTTGTCGGCGCCGCCGAACGCGATGCCGGTCGGCTTGCTGTCCGGGAACGGGATCTCGCCCCACTTCTTGCCCGCGGGCGAGACGATCTCGATGAGCCCCTCGGTGGCGTCGTCGACGTTCTCGGCGATCCAGAGATTGCCGGCGATGTCGACGGCGATCCCGGTCGGGTTGTTCGCCGGCACGAACGCGAAGTCCGCCGCGTACGTCGCGGCGCCGTTGGCGTCGACCGTGTACTTCCTGATCGTCCTCTGGTCGAAGAGGCCGACGTAGAGCGTCGTCCCGTCCTTGGTGAGGGCGATACCGTCGGCACGGTTGGCGAGGCCGCCGTTGAAGGTCGTGATGGTGGTCACGCCACCATCCGGCGCCATGCGGTAGACGCCGGTGCTGGGCCCCCCGGCCTGCCAGTTGGGATCGGTGAAGTAGATGAAGCCCTTGCTGGACGCGACGGCGTCGTTGGGGCTGTTCGCCGGCCCGCCATCGAACCCGGTCGGAGAGCCGCCATCGACCAGCATGCGGAGGATGCCGCCGCCACCACCGGTCTCGCGCGCGAGCGTCGTGTAGATGAAGTTGTCCACGTGTGCGTTGCCGATCGGCAGGTTGCCCTCGCCCGTGGCGCGCAGCACGACACGCGCGCCGCCGTCGGGTCCGTTGCGGACGATCCTCTGCGCCGTGACCTCGGAGTAGACGATCGCGCCCGCGTCGGTGCCGTCGTCGATGAACTGCGGCCCGTCGAGGAACAGCCCCGTCGCGATCGCCTTGAGAGAAGCGAACGGGATGACGACGCCAGCGTCGGGGCTCCCGCCGTCGGCGGTGAGCGGGTTGCCGAGGCACTCGAGCACCACCCCGCCGTCGTCCCCCGCATCGCCCGCGTCGCCAGCGTCGCCGTTCCCCGAGTCGATCTTGCCGCCGGAGTCGACGGGCGAGCTGCTGTCTTCCTCGTCCTTGGTGCCGCCCCCGTCCGTCCCCGCGTCTTCTTCGGACAGCGGCGGCGACGGATCATCGCTGCTGCATGCGTAGGCGTAGCAAGCGACGGGCAGCACGGTCATGAAGAGGGCCAGGCGGCGGCGGAAAAACGACATGAACAAGTCCTCCAGCAAAGCGAACGGGGCTCTCCCGAACCGGCGATTCTAAACCTCTCCGCCCCACGGGCGAAAGTCGCGTGTGGAACCCAGCATGCCGCGGGCGACCGCATCCATCAGGGCGGCGAAGGCCGCATCGTCGAAGCCGGCGCCGCTCGTCAGCCAGTCGACGTGGCGGGTGTCGGCGCCCTTCACCGGCGCTCTGCCCCCCGTTCGTGCCGCGGCTTCGACCTTCGCCTCGGCCGCGAGCTCCTCGCCCTGCATCGCCCGCTCGTCGGACCTGCGAACGGTCCGACCGAGCAATCCGGCCAAGAAGCCCCGCCGCCCCGCCCGCTCCGGCGACGGAAAATGACCGAGCACGTCGAGGTGATCGGCGACGCCCGCCCATACGACCGTCCCCCACGCCTGCGATCGGACCGGGACGACGCCATCGTTCGCCCGGAGCGACGGCAACCTCCCGAAGGCGCGCTCGAGCACCGCGAGCGCCTCCGGCTCCGTCGTCGTGCACGGATAGCGCTCGTCGACCCGCGAGGTGATCCCGTAGAGCGTCGTGAACAGCGTCGAGGAGACCGCCCGCCAGGGGCTGAACATCGCGCGCGCGAGCTTGCGCGCCGTCGGCGGCGGCGCCTTCGCGCACGTCGACTGATAGACGACCCCCGGACGGTCCTCGACCCCCGACTGGAAGAGGTCCATCGCCTCCGGGGTGAGCTGGATGACCGCGCCCTGGTCTTTCGTGATCGCGTCGAGGTAGTCGCGCACCTCGCGGCTCGACGCCGGCTCGAGCGCCTTCAGCAACGCTTCGGTCGTTCGGTCGAGGATGGTGAGCTCCATCCCGAGGATCGCGCGATCGAGCTGCCCGATCGCCACGACGAGCGCGCTCGCAGCAGCGAGCGGCGGCGCGCCGAGCGAGAGCGCGATGAACGTGAGCGCGCTGACGGCGTACAGCATCCGCTGGCCGCTGACGGTCGCGAAGAAGCCCGCGAGCGGCGTGCCGTAGTGCGGCGTGCTCATCGTCGTGATGCTGGACAGACGGGAGAGCCAGGCGAGCCGAGCGCGGTCGATCGGCAGCCGAGCGCTGGGAGAGGCAACGAGCCGCGCGTCGAGGCCGCCCGTCGAATGGCCGAGGATGTGGATCGGCCCGCTCGGGCCTCGATCGTCCCCCGCGGTCGCGGCGATGAGCTCCGCGAGCCGGACCGCACGGCGCCGGATCGAGGCCGTGGGCGCGACGTCGACGACGTGCATCTCGAGCTCCTCGCCCGCCGCGGCGAAGCGCTCGCCGAGCGCACGCTCGACATGCGCGAAGTAGTCGTACGTCGCGAGCTTGCCGAAGCCGAACATCCCCGGGGTGAGATAGAGGCGGTGGCGCACGCGGGCATTTTGCCTAGCACGGTCGCTCGCTCGATGGCGAGGGTACGGACGGACGACGCGCAACCGCGCTCCGTTGACCGCGCTCCGCCCACGGCCTGGGCAGGCCGCAGCAGAGTCGCCATGCCGTCCCGCCTCCCGCCCTTCGAGCCCGACGTCCGCGTCGCGCCTCGACGCTGCCGGCGTTCGCGTACATGGACGCGGCGATCCTCGCCGCCGAGCGCGATCGGATCTTTCGCCGGACGTGGCAGCCGATCGGTCAGGCGAGTGACGTCGCGGTGCCGGCTCGTATCTGACCGGCGAGGTCGACGGCGCGCCGGTCGTCGTCACGCGCGACGCGGACGGCCACCGGCACGGCTTCCACAACGTATGCCGCCACCGCGCGGGGCCGGTCGCGATCGGCAAGGGCGCGCGCAAGTCGCTCACGTGCAAGTACCACGGCTGGACGTATGCGCTCGACGGCCGGCTGGTGACGACGCCCGAGCTCGGTGACGTGAAGGACTTCGACGAGAGCTGCCACGGGCTCAGACCGGTCCAGCGCGGGCTCGCTTCGGGGGCGTACGAGGCCGGACGCTTCTCCGCCCTCCGGGAGAACGGGGTCCACCACTTCCGGGCGCTCGTTCCCGAGCACCGGACGCGTCCACGCTGAGCGGTCGCTTGCGGGCTCCCGCCCTCGCATCCGCCGCTCCACGCGCACTCCGCGAATCGTTCTACCTAGCCGCTTCGTCCACCGCCTCGAACCGTCCGGCGAGCGTGCCGGGCGACGCTCGCCGCCCGATCCATGGGGAAATTGGCGCACTTAGGCGCACCTCAAACCCCTTTGAGGTCCAACATTAGCTGCGACCTGTAACCGCCTGGGATCATTCACTTTGCCCCGGCATAGAGAGCGCCCTTACAGTGTCTAAGTAGAGGCAGCCTCACACATTTTTTCCGTCTCAGTGCAGTTTGGAGTCGACCTCGGCTCCTGGGGCAGCGTATTCCCATGGTCGCGCGTAGCTCGGTACGCGCCCCCCGGGAGAGAATCTTCCCCCCGGGGAACCTGCCGGAGGTCGAGAAGTGATGCAGGACTACCGCCCGGCTTGGCTTATTGCAGGCTTCGGAGCTGGCCTCACGGCGTTCATCGCCGTCAGCGGCTGCACGCAAATCGGAGCCGTACGTTCGGAGCTGATCAAGAACAGCCCGATGGCAGCGCGGGTCCTCGGCGACCACGCTTCAGCTTCAGAACGCGCTACGAGCACGAGCGATTCCGTCCAGCTCACATCGGCAGCCTTTCCGCGCCTGGCCTTCGCCTCGGTCGAGTCGATCGTGGATGAGCTCGACGAGGCCGATCGCCCCCTCCCCATGAACGGGCTCTGCCCGGCCAACATGGCGAGCATCGACGACCGCTTCTGCGTCGACAAGTACGAGGCCTCGCTCGTCGAGGTGCTCCCCGACGGCGACGAGCGCCCCTACCCGTTCTACATGCCGGTCGACGGCCACAACGTCCGCGCGGTCAGCATGCCGGGCGTCTACCCGCAGGGCTACATCAGCGGGCGCGAGGCCGCCAAGGCGTGCAAGGCCTCCGGCAAGCGTCTCTGCAAGCCGCAGGAGTGGAAGACGGCCTGCAAGGGGCCGGAGAAGCTCCAGTACGGCTACGACAACAAGCGGAGCACCGGCACGTGCAACGACAACGGCCGGAGCCCGATCGGCTTCTACTTCATGGCGGAGATCCGGAACGGCACCGCGTTCTCCTCGCCGAAGATCATGAACGACCCGCAGCTGAACCAGCTGCCGGGCACCCTCGCCGAGACCGGCTCGCACGAGGGCTGCACGAACGAGTACGGCGTCTACGACATGGTCGGCAACATCCACGAGTGGGTGGATGATCCCGGCGGCTCGTTCCAGGGCGGCTACTACCTCGATGTCGAGAAGCTCGGCGAAGGCTGCGGCTACCGCGCCGACGCGCACGAGAACTGGTACCACGACTACTCGACCGGCTTCCGCTGCTGCGCGGACGTCGCCCAGTAGAGAAACCGAAACGCGCCGCGACTCGACGCGACAGCTGCTCGCGACAGGGCTCGACCGATCGCAAACCCTCTGTCATAACCGGCCGCCATGGCTCGACCGGTGACGATCGTTGCGCTCGCGGGGCTCCTGTCGCTCGCGGCCTGCTCACGGAACGAGCCACCGGCACCACCCATGCCGAAGGAGTCGTCGAGCGCGGCGACGCTCTCCGGCGCGGTGTCCGTGCCGGCGGAGGAGGACTCGGGCGCAAGAGCAGACGCGGACGGCGCGCCGGAGGATCCCGGAGCGCCGAAGGACGCGAAAGGCCCTCGCTCGCTCGCTGGAAAGAAGGTCCTCCACGTCGGCGACTCGATGGTCGGCGGCCGCTTCGGGCTCACGCGCGCGTTCGAGTCGAAGCTCTCCGCCGAGGGCGCGAAGATCGTCCGCCACACGACGGTCAGCGAGACACTCTCGAGCTTCGACAAGACACCGACGCTGAAGGACCTGATCCGGACGCACGATCCGGACATCGTCGTCATCACGCTGGGGGCCAACGACGCGAACGTCCCTCACCCCGAGGTCTACGCGCACAACATCGAGAACGTCGTGAAGCGCGTCGGCGATCGCGAGTGCTGGTGGATCGGTCCGCCGAGCGTGAAGACGCCTGCTGGCGCGCCCGGCCCGAGCGGTCCGGACATGGGAGTCGTCTCCGTCATCCGCGACCACGCGGGAAAGTGCCGCTTCTTCGACTCGAGCAAGCTCGATCTCGAGCGCGCCTCCGACGGCATCCATCCGAACGACCGCGGCGCCGCCAAGTGGGCCAGCGCGTTCTGGGAAGTCTTTCGCGCGCCCTGAGGAGCCGCACGCGCCGTTCATCGGCGGCATCGCAAGGAGCGAAGAACGGCCGGACGTAAAAGCTGCAAGATGCAGCCATCGGGTCCGTCCCTCGCCCACCTGCACCCGGCCTAGGAGCGTGGAGCGCGGATCTGCCGCGTGCGAACCTGCACCCGGCCTAGGAGCGTGGAGCGCGGATGTGCCGCGTGCGAACCTGCACGCGGCCTAGGAGCGTGGAGCGCGGATGTGCCGCGTGCGAACCTGCACGCGGCCTAGAACTTGTCGCTCACCGCGATTTCGCCGCCGCACGGGACGTCGATCGACTGCGGCTTGCCCGAGCTGCCGAGGCGCACGATGTGCGGCCCGCACTTGACCGTGACCTGCTGCGGCGTCTGCCCCAACGTCTTCTCGTCGACGAAGATCCGCCGGCCGGGCACGGTCCCCGTCGTCGTCACGATACCCATGCCCTCGGGGATGTCTCCCCGCGGCGCCGCACCTTCTGCGCTCTCCGCCAGCCTCGCAGAAGGCGCGGTGCTCGCGGACGACGCGCTGGCGGCCGGCGAGGCGCTTGCGGTCGCCACGACTCCCGCGACCGACGCGTCGGCGGATGGCGCCGGGTTCGCGGAGGGCGCAGCGCTCGCGATCGCCGTCGCGAGCGGCGCAGAGGCCGAAGCCAACGTGACCGCCGTCGCCGACGGAAGCGACGCGACCGCCGTCGCCGGCGAGGCGCCGCTCTCGTCGGCTTGGTTCGCGTTGCTCGCCTGGTAGCGGACGTACCCGACGACACCGGCACCCCCGGCTACGACCGCGAAGACGAGGACGGCGACGATGGCCCCGACACTCCGTCGGGTCGTCGATGGCATCGGTGGGACCAACGTCGGCTGCCCGGAGTCCCGCGCAGGCCAGGCGGGCTCGCCTGAGGAAGGGTGGCCCGGGAGCGCCGGGGGCACCGGCGTCCGGTACGCCGCCGGTGGAACGTAGGGCGCCATGCGCCCCGTCGTCGTCGTGTTCGCCGCCCCTCCACCGCGAGCTGTCGGCGCGTCCTGGGGCTTCGTGCCCTCCGGCCGCTTCTCCATCGCGAGCGTGTGGGTCTGCAGAGGAAGCGGCGGCGGTCCGACCGGCATCGGCGGCGGCGGAGGCGCGAGCTCCGGTGGGGGCACGACCGTCGGCGCCTCGGCTTTCTCCACGAGCTCGCGCACGGTCGCGCCGAAGTCCTGCGCAGACGGCGGCGCGGGCTGGAGCGGCGGCGGGGCCGCGGGGAACTGACCGATGCCGCGCACGGGATCGAGCGGGGTCGCGTCGGGCGCACCATCGGGCCGGCTCGGCGGCTCCGTCTGGAGGATCGACGGCGGCATCGAGCTCGGTTGTTCGCGGAGGACCGCGTCGATGGCGTCCGTCAGCGCCATCCCCCGATGGATCCCGTCCGGTGGCTCGACGAGCGAATCGAAGAGCGACAGCGTCGCCGTCGAAGGCCCTTCGCTCGTCATCGGCGGATCGGGCACGGCGTTCGCGAGCCGCATCGACGCGCTCGGCCGCCTCGGAGGCTCCGGGGCAGCCGCGCTTGCAGGCAGCGCGGTACGGCTCGGGACCTTGGGCGGTATCGGCGACGCGTCGCTCCCGGGCGTCGTCCGTGGGAGCGCCGTCTGGCTCGGATTCTTCGGCGGACCGTCGGCGGCCGCACGCGCCGCTGTCATCCGTGGGACGCTCGGGGGAAGCGGCGGCGGAACGGCCTTCGGCGAGCCCCTTCTGCCCGACGATCCCGCTGCTGGAGGCACCGCCCCCGGAGGGTTCGCCGGCGGCGCAACGGCGGCTTGGAGGGTCTCGGTGGCTTTCCCCCCGACGAGCTGTGCGGGCACTCCGGCCACCGCCACCGTCGCCGCCGCCATCGAGGGCTGCGAGCCGGTCCGCACGACATTCAGCGCAGAGACGAGCCGCTCGCGCCCTTCGTCGGTGCGTACGACCGCGGTGAGGACGGCGACCATCTCCTCGGCCGTGATCGTGCGTCGTTCGGCGCGAGGCTCCAGCGCTCGCTTGACGGCGTCGCGCACGGTCCGATCGAGGTCGGGTCGGATCGTGTCGAGCCCGACGAGGCGCGGCTCGGCCATCGCTCGGAGCGCCTCGACCTCGGGGAGCGCGCCGCGCTGGAAGGCACGTCGCTTCGTGAGCAGCTCCCAGAGGATGATGCCGCCCGCGTAGACGTCGGCACGAGGCGAGATCGCTTCGCCGGTCACCTGCTCGGGTGCCATGTACCCGTAGGTGCCCTTGATCATCCCGGCGACGCTCTGATGGCTCAGGCCGGTGACCTTGGCCACGCCGAAGTCAGCGAGCTTCACGTGGCCGTCCCACGGCACGAGCACGTTGGAGGGGTTGACGTCGCGATGAATCACCGGCGCGATGGCCCCCGACTCGTCGACCGCGGAATGCGCCGCCGCGAGCGCATCGAAGATCCGCGCCGCGACGTAGATGGCAGCGCGATCGTCGAGCTCGCGACCGATCCCCTTCAGCATCGTGCGCAGCCGCGTGAGCGGAGGACCGTCGATGTGCTCGAGGACCATGCAGAGCTGGCCCTCCCTCCCCGCCTGCCGCGCTGGTGCGCCCGACTCCGAAACGGGGACCGCGAAGAAGTCGAAGAGCCGAACGATCGATGGATGCGAGAGGCGCGCATAGGCGGACGCTTCGCGTGCGAACATGCGGGCGAACTCGTCGTCGCCTCGGAACTGCGAGAGAAGCAGCTTCAGGACGACGGTGCGCTCGAAGCCGAGCGGCCCCTCCGCCTTCGCGAGCAACACGTCGCTGGTTCCCCCGGTCGCCAGCCTACGAACGACCCGGTACCCTCCAATGCGCTCGACCGTGGTGTCGGCTTTCGTCACCGGCAACCTTCAGCGTATCGCAATCCACGCACCGAGGACGAGAGCTTGCGGCAAGCTCGGGGTCGGTTGCACCAGACCGCGAGCAGGAACGGGAACGGGACGTGCTCCAGAGCCGGCTCGCAGGACTACGCCTGCTCCTGTCGCTGTCCGAGGTCGGACTGGACTTCGTCGAGGAGCTCGTTGGCGCGGCCCTCCTCGATACCGAGCCCCTCGGCCAGATCGTTCAGGGTCTCGTTCTCCTCGTCGGCGATCGCGTTGTCTGCGAAGGCGATCGCCGCAGCGAGCACAAAGGCGACCTCGGCACGCGGGCGGTCGTCGCGCAGTCGGGCGACGACATCCTGCATCCGCGCCGGGCGCCCCTGGTCGGCGACGTTCTTCCCGGCAGCGTCGAGCATCGACTCCATGTGCGCCGTCCGGATCGTGTCCCCGGAGAGGTTGCGGAGGGCGCCCTTCAGGACCTCGCGCTCCTCGTTGCCGATCTTTCCGTCGGCGCTCATCATCAGGTACATCGCTTCGCAGAGCGGACCGTACTCCGCGAGGATGCCCATGAGCTCCACGGCATCGGCGGACATGCTCGGGTCCGCCGCCACCATCGACGGGCGCTGCCCGCGTTGCTGGAGTTGATCCCGAAGGCGAGCGAGCGTGGAGTTCGAGAGCCAGATCATCTGGGTCGAGCTTAACCGCGGCGGCTCCTCCACGCCAGACGCAGCGGAAGGCGTCGCCCCGGCGCGTCTGGAGTCGTGGAGTCGTGGAGTCGTGGGAATGGGGAGCGAAGCGCGGCTCAGTCGAAGCGGAACAGCTCTTCGAGGTCGCCCTTCGTGAGCTTCTTCGCGCCGCCGACGTCCTCGCTGAGGACCGCGCCGACGAGCTCGCGCTTCTTGCCGCCGAGCTCGAGGATCTTCTCCTCGATCGTCCCCTTCGCGATCAGACGGTAGGTCGTGACGACCTTCGTCTGACCGATGCGGTGAGCGCGGTCGGTCGCCTGATCCTCGACCGCCGGGTTCCACCACGGGTCGAAGTGGATGACGGTGTCGGCCGCCGTGAGGTTGAGGCCGGATCCACCCGCCTTGAGCGAGATGAGGAACACCGGCGGGCCGTCCTCGCGCTGGAAGTTCTCGACGCGCGCGTGACGATCCTTCGTCGAGCCGTCGAGGTACTCGTACGCGACGCCGTCCTCCTCCATCGCGTTCCGGATGAGGGTGAGCATGCTGACGAACTGGCTGAAGACGAGCACGCGGTGACCGCCTTCGACCGACGTCTGGATGAGCTCGCGGAGCGCGACGAGCTTGCCCGAGTCCACGTCGCCGAACTCGCGCGGAAGGCCGAGCAGGCGCGGGTCGCACGCCGCCTGACGGAGGCGCGTGAGGCCGGCGAGGATCTGGATGTGGCTCTTCGCCATTCCCTGACGCTCGACCTCGCCCATGACCTGCGCGCGGACCTCCTTGAGGACGGCGCCGTAGAGCGAGGACTGCTCGCCGGTGAGCTCGCAGAACTGGTCGCTCTCGATCTTCTCGGGCAGATCCTTCGCAACCTCCGCCTTCGTGCGGCGCAGGATGAACGGGTGGATCGTCGCCCGGAGACGGGAGGCGGCCTTGGCGTCGCCGTTGTCGATCGGACGCCCGTAGCGCTCCTCGAACTTGTCGAGCGGACCGAGGAGGCCCGGGCTCACGAAGTCGAAGATCGACCAGATCTCGGAGAGCCGGTTCTCGATCGGCGTGCCGGTGAGCGCGAGACGGCGGAGCGCCTTGAGCCGCTTCGCCGCGCGGGCCGTGGCGCTGAGCGGGTTCTTGATGTTCTGCGCTTCGTCGAGGATCGCGTAGGTGAGATCGAGCTTCGCGAGGAGCTCCTCGTCGCGCCGGAGGAGCGCGTAGCTCGTGATGACGACGTCGGCGTCCTCGAGCTCGTCGGTGCGCTCCTTGCGCTCGCTGCCGTGCCACACCATGTGGTTCAGCGACGGTGCGAACTTGTCGAGCTCGCGCTCCCAGTTCGTAACGACGCTGGTGGGGGCGACGATGAGCGCCTTGAACTTCTTCTTCCCGTCGGCCTTCGCGTCCTTCTCGATTGCGCTCTTGACCGAGAGCATGAGCGCGATGGTCTGGACCGTCTTACCGAGACCCATGTCGTCGGCGAGGATGCCGCCCGACGCGATGTCATGCAGGAAGTGGAGCCACTGGAAGCCCTGCTCCTGGTACGGACGGAGCTGCGCCTTCAGGTTCCGCGGCTTCTTGACGACCTTGATTTCGTCGACATCGTGGAGCTTCTTGAAGAGGTCCTTCGCGCCGTCCGAGACGTGCGCCTTGCCGACCTGATCGAGCAGCTCCTGGATGCGACCGGCTTGAGAGAGTGGGAGCTTGCCGCCTTGTGCGCCGCTCGTCGCGAGGATCTCGGCCTGACGGAGGAGGACGGCCTTCACCTTCTCGGGATCGAGCTTCGCGAACGAGCCGTCGGAGAGGCGGACGTAGCGGCGGCCCTCGGCGAGGCAGCGCGCGAGCTCGTCCTGCGTGACGGCGATGCCGTCCGATTCGAACGTGAGCCGGAGCGAGAGCCAGTCGACGCCACTCGAAACGCGCGCGTTCGCCTGGAGCGACGTCGAGCGCACCTGCACGTCGACGAGGTCGTCCGGGATGAAGAGGTCCCAGTCCTCGGGGAGCGCACCGACGGCTTCGGTCCAGAACTGGAGCGCGTCGTCGCCGCGCGCGAGGAAGACCTGCCCGTCCTCGTCGGCCTTGAGTCCGAGCGCGCGGAGCTTGCTCGTCGCCTCCTGCTGGGCGGCGATGTCGCAACGGATGACCGTTGCGCGCTTGTCGGCGCGGACGCGTCGGGGCCCACGTCCGAGCTCCTCGTCGTCGTCGCCGCTGGTGACCTTGGGCGCCTTGACGATGACCGGCGGGGTCATGCCGTCGGCGCGGACGTCGATCTCGACGTCCTCGTACGCGGCGCGAAGCGATACGCGGGCCTCGGTCAGCGTGCCGCCGGCGCGAAGCCGGAAGGTAGGCGGAATGTCGACGACATCGGCGACCTGCGAGAGATCGGGGAGCTCGGCGCCGACCTCGAGCGCGACGCGCGGGAGGCCCTGCGCGATGAGCACCGGGAGGTTGTCGATCGACTCGGAGATCACCGGCGCGCGCATGAGCCGCCGGATGGCTCCCGGCGAGACGCGGCGATCGAGCGGGCGGGCCCAGCCCTCCTGCGCGTCGACGTGCCAGCCCGGGCTGCCTTCGAACCAGCCGCCCTGGTTGGTGGTGAACTTGCGCGGGTCGCCGGCGCGCTGGAACGCCGCCTTCACGAGCACCTGCTGGCCGTCCTGGCTCAGCTCGAGGTCGAAGCGCGGACGGACCGGCTCGTCGCCGAACCGGAGCTCCATCATCTGCGGTTCGAGGATGACGCGGCGGCCCTTGAGGAACGGAAGGAGCTCGGCGGCGTCCTCGCCTCGGACCTCGACGCCCACGCGGCGCGGGCCGTCGGACTCGTGGCGCGCGAGCACGCGGAGCGCGTCGCGGTCGGCGGTCGGCCTCTGCGCCTGGAACGCGAGGAGCGCGGTCGCCGAGAGCGGCGTGCGCGCGTCGGGATCGAGAATCGAGACCGTCAGCGCCGATGGGCGCACCTGCATGCGGTACTCGATCGTCTTCGGCGCCGGCGGCATCGGCTCGGCGATCCACGCGTCGACCCCCGTCGCGCCGCGCCCGCCTCCCTCGACGGTGAACCCAGGACGGGCGCTCGAGACGCCCATCCCGGGCGCGACGCCGGCCCGCTGCGCGGCGAGCTTTCGTGCGCGCCGTCGAGCGCGGCGGCTGCTGCCGGCGGTGGCCATCTCGAGCTCGGCGCCCGCGGCGGTTGCCCCGCTTGCCCCGCCTACCCCGCTGGTGTGGAGCGTCGAGCCAGCCCCGTTCTGGGCCGGGTCAGGTCGGGGCTGCTTGGGTCGCACCTGATCCCGCAGGGCGATGAGCAGCGCCGCCACGTGCTTGCAATGCCCGTTGATCTTCGGGAAAGCAGGGCACGAGCAGTCCGAGTTGAAGCCCGTCGGCGTCACCTGGAGCTTGACGGCATACGGCTCGGGCTCCGTGCCTCGGACGGCGCCACGAGCGGAGATCTCCTCCATCTGGACGTCCGAGACCGCCTGCCGCCGTACGTAATCGTAGCCACGAAGAAAGGCACGCGCGCCCAGCAGACGGCGCAGTGCGCGGTCGTTGAGCTGGCTCAGCGCTTCCGTGAACGGGGTCGACAATCGCGCGGGTCACGCCGAAGGGGCGCGCCTTTCCTTCTGCCTTCCGGCAGGGGCGAGGGCTGATGAGGTCTGGGCGGGGTACTCGCCGTAACGTCGCGTCGCGCAACGTTGCGAGGATCCCGGCCCCACCGATGATGAAAGGCGATTACCACCGCCCTGGGGTGAGAGCAACATGTGTTCGCAGGGGCTCAGGTCGAAGGAGGCGGGGCCTTCCGGGGTCGAGCCGGGGTGCGCTGCCCTCGGGCCCAGCGCCGCCTCCGGTGCAGGTCGGTCAGGGGCAAGTGTAGAGGTCGGGGGTGACGTTGCCCTTCGAACAGGCGGTGTTCTCCGCTGGCTCCGTTCGTTCTTCACCGACCATCGCCTGCTCGGCCGTGAACGTGATCGTGGTCGAGACCGCGTCGCACGCGCCGTCTTCGAAGTCGAGGGCGCTCGTGCGGTTGATGTCGACCGCCTCGCAGAGCATCTTCTTCACCGTCGTGAAGAGCGGCGAAGTGCAGAGCCTGGCGTCCGGGTCCGGATCGTTCGGAGCGTTGAAGGTGCCCGTCGCCTCGAGGAGCTCGGTCACGGGGATTCGGCCGCCGAGCATGGCGTTGAGGGTCCAGTTGCCCGCCGCGGTCTTCTCGAGCACACCCGCCGTGACCGGGGATCCGATGGAGAGCGTCGCGGTTCCGAAGAACATCGTGATCGGCAGGTCGCTGCGGAACACGAGCGTTCCGTTGTTCACGTAACCGCTGCCCTGGACGAGCGGCTCCTTCGAGGTCGGCTTGACGTACTCGAGCGAGTACGTCCAGAGGTCCCTCCCGCACCAGCCGGGCGGCGAGTGCTGGCCGCCGGTGGAGGTGCCGCAGCCGCTGCCGTCGACGATGCCGTGCGAGAGCATCACGCCGACCGAGATCTGGCGGTCGTTCGGCTTGCCGTTGTAGCCCTTGACGTAGAGGAGCAGCCCGCGCCTTCCGCTCGTGACGCCCTTGGTCGCCGAGTCCCCCGGCGAGAAGCCCGTCGGTACGAACTGCTCGAAGAGAGACGCGCCTCGGTTGTCGATCCCAGCGTCTCCGTCGCAGTCCTTCAGCTTCGGCGTGCACGACGACTTGCCTTCCGCGGCGGTGCCCGGGCGCTTGTCGCAGGTGCAGACCCCGTCGAGATCGAAGCCGCGGTAGCCGTTTGCATCCTTGGCGATCACGTCGACCGTTCGGAAGGCGAGGTAGAACGGCGGTAGCTCGGTGTCGCGATCGTCGTCCTTCTCAGGCTCCGGCGGGGGGACCGCGTGATTGCACGGGTCGACGGCCGCGTCGGGGTGGCCGTTCGGCGCGTCCGAGACCGAGCCGTCGGTCCCGACTCGATCGACCTTCTCGACGGGCTCGATCCCCGCGACGACCTGGCACGCGACGATCGCGAGCCCCGCCGTGAGCGTCGTGACGAATGCCGATCGCTTCCGCATCACCAACTCACAACGAGCGAGCCACCGCCCGGACGAGGAGAAATCCGCGCGCTCACTGCCGGCTTCTCGGTGGGACCAGCGCTGAGGAACATGTAGCCGCCGACTGCTGCCGCGATGAGGCCGATCGGCAGCGCCACGTTGGCGACGTTCGCGAAGAGCAACGCGCGATCGGTCGTGTCGTCGGCCGCCCTCGCCTCGTTCGACCCCGCGAAGCACGGTGACGGACAGGCCTTCGCCGCATCGCCGTCGTTCGTGAGCGCGAGCACGCCGAAGACGCCGCCCGCGGCCATCGTCGCAACGCCGATCGCGCCGACGACGATCCCGCTGGTCTTGCGTGACCGGTTCGCCGCGTACTCTTCGTCCTTCATGCGATCCGCGTCCGGAGCGATCGCCGCCGCCGGAGCGGCCACGGGCTCGTTCTCGAGCTGCGGAACGGTCACCGATACGACGGCGCCTGCATCGTCATCGGACACCTGCATCACTGCCGGCTTCTTGCCGGGCGCGCTCGCCTCGACGGTGCGCGTCCCCGGATCGACGGCCACGCCGGACCAGAGCGGCTCGCCCTTCGCCTCCCCGTCGACCTTGACGACGAGCCCCTCCACTTTCGCGTCCGCGGGGACGACGATCTTGATGCGCGCGAGCTTCGGCTCCAGCTTGGAGGCGCGCTCGCGTGCGAGCTTCACGCGGTCCTCGCGATTGGCGGCCCGCGCCTGCTGCTCGACTGCGCGGAACTCGCCCCACGCGGACGCGGTCCTGCCGATGTTCTCATGGCAGATCGCCAGATTGAGGAGCGTGCCCATCTGCGGATCGAGCCTCTGGCTCTCCTCGAGCAGCGGACAGGCCTCATGGTCCTTCTTTGCCGCCATGAGCCCCTTCGCCCGCCGGAAGAGCTCTTCGGCGTCGGTCAGCTTGTCGGCGTGAGCCACGCCGGTCACAGACCCACTCGCCAGCCAGAAGGCACAGGCGAGCCCCGCGACGCGCCAGGCGCGCCACGTCCAGGGGGCCCGGCGCTCACCCAGGCCTCGCGGACCTCGGTGGACACCGTCCAGCAGAGCCGGACTTCGGTAACGAAGGTGCATCCTCGATACCCGCACTCCAGCGTAGCAAGTGCCGCCGCCGCCGGGGGTAGTTTCGTCAGAAGCGGTCGTTCGTCGGGTCCGGCGCCTTGTTCGACGTCGCGGTCGCGGTGCTCGGAGGGGTCTTCACTCCGTGCTTCACGGTCTTTTTCCCGGCCGTCGAGACGGTCGGCTTCGTGCTCGCGACCGGCGCGGTCGACTCCGAAGGCGCGTCGGAGACCGCCGCGCTCGGCGCCGCGGACACCGATCCCGGCGGAGGCGTCGTGGCCGACAGCGCCACCGATGCGACCTCGGGCGGGCTCGAGGTCGGAACGCTCGGCCCCTGACGCGTCCCGAAATAGGCCCCTACCCCGCCGACGATGAGGAGCAGCGCGACGCCGAGGCCGATGCCGATCCCCGTGAACACACCCCGGCCGGAATGAAGCGGCGGGGCCGCGGCGGAGAGGTCGATCCCGGTGCTGCCGAAGCTGACCCCCGACGCGCGCGCGTCGTGCGGGACGCCGGGCTGCCAGCCGGACGGCGGCGCCGGCGGGACGCCGATCGGCATCGACGTCGAGATCGGCTGCGGCGGCATCGCGAGGGGAGCGAGGTTCGGATGCGACGTCTGCGGGAGCTTCGGTCCCGTCGTCGTGGAGGGATCGCCTGAAGGCTGCTGCCCGCTCCCCCTCGTCCCGAGCCGCTGGATGCGCTCGACGAGGTTGTGCGTCTCCACGTTCGGGGTGGCGAACGGCGCGAGGCGACAGGCGAGCTCGACGACGGACTGGACGCGCTGCTTCGGGTCCTTTTGGAGGCACGCGAGCAAGAGCGCTTCGAGCTCCGGGGGGAGATTCGGCGCGAACGCGTGAGGGAAGAACGGCGGATCGGCGACGATCGACGCGAGGAGGCCGGCGACGTTGTCGGCCGCGAACGGGAGCTTGCCCGTGAGAAGCTCGAAGAGCCCGACACCGAGCGACCAGATATCGCTTCGGTGATCGACGTGCTTTGCGCTCCGGATCTGCTCCGGGGACATGTACGTCGGCGAGCCGAACACCGCCTGGGTCTCGGTGAGGTTCGGGTCGACGACGCCCTCCTGGCCCATCGCCTTCGAGATGCCGAAGTCGAGGACCTTCACGAGCGTGGTGCCGTCCGCTCGCTGTGTGACGAAGAAGTTCGACGGCTTCAGATCGCGATGGACGACGCCGACGGCATGCGCGCTCGCGACGGCTTCGCAGACCTGGAGCATGAGGTCGGCCGCGCGCGACGGGTACATCGGCCCTTCTGCACGAAGGATCGCGGCGAGGTCGCGGCCGACCAGGTACTCCATCACGATGTACGGCGAGCCGCTGTCCTCGAGCGTGCCGGCATCGAGCACGCGTACGACGTGCTCGCTCTTGATCTTGATGATCGCGCGCGCCTCGCGAGCGAAGCGCTCGGAGTGCACCTTGTCGCCGGCGGCCTTCGGACGGAGGAGCTTGATCGCGACGAGCTCGCCGAGCGCCTCGTGGCGGGCGGCGACGACGAGCCCCATCCCTCCGGAGCCGATCAGCCGCTCGACGATGTACTTGCCGATGCGGTCGCCGAGCTTCGGCAGAGAATGAGCGGCGGCGAGATCGGCCACGCGGGTCTCCCCCGTTCCAACGCGCCCCGCGTTGATGATGTCCGTGTCGGCGGTGATCACCGCCGCGGGCGGTACCGAGATCGGCTTCTCGTTCCGAGCCGATGGTGGCGGCGGCGGCCGCGCTGGAGGCACCGGCGGCGGCCGCGCGGGCGTCGCCCTGACAGCCGGCCGAGGCGCCTTTGGCGCCAGCGCGGCTGGCATCGCCTTCTTCTCGGACTCCGCCACGTCGTGGATGATAGCGCCCTACCTTGGCCGGGGTCGAGATGACGAGCGAGGCGACGTTCGCCGCGGAAGCCTGGGCCCACTCTGTAGTCAAACGCATCGCGCCGCGGGACCAAGGCCCGCCTTCGCGGCGATCGGAGTACTGCGACGGTGCACGAGCCCACGATTTTCAGCGCATCTCGCGCTGCGTGAGGGTCGGGCGCGCGGATTGCACGGCGGGCCGATACCGAGCGCCAACCTGAAATCGACCCGCGACCGAGCGCCAACCTGAAATCGACGCGACGAAGTCCCCGCGCGCCCTCGGACGCTCGAAGGGCGTCCGCTCGCAGGCCGAACGTCAGCTCTGCAGAGGTCCCAGGTCGACGACGCGGGACCACCGCGCGCCGCTCACGTCTTCGAGCTCGATGCGGTAGGTGCCGGGCGGAAGAGCAGGCTCGTCGCCCGTCGTGGAGAGCGTGACGGTCGCACGTCCGCCGAGCGGCACCACTAGACCGTGCGGGCCCGAGCGAACCTGCACGAGCCAGCGGTTCGAGATCTGCGCCGGAGGAAGCGCCGCGAGCGCCGCCGAGTCGTAGTGGCGAACGAGCCCTCCCTCGGCATCGAACACGCGGAGGTCGACGACGAAGGCACCGTAGGTCTCGGGGCCGACGGGCCGCTCGAGCGTGAGCACCATCTCGCCATCGACGCTCAGACGCGCATCGAGCACGTCGACGCGCGGGCGCACGGAGTCGTTGTGGAGCGTGCCCCAGAGCCCACCGTAGAAGATCTGGTTCGTGGCGAGCGTCACCACTACGGCGAAGCCGGTGAGCGCCCCCACGGTGATCCGCGACGGGCTGGGACGAGGGTCGGCCATCCAGCGCAGCCACCGGCGCTCGAACAGCCCGGGGCGAGCGCGCACGAGCCACGCGTCGAGCGAGAAGGCGCCCGCGCCCCCGAGGATGACCGTCGCGCCTCCGGCGATGCCGAGCGCACCGATCTGCCATTCGTCCAGGCACGTGGGCCCGAGCCATCCGGAGCCGAAGAGGATCCCCGCCGAGAGCATCAGCGTCCCCAGCGCAGCGAGCCGAGCTCCGAGACCGACGATGAGCGCGAGCCCAACGAGCGCCTCGATGATCGTGAACGCCCACAGAAACGCATGCAGCGCAGCGGGACGATCGAGGAGCGCCGCGATCAGCTGATCCACGCCGAGGATCGAGCCCGGCATGAACTGATTGAATTTCTCGCCCACGTAGCCCGGCGCGCCGGGGACGAGCTTCTCCGCGTCGAGCAGGACGCGACGATGGAACGCGGAGAAGAACATCCAACCCGTCACGAGGCGGATGGGCAGGAGCACGAACGACGGCTGGAGCGACTTCGGACGCGCGACGACTTCCATCACGCCGCTCCGACGTCGAGACCGCGTCCGCTCGCAAGCCATTCGGGGACGCCGAAGCGCAGGCGCTCGGCGCGAAGCCCCGCTTCACGCAGTGTGAGGGTCCCGCGTCGCGCGTTGGGGCAGTATTTTCCGCGGCAGTAGACGAGGAGGCGTCGCGCGCGCGGAAGCTCCGACAGCCGCTCCTCCAGCCTGGAGAGCGGAACGGAGGTCGCCCCGGGTAGATGGCCCACCTCGAACTCGTTCGCCGGCCGGAGATCGACGAGCACCGCACGACGAGGACCGACGCACGCCTCGAGCTCGTCGACCGTCACCTCGGAGCTGCTCTCGTCGTTGCCCTCCTGCTCGATGAGACGGAGGGCGGGCACGAGCGCTTCACCTGCCTCCCGCAGCGCGAGGAACAGACGAAGGCCGCTCTCGCGGTTGGCACCTTGGAACACGTGCTTGCCTTGCTTCCGCGCCGTGACCAAACCCGCGGCGCGAAGCGCCTTCATGTGAGCGGCCGTGTTCGCCTCGCTCTCCCCGAGGAGCGCGGCGAGCTGGTCGATCGACTTTTCTCCCTGGAAGAGGAGGTTCAGCGCGCGGAGGCGCGTCGGGCTGGAGAGGCTGGCGGCGACGCGAGCCAGCTCGGCGTAGAGGTCGTCGTTCACAGACAATCATTCAAATAGATTTTTGATCGTTTGTCCATGATCGCGTACGCACGAGCTCGCCGAGCCCGCGCGAGACGCGTCCCCGCCGGTCCTCGAGGCACAGACGTCCTCGCGCGCTCGCGAGCGGCCCGTCCGCCCGTCAGGGCGCGAGACGCGATCCGCTCCGGTCCACCTGGAGCGCCTGCGTTCGGTCGCGCCTCAGCGCGCGGCCTCGGCGAGCTCCGCTTCGAGCGCTTCCCACTCGGCGAGGAGCGCGTCGATCTTCGGGCCGAGCGCCTTCTCTTCGTCTTCCAGCTTCGCGACGTCGGCGGGCGCCGTCTTCTCGTAGTAGCCGGCCTCGCACCACTTCGCGTGGATCTCGGCCTTGCGCGCCTCGGCGGCCTCGATCGCCGCAACGACCTGATCGCGCTTCGCCGGGAGCTGCTTCAGGCGGTTCGCCCGCTTCTTCTGCTCCTCCCACGAGAGCGCGGAGGCCGCCGGGCCTTCGGCCTTCGCGCCCCCGTCGCCGGCCTTCTCGACCTTCGATGCCTTCTCGCGCTTCGCCTTCAGCACGACGGTGTCGGCGTCGAGGTGGTCGTCGCCGCAGCGCTCGAGATACTCGTCGTAGGTCCCGGGGAAGTCGCGGAAGCCCTGCGGCGTCACCTCGAGGATGCGCGTCGCGAGCGCGGACACGAAGGCGCGATCGTGCGAGACGAAGACGAGCGTCCCGTCGTCGAACGTGCGAAGCGCTTCGATCAGCGCTTCGATCGCCTCGAGGTCGAGGTGGTTCGTCGGCTCGTCGAGCACGAGCACGTTCGGCTTCTCCACCATGATCCGGCAGAAGACGAGACGCGCGGCTTCTCCGCCGGAGAGCGCACTCACCTTCTTCTTCACGTCGTCGCCGGAGAAGAGGACGCGCCCGAGTTGCCCCCGGACGTAGCTCGTCTCCGCCTTCGGGACGGCGTTCCAGATCACGTCGATCGGGGTCGCGTCCGGATCGACGAGCGTCTCGTGGTGGTCCTGGGCGAAGTAGCCGACGCGAGTCTCGTGACCCCACTTCACCGTGCCGGCATCGGCGGCGAGGTTCCCCGTCGCGATCTTGAGGAGCGTCGACTTGCCGAGGCCGTTCGAGCCGATGATCGCGACGCGCTCGTCGCGCCGCACGACGACGGAGACGTCGGTGAGGACCTGCTTCGGGCCGTAGGCCTTCGAGACCTTCTCGATCTCGAGAACGTCCCGCCCGCTCTTCCGCTCGGGCTCGAACGCGAACAGCGGCGCGCGCCGGGACGAGGCCTCGAGCTCCTCGACCTCGATCTTCTCGATCTGCTTGAGCCGGCTCTGCGCCTGGCGGGCCTTGGTCGCCTTCGCCCCGAAGCGCTCGACCCAGGCCTTCTTCTCCGCGATCGTCGCCTCGGCCCGCGCGATCTCGGCCTCCTTGCGCTCGCGGATCGCGACCTTCTCGCGCGCGAAGGCGGAGTAGTTGCCCGGATAGAGCGAGATCGTTCCGTAGTCGACGTCGAGGATGTGCGAGGCGACGTTGTCGAGGAAGCGCTGGTCGTGGGAGATGACGATCGCGCAGCCCTGGTACGCGGCGAGGAACTTCTCGAGCCACCGGATCGAGAGGATGTCGAGGTGGTTCGTCGGCTCGTCGAGGAGGAGCACGTCCGGGCCGCCAAGGAGCACCTGCGCGAGGAGGACGCGGAGCTTGAACCCGCCGGAGAGCGTCGCGAGCGGCTGGCGATGCGACGCGACCGGGATCCCGAGGCCCTCGAGGATCGCGCTCGCGCGGGCCTCGAGCGTGTAGCCGTCGTGGGCACGGATGAGGTCCTCGAGCTCGACGAGCCGCGCCGGATCGGGCGCATCGCTCGCCGCGAGGGCGCGCTGCTCCTCGAAGGCGCGCGTCACGAGCTCGTCACCGGCCATCGCGACGTCGAGGATCGCGTCCTCGTCGCGCATGAAGCGGTCCTGACGGAGCACGCCGATCCGAGCGCCCTTCGAGATCGTGACGCTCCCCTCGGACGCGGCCTCGTCGCCGGCGACGATCTCGAGGAACGTCGTCTTGCCGGACCCGTTCGCCCCGACGAGGCCGTAGCGCGAGCCCGAGACGAGCTTGAGCGATACGCCCTCGAAGAGCGTCCGCGCACCGTATGCCTTGCCGAGGTCGATGACGCCGATCATGCGAGCGCGTCACCCTAGCGCATTCGCCGCGCACGAGAAGAGCTCGAGCGCGCCTCCCTCGATCCCTTCTGCGCTGCCCTTCTCTGACCGGCTCAGCTCGCGCCGCGCGCCACCGCGCGGCCGAGGTGGTCGAGGGCGCCGGCGACCGTCGTGGCGAGCGCACAGACGGGCTCCTCCCCCGCCGCCTCGTAGACGAGGTAGTCGTGCGCGATCACGTCGTAGCGCGCGAGGTGCCTCACGTGCCTGACGACGCAACCGTCGCCGAGGTCGAGCGCGGCCACGAGAATCACGCGCTCCGTGCGCTCGAGCGGCTTTCCGAACCGCGCCATCACGGCAGCGAGCGCTCCGTCCGGAAGCGTGAACGAGCCCGCGCCGGACATGATGCCGAGCGTCCCGTCCTGCGCGACGAGGAAGACAGGGTCGAGGCCACCGTCGGAACGCGTCGTCTCGTGGATCTTCAGCGTGCGAGAAACCTCGTCCCGATCCCGTTCGTCCGGCGCCATGGCGGTGGAGTTTGAGCAGAACATCGGGAGGGACGGAAGAGCATGGCCTCGTCGTTCCCTTCCCGCTTCGAGCGGACGCCCCGCCACGCCCTCGATCATTCGATGGTGCGACGGGACGAGAGGAGCTCCGTCACTTGACCGCTGCGAGCGGCGTCTCGACGAGCTTCCGCTGGGCCGATCCGCCCGGGTAGGCGTAGCTGGCGTACTGGTCCCAGCCCCACAACGTCGCGGTGAACGCCCCATCGCTCTTCATCCGCTGCAGGCCCTTCTGGCACACGCTCGTGCCGAAGGAATCACCGGAGCCGCCCCGGCGCGAGAGGTTGACTCGGACGAACTCGTACTCGCCTCTCGTTCCGATGGGCCGGAATCCGGTGAGGTTGCCGGCGCACTCGAGCCAGACATCCTTGAACTGACCGCCCGTCTTCGCCCGCACGACGACGAGCGAGGTCTCCGCGTACGTCGGGTCGGCGAAGAAGCTGTATGAGCTCAGGTATTGGCGTGCCGGGACGATGTTCACGAACTCCGGATCACCCTGCCCTCCGTAGGACTTCGCATTGCGGAAGTCTCCGTTCCCTCCGGTCATGTGAGCGGAGAGGTAGATCGGATGCTCGACGTCCTGCGTGCGGACGACGAACGCATCCCCCGTCCCGGAGTGGAACGTCACGATCTCGCCGGCGTTCATCGTCGTAGGTGCCCCCGGAGGGACCGCGGGGTCGTAGTCGAGCCGCGTGCCGTCCCGCGCAGCGACGATGCGATAGGGCACCAGCTCGTGCTCGTTCCCTGCACGCGGCCGGTAGGCCACGCCGACGTATTCGGATCCCCACTGCTCGAACGCGGGAATCTGCTGCCCGAGGATATCGCAGGCGGTGGCCGTCGTCGGAATGTCCGCACAAGAATGGCCACCGAAGACCGTCGTCGGCTTGGTCGAAGAGACGATGCTCCCCGAGAGCTCCTCGTCCTGGACGAATTGCAGGTGTTGGCCTCTGTCCAGCTTGTACGTTAGCGGATGCCGCGCCCGACCGCCTTTGAGGATGTCCCCGTTCTGGACGTCGCGCGTCGGAACGATCGTCACTTCGGTGTCGTCTTCGGAGGCGACGATCTGAGCGCCGGGGCCCCCTGAGGCCCCCGCTTCCCAGCCATTGACGATCATGTGCTCCTTCGCCCACGTCGCGACGGGCAGCAGGAGAGTCGCCGAGGGAGCAAAGCCCGAGGCGCCACCGAACGGGTACATCGCGGTGAGCGCCACCGGGACGTTCGTCTTCATTCGGAACGACGAGCCGATCCCGGTGCCGCCCGTCAGGCGGTTGGCCAACATGCCAGGGACCACTCCGCTCGGACAAGCGACGTAGTTGATGGTCCACGAAGGTGTGCGAGGCATGTCCGGTGAGGCATCGGAGAGGAAGAGGATCACGCTCTCCCCGGGGGCGATCGGCCCGCTGTGCGGGAACAGCTCCTCGCTGCCCGGCTCCGTCCGAAACATCGCCTTCGAGATGTCGAGCGACTTACCTTCGAGCTCGATCACGACGTCGGCGGGTTGAATCGACGTGTTGACGATGAACGTCGCATAACAAGACGGGGGCAAGGTCTTGGTGTACTGCGGCGGCTGGAAATAGAACTCGCAGCCGTTCGAGCTCCGATCCGCTGCCGCCGCCTCGCAGGGCGCCTGGCATGCCCCGGCCCCGCATGCGAGCGTGGGCCCGCACGTCTCGACGACCGCTCCCGAACAGGCCTCGATCACCGAGCGTCCGTCGAGCGAGCACTGGAGGCGGCAGTCCGGAGCGTCCACGGCGGCGGCAGCGTCGGAGGCGACCTCGAAGCTCCGCTCCTTGCCGTCGAACGCGTCCCTGTCATTCCCGCATGCGCCGATGCACGCGGCACAGACGGAGAGCCCGACGAGGGCGGCGACCAATCCGCCACCGAAATCCCACTTCGGCGAAGGACCGGAGCTCGTCTGCGGGTGGCTCCTACGTCGCGAGCGATTCATGGCAGCACCACTTCCTGCGGTACCAGGCTCGGCACTCGCATCTTTCCATTGCCGAGTTGTCCGTAATAGTTCGCCCCCCAGCAAAACACTTTGCCGTTCGTCAGGAGCGCGCAGGTGGTGTCCGCCGTGGTCTTCACCTCGGCCGCGGGCTCGGGAAGGCCCTCGACCTTCACGGCTTCGAACGCGTACTCCTTCGTCCCGTCGCCAGCCTGGCCGCTCGCGTTGTTGCCCCAGCAGTACACGGAGCCGGACGCTCCCACGGCGCACCACCGCTGCGGTTGCACGATCGAGTCGCCGAGCTCGGCGACGAACATGCTGCGCGTCGTGGCAATCCGAACGATCGGCTCAGGGGCCACGACCGGCGTCGGAAGGGCGCGAACGTAGATCGGAGAGGCGATCGCCTGGCCCCAGCAGTAGCCGATGCCAGCGACCGTCGCACAGGCCGTGTCGCTGGTCATGTCGATCGACGAGATCCCGCCGAGGGCGATCGGCAAGGGCTGCGGATCGGGCGAGAGCGACGAGACGCGCGCGAGCGGAGGATTCGCTCCCCAGCTCAACGTCACTCCGTCCTCACGGATCACGAAGACGGCCTTGCCGACGGCGATGTCGCGTATCGGCGCGCCGGACGGGACGCCGATCGCTCGCGGCGGGAGAACCGAGAACGAAGCGGCGACGTCGAACGGCGCGACCACGCCGGAGGTGTTCCGGCCCCAGCAGAGAACGCCGTCGTCGACGACTGCGCACCCGACGTCGCTTCCCATCCCCACGCGCGTCGCCGGCGGCAGCGCGAGCTTCAGCGGCGTGCGCTCGGTGGTCGCCGCGCCGGCATCGTTACGGAGGAACGGCCCCGTCCCCCAGCACCACACGGCCCCGCTCGTGTCGAGCGCACACGTGTGATCGAGCTGGGCGACATCCGACAGCCCGACGACGCGCTCCGCGATGGCGCTGTCTGCCGTGCCGGCGTCACTACCACGCCCCAGCTGTCCGGCCGCGTTCGCGCCCCAGCACGCCACCGTGCCGTCGTCGAGAAGTACGCAGTACCCCTGGCTGCGATCGAAGTCGGTGGGCGCTCGCGTCGGCACGAGCGACTTGGCGCACGGAGCGGATGCACAGACGACCGGCAACGGACCTCCGTCGAACGGCGCCGCGTCACGCACCGGCACGGGAGAAGCGTCGGCCGCTCCGCCATCGAGCACCGCGGCGTCCTCGGTCGTCGCCGACGCCTCCCACCCCGCGTCGCCCGGCTCGCTCTCTCTCGTGTCGTCGTCACTCGAGCAGCTCGCGACTGCACCGCCCGTCGCGCAGGCGGTCATGAGCAATACCGCGGCGGATGAATACCGCCCGATCGCTGAACTACGATCAAGGAGTCGTCTTGTGGAGCGCATAGCGAACACCGATCGCCCAGAGGTTGGTATTGGACGTGCCGCGAACTTGGTATATCGGCCGACCGAGCGGCGCCCCGGTCAGCGAGACCGTCGACACTTCGTACGCACCGCCGTCGAAGACGCCGGTGCCGCGAAGCACCACGCCCATTCCCCCCAGCCACAGGTTGCCTCCCTCGACCGAGAGCGAGTTCAACCCGGCGGAAGCGGCCGTCGTCGGGACTGGAGCGAGGGCAACCGAGTAGCTGTCCTCGTCCGCCGAGATCCTGACCACGTCCCGAGCCCCCTTGAGAGCGACGAGCTCGTTCGGCGCCAGCGCTTGAATGTCCGTCAGCCAGCCGTCGATTCCTCCGATCAGCGGAACCCCCGCTCGCGCGGTGCACGGCATGTTGAAGCTCCCGATCGCGCCGTCCGCGACGCGCTTGTAACCGGCGGCGGTCTTGCGCACGAGGATCGCGCAGCCGGCGAAGGATCCGGCGCGTCCCCCGGAGAACCAGACGTCGTCGGCGCTCGTCCCGGCTGCGCCGAGGATGTGAAGCTGCTCCATCGGACCGCTGGTATCGGAGGCGACGTACTCCGCGACCCACTCCGGCGCGCCGCCGTCGAGGCTGGTCCAGTGGAAGATCGTGTTCTTGAACCAAGCGTAGACGTCGTCGCGGCTCGTCCCCCACACCCCGAGCGCGGGGTAACGCGAGCCGTTGTTGAGCCTCCAGTACGACGGGTTTCCGTCGTCGGGATCGACGCTGGTGCTGCTGTTCGCGAGCCGGTGGCGTGTCCACGACCAAGCCGTCGCGGGCGGCACGGGGCGCGTTCCGTGAACGACGTAGCCGGGAGAGACGCCGTAGTAGAGCTCGTTCTCGTTCGGCATCCAGAGCTTGCCGACGAACCGGCCGAGCCCCGACTCGTTCTGGGTGCCGTCGTCGATGTACCTCCACTTGGCCTCGGCGTCGGTCCACTCGAGGACCTTCACACCGAGTGTCGGGCTCTCGGCGACCGACAAGGCACGTCCGGACAGCGGCCAGATGTCCTTCATCAGGAGATCCGGGTCGGGGAGCGACGTCACGCACCACCCCGCCTGGCTGCACTTCGGCCCGTCGACGACCGCCGCCTCCTCGGCCGCGTCGGCTTCGAGCGTGCCGCCGTCCGGGATCACGGTCTCGCCTCCGTCCGCATCGGGCCGCGGTGTCGTCTCGTCTTTGTCGTCGCCCGACGCCGCGCAAGCAACGGCCGCGAGGGCGAGGGCGAGGGCGACCGGTCCGAAAGCGAGGATGAACGAAGCCCTCATGGCTTTCCTCCAAGCGAGAGAATCACGCCTTTGCCACCGATCCAGACGTGGCCCGGTGCGGCCACCCAGACGGTCGTGAGGTTGGGCCGATCGTTGCCGAGCCCGGCGACCTTCACGCGAGACCAGCTCTTGCCGTCGTAGTGAAGGACGACCCCCGCATCGCCGACGGCCCAAACATCGGAAGACGACGAGCCCCAGACCGCGTTGAGATCCACGTTCGTCGGGACACCGGAGACGATCTCCCAGAGGGAGGGATCCCCGGTGTAGTGGCGAATCACTCCCGTTGCGCCGACGGACCACGCGTCGGTCGCGGACGCTGCCCAGACGCCGTTGAGCGCATTCCAGGTCTGGCTGTTGAACGCCTTGGCGCTCGGCGCGGCGCTCTCGGCGTTCGAGACGCGGATCGTCGTTCCCGCCGGCCCCACCGCCCAGAGCTCGTTGGCCGATTCCCCGTGGATCCCGTAGACCTGACCGCACCCGAGGGTCGAGCAGACGCTCGCCGGTATGCCGGTGCCGCCCTCGAACGCCGTCGGCGACGATTGCCGGATGCGCCAGAGGCCGCCGACCCCGAACGAGTTCGTGCCCTTCGTGGCGCACCAGAGCCACTCCGAGCCCGGCGCTGCCCATGCGGACAAGAGCAAGGCCGTCGTGGGGAGCTGCCCGGGGGGATACGTCGGGGACACGACCGTCCACCCACCATCGGAGGGTCCGGCGCCGCCATCGGGGATCTCGACACCGCGCGCGTAGACGTACTTGAGCACTCCGAGCGAGACCTCGGAGGAGTCGCGCAGCCAGAGGGCTCGCATCGTCTCGTAGCTGCCGGGATCCGAGACGGACCACGACGTACCGTCGAAGTGGGCGAGCGCACCGACTGCCCCGGCGGCCCAGATGTCGCTCGCGGAACGGCCGCGAATGACGTTGATCGACGTCCGAGGGTCGAGCGCCCCGCCTGGCCTGTTCGGATCGAACGGCCCGTTCGGGCAGAGAACGTCCGCCGTGCACGTCTCGGGGAAGTACTCGCAGTCGGCACACGGGCCCGCGTCGACCTCACCCGCCTCGGCGTCGAGCCCGCCGTCGTCTGGAGCTGCCGCGTCGGGGACGCGAGACTCGCGAGGAGGCTCCTCGTAGGAATCGAGGACCGCGCTCGCCGACGTGCACGCCGTGACCCCCAGAGCGAAGAGCAGCCAACCCAATTTCATCGCGCGACCTCTCCCGCGTCTCGGCCCTCGGTGGCGCACGGCTCGACCACACACTCGCCGCCGACGCACGCCTGCCCCGCAATCGCATCGCAGACTCGGCCGCACGCCCCGCAGTTCGCGGGATCGCTATTGGCGTTCACCTCACAGCCGTCGGCCTCGTTCCCGTTGCAATCGGCCCAGCCCTTGATGCACTCCAGGTTGCACATGCCGTACGAGCAGATGCCGACGCTGTTCGGTCCAACGCTCGACCGGCACGGGATACCGCACGCGCCGCAGTTCTTCCGATCCGTGGCGAGGTCCGCACACTCGCCCTTGCAGACGTTGCCGACGCATTGGGTGGCGCAGAACGTCTTGCCCGCGGGGCACATGCACTGGGGAGTACCGCTGAGGTCGAGCCTGCACTCCTGCCCCGCCCCGCACGCGTTCCCGCAGCCGCCGCAGTGCTCGGCCGAGAGGAAGTCGGCTTCGCACCCATTGAGCTTGTCGCCGTCGCAATTACCGAAATTCGGGCGACACTTCAGCGCCCCACACTGGCCGTCGAAGCACCCGTAATAGGTATTCGCGTATTGAACTCCCCCGTCACCGTTGGGATCACAGACCCTGCCGCAGGCGCCGCAATTGGAGTCATCGCTCCTCGCCTTGACGCAACGGAGCGTGGGCGTCGTGCAGAGCAAGTCGTCACCCTTGCAGCCGCATCCGACGTCGCCGACGATCGGCGAGCGCTGCACGCACGGCTTGGCCTGGTCCGCACACTTGTTCCCGCACGCGCCGCAGTGCTCGTTGTTCGTCGGGGTGGTCTCACAACCGTTGTCGGGGACGCCATCGCAGTCGAGCGACACGGGCTGGGACTTGCACTGCAGCATGCAGCGGCCCTCGACGCACTCGTAGTACTCGCGACTGGTCTCCGACGGACATACGGCGCCGCATGCGCCGCAGTTGTTCCGATCCGTCAGCAAGTCCACGTCGCACAGGAACGGCGAGCTCGGGCAGGTCGTGCGTCCCGCCGGGCACTTGTTCGAGGGACAGTACGCGGTGAGCTCGACTGCGGCCTCGGGGGCCTCGGCGTCGGGAGGAGCGACGAAGGTCGGCGTGTCGTCGTCGCCGTCGGCCGAGAGCGAGTCACCGAGCACTCGCTCGCCGCGTGAACAGCTCGCGGCGCCCGCGGTGAGCACGACGATCCCGAGGAGCAATCGTCCGAAGACACGGTGCGGCTTCGTCGACCTCATTGCGAGCTCTCCTGCGACTCGAGCGAACGAACGATGCCCTCGACCCGCCGGCTGTAGAGCTCGGCAGGATGGGTGCTCAAGAAGGCTTCACCCAGCCTCCGTGCCTCGGCGACGTCGCCGGCCTTGGCGAGCGCGGAGACGCGCAACACCGTCGCCTCCTCCCTGAACGCCGGCTCCGGGTAACGTCGCTTGTACTCGTCGAGCACCGTGAGAGCGGCGCGAGGATCACCTTGGCGGAGCCGCGTCCGCGCGGAGTCGATGAACGCCATCTGCTCGCCGAGCGAGACCTCGTCCAAGACAGGCTTCTTCGCGACGGAGCGCGCGGGCGGGGCCGCCGAGGGCACAGCCACCGGAACCGAGGGCAAGTCGTCGGCGGTGACGACGGGGACGGCCGCGACCGTGCCGGCAGGCGACGGCGCCGGCGGCGCCTCGAGACGATCCGCCCCGTCGCCCACGCTCACCGGGACGGCTTTCGACACGTCATGGGGCTCGCCCACCGGGCCCGACGAACGCGATGAGACGTAGTCGAAGGCACCGACCGATGCAGCCGCGAGCGCGAGCACGCCGAGCCCCTTCGCCAGCGGGAGCTTCCATCCCGGCATTGCGGCGGGAGGCGCTGCCTCGGTCGGGGCAATTGCGGTGCCCCACTGAACGAGCGCCCGAAACTTCTCTTCGGGCATCTCGTCGGCGGCGGCAGACGCGAGGAGGCGCTGTTCGATCTCCGTGCCGCCTGCGTCTCGAAGACGGGTCATGTGTTTCTCGGAGCTCATGTCTGTTTCACCTTGCGTGCGGCCAGCTGACGGAATTCTTCGCGCGCGCGGCGCAGTCGCGATGCTGCGGTTCCAACCGGGATGCCCACGTATTCGGCGATCCGAGGCGCGCTCAGCTCCTCGAACTCGTGGAGGACGAAGACCACGCGGAGGTCGTCGGGCATCTCGTCGAGGATCTCGTCGAGCAGCCGGCGCGCGTAGCGGCGGTCCAGGAGATCGTCCGCGGTCGGAGCGGGATCCGAGAGCGCCTGCACGTCGTCGTCCTCGAGCGGCCGCTCCGGCTTGCGGGCCAGACGCCGCCGCGCGTGAGCGCTGACGTTCAGCGCGGTGCGGAAGAGGAAGGCCTTCTCCGCGCCGGGCTGGATCTCGTGGAGACGTTCGGCAGCGACGAGGAAGACCTGCTGGATCGCGTCGTCGAGCGAGGCCTCGGGCACCCCCAACCTGCGGAGGGACTGCCAGAGGAAGCGCCCGTGCGCCTCCACGAGCGCACGGAACCTCATCGTGTCAGCCGAGCGCCGAGCGCCGAGAGGCCGCGGCTCGTCCGCTGCTGCGGGCAGCGCAAGGACCGGTAACAGCGAGCTTTCACCGCGCACCCTGCAGAATTCCCGGGGCACCTGCCATCGATCACCGATTCAGTCGAAATGCAGCACGGGGCCGATCCCGACCCACGTGACGACGGCCGGCGTGGCGAACATGAGGACGTTGGGGCGGAGCACCAGCTCGTCGCTCACGAAGGGCGCGAGGCCCCCTGCTTCGGCTTCGATTCCGAGCGTGCGCGACAAATTCCAGGCGGCGTTCACCGCGAGGCCCGCGCCCGCCCACGGCGCCGAATAGCTGAGCGGATTGCGCGCCTGAGTCGCCGATGCCGTGAACGCGCCGCCGTCGACCAGCCCGCAGAGAGAAAGCGCGAGCGTTGTGACGGGCCGCAGACACAGCTGAGCTCGCAAGAGGAGCCACGTGAGCTCCGCCTCGCCCACGCTGCGCGCCACCGTGCGTCGCCAGGTGGCCGCTTCGAGGCGGAACGAGAGTCGCCCCGCCAGATTCGGCGGGCGGACCTCGGAGTAGATGCCGACTCCGGTCGCGAGACCATCGACGTGCGCGAGGATGCCACGAGCGCCCATCGAGGTCTCGATGCGCGGCCGCTCGTCTCGACGGAGCGGAGGCCGCGGCCGCCGACGCCGCGGCGGGGCTGTGCTCGGGTAGCTCTCGGGCTCGGGGACCAGCGAGGGCGCGGTCGAGCGCTCGTCGTCGGGCTCCGGCGCGCTGCTCTCGAGCGCTCCCTCTTCCAAGGCCAGGACGAGGGCAAGTGCGAGCGCGGACGTCACCTCCTCGCACGTTCGCCCGACGACGCCGCGGGGTGGCAGCATCTCGCCGCGCGACGTGCGCAACGTGAGGTCGCCCCTCACCACCCCGTCCACCTTCCACGCGCGAACGAAGAGCACCGGCGTCTCGTCCGTCGCCGGACCGAGAGAGAGCTCGCTCGTGCGCGACGTCACCTCGGCCCAGAACTTCTCCTCGTCGGTGCACGAAGCCGGGGCCTCGACCACGACATGGACTGGAATGGTCGGGCTCTCCGCGCGCGCCTCGGCAGCGAACATCACCGAGGCGACGACGAGCCCGGCCGGCGCCACGATGCGTCCGAGCGCCATGCGCACGAGCGTCGGGAAAGACGGTGCGCGGGCGCTCGGGATCATGCACATCGGACGTTGGTTGCGATACCGCCGCACGCAGCGAAGGCACGACGAGGCGGCAGCGGCAGCTCCCGATAGGGACGGAGAACCTCGTGCGCTCGAGAGGCAGCGACGTCTCCTCGGAGAGGATGAAGCCTGGGTATGGGAGACTCAGGATAGCGGAAGCGAGCGGCAACTTCATCGTGCCGAGGCGCTCGACGCCGGGCACCGCCCGATGCTCGTCCGAAGCGGCAAGCTCTTCCGCACCTGCTCGACCGGGGAGGCCTCGGCGATCACGTCGCCCGCGTCACTGCCGATGCGCTTCCCCTGACCGCGGGCAGCCCGCGATGACGCTCACTGCTTCTTCCGGCCCTTCGCCCCGCGCGCGGCGAGGTACGCCCGGCCGCGTGGCGAGAGCTCGTAGCCGACCTCGAAGCTCTGCGTCAGCCCCAGCTTCTTCAGCTTGCGCACGTCGACCTTGAACGGGAGCGTCTCGCGCCCGAGCTTCGCGGCGAGCTGCGAGGCGGCGACGCGCGGGTGCTTCTCGATGAGCGCGAGCGTCTTCTTCGTCCACGGCTCGTCCGCGTCCATCCGCGCGAGCTTCGCGGCGATCGCGGCGATGTCCGCGGGGCCGAGATCCGCCTCGAGGGCGATCTCGACACGATCGCCGTCGCCGCCATGGTGCAGCTCGATCCGAAACACCGAGGCGTCCTCGTCGAGCGCTTCGTCGCGCGCCGTTCGGAGGTACTCGACGAGCTCGGCGCGCGTGCCGAAGCCCGAGCGCGTCGCGTCCGTCTCGGTGATGTCGCGCACCTTGACCCGATCGACCCGATCGACCTCGAGAACCCCGATCGGATGGCAGCGGTAGCGCCCGCCGACCCGCACGTGCGGCTTGTCCCAGCGGCGAAAGGTGACGGTCACCGCACCCGAGACGAGGCCTTCGTGAAAGCGCTTCTGGAACAGGAGCACGCAGCGGCCTCAGTCAGAGCCCGAGGAGGTGCTCGCCGACCGGCCACGTCGAGCGAGCGCATGCGGTGGGACGAAACGGCATCGCGGATGCGACCATCATCCAGAGCGGCTCGTCCGGCAAGCGGATTGCTCGTTTCGTGTCCTTCGTCCGGTCCCCCGCGGCCGGCCTCGTACGGCGATGGCGTCCGATGACCGCCGCGTCATTGCGTCCCGGCGTCGCAACAACGCGCCCTGCCCGGGCGTCTCGATTCGCTCGCGCTCTCCGCACCCATGACGACCCGCGCGCTGCCGCGCAGTGCCGCGAACGTCCCACCCGATGGAGCGAGGTCCTTCGTCGCTTGTGGCTCGCGGATCTCCGAGTCTACGCTTTCGCGAGCGAAGACCGAGCGAAGAGGCCATGGGCGACCGCGTCCCCGACACCATCCCGCAGCTCCTGGAGTGGCGCGCCGCCCGCGCTGCTCCCGGAGCGCCGTGGCTTCGTTTCGAGGACGACACGTGGACGCTCCGCGATGTCCTCGGCGAGGTCGATCGCTTCGCGGTCGGCCTCGCCGATCGCGGCATCGTCCAAGGCGACACCATCGCCATCCTGCTCGGGAACCGCCCCGAGACCCTCTTCACGTGGTTCGCGGCGAACCGGCTCGGCGCGATCGCGATGCCGCTCAACCCGACCTACACTCCACACGAGCTCGCCGGCGTGCTCCGCCTGGCGTCGCCGCGCATCCTCGTGGTCGGCGACGAGCTGCGCAGCAGCTACACCGACGACGTGAACGACGCGTCCCCGTCGACGAACGTCGTCTCACCGGCCGACCTCGCGCGCGCCGGATTCAACGCCCCGCGCGCTCCCGTCTTACCGGACGATGTCGCCGTGCTCCTTGCGACGTCGGGAACGACCGGCGTCCCGAAGGCGGTGATGCAGACGCACCGCACGTACACGCTCACGGCCGAAGCGTTCCCCTGGTGGGTCGGCCTGACCGCAGCCGATCGGTTTCTCTGCCCGCTGCCGCTCTTCCACATCAATGCGCAGGCGTATTCGACGATGGGCTCCCTCGGGTGTGGTGCCGGGCTCGCGCTTCTTCCGCGCTTCTCCGCCTCGCGCTTCTGGGACGACGTGCGCCGCCACGGCGCCACGCACGTGAACGCCGTCGGCGCGATGCTCCACATCCTGCTCGCTGCCGAGCCGCGTCCGAGCGATCGCGAGCACACGCTCCGTAGCTGCTACTCCGCGCTCGCGCTCCCGGAGCACAAGCACCGCGCCTTCGAAGACCGCTTCGGCATCACGATGACCGTCGGCTACGGATTGTCGGAGACGACCTTCGGCACCGTGTGGCCGCACACGATCCATCCCCCGCCCTACGGGACGATGGGCATGCTCCGGCAGCATCCCCGGCTCGGCGTCATCAATCGCGGGCGCGTCGTCCGCGATGACGGCCTCGACGCGGGCGCTGGAGAGATCGGCGAGCTGTGGCTCTCGAGCCCGGCGATGATGCGAGGCTATCTGCTCGACCCCGAAGCGACGATGGCCGCGTTCGAAGGCCACTGGTTCCGCACCGGCGACCTCGTGAAGCGCGATGCTTCCGGGATCTTCACGTTCGTCTCACGCAAGAAGGACGTACTGCGCCGGCGCGGCGAGAACGTCGCCGCCGGCGAGGTCGAGGCGGCGCTCGTCGCGCACGGCTCGCTTCTCGAGGCTGCCGTCATCGGCGTCCCCTCCTCGCTCGGCGAGGACGAGATCGTCGCGTTCGTAGTGCCGAAGCCGGGATCCGCGGTCGATCCGGAGGTCCTTCGAGCATTCGTCCGGGAGCGACTCGCCGACCACAAAGTGCCTGCACGTATCCATGTCCGGAGCTCGCTCCCCCGCACTGCAACGGAGCGGGTCGCGAAGCACCTCCTCAGCGAGACCTGAGCGTCGCCGTCTCGGGGACTTTGCGCGCCTTCCCGGGCCCGAGCCAGGCCAGTTCCGAGGCGGTCCACGATGGTATACAACCGGCGAATGGGGACCGTCCGCAGCCTTCGCTCCGCGCTCTCGGGGATCGCGCTCGTCGCGCTTGTCGCGTTTGCGTCAGGCTGCGCTGTCCCCGTGGCCGCCGCGCTCGACGAGACGGACGCCAACCGAGTCGTGGTCGCCCTCGACCAGTCGGGCATCGACGCCACAAAGGAGGCCGACCCGACGACCGAGGGAAAGTTCCGCGTCACCGTCGCACGCGACGACGTCGGCCGCGCGCTCGCGACGATGCGCGAGGAGGAGCTGCCGCGCCCGAAGACGCGAGGCGTGCTCGACGCCGCCGATCGCGGCCAGCTCGTTCCCAGCCAGGCGGCCGAGCACGCGCAGCTCGTCGCGGGCCTCGCCGGAGAGCTCGAGAAGACGCTCGGCGGTATCGACGGCGTCCTCGCCGCGCGCGTTCACCTGAACCTGCCTCCGCGCGAGCCGCTCCGCGACGGTCCTGGTCCGAAGGCGACCGCGAGCGTGCTCGTCGAGCATCGCGGGACCACGCCTCCGCTCGCGCCCGAGTCGATCCAGCAGCTGGTGTCCGGCGGCGCTCCGGGCGTCACAGCCACGGATGTGGCCGTCGTCTTCGTCCCGCGGACCGCCCGCGCGAATGCGGGTCGCACCGACCTCGCGCACGTCGGCCCGATCACGGTCGCGCGCGGCTCGATGAACACGCTGAAGCTCGCGCTCGCCGGGCTGGCGGTCGTGGTCCTCGGGCTCGCCGCAGCAACGCTCGCGCTCTGGGCGAAGATCGGGCGCATGCGGCGTGACCGTGAGCTCGAGCTCGCCACCGCCTCCGCCACCGGCCGCCCGCAACCCGGACCGCGCTCGATCGCGACGAGCGCGCGCGGCCCCGGCCAGCCGATGTAAGGTTGTCCGTCCGTCCGGCTAACGAACGCGCATGATTTCGATCCAGTCCGTATCGAAGGCCTTCCGTCCCGCTGGAGGAGGCCCCCCGAACCAGGTCCTCGAGGGCGTGTCCCTCGATGTCCCCGCGTCGTGCCTCTACGGCCTCATCGGCCCGGGCGCCTCCGGCAAGAGCGTCCTCCTCAAGATGATCGTCGGACTGCTGAAGCCGGACGCCGGATCGATCCTGGTCGACGGCGCCGACGTCACGCAGGCCTCGGAGCTCGACCTCCAGAAGATGCGGCTGAAGTTCGGGATGCTCTTCCAGAACAACGCCCTCTTCGATCACATGACCGTCGGCGACAACATCGCCTTCCCGCTCCGCCGGCTGACGGACCTCCCGGAGGACCAGATCAAGTCACGCGTGATGGAGCGACTCGCCCACGTGGCGCTGACCGGCTTCGAGGGCCGCCTGCCCGCCGGGCTCTCGGGCGGCCAGAAGAAGCGCGTCGGCGTCGCCCGAGCAACGATCACGAAGGCGCCGATCGTCCTCTACGACGAGCCCGCAGCCGGCCTCGATCCGGTCACCTCGCAGAAGATCTTCGAGCTCCTCCGCGAGGAGCAGCGGGCCTCGGGCGCCACCGTGATCATGGTGTCGAGCGATCTCGATCGACTCCTCACCGTCACCGATCGCGTCGGCATGATGTACCGCGGTCGGCTCATCTTCGACGGGACGACTCACGAAGCGAAGACCAGCACCGAGCCGCGCGTCCGGCAGTTCGTGCATGGCCTGACCGAAGGGCCGCTCTGACCGCCGGCCGGACGATCGAGGAGCACGGATGCCCGGCGCCCAGGTGATCGAGCTCGTCCTCTCGTGGGTCGTCACGAGCACGCTCACGTTCGCCGTCGTGATCTTCGACGAACGCCGCCTGAGCGAGGAGCGCCTCGAGCGCGCGTGGCCGCGCGCGAGCCGCGACCTCGCGCTCGTCTACTTCGGAGTGCTGGCGATCCCGTTCCACTTCGCCAGGACGCGGGGCACGTGGACGAGCGTCCGCGGCATCGGCGGACGCATCCTCGGCTTCGGTGCGGGGGTCGTCGTCGCGGCCGTCGTGCTGCTCTCGAGCGCCCTGTTGATCACGGCGCTCGCCTGGGTCCTCGGCCTCCCCGACGTCGACTGAAGCGCTCGAGGTTCGCCGGCCGGATCGCGGGTCCTCCGAGTGTCGGCCGCGTAACGGATGGAGCACGGCGCCGATCCACGTGTATAGTTTCGCGCGCTGTCCATGGCCGCGCAGACGACCAACCCATCCAAGGGGGGCGAACCCGGCGCCTTCGCGGCGTTCCTCGCGTCGATCGGCGGCGGGTTCCTCTCGGCGGCCCAGACCACCGGGGGCATGACGATCCTCCTCGCACGCATCCTCTCCCGCGTGCTCCGCATCAAGGTCGACGGGCGCGAGCTCTGGAAGAACCTATACAAGATGGCGGTGAAGTCGCTGCCGATCGTCGTCGTGACGGCGCTCTTCACGGGCGCGATCATGGTCATCCAGGCAGCGACGATCGTGAAGCGCTATGGCGCCGAGGGCCTCCTCGGCTGGGGGGCGGGCTTCGGGACGCTCCGCGAGATCGCGCCGCTCCTCACGGCACTGATGATCTCGGGACGCGTTGGCGCCAACAACACGGCCGAGCTCGGGACCATGGTCGTCACCGAACAGCTCGACGCGCTCCGCGTCCTCGCGATCGACCCGATCAGCTTCCTCATCGCACCGCGCTTCATCGCGATCGTGAGCACCCTCTTCATGATGACGCTGTTCGCCGATGCCCTCGCGCTCCTCGGCGCGGCGTACACGGGCCAGGCGCTCCTCGGCGTCAGCCCGACCACCTTCTACAACGGGCTCACCGCCGGCCTCCTCGGCTTCGGCGACGTCGCGAACGGCCTGCTCAAGAGCGTCGTCTTCGGCCTCGTGATGGCGCTCGCCAGCTGTTACTTCGGCCTCTCCACCTCCGGCGGCGCGCCGGGCGTCGGCCGCGCCGTCAACGCGACCGTCGTGACGAGCGCGGCGGGCGTCTTCGTCCTCGACTACCTCGTGAGCTTCGCGCTGGGCGGCTGACGGCATGAGCAACCAGGTCGGCACGCTCGAGAAGCAGGAGCACGAGGAGCTCGGACCGGTGGGGCTGCTCGGCGCCGCCGCGATCGATCTCTACATCGGCGGCCGCGAGCTCTACTCCGTCTTCGTCCGGACGCTCTTCTACACGTTCCGCGGACGGCGCGATAAGGGCGCCGTCCTGCACCAGATGTACGAGATCGGCAATCGCTCGGTCTTCTTCATCTCGACGACGATGGGCTTCCTCGGAATGATCCTCGTCTACCAGTCGGGGCTCCAAGCCAAGCGCGTCGTCCCCGAGTTCACGATGCTCGGTGCGACCTACCTCGAGCTGCTCGTCCGCGACTTCGCCGCGTCGCTCGGCGCGCTCATGCTCGCCACACGCGTCGGCGCCGGCATCGCAGCAGAGATCGGCTCGATGGTCGTGACCGAGCAGGTCGACGCGCTCCGCATGTGCGCCGCCGATCCGATCGATTTTCTCATCGTGCCGCGCTTCCTCGCCAGCATGGTGATGACCTTCTGCCTGATCATCTGGGCGGGGACGGTCGCCTTCGTCGCGGGCGGGCTCACCGCCTACGCCGCGTTCGACGTCCCGCTCCAGACCTTCTTCAACATGGCGCTCGTCGACGTGGGCGACCTCTCTATCGGCCTCGCCAAGTGCCTCGCCTACGGCGTCGCGATCCCGATCGTGAGCGGCTACTGCGGCCTCTCGACCTTCGGCGGCTCCGAGGGCGTCGGCTGGGCAACCACCCGCGCGGTCGTCAACACGTCGCTCGCGATCATCATCCTCAACTTCTTCATCTCGGGCGCCGGCTTCCTCATCTTCCCGGGCTGAACGCTTGAAGGCTCCTCCCACCTGAAGGCTCCTCATCGCCTGAAGGCTCCTCATCGCCTGAAGGCTCCTCATCGCCTGAAGGCTCCTCCGCGACAACAGCTCCCCGGCAACAGCTCCCCCCGCCGTCGGGGCCTGTGGTTCTCTGCTGGGCGGCGCCGGCGCTGGGGAGTCCTCACGCCCGCGTCGCCCGTGCCGGCTGTGAGCCCATTTCCGCGCGCGGCACGCGCCAGCGAGGCCGTATCCGATTGCAGACGTCCTTGCTCGGCGCGAGCCCGCGCGTGGCCAGGAGGTTCCGACTTGGGAGGGTGATCCTTGGCTCCTTCAGCGGGCGTGAGGACTCCCCAGCCCCGACACCGCTATCCATTTGAGGACTTCCCGCGACGCTCCTCCGATCGGAGCGCCGGTGGGCGTTGGCAGGCCCATCGTCGCGGACCAGGGTGCGAAGTACTCTTCGAGTCCGGTCCTCCCGACGCATCCCCCGGGCCCCAACGCCGCGCCCCAGGCGAGACGTGCACCGGTTCGATGCGCAGACGCTTCCGGCCTGCGCGGCGCAGACCACACGAGACGGCTGCCGCGATCGCGACGGTGCTCGGTCCTCGTTGCATCCCAGGCAGGCATATTCGGGGCCCGGCATGCGGAAGAGGACGATGACCTCGAGGGTCGTTTCGCGGCTACTGTCGAAGAATGCTCGTCATCCTCTTTCCCTTGGCGAGCTCATCGATCAGCTTGTCGAGGTATCGGATCTTTTGCATCAGCGGGTCGGCGACGTCTTCTACGCGCACGCCACACACCACGCCTGTAATGAGCCCCACGTTCGGGTTCATCAGGGGCGCTTGGGCGAAGAAGCCTTCGAAGTCCACCTTGGCGTCGATGGCGTGCTGAAGCTGCTCACCGCTGTATCCCGTGAGCCAGGTGATGATCTCGTCGACCTCTTGCTTCGTCCGCCCCTTCTTCGCTGCCTTCTGTACGTAGAGCGGATACACACTCGCGAACGACGTCGTGAAGATTCGTGGCTTCTTCTCCATGCTCGTCGATACAAGTACTTCTTCGAAACGCTGCTGGCCAGCCTACCAATCGATCGACACGTGCGGTGCTCCAGCGATCGTCGAATCGACGAACGGTCCTCGCGACGCCGATCGGACAGGCGTGGCGTCGCAACCAACGAGTCGGCGATTCCGCCGCCCGCCGGGAGTCGGACGACGAGCATTGATGGTCCGATGTTCGCCAAGAAAGCCTTTCTATGGAGTTGATACGCTCGACACGCATGAGCGCCCACGAGCTCCACGAGCCCCCATTTCTACGAAGCGTGCTCCTCGATCGGGACTGGATCGAGCATCCAGACGCGTACCCGTTCGTGTTGCCAGCAGTCCAGGCGCTCGAGCACCTCGAGCTCGCGCCCGTGACCTACTTCATCGGCGAAAATGGCTCAGGCAAGTCGACGATCCTCGAAGCCATTGCTGTCGCCTGCGGATTCAACGCGGAAGGCGGCACGATGAACTTCAACTTCGCCACGAGGCGCTCCGAGTCGCCGCTCCACCAGTGCATTCGCCTGACTCGGGCTCCGAGGCGCCCGCGGACGGGCTTCTTCCTTCGCGCAGAGAGCTTCTTCAACCTGGCAACCGAGATCGAGCGCCTCGATGCAGAGCCAGCGCTCAGCCCGCCAGTGATCGACTCGTATGGGGGAGAATCCCTCCACGAGCAATCCCATGGCGAGTCCTTCCTCGCCTTGATGAAGCATCGCTTCGGTCCGAACGGCCTCTACATCCTCGACGAGCCCGAGGCCGCGTTGTCTCCATCCCGGCAGCTCTCTCTTCTGATCCGAATGCACGAGCTGCTCGACGAAGGTTCGCAGTTCATCATTGCGACGCACGCGCCCATCGTCCTCGCCTACCCCGGCGCGACGATCTACCAGCTGGACGAGCGTGGCATCACCTCGGTCGACTACGATCAAACGGAGCACGTCCAGCTCACACGCGATTTCCTGAACGATCGCGATCGCTACCTTCAGCGGCTCCTCGCCCCCGAGAGCGGCTGAGACCCAAGCGACGTCCGCGTCTCGACGACCGAGCAACGAAAGCAGCATCCCGTCCTGCTCCGAGTCAGCGCGGTCCCGCATCATCGGCAGATCGGATAGCGGTGTCGGGGTCGGGGAGCCCTCGCGCCCGCGCAAGGAGCCAAGGATCACCCTCCCACGTCGGAACCACCTGCCCACGCGCGGGCTCGCGCCGCGCGACGAGGTCGGCACCCCAGCAAAGACCTCGCTGGCGCGTGCCGCGCGCGGAAATGAGCTCACAGTCGCCACGGGCGACGCGGGCGAGAGGGCTCCCCGACCCCGGCGCCGCCCAGCAGGATGGATCGGCTCACGAACGACAAGCGAGACGAGTGCAGTCGGAGCCGGGCAAAGGCTCCTCAATTGCGGAAAGCGCGCGAGTTGGCGTGATGTCGAGTTGGCGTGATGTCGAGTTGGCGTGATGCCTAGTTGGCGTGATGCCAAGACGGCGTGATGCGTAATGCCAAGGGGCGTGAGGGCGAGTTCACGCCGCCCGGCCCTCCGGGGGCGGAGGAATCGATGCCGCGATCGGGTCGATCGCGCGCGCGGTCGTGTGTTTGAAACGAAAGAGGAACCACGCGAGCAGGAGGCCCGCCTGCGCGATCAATGAGACGTTCACCGCCCACGTGACGCCGAGGCCGCCCTTGTCCATTCGTACGGCGATCAGCCACGCGAGCGGGAACCGAGCGAGCGCGACCGTCAGCCCGATGACGACCGGTGGAATCGTGTTGCCGACGCCGCCGAAGGAGGCCTCCATCACGTCGCGTGCGCCGACGAACAGGAGGCCGATCGACGCGATCGCGAGGACCTGTACGCCGACCTCGACGAAGCTCGCATCGTTGCAGAGCCACGCGACCACCGGCCCAGGCGCGAGCCGGAGAAGCGCGGCGCCGAACAGCGCGACCGCGAACACCGCGCCGAGCCCCGTCCAGACGACACGAAGCGCATCGTCCCGTCGCCCCTTGCCGAGCATGTATCCCACCAGCGTCGCCGTGGCCGGCGCGATGCCTTCGGTGGGGACGTTCAGGATCTGCGTGAGCCGCTCCTCTGCGCCCTGCGCGGCGACGTATTCGCTGCCGTAGCGCGCGAGGAACGCGACGAGCCCGAACCAGACGGCGGCATGAATGACGGCGTCCACCGTGAGGGGCGCGCCGATCCGGACGACGGGCCACAGCTCGCGGAGCTTCTGGAAGCGCTTGCGCCAGGGCAGGCGCGCTTCCTCACCGACGTGCCCGGAGAGCGCGCGAAGGCCGACGAGGTACCCGCACGCGTCGCCGGCCACCTGCGCGACCGCCGCGCCCCATACGCCGGTGCCGAGGCCCCGCACGAGCAGCGGCGTCACGATGAAGCCGACCACCAGGGAGGCCGAGCTCGCCCACATGCTCGCCCGCGGACGGCCGAGCCCGACGAGGACGCCGTTCATCGACATCATCCCGAACGAGAATGGGAGCCCGCAGAGAAGCACCGTGAGATAGCGCGTCGCCTCCACACGGTCGGGACCGTGGAAGCGAAGCGCGTCGAGCGCGAACCCCGTGAACCCCGCCGCCAGGAGCGCCGCCCCGACACCGAGGAGTAGCGTCACCGCCGTCACTTTCTGAGCGACTCGGCTCGCCTCACGGAGGCGTCCCTCTCCGACCATCCGCCCGACGACGGCGGACGTACCGGCGCTCGTCAGCCCGGCGAACATCCTCGAGAGCGACATGAACGTCCCGAGCGCCGCGACGATGGAGAGGGCGACGACCCCGAGCTTCCCGACCCAGTAGGCGTTGGCGAGATCGACCGCGTAGCGGACTCCGGCGCTCAGCCCAAGCGGAAGCGCGATCCGCGCCATCTGCCTGCCGACCGATCCCCCCGCGAACGCATCTTCCTCGGCACCGCTCATCGAAGCTCGTACCGCACGTACCCCTCGAACAGATCCTTGCGGTCGACGGTGACGGCGCACGTGACCGCAAGCCGCTCGTAGCCGGAGCTCGGGGTGACCGAGTGCCGGAGCGACGCCGGGTGAACCACGAGGCGGTTCGTCTTCGGGTAGATGCGAAAGTGGTCGCGATGGGCGAGACCGCGACGGTCGGTCCGGGCGTCGGCGCGCGGATCGTGGAGCACGAGGATCCCCTCGTCCATCGCGTAGTAGGAGGTGTCGTGCCGCTCTTCGCGCACCGGCGCCGTCGCGTAATAGATCGCGATGAGGTCCGCCTCGATCAGGTGGTCGTGCACGGGCGTGAACGACGACCCGTCCGTGTAGTTGAAGAAGACGTAGGCCTCGAGGTCGAAGGGCCGCGTTCGCCCGGGGTGCGTGTCGTTCAGGAATGCGCGAAGCGCGACGTCGTAGCGTGCGCGGAGGCGGCGCGCCCAGTCGTCGCCGCGCTCGAGGACGCTCTTGCCGCTCGTCGACACACGGAGCTCGGGCTCGCTGCGGGCCGCCGCGACGAGCGCGTCGTTGAGGAGCGGGTCGTCCTCGAAGTCGAAGACCTTCACGTGGACGGGAAAGAGATCATGGCTCTCGACGCGCATCGTCATCAGGTACTCTCCTCGATCCGGCGAAGCACGACGATCATCCGCCACGCTCCCGGCTGGTCCCAGGCAACATCGAGCTTGAAGTCGCCCAGCAGCCCAGCGATCTCGAACCGTCCTGCTCGCTCGACGAGGGACGTCCACCCCTCCGCATCGGGCACGATCCAGAGCTCTTCCTGGTGGAAGCGCCCGAGGATCTCGTCCGAGTCGGCGCGCCGGCAGCGGACGTCGAGCACCGTGGGCACGGCACCCGACGGCGCGCGCTCCTCGACGACGATCCGGAAGCGCGACGTGATCTCCCACTGGCTCCGTCGCTCCGTCCACACCGTTTCGGTGTTCCCTTCGGGTGTCGCGTCGGCCGGCAGCGTGGCCTCGATGACGTGCACGCCTCCGGGCGCGAGGAGGTCCGCCACCCGCTGGAGGTGACGCACCATCGACTCGGAGCTTCCCACTCGATGCACGGCCGAGAGCATCGCGTACGAGAGATCGACCGGGGCCTCGTCGACATGGTCGTCGAGACGACCGAGGACGAACTTCGTGAGATCGCGACCGTCATCGCCCGCGATCGAGCGGGCAAGCGCCAGCGCCTCGTAGGACTCGTCGATCCCGACGCCGGTGATACCGCGATCGGCAAGGGCATGCAGATGCCGGCCGCTCCAGCATCCCCAGGACGCGACGCGGCGCACGCGGCGCGAGCCGAACCGAGCGGCGCACCCGAGGAGGAAGTCGCGCTCGAACGCGATGTCGCGATAGGCGAAGGCCGCGTCGTAGAGAGCGGCCGCGCTCGTCGGCTCGAACGCCTCGGCGCGTCGCGTTCCGCGCGCGGTGAAGACGACGAGCGAATCGCCGCGGCCGTAGAAGCCCTCGATCGCGCCTGCGCGCGTCATGCCGGCAGCGTCGAGGACGTGCTCGTCGAGCCCGCCACGCTGCCAGTGTCCGGAGAGGAACCTCAGCGTCGTGGGCCCGGTCGACGGCTCCTCGCACACCGCCTCGACGAGGGCAGCGACGATCGCGCTCGGCTCGACGCCGGGCGCCGTGGAGGTGATGAGCCACTCGAGGTCGAACGCTCCCGGCGCGAGCGGCACCGGCCGCACGCAGGCATACCCGATCGGAGCGTCCGAGCCCGGCTGGCGATGAAGGAAGCAGCGGGCGCCCTCTCCGCCTTCGGAGAGCGCGCCGCGGAGGCTCGCACGAGCGGCCTCCCGCCAGCGCGAAGGCATGTCGGGAACCGCATCGAGGAGGATCTCGAGCGCCGGAAGGTCGCCCTGTCGGGCGTGGCGTACGGACTTCATGCGCGGGCAGAGGCGAACGACGGCGCGACGGGGCGCGCTCCGGCGGCACGCGCCAGCGCTCCTTGCAGGATGGCGCTGACGGCACCGTGATAGCCGAGGCCGGCTCGTGCGGCGGCCTTCGCGAAGCCGCCCTCCGTCGAGAGATCGCAGTTCGGATTGACGTCGATGACGAACGGGCGCTCCGCCGCGTCGAGCCGCAGATCGACGCGCCCGTAGTCGCGCATACCGAGCGCGAGGAACGCTCGCCGCGCGATCGACCCCACTCGCGACAACGTCGCCGGAGATGTTGCCGCCGAGATCGACCGCGTGCCGCGGAAGTCGGCCGACTCCTCGTCCCACTTCGAGGCGTATGTGAGCACGCGGGGGCGCCCGGCGAAGAGCTCGGCGTCGAAGGCGATCTCGCCCGGCGGAAGGACCCGCGGCTCGGGCCAGCCGAGGAGCGAGACCGCGATCTCGCGGCCCTCGACGTACTGCTGGATCACGGCCGGCTGACCGAGCCCGAACACGACGTCGCGGACGGCACGCTGGAGGCTCTCGTCGTCGGCGACGACGGACGAGAGGTGAATCCCGACGGAGCCGTCCTCACGCTCGGGCTTCACGATGAGCGGGTACGGGAGACGACCGCCGAGCAACGCCGGGTCGATGTCGGCCGCGACGCGGAACGTGGCCGGCACGGGCACGCCTGCTGCGCGGAGCGCGGCGCACGTGTCGGCTTTACGAAGGCACTGGCGCAGGCAGGCGGCCGGGCTCCCGGTAAAGGCGACGCCGAGGCGCTCGAGCACGAGCGGAACAATCGGCTCGTTGCTGCTCTCGCCGTAGAGCGTCTCGCACATGTTGACGACCGCATCCGGTCGAAAGAGGCGGACCGCGCGCTCGATGTCGACGATGCGAGCCACCTCGGAGTGGAGCACCTCGCACCCGGGGTGCATCCCGAGCGCCACGAGCAGGTCCCGGACGACGAGGCGGAGGTCCGTGTCCGGACGAAGATCCGTCTCGCGAGCGGACAGCAGCAGGACTCGCGTGCTCATGCGTCCCAGCCTCCTCGACGGAGGCGCTCGTGTGCACGCTCCATCCCATCGACTAGGCGCGCGAGCTGGCGCTCTTCGTCGAAGCGCTTCGCGTTCTCGAAGCCGCGCTCGACGATCGATGCGCGGTCCCGCGTCGCCACCTGAATCGCCGCCTTGATCGACGTGGGTGATGCCACGTTTCCGGCGGATACGTACGACCCTGGAGCGAGCAGCTCCTTCACCATCACGTTGCGCGGATTGACGATCACCGGAACGCCGAGGGTCTGCGCCTCGATCATCGGAAGGCCGAAGCCCTCCGAATACGAGAGGTAGAGCAGCGCCCGCGCCCGGCGCATCGTCGCGACCACCTCGGAGTACGGCAGGTATCCGAGGTACTCGACCGCCGGATATTGCGACCACTCGATCGGAAAGTCGTCGAAGGTGTACCCCGTCATCTTCACGCGCTGCTCCGGGTAGAGCCGCGCGAAATCGAGGATGTGACCGACGCCCTTGTACTCCGCGAGCCCGCCGTCGTACGCGACGTAGTCCTCGGGCTCTTCCGGCCCACCCATCGCGGCGAGCTTCGGGTCCACCCACAAGTGGACCGTCTCGACGTGATCGCGGGCCACGCCCTTCACGAGCGCGTCGTTCCGCGTCCGCTCGCTGATCGCGAGGTACCCGGCCGGCACGCGGAGCGCCTCGCGGAGGTAGCCCTCCCACCGCTCGCTCCCGAAGAACATCGCGTCGACGTCCGCCTCCTCGCCACGACCGGTCGCGTCGCAGAGCGTGATCGAGACCGGCACGCGATCGCGCGACGGCACCCGATCGATCTGGCGCGGATGGAGGAACCCCCAGAGGATGTGGATGTGATCGCAGCGCTCCTCGCGCGCGAGTGCGCAGAGACGCGCGTAGAAGTCGTCGCGCACGACGACCGGGTCCGCCCCGGGATCGACGAGCGTCGACGAGCGCAGCGCACGAATGTTCGACTCACCGATCTGATCGGCGAAGATCTTCCGGTCCTCGTCGCTGCCCGGAAAGGCCAGCGGCCCGACGAGATCGGGATGACGCCGCGCGAGCGCGCGCCAGTGCAGAACGGAGTGCATTCCGGGACCGCCGGTCGAGCCTCCGGTGTCGACATAGAAAAGAACGCGCATGGTTCGTCCGAGTGCTCGGCGTCAGACCGCCGCGACCTGCGGAGCCTCGACGGTCACCGGCGCCGGGACCTTCCGCTCCTCGGATAGGCGACGGATGGCGGGCTCGAGGATGCGCGCGATGAGCGAGCGATAGTCGATCCCGACAGCCTGGGCGATGAGGCACAGGTCCGACCAACCCGGCGTGAGCCCCGGCAGCGGATTGCACTCGATGAACGACACCTTCCCGTCACGATCGAGGCGCACGTCGATGCGCGCGACGTCGCGACAGCCGAGCGCGACGAACGCACGCTCGGCGACCGATACGATCTCGCGCTGCAGCTCGGGAGAGATCTTCGCGGGCACCTCGTAGCGGACCTCGGCCGTCGGCTCGAGCTTGTGATCGAAGCTGTAGACCGGATGCTCCGCGTTCGTCGTGAACACGACCTCCATCGGCGGCAGCACCGTCGGACCGTCGAGGACTCCGACGGTGAACTCCCGCCCCGGCAGGAACTCCTCGACGAGCGCTCCCTGCCGGTAGCGCCGCGCCATCTGACGCGCGAGCTCGCGCGCCTCCGTCTCGTTCCGCACGACGCTGGACGGAAGGACGCCCTTCGAGGACCCCTCCGCAACCGGCTTGACGATCGCGGGGTAGCGCAGGTCCGCCGGGAGCGGCTCGTCACCGGTGGTGATGACCGACGCCGGTGCGGTGTTCACGCCCGCCTCTCGGACGACGCGCTTGGCGAGGTGCTTGTCGAGCGTCAGGACCATGCACGTCGGATCCGACCCGGTGTACGGCACCCCCATCAGCTCGAGGAGCGCCGGGACATGCGACTCGCGGCTCCGGCCCCGCGCGCCCTCGGCGACGTTGAAGACGACGTCGACCCCGGACGCGATGAGCGCGTGCGGAAACGTCGCGTCGGCCTCGAGGTCGACGACGACGTGACCGAGCGACGCGATGGCCGAGCGGATCGAGTCGATGGTCGACGGCGCGTCGTACTCGGCCTCGTCGTCGAGCACGCATCCCGCCGAAGGCGAGACCCTCTTGAGATTGAACGCAAGCCCCACTCGCAGCGGAAAGTGCATTGGTTGTTGCGTGAGCTTGGAGTTCGACTCGGGTAGTGTCAACGGCCATAAGAGCGCGTAATCGTTCGTCAACAGTTCGGTGAAGAGTTCTTCATCGACGCGATCGGAAATCCCCGGGCGCGCTATCTCGAAGCGAGATCCAAAGATGAAAGAATCCTCATCCTCTTTTCCGCACACGACGCTCGCGTTCGCTCGATCGGGCCGCTCGTTCGTCGCAACAGAGGTCGACGACGCGACGCTCGCGCAGCACGCGAGGCAGCTGCGCGACTGGTACAACGCTGCCGAGAACGCATCGATGATGGGCGGCGCGACCGACCTCGACGACACCGACGTGCGCGCGTTCGTGCGCGAGCTACGTGCATCCGGAGGCCGCTGGTTCTTGCTCTTCGTCGACGACACGCTGGTCGGCGACATGGACCTGCGCTGCGTGACCGAACACTCCGCCGAGTTCGCGATCATGATCGGCGCCACCACGCAGAAGGGACAAGGCCTCGGCGCGACGTTCGCGACGATGCTCCACGTCTTCGCCTTTCGCGACCTCGGGCTCGAGCGCATCTACGTCCAGCCCAAGCGCGAAAACGTCCGCGTGCAGCGCCTCGAGCGCTCGCTCGGCTACACGCCGGACGACAGCCCGGAGGCGCTCAGCCACGCCGACGCGGGCGACGACGTGATCACGATGTCGATCTCCGCCGACACGTTCCGCGCCGGGCACGCCGAGGCATGGGCGAACGTCGACGTAAGCTGACGCGCCAGCGGTGAGGCATTCCTGGACGGCGCTTCACCGCCGCAGGGTCACGGCTCTGGTGACGGCGCGGGCGACGGCGCGGGCAGCGGAGGCGGCGCCGTGACCGGAGGCGCTACGGCGGTCGCCGGCGGCGCGGTCTCGGGTGGCTGCGGCTCTCCGTGCTTCGAGGCCGCGTTCGCGAGGCGCACGAGATCGTCGTCCGGCCCCTCCGTCGTGCTCGGCACGCGCGCTCCTCGCTGCGACGCCTTCGGCGCCTTCTTCGCGCGCGCGTCACGCAGGCTCTCGGTAGCGCGCGCCGGCGGCTTCGCGGCCGTGGCCGGCTCCGCGCCCTTCACGCCTTCGCGGGCCGCAGGAGCCTCGCTTGCCGCTTCGTCCGCGGCCTCGTTCGCCGCATGCGCGGGCGGCTCTGCTGGCGGAGGCGCCGCGGGCGAAGGCGCGACCTCCGCAGCGAGCGGGGTGGCCGGCGCGGCGGCAGGCCCAGGCTGAGCCTCCGGCGACCGACCGAGCACGATCGCGATCATCGCGGCCGCGGCCGCCGCCATGACGGCCCCAGCGGCGATCGTCGGGATCCGCTTCTCCGCCCCGGGAGGAGGCAGCGACGCGCTCAGCGGCGTGATCGGCCGCGTCACCGGCTGCACCGGCGTGCTCGTCTCCTTCTTCGCCGGGGAGACGGGCACGCAGACCGACTCCGTGGCCTGCTCGAGCGGCGCCTCGCCCGTGACGGCCTCGACGAGGGCGCTCGTCGCCTCACGCACCGAGGCGAACCGATCCTGCGGGAGCTGAGCGCACGCGCGCGCGAACCAGGCGTCGAGCGCAGCCGGCAGGTCGGGGACGAGGTCCGTCATCTTCGGGAGCGGCCCGTGGATCGCGATCGTGATCGCGCCGACCGACGCGCCGTCGAACGGCTTCTGCCCGGTCAGTGCCTCGAACGCGACGACGCCGAGCGACCAGATGTCGGACCGCTCGTCGATCTCCGTCGAGCCCACGCTCTGCTCCGGGCTCATGTAATACGGCGTGCCCATGATCTGACCGGGCACCGTCGTGCGCGAGCTCCTCTCCGTCTCCCGCCTGGCAGTGCCGAAGTCGAGGAGCTTGACGAAGATCTCACCGCGTTCGGTCTCCGTATCGCAGAGGAAGATGTTCTCGGGCTTGATGTCGCGATGGATGATCGAGGCCTTGTGGGCCTTCGAGAGCGCCTTTCCGATCTGGCCGATGATCGTGACGACGTCGACCGGGGCCATGCGCACGTGCTCGACGAGATGAGCGCCGAGGTCCTTGCCCTCGAGCAGCTCCATCACGATGTACGGCGTTCCGCCGTCGGTCACGCCGTGGTCGAAGACCTGGACGACGTGCGGGCTCTTGGTCGCCGCGCATACCGCCGCCTCACGTGCGAAGCGCTCCGCGCCATCGGGCCGCTCCGCCATCTCCGGCGCCATCAGCTTCACGACGACCTGCGCGTGGAGCCCCTGGTGCTCGGCGACCCACACCCGGCCCATTCCGCCCTCGGCCAACGGCCGAACGAGCCTCACGGCCGGAGTCACGAAGTCGCCCGCCTGTAGCTGCTTGTTCGTCATCGGGAAAAAGCGGCGTGGAGCCGTTCGCCCCGCAGTCTAACGACTCACCCCGATTGAGCCAGATTTCGGCATCCCGAACCGCTGCGGCACGACATCGCTCGAGCTACGAGCTCGCTCCGGACGCGCCGTCCTCAGGGAGCCCTCGAGCCGTACTTCGTCTTGTAGTCGCTGCGGTAGGCGTCGTGGCATTCCTTGCACGTGGCCTTGGCTCCGTCGAGATCGCCCTTCGCGGCGGCGGCCTTGCCCTTGTCGGACATCGCGTTCCAGTTCGCGAACTCCGGCTTCCCCTTGACCTTCGTGGCATCGAACATGCCAACGAGCGGCTTCGCGTCGCCATTGAGGACCTGGGCCTGCATCTTCTTCATCGTGTCCTTGAGGGACATGTCGGGGGCGGCCGCCGCGGGTGCAGCGGCGAGCCCCGCGGCGACAGCAAGCGCGGCCGTGAGCGTGGCAAGCCATCCAGCATTCTTTCGCATCCAGGACTCCTGTGTGATGACGCGGGCCGAAGGCCCATCTCTACGGCTAGTTGGGGCGGTTGGGGCGCGAGCCCCACTTCGGGGACCCGGCTGGGCGGACGTTCGGGGGACCTGATCCCTTTGGACGGGCGAGGGCGCGTTTTGTTCTACGATGACGCGGGTCCGCCCTCGCTCTCCTCAAAGACGCCGCAGAACCGTTGATCCAGTTCAAACACATCGTCAAGTCCTTCGGCCCGAAGACCGTCCTCAACGACGTGTCCTTCGACGTGCCGACCGGATCGGTCTTCTTCATCATCGGGGCGTCGGGTGTCGGGAAGAGCGTCCTCATCAAGCATCTGGTCGGCCTGCTCTATCCCGACTCCGGGGAGATCTGGCTCGACGGCGAGGAGATCTCGAGGTTCGACGAAGAGCGGATGGGCCCGGTCCGGAAGAAGTGCGCGATGGTGTTTCAGCACTCGACGCTCTTCGACTCGATGACCTGCGCCGAGAACGTTGCCCTCCCCCTCCGCAAACACAAGGCGCTCAGCCTCAAAGACGCGATCGCAGAGGCCCGGCGGCGGCTCGAGCTCGTTCACATGCAGGAGTTTGCCGACCGCTACCCGCCAGAGCTCGGCGATGGGATGCGCAAGCGCGTCGCGATCGCACGGGCGCTCACGCTCGACCCTTCCTACGTGCTCTTCGACGAGCCCACCACGTCTCTCGACCCGGTGAGCGCTCGCCGCGTCGACGCCCTCATCCGCGAGCTCTCGGACAAGCTCGGCGTCACCTCGATCGTCGTCAGCCACGACCTCTCGAGCATCTTCACGATCGCCGACCGCATCGTGATGCTCTACCGCGGCAAGGTCCTGCTCTACGGCACCCGCGACGACTTCAAGAATACGTCGAACGGGATCGTCCAGCAGTTCATCAACGGTCGAGCCACCGGACCGATGGAGCTCTGACGTTCGACGTGCAGCTGAACGCTGCGCGATCGAGCGAGCGCCACGTTCGCACAGCTGAGCACGAACCAGCTCGACGAGCGCGAGCGATCGAAGGCTCGAGCTCCTGAGCCCCAAACCAGCTCGACGTTCACCCTCCGAGCACGAGCGACGCGCACGAGCGTCGAGCTTCGGGCGCGCCAGCCCGACGTCCACCCTCCGAGCACGAGCGAGGCGCACGAGCGTCGAGCTTCGGGCGCGCCAGCTCGACGTTCACCCTCCGAGCACGAGCGAGGCGCACGAGCGTCGAGCTTCGGAAGACGCGCCAGCTCGACGTTCACCCTCCGAGCACGAGCGAGACGGACGAGCGTCGAGCTTCGGACGCGCCAGCTCGACGTTCTTCGCAAGGAGCAGCTCAGCGCTCGCGGGAATCGCCGAACGTCGAGCTCCGAAGCAGAGTGACCTCGACGCTCGTCGCGAGGTCGAGCACGTTCGAGCTCGGCTCTCCCCTCTTTCGAGCTGAGCGCTGGAGCCAACGCCCGCGCTCCGATGTGTGGGCTCGAGCGTCGGATCGCCGGGAATCCGTGGACGAAACGAGCACGACAGCGCGAAGGCGCGAGCGTGCTCGCCGAGTTCGAGCACGAAGTCATGCTCGAGCGGGAATGGATTGCCCCAAGGTCGCCACGAGTGTCTCGCTTGCGCTCTACACGTGACGGCTCCGCTGGCACTCGGCCGGTCGCGTTGCTTCCGCGAGCGTGCAGATTCGTGCTCGACGCTGGGAGCAGCGCTGTGCGCGAAGAGCAGCCTCGAGCGTCCGTCGACACGTTCGTCGCTCCGTTCGTCGGCGTTCGCCGCGCGTCAATTTCTCGCGAGCTGACGTAGGTCCGCGCTCGCCCCGGACGGCGCGTGGGTTGCTCGGGGGCCCCTCGCCACTCGCCCTGCGCGAGTACGTGGACGCGTCTGCGATCACGCGGGCGGTCCCCTTTCGACTTTCATCAGGGAGTACTGTCATGAAGAAGCATTCTTGTTTGAGCGGTGTGGTCCTCGGGATGCTCGCTGCCGCTGTGGCGGGGTGTGGGGATGAAGACGCGGTCAACAAGCCGCGAGAAGCGAAGTCTGCGATCACCGCACGCGGCTTCACGATGACCGGCGACTGCACCGGCACCGGCATCTTCGACATCACTTCGAATGACTTCATCAACTTCGTCGCGGTCGACAACAGCTCCTTCGCGAACTCGAACGCGCGTCTCTTCGCGCTCGACAAGAACAACGTCGAGCAGGAGGTCGCCAACAGCCAGACCTCGAACTCGATCGACGAGTCGATGGCGTCGATGTTCGACAAGGCTACGAACTTCACGAGCGCGGCCCAGCGCGCGCACCAGCTCGCCGAGCAGCGTGCGTCGGCCTTCAACAACTCGGATTCGACGAACACGCTGAAGAGCACCGAGATCGCGAACACGGCGACGTCGTCGAGCCACAAGCTCGACTCGACGAGCCGCCAGATCACGCGCAACAACGCGTCCGGGTTCGACAACCGCTGGAGCTCGAACGACGCGAACAGCTGGTCGAAGAACTCCAACGAGCAGAGCTCGCGCAACCGCGCAGCCGCCGGCCAGTTCAACGCGTCCAACCTCGAGGCGAACAACACGAGCAGGTCGAACCAGTTCGCCAACCAGATGCAGGGCACGCGCAACATGGCGGACAACCGCCAGCGCAGCGGCTCCGCGTCCGACTCGTTCAACGCGGCCGCGTCCGCCCAGCACGCGGACGCCAACAACGGCTCCTTCAACGCGGCCAACTCGGCGCAGGACTCCGGCTCGAAGGCCAGCGCGCGTAACACGGCCATCGCCGATCAGCACAGCGACGCCAACAACGGCTCGTTCACCGCCGCCAACTCGGCGCAGGACTCCGGCTCGAAGGCCAGCGCGCGCAACACCGCCATCGCCGATCAGCACACCGACGCCAACAACGGCTCCCTCAACCGAGCCAACTCGACGCAGGACTCCGGCTCGAAGTCGAGCGCGCGCAACACGGCCATCGCCGATCAGCACAGCGACGCCAACAACGGCTCTCTCAACCGAGCCAACTCGACGCAGGACTCCGGCTCGAAGGCCAGCGCGCGCAACACCGCCATGGCCGATCAGCACGCCGACGCCAACAACGGCTCTCTCAACCGGAACAACTCGACGCAGGACTCCGGCTCGAAGGCCAGCGCGCGCAACACCGCCAACGCGGCTCGGCACGCGGACGCCAACAACGGCTCCTTCAACTCGAACAACTCGGCGCTCAGCGCGGGCTCGTCGATCAGCGCGCGCAACAGGGCGAACGCGGATCGGTTCTCGGACGCCGTCAACGGGTCTTTGAACATCTCCGACCTCCGCCGCAACGCGAGCTCGTCGAACAGCGCGTCGAACAGCGCCAACTCCGACCGCCATGCGAGCGCGAACAGCGGGGCGACCTCGAACGCGTCGAACACGGCGTTCTCGGCGGCTCCGAAGGGCTGGGGCTGGGGTGGCTTCGGTTGGGGTGACGCCGCCAACATCAGCAGCTTCAACTTCAACACGATCTTCAACAACGCGCGCTCGAACTCGTCCAACTCGATCTCCGCCGATCAGGACAACAGCGCGTCCGCGCACTCGTTCGACAAGAATTTCGCGAACGTCTTCGACAACGCGCGTTCGAGCTCGTTCGACAAGATCTCCGCGGACCAGGAGAACAGCGCGTTCTCGAACGCGTGGAACAAGAACTTCTCGGACGTCTTCAGCAACGCTCGTTCGAACTCGTTCGACAAGGTCACCGCCGAGCAGAACAACAGCGCGTTCGCGGACTCGTTCAACAAGACCTTCGCGGACGTCTTCAGCAACGCGCGCTCGAACTCGTTCGACAAGATCACCGCCGAGCAGAACAACAGCGCGTTCGCCAACGCCTGGAACAAGAACTTCGCGGACGTCTTCAGCAACGCGCGCTCCAGCTCGTTCGACAAGGTCACTTCCGACCAGAACAACAGCTCGTTCGCCAACGCCTGGAACAAGACGTTCGCGGACGTCTTCAGCAACGCCCGCGCGAACTCGTGGGACAAGCAGAGGGCGGAGCAGAACAACAGCTCGTTCGCGCACCTGGACGACAGCACGTTCTCGGAGGCGTTCAACAAGGCGCGCGCCGAGTCGTCCAACCACGTGAAGGCGGACTCGCGCAACTCCGACAAGTCGGCCTCCTTCGCCAACCAGTCGTCGTCGAACGAGGCGACGAACCGCTCGAGCCTGCACAACAACGAGGCGTCGCGCAACGCCTTCGAGACGGGCAACATGACCGACGTCCTGCGTGAGCAGCACGACAACACCACCGCGTCTGATCGCACGCACGCGAGGAACGACCTGTTCCGGAACACGCGCGCGACGGCGACCAACCGGAACGAGTCGGGCGCGTTCAACTGGAACAACACGCGCGCGGATCAGAGCGCCAACTCCGAGAACATGAACTCGCTGCGCAGCCAGAACGACAACAAGCGCTACACGACGCTCTCGAACCTCAGCAACCTCAAGTCGAATCACTTCGTGCTCAAGCTGGACGTCACGGCGAACAACGAGTCGTCGGTCGTCCGCGTGTTCACGGGCAACAACAACAACAGCATCGCCGCGAACCAGGACTTCAACCACTCGTTCGCGAACTGCGGTGGAGCGGGCATCATCAAGGCCCCGATCCTCGCGCCGACGCTCGCGCCTGCGGCTGCTGCCGAGGCTGCAGCGATCGAGCCGCTCGGTGACCGTGTCGCCAAGCCCGAATAGCCCACTGTAGTCGTCACCACCATCCGCCGCCGCAGGGGCCGTGGCATGTCCGCGGCCTCTGCGGCAGGCACCCTCGACTGACTTGGCTTCGACTTTGGGGCTCGCGCCCCAGGCATCGCAGAGGTGGGCCGTCGGCCCGCATTCGACTCCGGCTCCGGGCGTGGCCTGCGCAGAGCCTCCCTTCGACGGCATCGCCGAAGCGACCTCCGCGCGGCTGCCCCGGTGCACCGGACCCGGCTCGAGAGATCCAATGGAGCGCTTCATGAATTCTCATCTCGTGTTGAACGGGGACTTTCGTACCTGCGGGCGCCCGTTCGGCCCGCTCGTCGCCATCGGCGCGACGATCGCGACGTGGGCGCTCGGATGCGCGCTCGTGAGCCCCCCGAAGGACGACACCAGATCGGGCCTGCAGACCGGAGGCCCCGCGCTCGGCTGCTTCATGACGGCCAAGATCGACTGTCCGCTCCGTTGCTCCGAGATTGACTTCGACGCCGTCTGCGACGCGACCCTCGGGGCTGCGTGTGACGGCCAGTGTGGCGCCGAGGCGACCGGAACCTGCCTCGACCACTGCAACTCCGACTGCGAGATCGGCTGCCAGGCGAACGGTGACGTGTCCTGCCAGGTCGCCTGCGACGGCAAGTGCGATGACAACTGCCGGAAGCTCTGCGCAGGCGCGTGGAACTCCGAGCAGTGCAACGAGACCTGCGAGAAGCAGTGCGACTCGAGCTGCCAGCAGAATTGCTACAAGAACGTCGATTCCTCCTGCAACGGCAGTTGCAAGGCCTCCTGCGACGCCACCTGCACCGTCGAGGCCCACGTCGCCTGCCAGATCAAGTGCTCCGTCGACGGCTTCACCACCTGCAAGGCCAAGGTCGCCGCACAGTGTGTCGCCGAGTGCAGCAGCGCCGTCATGCTCACCTGCACCGAAGCGCCGCCCGAGGACGAGGAACAGGACGAGGTTCACCGGAAGGCGGCCGAGGACGGCCCGAAGTCGGCTGAGCTCGTGACGCGGGGCCCGCACGCGCTCGACGAGGTCGGGCTCCCGAGCGGCTTCGCGCAGTGGGCACCGCGAGACGCCGGGGCGCCGCCGCCCACGGAGGCACCGCCACTGAGGGAAGCCCCGCGAGCGGAGGAGCCCCACAGGTCCTCGGGAGACGACGACGACGATGTCGAGCACGAGTGAGGCCGAGCGCACGCTCGAGCGCATCGCGCGGCGGCGCTCGCCGCCGGCCCTCGACGGAGCGCGAGTGGCCCCCTCTCCTTCTTCTCGTTCGCCCTCCCAGCGCTCGACCGGTCGGCCCGATGACGATGGATGCGTCTCGGCGGACGGTCGCGACGAATCCTGGCCCTCGGCTCTCGACAGCGAGCTCGTCACTCATCGACCTCCTGCGTAGAACCGAGCTCGACGGCGAAGCGAGCTCGTCATTCCAACGCTTCTCCCGAAGCGCCCCCGCTCTCTGACAAGTACTCCCCCCGCTCACGACCGTCGGCGCTCGAACGAGCTCGACGTTCGGTCCAGAGCTCTACGCTCGCACTGACGCCCGCGCTCGATCGCTCGTACGTCTCGAGCGCCGCCGCAGAAGGCGCGCGCTCCGAACGAGCACGACAGGAACCGCACGAGAGGCCCGTTCACAGTTCGAGCCCGAGGTCATGCACGACCGAGCGGGGTACAGGGCGTCAGCCGTTGCGAATGCCTCGCTTGCGCTCTGCATACGAACGGTCTTGCTGGCACTCGCACGACGACCCTGCTCTCAGCACCGCGCTGATCCTCGCTTTGTACCGAGTCCATCGCAGTGCACGAGATCAGCCTCCGCCGTTGGAGCGCGTTATCGACCGCGTTCGCCGCGCGTCAAATTCGCGCGAGGTGTCCTCGGTTCCGCGCTCGAGGAGCGAATGAGACAGGGGCATGTCGGTTGCTCGAGGCCCGCTCGCGACTCGCCCGACGCGGGGACGTGGGCTCGCCTGCTGCGATCGCATGCAGGCAGCTCTCCATTCGTGAGCAAGACCAAGGAGTACTGTCATGAAAAGGTATTTCTCTGTCAGCGGTGTCGTGCTCGGCATGCTCGCTGCCGCACTGGCGGGGTGTGGGGACGAGGGAGGGACAACCGGGCCGCAACAGGTGAAGTCTGCGATCACGTCGCGCGGCTTCGCCGTCAACGGGTGCATGGGCACCGGCATCTTCAACATCGCGTCGAACAACCTCATCGACTTCGTCGCCCTCGACCAGTCGTCGTTCTCGAACGTGAACGCGCAGCTGTTCTCGGTTGCGCAAAACGGCCAACAGCAGCTGATCGCCAGCACGCAGAATTCGTCCGCGCTCAACAGCTCGTTCACGTCGATGCTGGATCGGGTGTCGAACTTCACGAGCGCCTTCCAGGCCGCCAGCGCGATCGCGGCACAGAACGCTTCCACCTGGCAGAACGCGAACGCGATCAACACGGTGGATAGCCAGTCGATCGCGACCACCGCCACGACCGCGAACCACGCCGCCACCGCCGTCAGCACGCAGTTCACCCTCAACAACGCGTCGGGCTTCAACAACCAGTTCTCCGCAAACGGCGCGAACAGCTTCGCGAACAACCTGAACGCGGTTACCGCCGCGAACGCGGCCAGTGCCGGCCAGTTCACCGACGTGGCCTCGGTGGCGAACAACCTCGCCACCTCCGGACAGTTCGCGAATGCGAACCAGGGCGCCTCGAACATCGCCAACACGGCGCTCGCCTCGGGCTCCGCCACGAACGCGTTCAACGCGGCCAACGCCGCCCAGTTCGCCGACGCGACCACGGGCGCAACGAACATCGCCAACCGCGCGAGCAACGCGGGCTCTGCCCTCAACGCGGCCAACTCCGCCAACTCCGGCCAGTTCGCGGTTGCCAACCAGGGCGCCACGAACGCCGCCAACTCGGCGCTCAACGCGGGCTCCGCCACGAACGCGCTCAACGCGGCCAACGCCGCCCAGTTCGCCGACGCGAATACGGGCGCGACGAACGTCGCCAACTCCGCGAACAACGCGGGCTCTGCCCTCAACGCGGCCAACGCGAGCAACGCCGGCCAGTTCGCGAATGCGAACCAGGGCGCAACGAACGTCGCCAACTCCGCGACCAACGCGGGCTCCGCCCTCAACGCGGCCAACGCGGCCAATGCCGCGCAGTTCTCGGACGCGAATACGGGCGCCTTGAACGCGGCCAACTCCGCGAGCAACGCGGGCTCCGCCCTCAACGCGGCCAACGCGAGCAACGCCGGCCAGTTCGCGAATGCGAACCAGGGCGCCTCGAACATCGCCAACTCCGCGACCAACGCGGGCTCCGCGCTCAACGCCCTCAACGCGGCCAACGCGGCGCAGTTCGCAGACGCCAACCAGGGCGCCTCGAACATCGCCAACTCCGCGACCAACGCGGGCTCCGCCACCAACGCGGCCAACGCGACCAACGCCGCGCAGTTCGCGGATGCGAACCAGGGCGCCTCGAACATCGCCAACTCCGCGCTCAACGCGGGCTCGGCGGCCAACGCGCTCAACGCGGCCAACGCCGCCCAGTTCTCCGACGCGACCACGGGCGCCACGAACGTGGCCAACAACGCGACCAACGCGGGCTCCGCGCTCAACGCGGCCAACACGGCCAACGCGGCGCAGTTCTCCGACGCGGCCCAGGGCGCGACGAACGCGGCGAACGCGGTGCGGAACGCCGGCGCCGTGAACACCGCCACCAACGCGGTCACCGCGGATCAGAGCGCGGTCGCGGTCAACGGCGCCAACGCGATCGCGACGAACTTCGGGATCGCGGCCGCTCCGGTCGGCTTCGGTTGGGGTGGTTTCGGCTGGGGGGCCCCCATCAGCAACCTCAGCAGCTTCAACCTCAACTCGGTGTTCAACAACTCGCGCCAGAGCGCGTTCAACAACATCTTCGACGCCAACAACGCCACGGCGTTCTCGAATCTGTTCAACAACAATTTCGCGAACGTCTTCAGCAACGCCCGCACGGGGTCGTTCGACCAGCTCAGCGCGATCCAGAACAACAGCGCGTTCGCGAACATGTTCAACAACGAGTTCGCAAACGTCTTCAGCAACGCTCGCACGTCGTCGTTCGACCAGCTGAGCGCGCTGCAGAACAACACTGCGTTCTCGAACATGTTCAACAACAACTTCTCGAACGTGTTCAGCAACGCTCGCCAGGCCGCGTTCGACCAGCTCAGCGCGGTCCAGAACACGGCTGCGTTCGCGAACATGTTCAACAACGAGTTCTCGAACGTCTTCAGCAACGCTCGCACGGCGTCGTTCGACCGCATCAGCGCTCTCCAGAACAACGCCGCGTTCGCGAACATGTTCAACAACGAGTTCTCGAACGTCTTCAGCAACGCGCAGCAGGCCGCGTTCGACAACGTCAGCGCGATCCAGAACAGCGCTGCGTTCGCGAACATGTTCAACAACCAGTTCTCGAACGTCTTCAGCAACGCACGACAGGCCTCGTTCGACCAGCTGAGCGCGATCCAGAACAGCGCCGCGTTCGCGAACATGTTCAACAACGAGTTCTCGAACGTCTTCAGCAACGCGCAGCAGGCCGCGTTCGACAACGTCAGCGCGATCCAGAACAGCGCTGCGTTCGCGAACATGTTCAACAACCAGTTCTCGAACGTCTTCAGCAACGCACGACAGGCGTCGTTCGACCAGCTGAGCTCGCTCCAGAACACCCGCGCGTTCTCGAACATGTTCGACAACGCCTTCTCGAACGTGTTCAGCAATGCCCGCCAGGCCTCGTTCAACCAGCTGAACTCGATCCAGAACAGCGCCGCGTTCGCGAACATGTTCGACACCACGCTCTCGAACGTGTTCAGCAACGCCCGCCAGGCCTCGTTCGACCGTCTGAGCGCGGCCCAGAACAACGTGGCGTTCTCGAACCTGGCGAACAACGAGTTCTCCAACGTGTTCAGCAACGCTCAGCAGGCCGCGTTCGACACCGTGGCCTCGAACGCGAGGAGCGCCGCGACGTCGAACTCGTTCGACCAGATGAACTCGCTCAACGCCGCGACGGCCCGCTCGAACGTCTACAACGACGCGTTCGTGCGTGACGCGTACAACACGGGCAACTTCGCGTCGACCACGACGGGCTTTGCCGACAACACCGCGGTCGCCGACCAGGCGACGACCCTCAACGCCCTCGCGAGCACGAACCGCAACGCGTCGGCCGCGATGATGAACTCGGGTGCGCTCGACGCGACCAACAGCCGGGCCTTCCAGAGCGCCGGCGCGCAGAGCATCTCGAGTGCTCAGAACCAGGCGGTCAACCAGCAGTACCAGGCGATGACGAACCTCCAGCAGTTCTCGTCGAACAACATGGTGCTCGTGGTCGACGTGACCGCGAACAGCGAGAACGCCGTTCTCAACGTGTTCACGGGCAACAACGCCAACAACGTGGCTGCCAACCAGAGCTTCGCCCAGCCGTTCCTCGGTTGCGGTGTGGGCGTCGGGCTCGGCGCGGGGGTGATCGCTCCCGTCGTCGGCCCGGTGATCGCGCCCGCTGCCGCCGAGGCCGCGGAGGCGGCGCCGCTCGGCGACCGCGTCGCGAAGCCGGAGTAACGGGCCCCCGTCACCGGGTACGTCCGTAGCTCGCCGCCGCAGAGGTCGTGGCTGGTCCGCGGCCTCTGCGGTCGGCTCTCTTGCGTGGAACGTCGTGACGTCGTGACTCCTTCTCTGGAGCGGAGCTTCACATGGATCCGTCTGAGCTGATGATCTCGAAGGACCTGCGGCCGCCCACTCGGCCGGTCCGGCCGCTCGTCGCGATGGGCGTCACTTTCGCGAGCTGGATCCTCGGCTGCGCGCTCGCGAACGAGCCGGGAAGCGACTCCCGATCGGGACTTCAGAGCGGCCCCGGCCCGATGGGCTGCTTCATGTCGGCGAAGATCGACTGCCCGCTTCGTTGCACCGAGATCGACTTCGATGCCGTCTGCGACGCGACCCTCGGAGCTGCGTGCGACGGCCAGTGTGGCGCCGAAGCGACCGGCACCTGCCTCGACCACTGCAACTCCGATTGCGCGATCGACTGCTCGGCTCGCGGCGACGTGTCCTGCAGCACCGGCTGCATCGGTCAGTGCGACGACAACTGCCGGAAGCTCTGCGCCGGCGCCTGGAACTCCGACCAGTGCAACGAGACTTGCGAGAAGCAGTGCGACACGAACTGTAGCGAGCACTGCCAGAAGAACATCGACTCCTCGTGCAACGGCAACTGCAAGGCCTCTTGCGACGCCACCTGCTCCGTCGAGGCCCACGTGGCCTGTCAGATCAAGTGCTCCGTCGACGGCTTCACCACCTGCAAGGCCAGGGTCGCCGCCCAGTGCGTCGCGGAGTGCAGCAGCGCCGTCATGCTCACCTGCACCGATCAGATCCCCGATGCGCCGGTGGCCGCGGGCCCGGGCGCTGCGGGCGCCCCCTCTGCCGGACCGTGGAGCTCCGGGGTCACCGAGAACGTGGCGAACACGGGCGGGTTCGCGCGATTCGCGACGAGGCCGGGGGTCGATGACGCGCCGCTGGCGGAGCCTCCTCCGCTGGTCGCAGCCCCTCCGCCCTCCGATCCGCCCGACGCCTCGGCCGCGGTACAGCCGCAGTCGGAGTCACCGAGCGGAACTCGGGAGGGGTCGTCGGAGGAGTCGCCGGACGATTGACGAGGCGCGCCGTCTCACCGAGTCGCCGACGCCAGAACGCATCGTGCCCCCGATCGATCGATCGGAGGCACGCACGCGTTTCAGAGGTACGTAGGAGCGGTCAGTTCTGCGGGACGTCCGCGAACTCGCAACCCTCGGCGCTCGGGTCGTCCATGCACGTGCGGATGTGCTTCACCGCGACGCCCCACTTCGACGTCGGGAAGTTCTCGGCCGTCAGGCCGTCGAGGCGGAGCGGCATCCAGTGCGACTTCTCGAACGTCTTGTAGCGCTCGGTGATCTTGCCGTAGTAGGCCTCGCCCTCGCCGGTCGACCACTCGGCGAACTCCGCGAAGGCCTTGCCGGCGACGCGATGGCACGTGGTGCAGGGCGTGGCGTCCTCGCTCACGAGCTGCTGCGGGAGCTGGAAGCCCTGCGCCGGGCCGTTGACCAACCGGTACGGCAGCTCGAGGTTCGAGATCGGGAAGTCACGCTGCTCGCCCATCTTCGGCACGATCGTCTTGCCGTCCGAGCGGAGCGCCTGATCGATCCACGGCGAGTGCACGAACGCGTCCGCGGCGTGGCAGTTCTTCGTGCAGTAGCTGGAGGGCGTCGACGGCCAGATGGCGCTGGAACGCGCGACGTCGCCGGGGTGCGTGACGCGCGAGCCGTCGTTGCCGACGTTCTCCTTGTTCTGGAAGAAGCATGTCTTGCCCGTCTTCGGGTTGCTGCCGACGATCGCGATGTCGTTGAAGACCTTCGTCTTCGTCATCGACTCGCCATTGCTGTTGTCGACCTTGCGGCAGAGGAGGACCCAGTGCGAGCCCTGGGCGTTCTTCGCGGTCGACACGGTGACGCCCGGCTGGCACGCAGCCTTGCGGCCGAGACCGGTGTGTGAGGACGCCGTGAGCCACATCGCGTTGTCGCACTTGTCGACGCAGTCGTAGCTGCGCGAGGAGGTCCGGCCCTCGCTGCACTCGGTCTGCGGCTGATCGTCGACCGTGAGCGGGATCATCGCGCCCTCGACGCCCTCGATCCGGCCGCCGGGCTGGTCCCCGTTCGAGCCGACGAAGTCGCGGCAGTCGAACGTCTCGTACTTGCCGTCACCGAGCTTCTTGAAGAACGGGATCTCCCCGAGCTCCTGGACGCATAGGTTGGCGTAGTCGATCGTGTTGTAGGCCGGCCCCTCCGGAAGGAGCGACGGCCCGGCATCGCCCGCGGCGCCGCCGTCACGGCCGTCATCGATGTCACCCGGCGGATCCTCACCGTCCGCGCCGCCGTCACCGGCGAGGAAGTGAATCGAGCCATTGCGGCTCTTCGTGCTCGTCTGCTTCTTCAGGTCCTCGCCGCGATCCCACGCGTAGGCGAGGTTCGTGAGGAGCTTCGCGCGAACCTTGTTGCCCTGGAGGACACACGCCTCGACGATCGCATCCGGGCCCTTCTCCACCTCGGCGCGCATCTCGGCGGTCTCGTTGCCGCCGTACCAGCGCTCGTCGTTGTAGATCGTGAGGAGGTCGACGAGCTCCCTGCTGACCGACGGGCCGTCGTAGATCGTCTTGCCGTTCGAGAGCGCGTCGCCCTTCGTGATCGGGTGCGCCTCCGTGAGCGCTCCGCAATCGAGGTTCTTCTGCGACTCGTGGGAAATCGTTCCCCGACGCACACGGATGAAGAGCCTCTCCCCGGCGCCGAGGGGCTTCTTCAGAGTCGCCTTCACCTTGCTCGTGGCGTTGTCGTAGACGAGACCGAGTCCAAGCGTGTTGTTCACGCCGGTGACCGCGTCCTCGGACGCCTCCTCCTCGTCTTCCGGTGCAGCGCAATTGAGGAGCGTCGCGGACGAAGCGGCGACCGCAAGTGACGCGAGAAGAAGGAGGGTCGACCTGGGCGAGGGCATGGCGGACGATGTAGGTGCACCCGCAATGCCAACCTGAGCAGCTCCGGATTCGAGTCTAAATACTTGATTTCGATATCCCCGCTGAGCGGGGGTAGTGGATCTAGAGTTGACCACTGAGCAATGAACGACTCATCCCCACACTCGCGCACACCGAAAATTCGGTGCGAGTAAGTTCACGATAACTTCACGAGATTGGCCGTCGACGATCGTTGTCCTACCCTGTGCGCAGCATGGCATGACGGGTGAACACCGCCCCAGCACCATGCGTAAGCTCGGGTTGACCCTGCTCCTCGTAGTCACCGGCGCTGCCACGGCTCTCGCCTGCTCCACGACGGACGACGAGTCGGAGACGTCGGCCCACGACCTTACGGACGAGGACCTCGCGAAGGCCGCCCTCAAGATCATGGGGGCGCCGCAGATCCAGCGCGAGCCCGGGAATCAGGCGTCCTGCAGCTTCACCGGCTGCCACAGCATCAACCCCATCACGCTGAAGGGCTGGCAGGACCAGTACAAAGCGGCGATGAACGTCCTCGAGAGCGACCGCTCGAACGAGGAGAAGATCAACTACTTCCGGCAGAACCCGAACGATGAGCGTACCGGCTTCACGCCGGAGCGTGTCGGCATCCTCTCGGCCGGTGCCCACCTCGCGCTCGGCGCGACCGTCAGCCAGGAGCGCCACCCCGAGACGTACAAGCAGGGGAAGAAGCTCGCCGAGATCTTCCGCGGCAAGGAGGAGCTCTACGCCGAGTTCCGCAGGGAGATGCTGATGCCGGTGCTCGCGGAGTTTCCGCGCCTGTCGCCCTCGGAATACGAGACGGTCCTCACGTGGTTCCAGAAGGGTCTGCCCCACATGGGCGACATCATCCGGGAGAACCGCCCGACGAAGTGCGTCGACGACTTCGAACAGCTCAAGGCCCGCACGAGCGAGGTGAAGAACAAGACGTGGGCGGCGAAGAACTTCTCGAACCGCATGCCGATGTTCGGGTGCCCCGCGCCGAACCCGGAGAACCCGGTCAGCCCGACGAATTGCTTCGCGCAGCAGCGTGACGGCAAGGACATCTTCCCGAAGGCGGTCGAGCAGGAGTTCTCCCGCACCTGGCCGCAGGCCGGCTCGAACATCCGCATCCTCCGCGAGTTCTCCGCGCCAAACTCGTTCTGGGTCCGAACCTCCGCCGACGGCCGCTTCGTCGCGACGGGCGGCGGCCGCAGCGGCGGCGCGCAGGCGATCGACCTCCAGGCGACGCTCGACGGCCAGTCGCGCGACATCGGCCTCCAGGCCAGCTACGACCCCGACTTCTGGCCCGACAACAAGGCCTTCATGTTCCAGGGCGGAACGAAGTTCTGCGCCCAGAGCCTCCTCGAGAAGCCCACGACCGAGCTCGTCACCTTCGGCGAGCCGGAGTGCTCGAGCCTCAGCGCCGCGAGCGGTCTCTACCAGACCGTCGGTCAGGTGGTCGGCGACAACTCGATCAGCGACCGCTTCATCCTCTACAGCATCTGGGCGGGCGACTCCGGCCAGTACAGCGCATCGGCGCGCGACACGCCCCCGCGTGGCGGCGAGGACTCGGCGATCAACATCTACACGGCCGTTGCTCAGGGCAACGACGTCGAGGAGGGCTACCAGATCGCCGGCGACCCGGTGAAGGTCGCGACCCCGTACCGCGGCGACACGATGATGGGCCGTTCGGGCCAGCTCATCGGGAGCCGCTGGGCGTACGGCGAAGCGGACGGCAAGACCGCCCACGGCTACGCGATCGAGAAGCTCGAGCGCCAGATCGTCAACGGGCACTACCGCTTCGACATGACGACGATCGGCAACGTGTGCCTCAAGGGGAACAAGGCGAACTTCTCGTTCGACGAGCGCTTCCTCGCGACGCACCACTACAACGAGCCGGAGAACTTCGGCGCGGCCGACGATCCGGGCTACGGCGAGAAGGGCTCCTCCGACGTCTTCGTCATCGACTTCGTGACCGGCAAGAAGCAGAAGGTCACGAAGATGGGCCCCGGTCAGTTCGCCCTCTACCCCCACTTCCGGTCCGATGGCTGGCTCTACTTCCTCGTCGTCGACCACAATACCAGCAAGTACTACGCGGTCGCGTCGGACTGGGCGGTCGTCTCGGCGGAGAAGAGCCCGACGCCCTGAGCACGGACGCATCGAATGCGTGAGTAGTGCGTCGAGGCTCCGTCCGGAGAGCCGGAGCTTCGACGGAGCGAGCTGAACGAATGCGCGTCGGGAGTGGGAGCGGTATGACGATCAAGATCGGTCCGGCAGCAGCGTTCCTCCTCGGCGTCCTCGGCGTCGCCGCGGGTTGCGCCTTGAACGAGACCGACGACGCAACGGAGGGCGAGGGCGAGTCCCAGATCCGCGAGCTCGAACGACGAGCGGTCGGACCGGCGAGGGCCTACCCGGCGGAGCGCTACACCGACGCGGACGCCGAGATCTACGCGAAGTCGAAGAAGGCGCGACGCGAGCTCGGATGGCACGTCCTCGCGAAGGCTCTCCAGCCGGTGAAGATCGCGGCGCAGCCGGAGACGAGCGCGCGGCCCGCTCCGACGGCGCCGGTCGCCGAGCGGACGATCCCCCTCTTCCGCACGTGGTTCGGCGGAGACGAGATCGATCGGATGTTCGCCAAGATGTACGGCGACCTCGGCAAGGATCGCCGCCTCGCACGCGACGTCCCGACGGAACGCGAAGTGAACGCCCTCTTCGAGTGGAACGCGAAGTCGCTCGGACCGAACAGCGAGTCGGAGTACTTCGCACGCCTCGCGCAGATCACGAACCAGCAGGGCGTCGACGGCCTCGGCGGCAACGGGCGCGTCGCCTACAGCCCCGGGTACGTGAAGCAGTACCTCACCGACTACCCGACGATCGCGAGCTGCAAGCTCGACGAGCTCACCGTCGACAGCCTCCCGAAGTCCGAGGAGACGAACTTCACCAACTGCTTCTCGCGTGAGTTCGACGCCGACGCTGCGGTCATCAAGGCCTCCTGGCGCCGCAACGACGCCCTCGTCACCGGCGGGCTCCCGGCGATCGACACGAGCGCCCCGACGCTCGCGACGCGGATGACCGGCGAGCTCGACAGCGGCGGCTGGAACCTCAGGGGTGTCCCGCTGAAGAAGGCCGGTCCGGAAGACGCCTACTCGGTCACGCTCTCCGACGAGACGGGGTACTCGCTCGTCGGCCTCCACGTCATGACGAAGGAGCTCCGTCACTGGGTCTGGGTCACCGTCTGGTGGTCCGACAAGCCCGACGAGGACTTCGGTCAGGACCGCCCCGACGAGATCAAGGCGCTCGGCGCTCCGTGGAGCAACTACAAGATGTGCGTCATCACCGACTTCGAAGAGAAAGACCAAGATCCGCGCGGCGGGTTCGAGGGCTCGCTCGGAGATGCGCTCGCGGCGGTGCACGGCAAGGCGACGTGGTGCTCGAACGGCTTCATCGAGAAGGGCGCGCACAACGCGCAGACGAACTGCATCGGCTGCCACCAGCACGCGGGTGACGTGAAGGCGCTCGACCGCGTCCTCACGGACGAGACGGCTTTCCCCGCCTCCGGCCGACTCCAGAACCGGAAGGGCTTCCCGGCGGACTACAGCTGGGCGTTCGCGACTCCCGCGTCGCCGGACCAGAAGGACCGGCTCTACGACGTCGTCGTGAACCGCATGAAGGTCTACGCGCGCGACGACATCCAGTAAGTCGTAGCGCGGGATGGCGCGCGGGCGCTCTTGTCCAGCTCGGCTGCTCTGCGGTCCCTGCGGAAGCGCGTTTCTTCGAGGCTCGGGATGCCGTAACGTAACGGCGACGAGAGGCCTGCCTTCGTGGCCCCTCGCCTCGAAGGAGACATCGCGTCAATGGCTCAGGAGAAATCGATCGAGGTCAAGGTCGGGATCCTCATCCTGGTCTCGCTCGGCATCCTCGCGGCTTTCGTCCTCGTCATGGGCGGGCTCTCGTTCGAGAAGACGTACACGGTGTACGTCGACTTCGACAATCCAGGCGGCCTCCAGTCCGGCGCGCCCGTCCGAGTCGCCGGCGTCAAGTGCGGCAAGGTCAGCGAGCTCCAGTTCCTCGGCGGCAAGGTCGATCCGAAGACGAACCGGCGCACGCTCGTCCGCGCGAAGGTCGCGCTGGAGCAGCGTGTGAAGGAGTCGATCCACGAGGACGCCGACTTCTACGTCACGACGCAGGGCGTCCTCGGCGAGCAGTTCCTCGCGATCGATCCGGGCTCGTCGCAGAAGCCCGTGCTCGCCGAGAACACGATCGTGAAGGGCATCGACCCGCCGCGCCTCGATCTGTTCCTGGCGAAGGCGTACGAGCTCCTCGACACGACGATCAACGGGATCCGAAACAACCGGGAGCTCATCAGCGACATCGCGACGAACACGGCGGGCCTCCTGAAAGGCCTCAACACCGTGCTCAGCGACAACCGCGAGCGCATCGACCGGATCGTCCAGAACCTCGAGGCGCTCACCGTCGAGGCGAACACGCTCACCGCCCACGCCCGCACGAACTACGTCGACAACCCGAAGATCGCGCGCACGATCGACAACATCGACAAGCTCACGGCCGAGCTGCAGCGCGACAGCGGACCGATGATCAAGGACGCGCGTGAGGCCGTGGCGAACCTCAACCGAGCGACGAAGGTCATCGGGGGCGAAGAAGAGCAGGCGAAGCTGAAGAAGGCGATCGACGACGTCGCTCAGCTCGCGGCCCGAGCGAACGCGACGGCGGCCGATGCGCAGTCGATCGTCTCGCACATCAAGAAGGGCAACGGGACCGTCGGCGCCCTCGTGATGGATGAGGCCGTCTACGACGACGTCCAGGAGATGGTGCGCGACCTCAAGCACAATCCCTGGAAGTTCCTCTGGCGCGAGTGATCGCCAACTTCGGTTACGGCCCCCGCGCCCGATCGACGTTGAGCGCGACCGCTCTAGGGTGAGCGGGGCCACTACGGTCTGAGCCCACGGTCTGCGGCGAGTCTTGAGCTCGCGCCGCTCGCTGGAAAGAGCGTGCGCTGTACACGTAAAACGCGAGGCTCGCGCCTCGCCCACCGCACCGGTGGGTCTTCGCCCCCGCGTGTTGCGTCGCCGGGCGATGCCGTCCGCCCGACCGCCGCTGATCGGCATTCCGGGCACGGGAACGGGCGAGCCCACCCGGCTCACCGCCCCTGCCCGTCTCTCAGTCGTCGCTGGCGTCGACCGGTGGCGCGCCCGTGTCGGGCGGCGTGCTCGTGTCCGGCGCGCCCGTGTCGGGAGGCTGCGACGCATCGTCCGGCACCGCGCCGTCGTCCGAGGTTCCACCTTCGTCGATCCCGCCGTCCGCTTCAGCTCCACCGTCGGACGCCGGGCGCCCCGCAACCCGGGATAGGTCATCACTGCAGAGGCGCGTCTTGTCGGCCTGCTCGATGCAGATCAGGCCGGGAGCGCAGTCAGTGGCCAGAAAGCACTCTCCGCCAGCGCCGACGCGGCTCGACTGCGGTGCGCATGCCGACGCCATCAGGACGACGACGAGCAGGGTCGCCGTGAGCGCCGCGGCGAGGGAGCGCAACACCGAGGTCGCGCGACGAAGCAGGCAAAGACGCGAACGCATTCCGGTGGAGCTATTTTACGCCATCGATCGCGCGAGACCTACGCGATCGTCAGGAGGACGTCGCCTTCGTTGACCGCTTGCCCTTCGGCGCAGGCGATCTTCTCCACTTTTCCACCCTGCGGAGCCTCGACGGGCATCTCCATCTTCATCGACTCGAGGATCACGCAGGTCTGGCCCTCGGAGACCGACTCCCCCTCCTTCACCTCGATTTTCCAGACCGTTCCGGTGATGTGCGCGCTCACGTTCGTCGCCATGTTGCGCATGGTCGGCGGGTGAGCCCCCCGGCGCAATCATTTCTCCGCCAAAGCTTTTCTTTGCTAGTGGAGTCGAATAACCCTTTCGACGCGGGCCGAAGGCCCGGCTCGACGGGTGGTTGGGGCGCAAGCCCCAAGCTCGATGCGGGCCGAAAGGCCCTCCGCCGCGTTGGGACCAAGCCCAACGCGGCGCGGCCCGCTCGATGGATCACGCCCTGCCCCTCTTCTCTCGGATCGCAGAACCGAGCCATTCCCGAACCAAGCCCCGAACTCCCGAACCGAGAAGATGCTGAAGGGTTCGCGAGCGATATCGTTTGCGAACCCAGGCTCTGGCAGGTACGTTTTCGAGGCACCTCGGGAGACCCGACGACCCCAAGGACCCTACGACATGGCCGAACAGAAAGAGTCCTCCGTTCTCTTCTCCCTCAAGGAGCTGATGAGCCTCGAGGAGGACCGCATCCGGCAAGAGGATGACGACAAGAAGCAGCGCGAAGAGGCGGAGGCGCACGCGCGCCTCGAGGCCGAGCGCCGTGCGCGCGAGGCCGAGGAAGCCCGCCTCCGCAGCGAAGAAGAACGTCGTCGTCAGGAAGAGCAGCGTCAGCGCGAAGAGCAGACGCGCCTCGAAGCGATCCGCCAGGGCGAGGTCGAGAAGGCGCGTCACGAGGCCGAGAACCAGGCCCGCCTCCGCGCGATGCAGCAGCAGCAGGACCACGAGCGCCAGCTCGCTGCGCTGTCGCAGGACAAGAAGAAGAAGCAGCTCACGTGGCTCGTCGTCGGCATCGGCGCGGTCCTCGTCTTCGGCGGCGCCGGCGGCGGCTACGCGTTCTACTCGAGCGCGCAGGAGCAGCAGCGCATCCAGGCGCTGAAGGATCAGGAGATCGCCGAGAAGCAGGCGCAGCTCGACAAGCTGATGGGCGATCTCAAAGCCCAGCAGGACGCGATGGCGGCCGCGCAGGCCGAGATCGCGAGCGCGAAGAGCGACGCCGACCGCGCGAGCGCGCAGGCGAAGCTCGCTGCCGCGCAGGAGCAGCAGCGCAAGACGCAAGCGAACATCGCCGCGGTCAAGGGCGGCGGCGGTGGTGGCAAGGCGTCCGGCGGCGGCGGCACCCCGCGCCCGGCATGCACATGCCAGGCGGGCGACCCGCTCTGCTCCTGCCTCTGAGACGTTTTCGTCTCTGTACTTGAGACGCAACGTGCACCCGCCTAGGGTGCGCCGCGCATGACATCTCCCATCGTTTTCGCGCTCGACTTCCCTAGCGTTGACGAGGCTCGTGCTGCTGCAGCCGAGGTCGCGCCGGCGGTCGGCATGATCAAGGTGGGCCTCGAGCTCTTCGTTCACGCCGGCCCCGCGGTCATGTCCGTGGGGCGCGACGTAGGGCTGCCGGTCTTCCTCGACCTCAAGCTCCACGACATCCCGGAGACGGTCGAACGCGCGGTCGCGCAGGCATCGCATCTCGGTGCTCGTCTCGTCACGGTGCACGCGAGCGGCGGGCGCACGATGCTCCGGCGCGCGGTCGAGCGGGCCGAGAAGGAAGGCGGCACGCTCGCCGTCTGTGCGGTGACCATCCTGACGTCGCTCGACGACGCCGATCTCGACGATGTCGGCATCACAGTCACGCGCCGCCTCCCGGCATTCAAGTCGGTTCCGGACCCGCGCGCGCACACCACCCTCGCCGCCGAGAGCCTCGCGCAGCTCGCCTACGACGAGGGCGTTCGCTGGTTCGTGTGTTCGCCGGCCGAGGTCGCCTCGCTGCGAAGAGTGCTCGGCTCGGACGCAGTCCTCGTGACCCCCGGCGTTCGTCCGGCGCAGTCGGCGAGCGGCGATCAGAAGCGGATCGCGACGCCCGAGCAGGCAATCCGCGACGGCGCCGATTGGCTCGTCGTCGGTCGTCCCATCCGCGACGCCTCCGATCGGCTCGCGGCAGCGCGCGCGATCAGCGAAGCGGCGATGTCGGCCGCCTCCTCCAAAGAAGGTGCATCGTGAGCAGGCTGATCACCGGCCTCCAGCCTGTGCGCGAGGCCATCCGCGTCCACGGAGAGCGGCTCGAGCGCGTGCTCGTCGAGGAGCGCGGCGGCCCGCAGATCGAGGCGGTGGCTCGCTTCGCGACCGATCGCGGCGCGACGGTCGCGCGTGTCACTCGAGGAGACCTCGATCGGGCTTCGAAGGGCGCACGTCACCAGGGCGCGATCGCCTACGCGCCCGACCTCGCCATCATCGGCATCGACGACCTCGCGACGGATCTCGCGAGCGACGCGGTCATCGTCGCCCTCGACGAGATCGAAGACCCGCAGAACTTCGGAGCCGTCATCCGGTCTGCCGTCGCCCTCGGCGCGACCGCGATCGTGTGGCCCGAGCACCATGCAGCGCCGCTCTCGCCGGCGACGTTCCGTGCGTCGGCCGGAGCCGTGGAGCACGCGCGTCTCTGCCGGGTCGGCGCCCTGCCCTCGGCCCTCGAGCGCCTGCACGCCGCCGGCGCCGCCGTCGTCGGCCTCGACGCGAACGCCGACAAGGACATCCGCGACGTGAGCACCGACGGCCCCGTCGTCCTCGTGATCGGCGCAGAGGGCAAGGGACTCCGCAAGCCCGTGAAGCGCGCATGCACCGAGCTCGCGCGGCTGCCGATGAGCGGCGTGCTCGACTCGCTCAACGCGTCGGTCGCCGGCGGGATCGCGCTCTACGAGCTGCTGCGCCGCCGGCCGCGCTGAGCCAATCGCTCCTGACCGTCTCGCCTGGCCGTCTCGCCTGGGCGCCCGCGCGAGACGGGTCGAGCGATGTATGCTCCGCCTCATGAGTGTGCGCGTCGAGAAGAGCGGTCCGGTCACCACCATCGTCCTCGCTCGTCCCGAGGTGAAAAACGCGATCGATCGAAGGACCGCCGATGCGCTGTCGGCCGCGTTCCGCGAGTTCGACGCGGACGGAGGCGCGCGCGTCGCCGTGCTCTACGGCGAAGGCGGGACCTTCTCGGCGGGGGCCGATCTCGCCGCCTTCTCCCGCGGCGACGGCAATCGCCTCGCCCCGGACGGAGATGCACCGCTCGGCCCGTCGCGAATGCTCCTGTCGAAGCCCATGATCGCCGCCGTCTCCGGTCATGCCGTGGCGGGAGGGCTCGAGCTCGCGCTCCTCTGCGACCTCCGTGTCGCCGACGAGACGGCCGTCTTCGGCGTGTTCTGTCGTCGCTTCGGCGTGCCGTTGATCGACGGAGGCACCGTGCGCTTGCCACGCCTCATCGGGCTCTCGCGCGCTCTGGACATGATCCTCACCGGTCGACCGGTCGATGCCGCCGAGGCCCTCGCGTTCGGGCTCGTGAACCGCGTGGTCGCCCCCGGCACCGCGCGCGAAGCCGCCGAAGCCCTGGCGGCGGACATCGCGCGCTTCCCGCAGACGACCATGCGCGGCGATCGAAAGAGCGCCTACGCCTCGATGGACCTCCCGGCCGGCGACGCCCTCCAAAACGAGTTCGCGATCGGGATGGAATCGCTCGCGAGCGGCGAGGCCGCGGGCGGCGCCGCCGCGTTCGCCACCGGCAAGGGGCGACACGGCAGCTTCGGCTGAATGACCGAGCACCACGCTCGGCCATCCAGGTGACGGCGTGGGCCGGGCCTCAGCCGGCGCGGTTCAACACCAGGCTTCGGATCTGCTCGCGAACGGCACGGCGCCGCTGATCGATGAACGGCTGGTCGAACGGAGACCCGCCCACGAAGCCCGCGACGGTCCGATCGATGACGAACGGAATGAAGTAGATGCCGACGAGGCTGATGACGATCTGCTCGGCGTCGAGGTCCGGATTGAAGTCGCCATTCCGCTGCCCCGCCCGTGCGAACTCGACCGCCACGGTGAGCACGCTCTGAACGGCGATCGCGAGCTGGTCGCGCATGACCGGCCCCCAGTCCATGGCCTCGCGGATGAGCAGGCGGGCCGTGTGAGGCTCCGCGCCGAGCGTGGCCGTGATCGCATCGGTCAGTGCGTCGAGGCGATCGACGAAGCTGCCCTCGGACGAGGCGGCGGCGGCGGCGATCGCGGCCTCCACGCTCGCGATGAGCTGCGCAAGGACAGTCGCGTAGAGCACGTCCTTCGACTCGAAGTGATGAAACAGGGACGCCTTCCGGAGGCCGACACGCTCCGCGAGATCGCCCATGCTCGTCCCCTCGTAGCCGCGCTCCGCGAAGAGGCGTGTCGCCTCCGCGACGATCTCCTCTTTGCGGAGCTTCTTCCGCTTTCGGAGAGCCGGCGGGCGCGACGGCGGCGAGTCCTCCCCCCCGGGAGTCACGCGACTCCCCTCGGGAACGGCGCTTCGAGGAGCGAGCGCACGGGCTTGAGGATGTCCATGACCTGAGCCATCAGGCTCGACTGCTGGTCGCGTGGCAGGAGCGACTCTGCCTGGAAGAGCGCGAAGCCGACGTAGTCGTTCATGAGGCCGACCAGCCACGCATCGGGCTCCTCACCCGCGAGCGCCGCGATGTTGTTGGCGATGCGGTTCGGCTTGAGCGTCCCGTCGTGGAGCGGACCAGCGCCCATGAACAGAGGATCGTAGATCCCGCCACCCGTCGCGAAGCGTGCAAGACCATCACGCAGCTCTCCCCCTTTCCCTGCCCCGTCGCAGCGCTCGTGAATCGCGGCGAGCGCGGGGTTGAACGTCTCGACAATCGCCTCGGGCCCCCGCGGCCTCGGCGCAACGACGAACGCGCACCCGCTCGAGACGAGCTGGAACGCACCCCGAGTCACTTCGAATTCGAGCTGCCCGAGGGCGCGCCCGAGCTCGGCGATACTGCGAGCGCCGTCGATCTTGGAGAACATCTCGACGAGGTCGTCCGGCGGCTTCTTCCCCGGAACGGGCACTGGGATGTACCCGTCGTTCGGGATCTTCTCGCGGAAGAAGCGCATCTCGTCCATCCGCCGCGCGGCCTCGATCAAGAGACCACCGGCGTTGAGGTTGTGCCGGCGGATGATGTTCTTCTCCTCGTAGCGATCGAAGAAGTAGAACGAGCCTTCGCTGACGTGAACCGCAGCGTAGAAGACCTCTTCGACCTGACGCGCCATCATGGCGTAGAGCCGGTCGGCCTGGACGATCCCCAGATCGATCGCCGTCTCGCCGAGGCGCTTCCCGGTCTCGGTGCTCACCTGGATGATCTTCTCGAGCTGTTCGCGCGTGATGACGCCGAAGCGATAGAGCGTCTCGCCGAGGCGCTCCTCGGCGACGGTCGTGGACGCGTGGATGACGGTACCGTGCTCGAAGTAGAACGAGCGCGTCCCGACCTCCGCGAGCATGATCAGCTCACCGGTCCACTGGGACTGCGCCGCCAGTGAGACGATGTCCGAGAGCGCGCCGGGCGTGCGGATCTCGCCAGCGAGCTTGAGGACGGCGTCGCCGCCCCTCATGCTGCGGGCGATGATCAGCTCTCGCGGGCTCGGAATGAGACGCCACTCGCCCGCCCGCGGTCGCAGAAGCTGACTCGCGACACGGCCGACCGGATGGACCGTCCCCGTTCCGTCCACGCGCAGCAAGTCGTCGCGATCGGACATCGTCCCTAACCTACCAGAGGGTTCACGGGGTTGCGCAGTTTGCGGTTCGACCCGATGGCGCCTAGAAAGGGGCTCGATGTCGGCTGGAGCCACGCCCCCTCTGCAACCGTCACTCGTGGGACCCTCGCCGGAGACGCCCGAGGCACTCGAGAAGGCGCTCGCCCGCACCTACATCGCCGACCGCCGAACTGCGATCGCGGCCTGGCTAGCGCTCCAGCTTGGTCGGCCGCTGCTGCTCGAGGGGCCCGCCGGCGTGGGCAAGACCGACCTCGCCCGCGCCCTGGCCGAGACCCTCGATCGACCGCTCGTCCGCCTCCAGTGCTACGAGGGCCTCGACGAGGCGAAGGCCCTGTACGAGTGGGACTACGCGAAGCAGATGCTCTACACGCAGCTCCTTCGCGACACGGTCTCGAAGGACGCGGCGGGGGCGGGCTCGATCGTCGAGGCCGTCGACCGGCTCAGCGGGGCCGAGGCCGCCTTCTTCGGTAAGCGCTTCATGATCTCCCGCCCGCTCCTGACCGCTCTCGAGAGCGAGCGGCCGGCGGTCCTCCTCATCGACGAGGTCGACCGTGGCGATCCCGAGCTCGAGGCCCTCCTCCTCGAGATCCTCGCCGAGAACCAGGTGACGATCCCCGAGCTCGGTACCATCCGCGCGAAGCACCCGCCGCTCGTCATCCTGACGACGAACGCCACGCGCGACATGACCGACGCGCTCCGCCGCCGGTGCCTTCACGCGTTCCTCGACTACCCCCCGCCCTCCCGCGAGCTCGCGATCCTCGAGCTCCGCGTGCCGGGCATCGCGAAGGCGCTCGGGGAGTCGCTGGTCGCGTTCGTCCACGACGTGAGGAAGCTCGAGCTGCGAAAGCACCCGTCGATCTCGGAGACGATCGACTGGGCGCGCGCGCTGATGATTCTCGGCGCCAGCGCCCTCGACAAGGAGCTCGTCGCCTCGACGCTAGGCGCGCTCCTCAAGCACGAAGAAGATCGCGAGAAGGTCCTCGCGACGAAGAATCTCCCCGGCTAGACCCAATGCCGCTCACTTAGCGAGTGTCGACGGTCGGCGTTTGCGAGCGTAGTTGCTC
>Ga0066255_1000320_pt1 | contig 101150 bp, 82 predicted proteins | sample ThiBiot_750_biof_FD_71148 | JGI IMG/M metagenome (GOLD analysis project Ga0066255, IMG submission 71148) | Wastewater bioreactor microbial communities from Cape Town, South Africa - Thiocy_expt_750_biof (version 2) | ecosystem: Engineered > Bioreactor > Thiocyanate-remediating >...
GTTGACGATGCCGTTCAGCACGATCGCCGACGTCAGGTCGTGGCCGAACGGCTTCTCGATGACGACGCGGCGCCACTGCTCGCCGTCCTGCGCGGACAGCCCGGACCGGGCCAGCTGCTTGCAGACGACGGGGAACGCCGCGGGCGGGATCGACAGGTAGAAGGCGTGGTTGCCGCCCGTGCCGCGGACCCGGTCGAGGTCGTGCACGGTCTGGGCGAGCCGGTCGAACGCGTCGTCGTCGTCGAAGGAGCCCTGCACGAAGCGGAAGCCCTCGGCGAGCTTGTCCCACACCTCCTGACGGAACGGGGTGCGGGCGTGGGCGCGGACGGCGTCGTAGACGACGCGCTCGCTCTCCTCGAGCTCGACATGGAGGACCGCATCGGTGCGCGGCGGAAGCTCCGGAAGGACGTCGCGCTTCATGCGGCGGAGGACGACCGGGCGGATCTTCGCGCGCAGGCGCTCGGCGGCGTCGCCGTCTCCGCTCGCGATCGGTGAAGCATAGCGATCCTGGAAGCTCGTACGCCCGCCGAGGAGCCCTGGGTTCGCGAAGTGCATCACGCTCCACAGCTCTTCGAGGCGGTTCTCGACCGGAGTACCGCTGAGCGCGAGACGGAACGGCGCGCGGAGGTCGAAGGCCGCGCGCGCGGTCTGGCTCGACTCGTTCTTGATCGCCTGGGCCTCGTCGAGGACGATCGTGTCCCACGCCTCGGCGGCGAGCTTCTCGGCGTCGAGGCGGAGAACGGCGTACGTCGTGAGGGTGACCGCAGCGCCGGCATCGAGCGCGCGCTTCGGGCCGTGATAGACCGAGACCGTCAGGCCGGGACGGAAGCGGGCGATCTCCGCCTGCCAGTTGTAGACGACGCTCTTCGGGCACACGACGAGCGTGCGTGCCGGGCCCGCCGGCAGCGAGCAGATCGTCTGCAGCGTCTTGCCGAGACCCATGTCGTCGGCGAGCACGCCGCCGAGCCCCGCGCCGCGCAGGAACGCGAGCCAGTCGACGCCCTGTGTCTGGTACTCGCGAAGCGTCGCACGGAGATCCGACGGCAGCGGCGCCCGCGGGATGCCGTCGAAGCCGTCGATGAGCGGCGCGAGCTTGTCGACGACGACGGGCCGCGGCGTATCGAGCGCATCGCAGAGCGCAGCGAGATCGACGAGTGATGCGCGCGGCAGCTTCTTGTTGTCCGGATCGCGCGCGGCGAGGAGATCGGCGACGCGCGAGCCGTGCTTCGCGAGCCATCCCGCCGGGAGCGGCGCCCATCCACCTCCCTCGAGCGGGACGATGTCGAGTCCGTCGCGCCACGCGCGCAGCACGAGCGACGGGTCGGCGCGCTTCTTCTCCTGCTGCCCGTCCGGCGAGGCCGCCGCCTCGTCTTCGTGCTCGAAGACGAGGTCGAAGGTGCCCTCGTCGTCGACGACGACGCGCGCCGCGAGCGGGCTGCCCTCGAAGACGGCCGCGTGCTCGTGCTCGCCGACGAGGTCCTGGAAGTCGCGAAGCCGCGCAGCGAAGCGCGTGGCCTCGGCGCCGTTGAAGTGCACCCGTCGGCCGACCACGAGATCGAGCTCCGCGCGTAGCCGCTGGAGGAGGGCGCGCTCCTGATCGACCTTCCGCACCGGCACGCCGCCGCGCCCGAGCGAGATCACCGCGTCCCCGTCGATGCGCGCGATCGGCGGATCGCCGTAGACGAGCAGCGGGAGCACGCTGAGCGTGTGCCCCTGATGCGAGAGGTCCATCTCGAGGCGAGGACGGGCGTGCACCGACTTCTTCGCGAGGCGCTTCGCGCGGACCGTGACCTCGATCGTCTTCTCGATCTCGGGGAGGACGCGCGTGACGAGCTCGGTCTCTTCGCTCCTGGAGAACGTCCGCACGAGCGGGAGGCGCTCGAGACGCTCTCCCGTCGTAGCGGTCTCGCCGAGCGGTCGGAGGACGCCGCCGACCTTCGCGACCCCGAGCCCGACGACGGCGGACACGGCGGGATCGGCCTCGACGCGAAGGACGAACGCGCCGTTCGGGGCATCCTCGACGCTCGCGCGCGGCTTCACCCGCTCGGATGAGGTACGGATGGCAGCGCCGTCGAGCGTGACGTCGGAGCACCCCGAGAGCGCGTCGAGGACGTCGGCCATGCGCTCGAGCGGGACCACGTCGCGCGACGTCGAGGACACGACCCGGTCGATCCGGATGTCTTCGTGCGTGGGCGCGAGCTCGGGGAGCTTCACGCGCATGGCGTCGCCGGCGAGCGATCCCTTCAAGGGCTCTTCGCGGCCCTCACCCCGTACGACGACGCGCGCGAGCGTGAGGCGACCGTCGCGCGAGCCGAGCCGGTAGCCGACGTGGGCCGACGGAGCCGGAGCGCTCTCGGCGATCGGGGTTCCGCTCTCGAGCGCCTGAGCAATCGCGATCGCGGCGGCGGCGACGTGAGGGCACGGGTCGACCTTGCCCCCGCAGTCACACGACCACTCCTCATCGTCGAGATAGAGCGTGACCGTGGGCGCGACCGGATGACTCGCAGCGCGCACCCGGAAGGTCATCTCGCCCTTCCCTTCGCTCGTGCGCGAGACCGCCCCTTCACGGGCGAGCTTCACGCCCTGCGACCAGATCGCCGGGAGGCAGGCCTTACGCACCACGTCGAGCATGCGCCGCTTCCTAGCACGAAGGCCCGGCCACGACGGGCACGCGAAATCCTTCGGGAAAATTTCCTACGGCGAGTCCGCGGGATTCGGCGGACGGGGAAGCCGCGGCCTTCGTGAGCACGAGCCCGACCGCACGGGGGCGCCCTACTTACGGAAAACACGTACCCCGCGAAAAAGATGAATCGGGGTTGCCTCTCCGAACACGTGACTCCACGTCGCAGTGTTAGCTTGGTCAAATGGCGTCCTTCCTGATTGTGGACGACAATCCGCTGGTGAGGCGCGCGCTCATGTGCGTGCTCAATCGCTACGGCGAATGCCGGATGGCCGCTTCGGCGAGCGACGCCGGGCGGCACATCGCAAGCGGGCGTGACTGGGATGGGTTCGTGATCGACGTGAGGCTCGAGGACGGCTCCGGCCTCGACGTGCTCGCGACGGCGAGGCGCGTCTACGCGGATACGCCAGCCGTGGTCCTCTCCGGCAACCTCGATCGGATGACCGTCAACCGTGCGGCCGCGCTCAACGCCCGCTTCTTGTGCAAGCCGTGCGGCACGGAGGAGCTCGCGCCGTTCCTATCCGACGTGCTGGCGCGCTCGACGGGCGACCGCATCTTCGCGGCGACCGAGCGCGCGCGCCATCGCTGGGGCCTCTCCCCGCGCGAGGCGGAGATCGTCGAGGCGACCCTTCGTGGCCGAGCGCGCGACGAGTACGTCGAGGCGACCGGCATGTCGGTCAACACGTTCAAGACCCACGTGCGCAAGCTCCTCGAGAAAGCCGACTACCAGAACCTCGCAAGCCTCGCGATCGATCTGCTGAACGAGCAGAGTTGAAGGGCTAGCTCGCCGAGAGCGGCGGAGGCTGGGAGAGCGGCGCGCCCATCTCACGAAGCGCCGTGACGCAGTCGTCGGCGACGAGCCGGTTGCCCGCCGCGCGCGCGAGGTCACGGAGCTTCTGGTACTCGAGGCGCGCCGCATCGGCATCGCCTCGCCGGTGATGGAGCCGCGCGAGGAGCTGACGACCGCCGAGGACGTCCCACGTGAAGTCGTTTGCCTCGGCGTAGCGGATCCCCTGGACGAGGACCTTCTCCGCCTCGACGTCGCCCGCGACCGCGTCGAGAAACGCGAGGAACATGCGGTTGTGGCTCGCGAGCCGGTCGTAGCCGAGCTCGTCGCAGAGGGCGACCGACTGCTTCAACGCTCCGTAGGCGCGCGGGTAGTCCTCGAGCACCACCAGGAGGTCCCCGAGGTTGTGCAGGTTGAGGGCGACCTCGTAGGAGAGACCGAGCTCGCGGGCCGCGTCGATCGCCCTCTCGGCGTCGAGCGCCGCCGCGCGGAAGTCGCGTGCGAAGTAGTCGATCAGCGTGCGGAGCTTGTGGCGCTCGCAGGCCGCCACCGGATCGCTCGGGAGGACGGCGCAGGCCCGATCGAAGTGCCGCATCGCGGCCGCATGATCACCCATCGCTGCGTTCGCCTGGCCGAGGCTGACGAGGAGCTTGTGCTCCTCCACCTTGCGCTCGGGGCTGCTCGCCGCCTTCGTGACGATCGACTGCGCGCGCTCGAGCAGCATGCTCGACCGCTTGAAGTCGCCCTGACGGCCGGCGAGCTCCGCGGACGCCACGAGCGCCGTCTTCACGAGCTCGGCGCGGGTCGACGCGATCGCCTCGGCGGACGTGAGCTGAGCGCGGGCGGCGTCGAACATGTGGAGCGCGCCGAGGATGCGCCCGGCGTCGATGCGCACGCGGACACGCCGCTCGTCGCCCTCCTCCGTCCCGGGCGTCGACTTGCCATCGATGCGCGCGATGACGCCCTCGCAGATCTCCATCGCCTCGGGGAGCGTGCCCACGAACTTGACCGCCCTCGCGAGGCCCGCGAACCAGCGGAGGACGTCCTCGGTATCGCGCGTGGCGAGGTCGCCGAGCTCGATCGCCCGCGCATAGTCGCGCGCGGCAGCATCGAACTGCCCCGCCGAAAGCCGGCGGTCGGCGCTCCGCGCGAACCACAGCCCGGCACGCTCGCGTTCGCCGGCAGCGTAGAGGTGCGTCGCGATACGGCCGGCGTGCTCGGCGGGATGCGCGGGGCTCTTGCCCTGCGCGTCGAACGCGTTCTCGAGCGCGAGCCCCGCGGCCACGTGCATCTCGCGCGCGGCTTCGGCCGTCAGTGCATCGACGACGACCTCGCGCACGATCGGCGAGTGGAAGTGGAGCTCGAGGGGGCCGGTCTGGACGAGGAACCCGCGCTCCTTCAGGGCCGAGAGCGACTTCTCGAGCGTCACCATCGGCGCGGCCGTCATCTGACCGAGCACCGACGCGTTGATCGGATCACCGAGCACCGCAGCGCTCTGGAGGATCGCGCGGTCGCGCGACTCGAGCCGCGCGATTCGCGAGGCGACGAGGCCGCGCAGCGTCTTCGGGAGCGAGAGGTCCTGGCCGACGAGCCTCATGCTCACGACGCTCCCGTCGGCGACCGTGACCGCGCGCGCCTCGACGAGCGCCTTCAGCACCTCCTCGATCATCTGCGGGTGACCACCGGCGCGCTCGCGCACGAAGCGCATCAGCTCGTTCGGGACCCGCGTGACGGCGAGGCGAAGACCGACGAGGCGTTCGACCTCCTCCGGCTTGAGGTCCGTGAGATCGAGACCGCCATGGACGGCGAGCTTCTCGAGCGGATGACTGAAGCCCGCTCGCGCGCAGAGGACGACGAGGAAGCGCGACGACGGGATGCGCGAGAGCACGGTCTCGATGAGCGCGAAGCTGTCCGCATCCATCGAGTGGGCTGCGTCCCAGGCGAGCGCATGCGGGCGATCCTCGCAGAGGCGCTGGATCATGCGCGTGAAGGCATTCGCAAGCAGCGCCTTGGCGTTGCCGGACGCCGGCGGCCTCAGCGGACGATCCTCTTTCGGTCCGTCAGAGTGACCGGCTCGCTCGGCACGCCCCCACGTCGACGCGCCGAGCGCGGCGAGCACCGCAAACGTCTCGTCATCCTGCAGGCCGAGGGCGCGGAGCCGCGGCGCGACCTGCTGGATGTGGACGTCCGCGTCGCCCTCGGCGACACCGCAGAGCGTCTGGAGCATGCTCTCGATGCCCGAGAGCGGCAGATCGGTCCCGCGCGGTAAGCAGGTGGCGAGGTACCAGCCGACGTTGTAGCCGCCTTTCTGAAGGCGGCGCTCGACCTCGTAGAGGAGGCGGGACTTTCCGAGTCCGTGATCGCCGCGAACGGTGAGGACGCTCGCCGTCCGTCGCGTCGCGGTCGCGAGCATCTCGCCGACGATGCGGAGCTCTTCCCGGCGGCCGACGAAGCGGCCGAACGCCTCGTTCGAACCGCGAACCTCCTTCACGAGCAGCGTCGTCGTCGCGCTCACGCCGGGACGTGACTCGGAGAGCGTGTCGAAGACGAAGAGGGTCCGCACCTGACGCATGGCCGTCGTGCTGATCGCGCACATGCCCTCCCGCACGCGTGCGAGGTCGCGCGCCGTCGTCACGAGGCTCGCCAGGCGCTCGTCTTCGGTGGGCTTGCCGTCGCTCGTGACGTGAATGCGTCCAACGTGGAGGCCCGCGCTCGGATGCCTCTCACCGGCGAGCGATCGGAGGACGACCAGCGCGCAGCGGGTGGCGACCTCGGTGTCGCGACCGTCGGGATCGTCGAGCCCGAAGAGCGCCGTGACGTGCTCGGGCTCGCGCGAGACGATGCGTCCGCCGTAGCGCGTGATCGTGTCGGCCGCGCGCTCGCCGAACGTAGCGGCCTCTCCCTGGGCGGCATCGGCACGGACCGCGCCGCGCGGAGAAGGCAGCTCGATCGCGAGCGCGGTGACCTCGCGACGCTCACCAAGCTCCGCCGCGCGACCGACATCGACGACGGGGACCCCGACCTCGATCTTCGTGATCGAGGGGTGCTCACGGCGCACGGCCGGCACCTCGACCGGGGTGCGCTCCTGCGAGGGCATACCTTCGGCGTCGAGGACGACGTACGGCCCGGTCTCGTCGGGCATGCGGAAGCCCGCAAGGAAGTCGGCCAGGTCGTGCGCGCTGAAGCGGCGACCGGCTGTCCCCTCCCCACGAGGAGGTGGGGCCCCTCTCGAATAGAGGAACGTGAGCAGCGCCTCGTACATGCGCCCGGCGTCGGCGAACCGCGCGTCCATGTCGAGCGCCATCGCAGAAGCGAGCAGCGTCACGAGCTCGCGCGGAACGTCGGGGCGAAGAAGCTCGACCGGTGGGCACTCGCACGCTTGCACACGGCGAAGCGTCTCGAACGACGTCGGCGCGTTGAACGGGTTCACCCCGGCGAGCATCTCGTAGAGCAGGGCGCCGAGCGAGAAGAGGTCGCTCCGCGCATCGACGGCCTCCCCCGCCGCATGCTCCGGGCTCATGTAGCCGAACTTGCCCTGGAGCCGCTGGTTGCGGGTGTCCTCCATGCCGTTCGGCTCGAGCGCGCCACGCGCCTTCGCGATCCCGAAGTCGGTGACCTTCACCTCGCCCTCGAGCGACACGAGGACGTTCTGCGGCGAGACATCGAGGTGGACGATGTTGAGCGGCTGGTTCTGCTCGTCGCGACGGCGGTGCGCGTGGTCGAGGCCCTTCGCGACCTCGGCGGCGACGTAGACCGCCATCTCGATGGGGATCTGCACCTGCGCGCGACGGCAGCGGGCGAGGAGCGTGGCGAGGTCGAGCCCGTTCACGTACTCCATCGCCATGTAGTAGGCGTCGGGCGTCTGCACCTCCCCGCTCGTGGTGGCAGTCGTGGCAGTCGTGCCGGGAGCGATGCCGAGATCGAAGACCTGCACGATGTTCGCGTGCGAGAGACGCACCGCGAGCTTCGCCTCGTGGATGAACATCTCGACGAACTCGTCCGACTGGGCGAGCTCGGGGAGGATGCGCTTGATGACGACGACCTTCTCGAAGCCCTCTACGCCGTAGCTCTTGGCCTTGAAGACCTCGGCCATGCCGCCTTGGCCAAGCCTCTCGAGGAGGCGGTAGCGCCCGAAGGTCGTGTTCACGAACGAGTGAAGCTAGCACCAAATCGCGGCCAGACGCAGCGGCGCCCGACAGACCGGTCCCCTCCCCGCGACCTTTCGTTTCACTCTGCTTTTTCGGCAACTTCGAAGCTCTCCCTCACGTCCCGTTTGCGCCGACCGAGCGGCACGAGCCGCAGGGGCATCCCCGACGTCGCGCCCGGTGCGGGCGAGGTGATGCCGGCAAGCGTCACGGAGGCGCGCTCACTTCCCGAGATAGATCGGGTTCGTGAATGCGAGCGGTTGGATCGGCATGAACGGGATCGCGTCATCCATCACGCGGTCACCGCGAACGATGGCGATCACCCAACGAGCAGACTCCGGCGGCCGCAGGTCGAGCTCTGCCTCGAAGCGGACGGTGCGCGCCTGCAGCTCCTCGAGCGTCCCCTCGCCCTTCTGCATGTCGGTCGGCCTCGACGGGGCGGCTCGCTTGAAGAGCGACACCGTCGAGCCCCCACCGGCCGAGGTCGCCGGAAGGCCGGCGATGATCTCCACGGACGTCACGTCGATCCACGGAGCCGCCCGGACGCGAAGCTTGCCGCCGAGCGCGCTGCCACGCGGGAGCTCGTCGCCGGGTTTCGCGGAGCGACCGCCCTCGGTGAGCTCGAGCTCGATGATGGGGCCGCTCGTGACGAAGCCCCGCCCCTTCTTGATCGCCGCGACGATCTCCTTCGTGTCGAGCGGCAGCCCCGTGTCACCGGCCGAGCGCGGGTCGAGCAGCGCGTACGTCCGCGGGTAGCCCGCCCACTGGTACTGGATCCGGTGCGAATCGCTCGAGCCCGTCGCCGCGATGCGGCGGCCGAAGTTGAGGAGCGCGAACCAGTCCTCCATCACACGCTCGGTGAGCTCGCGCTTCGAGAGCTCGTAGCCGTTGTAGACCTCGATCGCGTCGAAGGGGGCGACGTTCGGGGTCCGACCGCTCTTCGGATCGAAGTTGATGATGCTGAAGTGGCCGATGTTCTGCGCCATCCGCGGGTGGTGCACCTGGACGACGCGCGTCGGGTCGCCTCGCTTCGACGCGGCGATGATGGCGTTCACCGTCGTGCCCTTGTAGGGCGGGACGCTCGAGCCGGGGTTGTACGGGAAGACGCCGAAGTGACCGAAGCGCGGGTTATAGGTCGTCACCTCGACGCCGGGCACGTGCGCGAGCTGCTTGCCGAGGCGCAGGACCTCGAGCGCAGGCCCGTAGTCGCCGACCAGGTTGTGCTCGGTCGGCACGGCGAAGTCGACGCCCGCCGACACGAGCGACAGCACGCGATCCTCCGGCGTGACCGGGCTGTCGAAGCTCGGACGCGCGTGCACGTGGAGATCACAGCCGACCATCCCCGGCGTCGGCACGACGTGGCGCGGTGCGAGCTCGATCGACTTCGTGTGCCCGCTCCCGATCTCGACGATCTGCGAGTCGATGCTCCACTCGATCCCCTTCGTCACCGCGACGCGGTACTTGCCTGCGGGGAGCGGCGTCCTGACCTCGCCCTCGAGGATGTCCATGAGCGGCCCCGCGCCCGACGCGCGGTAGTCGGGACCGAAGCTGGGATCGATCGTGCCCTCGATCCCCTTCACGATGAGACGGCCGACGAGCCGCTGGCCTGTGTCGCCGTCGGTCACCTTCACGTGAAGCTCGCCCCCGGCGGAGACGTCGAGCCTGAGATCCCACGGCGTGCCGGGGACGAAGCGAACCGGAGCGCTGGTGTGCACTGCCTCGAGTGCGGCGAACCACTGCTTGGCGATCGTGGGGACGTCGATCGAGAAGCGGCCACCGGCATCGACGACGGCGCGAGCACGGGGGCGCCCGTCCTCGTCGAGGGCGAACACGTGCGCGCGCTCGTGGGTGCCCGTGACGATGCCCGTGACCTTGGCGATGTTCACGTGCGCGAGCTGGTAGAGCCGGCCCCAGACCGCCTGGCTCGATCCGCCGACCAGGACGGCGATGTCGAGGCGCGCGGGCTTGTCTGCGGCCGCGCCCTTCGCGCGCCGCGCCGCGGTCTCGGTGCGCGCGGACACGAGGAGGCGGGGCCTCGCCCCGGGCTGGTCGGTATCGGGCTCGAGCTCGGTGATCGAGAGCGGTCCCTGTGACGAGAGCAGCGCGAACGGATGCGCGTCGTCGTCCAGCACCAGCGACGGCGCCTGCATGTTCGCGACGTCGCCGATCTCCCCGACGCCGGGGACGAACACCGTGCGACCGTCGGGGGCGAGACCGAAGCGCAGCGCGTAGGTGTGATCGGAGCTCCCCTGTGCGACGGCGAGGCTGGCGGTGACGAGATCGGTGACCGGGTCCATCCGGAGCTCGAGGGTCCCGGTCGCATGCTCGTCGCCGAGCTCGATCGGGAACTCGCCGACGAGCGTGGACCTGTCCTTCACGTGGACGTCGGCGCGCCGCATCGCGAGCGGACGCTCGATCCCGTCGACGACGAGGGACATCTCGATGTCGAGCCGACTCCGTCCATCGCGGCTCGCGACCTCGAGCCGGCCGGACGTCGGAAAGAGCGTGAAGGTCGCCGCGTCGCCGCTCAGCGCAGTGACGTCGACCGTACGCGCGACCACGGCGAGCGTACGCCGCCCGCGCTGCGCACCGAACGCGAGGGCGAGCGCAATGAGCGCCGCGACGATCGCAACGCCGAACAGATCTCGCCGGGGTGCCGCCTCGCTCTCCACCACAGGTGTAGAGGAGATGAGACCAGAAACGGTGCCTGGGCGCATCAGCGCTTGCGGTCGGGGCGGCCGTCGAATGGCAGAGATTCCTCCGGAGCCCGCGGACACGTCGGCGTGGCACCTCGCGCTCGACCGGAGATTCCCACGACCAGCTCACCACACGCGCTGAGCTCCGGACCGGTTCGCGCGGGCTTGTCGCGTCGACCTAGATTCGAGGCGTGGATCCCCAGGCCGTCTACTCGATCTCGGAGACGCTCCACCGCGATCCGCAAGCAGTGCTGCTCCGGGCGAATCGGCGGGCGGATGGCCACCAGGTCCTGCTCAAGGTGCTGGGCCCTCGTGCGACGGACAAGCGGAATCTCGAGCGGCTTCGGAACGAGCTCGAGATCGGCGTCTCGTCTCGGACGCGGCACATCGTCCATCCGCTCAAGCTCGAGAGCCTCGATGGCTCTCCGGCCCTGGAGCTCGACGATCCGGGAGGCGAGCCGCTCGAGCAGCTCCTACGCGAGTGCGAGCCCATGCCGATCGGCACGTTCCTCGAGCTTGCCTGTTCGATCGCCGGCGCGGTCGCGGAGCTCCACCGGGACGGGATCGTCCACAAGAACCTGAACCCGACGAACATCCTCGTCTCCAGCGAGACGTCGGAGGCCTGGCTCTTCGATCTCGGCCTCGCCTCGCGGATTCCGCGTGAGCACCAGAGCTTCGTCCCCTCGGAGCTGATCGAGGGATCGCTCCCTTACATTTCGCCCGAGCAGACCGGTCGAATGAATCGTTCGATCGACACGCGAACCGATCTCTATTCGCTCGGCGTGACGTTCTTCCAGATGCTGACCGGAAAGCTGCCCTTCCAGGCCAGCGACCCCGTCGCGTGGGTCCACAATCACGTCGCGAGGCCGGCGCCGGCGCCATCGACGATCGCCCCCGGGGTCCCCTTGCCGCTCTCCGCGCTCGTGCTGCGCCTCCTCGCGAAGATGCCGGACGACCGCTACCAGACCGCCGGCGGTCTTCTCGCGGACCTGAAGCGGTTCCGCACCATGCACCGGGCCGGACTCGAGCTCGAGGCCATTCCTCTGGGGCAGGACGACGTCTCGGATCGCCTCCAGATCCCGCAGCGACTCTACGGGCGGGCCTCCGAACGCGCCGAGCTTCTCCGCGCCTTTCATCGAATGGTCGACGGCGGGGCGCCGGAGCTCTGCCTCGTGTCGGGCTACTCGGGAGTCGGCAAGTCGTCTCTGGTCCACGAGCTGCTCCGCTCGATGACCGGCGCACGCGGATTCTTCCTCTCCGGCAAGTTCGACCAGATCGGACGCAGCGTCCCGTACGGGACCATCATCGAGGCCTTCCGAACCGCGCTGCGCGAGCTACTGGGAATGCCCGAGGATCGGCTCCGCCTCTGGCGCGACGAGCTCCTGCAAGCACTCGGCTCGCAGGGCCGGATCATCACCGAGCTCCTCCCCGAGCTGGAGCTCGTCGTAGGACCGCAACCGCCCGTGGCGCCTCTGCCGCCGATCGAGGCTCAGCCACGGTTCCACGCCGTCTTCGAGCGGTTCCTTGGGGTGTTGGCGCGCAAGACCCATCCCGTGGTGCTCTTCCTCGACGACCTCCAGTGGAGCGACCTCGCGAGCCTTCGCCTGCTCGAGTACCTGCTCCTCCAGCCCGAGACGCGCCACCTGCTCGTCGTCGGAGCGTACCGAGACAACGAGGTCGATGCGGCCCACCCGCTGCTCGCGACCATCCATCGGCTCCAGGACGCGGGCAGCCGAACCACCGAGGTCGCGCTGCGCCCGCTCGCTCCGGAGCACATGGCCGAGCTGGTAGCGAACGCCGTGTACCTCCCGATCGAGGATGCGCGTCCGCTCGCGAACGTCGTCGAGGAGAAGACGGGTGGAAATCCGTTCTTCGCGATCCAGCTCCTCACGGTCCTCGAGCAGGAGCGCCTTCTGCGCTTCGATCCCGTGGAGCGCCGATGGTGCTGGGACCTCTCGGCGATCCAGGAGAAGGAACACACGGACAACGTCGTCGACCTCGTCATCTCCCGGATCGGACGGCTCCCCGGACCTTGCCGCGATTCACTTCGACTCGCGGCGTGCATCGGCAACTCCACCGATCTCCAGACGCTCGCCGCGGTCTGCGAGGAGTCGATCGACGAGCTTCGCCGGGACCTCGCTCCGGCTCTGCAGGAGGGGCTGGTCCTCCGCTCCGGCAGCAACGTCCGGTTTCTCCACGACCGCGTGCAGCAGGCTGCCTACGAGCTCGTCCCGCACGATCAGTCCGAGTCGATCCATCTCCGAATCGGACGCCTCCTCCTTCGGGCAACACCGCCTTCGGTTCTCGACGAGCAGCTCTTCGCGATCACCGGCCAGCTCAACCGAGGTCAGCGGCTCCTCGAGCCGTCCGAGAAGAGCCGCGTCGCCGAGCTGAACCTCGCGGCCGGGCGCAAGGCGATGGCGGCCGCCGCCTTCGCTGCCGCGTCGAGCCACTTCGCGACGGGCGCCGGTCTCCTGGGTCCTGAGGCCTGGCAGGATCGCTACGAGCTCGTCTTTCCGCTGCACCTCGGATGGGCGCAGGGTGCGTTTCTCTCGGGAGACCGAGACGCGGCCAGGCGTGTCCTCGCGCTGCTCCGAGGCCGAGCGCGCGACGCCCGCGACGTGGCCTCGGTCGCCATGGCCGAGATCTATCTCCACATCGTCCGAGACGAGATCCTGGAGGCGATCGAGGTGGCGCTCGCTTGTCTGCGGACCTTCGGAATCGAATGGCACGTGCGTCCCACAGAGGAGGAAGTGCGCCGCGAGTACGACGCCTTTCGCGCGAGCCTCGGGGACACGCCCATTCCGGCTCTCGCGGCGTTGGCCCCGATGGAAGACGAGGACCCGCTCGCGATCACGAACATCATCGCGGCCGTCGCCATCCCCGTCCTCTACAGCGACCTCAATCTCCTGGCCGTCATCGCCTGCCGAAGCGCGGCGCTGTGCATCCGGTTCGGCAACCCCGACTCCGCAGGCACGAACTACCCACTTTTGGGATTGGTCATGGCGGCCGTGTTCGGCCGATACCAGGACGCATACGACCTGGGCCGGCTCGGGAGGGAGCTGGTCGATCGGCGTGGCCTCGAGGCACATCTGGCAAGGGCCTACCTCTTGTCGGCCTTCACGAACCAATGGCGGGAGCCGCTCGCCGATGGCGCAGCCCTCGCTCGACGAGCGTTCGACGTGGCCGCTCGCGTGGGGGACATCACGTACGCTTGCTACGTCCGTTGCGACGTGATCTCGATCCTCCTCGCGATGGGTACGCCGCTCGAGGAGGTCCGGCGCGAGTGCATCGCCGCGCTGGCCTACGTCGACAAGGTCGAATATCCGCTCGTCTCGGCTGCGGTGACGAGCATGCTACGGCTCACGCTGAGCCTGCAAGGAGAGACCTCGGGGCTCTCTTCGTTCAACGGAGACGGGTTCGACGAGCGGTCCTTCGAAGTGGAGCTGGAGACCAGCCGGCAGGCCGTGGCGCTCGCGATCTGCTGGCACTCCCTGCGCAAGCTGCAGGCGTGCTTCTTCGCAGGCGACTGGGACGGGGCACTCTCAGCGGCGCGGCGGACCGAGGAGCTGCTCTGGAGCTCGCCTTCGTTCACCGAGGAGCCGGAGTTCCATTTCTACCATGCGCTCACGCTCGCCGCGTCGATGCGGAGACCTCCGACAGAGACGCAGCGCCTCGACGCACTGAAGGCGGAGCGGGAACGATTCCGCATCTGGGCCGAAGGCTGCCCGAGCAACTTCGGCCACAAGCACGCGCTCGTGTGCGCCGAGCTCGAGCGGCTCGAGGGACACCCCACAGAGGCGATGCGGCTCTACGAAGAAGCGATCCGCTCGGCTCGCGCGGGCGGTTTCGTCCAGAACGAAGCCATCGCCTTCGAGCTCGCCTCCGGGTTCTTCCGTGAGCGCGGGTTCACCCGCATCGCCGATCTCTATCTGCGCGGGGCCCGGAGCCGCTACCTAACCTGGGGCGCCGTCGGGAAAGTCCGCGACATCGACCAACGCCGTCCACACCTCGTCGAGGCGACGGCCGCGGCTCCTTCGGCGACGCTCACGCTGCCGCCAGAGCAGCTCGATTGGATGGCAGTGACGAAAGCGACGCAGGCGATCTCGAAGGAGGTCGTTTGGGACCGACTCGTCGATCGGCTCGTGCGGACCGTTCTGGAACAGGGCGGGGCGCAGCGCGCGTGCTTCGTCTTTCGCCGGGACGGCACGCTGGAGATCGATGCGGAGGCCACGGCCACGGAGCTCGGCGTCGAAGCGAAATGGGTGAAGACCCCGCTCTCGGCGGACCATGCCGCGATTTCGGTCATCCAGCTCGTCCTCCGCACCGGGGAGCCCGTCGTCCTCGACGATCCGGCCGATGTCGATTGGGCTCGGACCGACACGTACGTCGCGCAGCGGCGTCCGAAGTCGCTGTTGTGTCTTCCGATCGTGAGGCAATCCGAAGCGATCGGCGCCCTCTACCTGGAGAACGATCTCGTCGCGGGCGCCTTTCCCCCGCCGCGCCTGGCAGCGCTCGAGTTGATCGCGAGCCAGGCGGCAGTGTCGATCGAGATCTCGCAGCTGCTCTCGCAGGAGCGCGAGCGCCGCCGGTCTGCCGAGAAGGAGAAGCGCCACACGCAGCTGCTCGCGGAGATCACGACGGCGCTCTCGGCGTCGCTGGTCGTCGACGAGCAGGCCCGGTTGCTGGCGAACGCGTGTGTCCGCTTCCCGGCGAGTGCTTCGTTCGTCTACCTGGTGGACGAGAGCGGACGCCTGCGTTGCAGCGGCGTAGCGACCGCGCTCCCGGTGGAGGAGTCACTGATGGATGCGCTCCGAAGCTACGCGCCGCCAGCCGAGTCTTCCGATCTCGTGGCCCAGGCTCTGCGGACGGGCTCTCCGATCCTCCTCCCCTCGCTGGATGACCCTGCGCTCGGGGCTGGAAGCATGAACGAAGAACACTTCGCGGTCCTGCGTGCGATGGGCATCGGAGCGGTGATGGCGGCTCCCCTCGTGTCGCGCCGCCAGACGCTTGGCGTCCTCGCGATCGCTCGTGGACGAAATGCTCCCGCCTTCGAGGCCAGCGAGCTCGAGCTCCTATCCAAGATCGCCTGGCGAGCAGCGATCGTCATCGACAACGCCTCGCTCTACGACGCCGCGCAGAGGGCGATCCACGCGCGGGAGGAGTTCCTTTCCATCGCGTCACACGAGATGCGCACCCCGCTGACGAGCCTCAAGCTGAGCGTGTACCAGCTGAAGCGGCGGCTGGTGAGGATGGACCCATCCCAGGCCGAGGCAGCGCTCGCGCTCGCGAGCCGGCAGACGGATCGCCTCGAGCGCCTCGTCGAGACCCTCCTCGACGTGACGAGGGCTCGGTCGGGCCAGCTCGATCTCCGCCTCGAAGACGTCGATCTCCGTGCGCTCGTCGAGGAGGTGACGGCCCAGCTCGCACACGAGCTCGCCCGCCAACGCACCCCTCTCATGCTCCGCGCCGAGGGAGCGATCGTAGGCCGGTGGGACCAGCTCCGGCTGGAGCAGGTCGTCACCAATCTCCTCTCCAATGCGATGAAGTTCGGGAGGGGAAAGCCCATCGAGGTCACGCTCTCGCAACTCGACGGAAAGGCGCGGCTCGCGGTCACCGACCACGGTGCCGGGATGCACGACGGGATCCGGCAGCGACTCTTCGAGCGGTTCACACGCGGCGTCTCGGACCGCCATCACGGCGGGCTCGGGCTCGGCCTCTACGTCACGCGCATGATCGTGGAGGCTCACGGGGGCCGGATCGAGGTCGAGACCGAGATCGGTTGTGGCTCGACGTTCACCGTCGAGCTGCCTCTGAGGCCAGTGCGATGATCCGTGCATGACGCACGTTCGCACGTCCGACTCTAGAGACTCATCGCACGCGGGCCGACCAGAGTCGCCGTGCGGCCGTCCGCGGCCATCGTCATCGACACCGAGAGCGAGGCCGGACCGCCGAGTTGCTCGTCGAGCCCTTCACCCCACTCCACGAGGAGGATCGCTCCATCGGCGCGTCGCTCGTCCAGACCGAGGCGCCGGACCTCCTTCACGGTGGCGTCGCGATCGTCGTCTTCACGGAGCCGGTAGAGATCGACGTGGAGGAGCGCCCCTCGAGGCGTCTCGTACTCCTGCACCAGCGTGAACGTCGGGCTCGCGATCGCGACGTCGACAGGCACGCCGCGCGCGCGCGCGATCGCCCGCGAGAGGAACGTCTTCCCGGCGCCGAGATCGCCCGAGAGGAGGACGAGATCGCCCGGCTCGAGCGTCTCCGCGATCTTCGTGCCGAGGCGCGTCGTATCGCGGCGGGTGGAGAGGGGGACGACGTGACGAGGCTCGATCGAGGCCACGGTGACGATCCTAGAAGCGCGGGGCATCAGAAGCGAACGAGGACACGCGCCGTTCCTCCGCCGAGCACGAGCGTCCCGGCGCCGCCGAGCGCAGCCGCGAGATCGCCGGCGACCTCGGCCTGGACGTTCTCCGTGATGCCGTACGCGAGGAAGAGCGAGCCATGCGTCAGGAACCGCGTCACCTTGTCCGCTCCGAGCGCGACGTGCGCGCCGACGAGGAGCTCCGGGCCGACGAAGAGCCGGGCGCCGCGGAGCGGAGCAAGCGCGTAGCGCGCGCCACCCGACAGCTCGACCGCGCGCGGACCGATCACCTGGCTCGTGAGGTTCGCCTTGAGCTCGAGGCCGGGCACGCTGTCCGGGAGCGCGTATCCGAGGGTGGCGCCGATCGGCATCGCCCACGAGGGACCGCGCGCGTTGTCGGGACGCACCACCGCGTTCGTCACTCCGATCGACGCGCCGAGCGCGATCGGATGGCCGGCGCCGTAGACCGGACGCGGAGCGGGCGGAGCCTCGACCCGCGGCGGGACCGGCTGAGGCGGGGGCTGTGGCTCCGGAGCGGGCTTCGGCTTCGGCTTCGGACGGCGCACGCCGGCGCCGAGCCACGGGAGCTCGGCGTTGGCGATCCCCTCCGGTCGAACGAGGAGCGCGATCATCTGGGCGAGGTCTTCCGGCCCTTCGTCGGGGAGCACCTCGCGCGAGAGCGACTCCAGGCGGCCGGAGCTCATCTGGTACGCCTCGAGCTCGACGCGATAGGTGGTGTACCCCTCCTCCGCCGTGCCGTCCGGCAACGTCGCGGGCGGGTGGTCGATCCGCTCGACGCGCGCGGTGAGCGTCCAGTCGGCCGCGACCACCTTGCCGGCGGCCTGGTACTCCTGGGTCGTGTCCGCGACGCCGTCCTTCACGGCGGCCTCGGCCGAGACCATCTCGTCGTTCGTCGCGAACGTGTGCCCCTTCTTCGCGACGGCCTCACGCGTCCACCGACGTACCTCCTCGAGCTCGGGCCGAGGAACGTTGTTCGGAGACGTGAACGGCAGGACCGCGATCTTGTCCGCCCACGCGGGGAGGCTGATCGCGAGCGTGGCCACGAGGGCCGCCGAAGAAAGGAAGAAGCGCCTCATCGAGACGCGGGGAGCATAGCATGCGACCCTCGGTCGAAGACTCGAGGCTCCGCGGATCGGGCTGCGACTCAGCGGACGACCGGATGGCTCGTCTTCGTGCGCTTCACCGCCTTGGCGTTCCGCCACTGCATGCCCCCGAGCTTCTCGAGGTCAGAGGCCTTCTCGGGCACGCCCGCAGGCGCGCGGTTCCAGCGCGATCGGTCCGCGAACGTCCGGTAGCTCTCGCTCCGCGCGAAGGTGTTGAAGCGGCGCATGAACCTCGCGAAGTCGTAGGCGTCGAGCAGATAGAGCAGCTGCCCGGCGTCGGACGCGAGATGGCGGCTCATCATGAGCGCGATGCCCTGCTTGAAGTGACGCCGGAGCTCGGCGTCGCCCTTCAGCATCTCGGGCGCGAGCCGCGCGGCGACGAACGCCTTCTCGACCAAGTTCGAGCCGTGGGTCCGGCGCTTCCAGTTCCGCTCGATGCGTGCGTAGAGGTTGTCCGCGCCGTACGCCTGCTCGTAGAGCCAGACGTAGCCGTCCATCAGCTCCTCGCGCGTCATGTTCGTCGGCTCGAAGACGACGTGTCGGGTGTCGTAGAGGTGCCAGTCCTCGTGATCGAGGCGGCCGGCAGCCTTGTACTCGTCGAACAGGTTGGTCCCCGGCGTCGGCGTGAGGATGCTGAAGAACGGGTAGAGGATCCCGGTCTTCTGAACGAAGTCGAGCGTCTGCTGGAAGACGCCGAGCGTGTCGGTGTCGAGGCCGACGATGAAGTTGCCGATGATCGTCATCCCACGCGCATGGATGCGGTCGACCGCCTCCTGGTACGTGAGGCAGAAGTTGACCGGCTCGTCCATCGCCGCACGCGACGCCTCCGTCACCGATTCGAAGCCGATGATGAGCGTCGAGCAGCCCGCGTCGCGAAAGAGATCGAGCATCTCTTCGTCGTTCGCGACGTTGAGCGTCGTCTCCGCCGACCACGACGGGATCTGCCCCGCCTTCTTCAGCGGGATCATCGCGCGGAGCAGCTCCTTCGTGTAGCGCACGCGCGAGATGAAGTTGTCGTCGACGACGTAGAGCGGCTTGCCGCTCGCGATCGGCCCCCTGCTCCGCGGGAGGGCGCGGAGCTCCTCGATGACGCGCTCGACAGGCTTGAAGCAGAAGTCCTGCCCCGAGATGTCCGGCACGCTGCAGAAGCGACAGCGGAACGGGCAACCCCGGGTCGTCTGGATCTGGTGGAAGAGGTAGCTGTCCGGCTTGCTGCGTCCCCATGCCGGCGGAGGGATCGCGTCCATCGGCGGGAAACCGTCGGCGTCGTAGCGCTCCTTCAGCTTGCCGGCCTCGAGATCGCGCACCACCCGCGGCCAGAGGAGCTCGGCCTCGCCCGTCACGACGCAGTCGACGTGCTCGAGCGCCTCCTCCGGCCGGAGCGAGGCGTGGATCCCGCCGAGCACGACGCGCTTGCCCTTGGCCCGGAAACGGCGCGCGACCTCGTAGGCATGCGTCACGCACGACGTCTTCGCCGAGAGGGCGACGAGATCCGTCTTCACGTCGTAAGCGATCGGATCGATGTACTCGTCGACGAGGTCGATGCTCACGCCCGGCGGCGTACACGCCATCACCGTCTGGATCCCGAGGTCGAGGAACGCTCGCTGGAAGCCGAGCGCTCGGCACAGAAGGTCCATCTCGTAGAGCTCACGCTCCGTCGGATCCGTGTTCTTGCGCGTCGCGACGAACGTGATCCGAGTCATCCCCCGTCCCCCCTATCGTCTGCCTCGCTCGATGAGCTCGGCGATGGTCGGCCGCCGCCGAGCCAACACCGCATCGTACCTCGCTTCGAGCGCGCGCAGGCGCGGCGAACCGTCCCACGCCGTCATCCGATCTCCCGGGCGATCGTGCGCGGCGCGGCGCCGTCGACGCACTGCGCTCGGCTGACGCCACCGCACGACGGCGCGCTGGACTCCGCTTCTGCGGATCACGCGCTTTCCGTGTTGGAAGACGTAAGACGCACGAAAGGCGGCGCCTTTACGACGCCGCCTTTCATGGATCGGACGCTCGCAGCGAGACCTCAGGCGGTCTCGGCCGGCTCGTCCTTCTTCGCGTTCTCGTCGTCGTCGCCGGCGGACTTCGTCGCGCTCTTCGGCTCGGCGTCGGCGTCCGCGTCGCTGGACGAGGTCTTGGCGGCCTCGGACGCCTCGGCGTCCTCGTTCTCCTCGACCTTCGCCTTCTTCTTGCCGACGAGGCCCTTCTTCTTGGCCGGCGTCTTCTTCGGCGCGTCATCTGCGTCGCCGGCGGCCGAGGCCTCGTCGTCGTCGTTCCCTGCGTCGTCGTCCTCGTCGCTCTTCTTGCGTCGGCCAGAGGCGTCGTCCTGCGTCGCCTTGATGTCACCGAGCGACTCGAGGCCCATCGCGAGCTTCGGGCTCTTGCGCGCCGTCTCCCAGTACTTGGCGTAGAACCAGGCGCAGATCACCGCCGACAGCATGCCGATCCACTGGCTCGTCGAGAGCTGAACCGCGTGCTGCTTCCCGAACGAGATCGGGCGCAGGATGAGGAACGCGGCGATCGGCGGGATGAAGGCGAGCACGCGCGAGACGTTGCGGACCTTCGTGTTCGTGATGCCGAGCGAGATGCCGAACACGAACGCGACGCTCATCACGAGGAGCGCGCCGGAGATGAGCCAGTGCTCGCCCATCATCGGCCCGAACTCGCCGCGCTCGGTGTCGTCGCGGAACGCCTCGATGAGGAAGCGGAGGTAGCCGTAGCCGAACGCGAAGAGGAAGAAGATCTGCCCGCGGAACCGCTGGTGCTTGCGCTGCCAGAGCAGGATCGCGAGGAGCACGAGGCCGATGACGGACTCGTAGATCTGCGTCGGGTGCACCGGGAACGAGTGCCCCATCTTCACGAGCTCTTCGCCGGCGGGCGAGTTCCGGCCGACGATGTCGAGGTGCCGCGCGAACGCCGGAGCGCCCTCGCTGCCTTCGAGCGTGCCCTGCGTCCAGTGCGGGAACGTACCGAGCTTCTTCAGCGTCTCGGGCGCGGTCTCGGGGAGGCGCTTGCCGAAGTCGCAGCCGAACAGGTAGCAGCCGATGCGGGTGATGAGCAGACCCGACGCGAGGCTGGGGACCGCGACGTCCGCCCAGGGCAAGAGCCGGATCTTCTGGGACCTCAGATAGATCCAGCTCCCGAGGTAGCCTCCGAGGAAGCCTCCGTAGGCGACGAGACCGCCGCGCCGGAGCGCGAAGAAGTCGCTCGCCTGCTTGAACTCGTCGGGGTTCGTGACGACGTAGAGGATTCGCGAGCCGAGGATCGCCGCGATGGCCGTGATGACGTAGCAGTTCGCCATCGTCTCCTTCGGCAGCCCGTCACGCTCGGCGAGCGTGAGCGTCAGGTACCAGCCGACGACCAGCGAGAGGCCGAGCATCACGCCGTACGAGTAGATCGGCAGGTTCGCCGCCTCGAACTTGGTCTCGCGGAACACGTAGCCTGCGATACCGGCGGCGGCGCCGATCACGAGCGCGATGCCCGCACTGCCACGGTCTTTGCGGCGGAGGCCGAGGATCGCGAAGATCGCGGCGATCGCCGCCACGGCCGCGAGCGCCCACCAAAGCTTCAGGGCCATCGCCGGGAGAGGGATACGGAAGAGGATCGGATGCATGTCTGATCTCGGTTTCGTCGGGCCTCACCCGAGCGGGGGCCGTTTTACCACAATGAGAGTGGGCTGGCGGCAGGTCCACCTCAAATGGGCCCGATCTCGTCCGAGCGCCGGATGGCCCGCAGCGCTGCGGTAGACGCGGCCTCGACCATGGACCGCAGGCTCGTCCGGCCGCAGGACTCGGGCGCGGAACGCCGCCTGTGGTAAGAACGCGCGCGTGAGCTCGCGCGTATTCCTCGTCGCCTCGCCCGTCGCTGCGTCCTCGTTCATCGGCGTTTTGGTCGCGTTTGGCGCGTTCGCCGCGTGCGTCCCGACCGGGAGCGCACCACCGTACGACGCGGGGCCGGCCCCGGCGCAGACGTCGAGCTTCAAGGCGTCGATCGGCATCATGACTGCGCCGTTCGAGGACAACTTCGACCGCCCCGACGCGGGCGAGGCGCTCGCGCTCCCGGGCGACGTGTCCTCGAGGTCGCTCTCGATTGACGCTGCGGTCGACGCTCAGCGGATCGTCCCGATCAACGAGGCCGGCTCGGACGTGTTCTCGCTCCTCGCAGATGCCGGCGCCGACACGACCCGCGCGCGCAGCCCGGGCAACCTGGGCCCGGACTGGGTCCAGATGCGCACGAGCGCCTGGCGGGTCGAGAACGGCCAGCTCTGCGGAGAAAACGCGCGCAACCACGGCGTCTGGCTGAACCGCACGCTGCCCGTCAACGCCCGGATCGAGTTCGACGCGATCGCGATGTCGGACGACGGCGACCTCAAGGCCGAGGTCTGGGGCGACGGTCGCTCCTTCGCGACGGGCACCTCCTACACCAACGCGACGAGCTACCTCGCCATCCTCGGCGGCTGGAAGAACTCGATGCACGTCCTCGCGCGTTTGAACGAGCACGGGACTGATCGAAAGGAGATCCGCGTCGACAAGGACTCCGACGATCCGCGCCAGCGCGCCGTGGTCCGTGGTCAACTCTACCAGTTCAAGATCGAGCGCACCGACGGCAAGACGATCCGCTGGTCGGTGAACGGGATCGAATACCTGTCGTGGAACGATCCCTCTCCCCTCGCCGGCCAGGGGCACGATCACTTCGGCTTCAACGAGTGGGAAGCCAAGGTGTGTTTCGACAACGTCAAGGTCACGCCGCTCTGAAGCCACCTCTCCAGAGCGTCTCCGCCCCGGCCGCGGAGACGCGGAGTCGTGCCCTACGCCTTTCTCGACGCGCGGGCTTTACTCCGCGACAACTCGGCTCGAAACTACGATCTGACTCGTAGTGGAATCGCCGAAATCGAAAGACCCCCAGAAGGAGCTCGAGATCGCGCTCGCCGAGCTCGAAGAGCGCGTCGATCGCCTCCGTGCGTCCTACGAGCAGTACTTCATGGGCTACGAGAAGATCGAGCCCGGGGTTCAGCGCAAGGACGTCGACCGGCGCTTCACGGTCCTGCGAAAGCAGCAGATCCGGAACACGGCGCTCCGGTTCCGCTTCAACGTCATCACGCAGAAGTTCAACACCTACTCGATGTACTGGACGCGCATCTGCCGCCAGATCGAGGAAGGCACGTACAAGCGCCACATCGCGAAGGCAGCGAAGCGCTTCGGCAACGCCACGCCGAACAAGCGCGAACAGGACTGGTCGATCGAGGTCGAGCTCGGAGACTTCGAGGAAGTCGACGACATGGCGTCGATCCTCGCCGAAGCCGACGCGGCGGCGGAGGCGTACGGCCGGGGCGGCCTCGATGCCGACACGATCCCTCCCGGTGCGTTGTCCGAACCTCCCGTTGCCGAGCCGATCGCTCGTCCGGCGCCGCTGCCCGTCAAGCGAAGCCTGATGACGGTCCCGACCCCCGGCACCTCCTTCGCGATGAGCGGAGGGCGCGAGACCGTCGGGAGCGAGCCACCGAGCTCGGAGGCAACGCCGGCTCCCCTCCGAGAGAGCGCGCCGCGCGTGGTTCGTCACGCGCCGCTTCCACCGGGCGCGCGGCAGCCCGTTCTCGTACGGCGTCGCGCGGACGACGTCCCGCCGTCGAGCCCCGAAGTCGGGCGGGGGGATCGCCGCTCGTCGCCGCTCCCGATCGGCGAGCACCACGCGACGCGCCAGCCGCCGGCGTCGCGCCCCGACGTACGCCCCGCGGCCCCGAGCTCGGACCGGATGCCGCCTTCGAGCTCCCCGATCCACACGCCCGCTCCATCGAGCGCGGGAAGGCCGGCCCCCGGCTCGGTCCGCGTTCCAGGCGCGCCGCCCTCCAGCGAAGGGGCTCCACCATCGGTCAGACGGATCGCCGCGGGCGCGGCCGCGCCGTCGACCGGACGGATCCCCACGGCTGCTCAACCCCAATCCACGGGGCGTCTCCCTGTCGCGGCGCGGTCGTCTGCCGGAAACATCACGACGCCGGCCTCGCCGATGACGCCGCCCCGAGTGGCCCAGCCCGCCCCCTATCGGCCGGCGGCGCTCCCCCCGAGCGCGAATCGCTTGCCGGTCGCCCAAACTCCCCCGGCGGCACCGCGCATGGCGACCACTCCGACCGTGCGGCCGCCTACTCCTACTGCTGCCGGGCGGCTCCCCGTACCGCCGGGCTCGACGCCGCAGGGGCCATCCCCGAGCGGCGTCGACTCCGAACAACCCCAACCGGGCCGGCGGCCTCCCCCGCCGTTGCCCGGTCAGCCCAATAAAAAACCCTAGTGCTGCGTCGGAAAGGACGAGGAGCGTCGCTGTTTCGATGACGGCGGCTGCAGCTCGTCGACCTCTTCACAAAAGAGGATCGCGCAGTGTTTGTTCTCGCTCTGGCGGATGCGGGTGCACAGCTCGACGAGGTCGTCGTCGACGTCGATGATCGTGCCCTCGACGGGCTCGGCGGTCCGTGCGTCGTACCTACAATTGTCGAGGGCTACCCAGCGGCCTCGATACTCGTCGCTTTGGCGAATTTGTGGCCAGCTCATGCGACTGCCCATTCCTACTTCAACCTCTTGATGACTCGTGCGTTCTGAAGGTGCCCGGCATGAGCACCCGAGCCGGCGGCGACCGCCACCGTCTCCGAGACGTCCCAGTAAAGAACCCTTCACTAGAAAGTCGCCCCGTCGTTGAAGTCCTACTCGCTACATGGGCCCCTCGGCACGGTCAAGGGACGGAGTGTCGTTTCCAAGCCACAGCTGAACCGATTAGCAGCATGAACTCGCCCAAGCCCGCGAAAGCTCGAGCGCGACCGGCTGCCGCGGCGTCCGCCCGCGAGCGAGACGGCGACCGGCGAGGGGCCGGCTAGCGTCGCGGCCCACGAACCGAGCGCGAACCTCGGACGCTAGAGCCGCGCCTTGCGCGCGTCGGACATCCAGCTGCCGAGACGGAGCGCCATCTCGAGCGCCTGGCGATAGTTGAGACGCGGGTCGCAGACCGAGAGGTAGTTCTTGTCGAGGTCGGCCTCACTGAGACCGCCACCGATGCACTCGGTGACGTCCTCGCCGGTGAGCTCGAAGTGCACGCCGCCGAGGATGGTCCCGAGCCGGGCGTGGACCGCGAACGTGCGCTCGATCTCCGTGAGGATGTCGTCGAAGTTCCGCGTCTTCAGCCCGCTCGCGGTCGTCATCCCGTTGCCGTGCATCGGATCGCAGACCCATAGGACGCGCCGCTCGGCCCGGCGTACTGCCTCGACGAGCGGCGGCAGCGAGCGCTCGACGTTCGCTGCCCCCATGCGCGTGATCGCGACGAGCTTCCCCGGCTCGTTCGTCGGGTTGAGCGTCGTGAGGAGCCTGACGGCATCCTCCGGATCGACCTTCGGTCCGAGCTTCACGCCGACGACGTTCTCCACGCCGCGGAAGAACTCGACGTGCGCACCGTCGAGCGCGCGCGTTCGCTCGCCGATCCACGGCATGTGCGTCGTGAGGAGGTAGTTCCCTGCGCGCCGGGGCACCGTGCGCGTCTGCGCGGACTCGTAGTGGAGGTTCAGGCCCTCGTGGCTCGTGTAGAAGGTGACGCGCGTGAGCTCCTCGACGGCCCTCTCGCCGATCGCTTCCATGAAGCGGAGCGCCTCGGCGAGCTTCTCCGTCGTTTGCTTGTATTCTACACGAAGCTCGTCACGGAGATCCGCGCGCGCCATGAAGCCGAGGTCCCAGTACTCGGGGTGGTGCATGTCGGCGAAGCCGCCGATGGCGAGCGAGCGCACGAAGTTCAGCGTCATCGCCGCGTGTCCGTACGCATCGAGCATCGCGCGGGGATCGAAGCGCCGGCCCTCGGCCGTGAACTCGGGACGGTTGACGATGTCGCCGAAGTAGCTCGGCAGGACGACGCCGTCCTTCGACTCGGTCGGGCTCGAGCGCGGCTTCGCGTATTGTCCCGCGAGACGCCCGACGCGAACGACGGGCTTCTTCGACGCGTGGATGAGCACCAGCGACATCTGGAGCAGGATCTTGAGCTTGTTGGCGATGATCCCAGGCTGGCAGTCGGCGAGCCTCTCGGCGCAGTCGCCTCCCTGGAGGAGGAAGCGCTTGCCGACTTGGGCCTCGGCGATGTGCTCCTTGAGGCGCTCGACCTCCCACGAGGTGACGAGCGGCGGCAAGGTCTTGAGCTTCTCGACGACGGACGCGAGCGCATTCGGGTCGTCGTAGCTGACGTCCTGCGCGTGCGGTTTGTCCTTCCAGGAATCGACGTGCCAGGACACGCGCGGAGCCTACCACGCGATCGCGGACGTGAAGCCGATGCGCGAGCGCTCGATGCATCTCCGCCTTTCGTGCCGCAGGAACTTGGCCCATCCGCGGCGACCATGCCTACGGTCATCCGTATGCGTGCGTCGTTCGTCGCCGGTCTCGCCGTCTCGTCGGTCCTCCTGCTCGGCTGTCCGGTCGGCCACCAGTCGCCGCCCGCGCGAGCGCAGGAGGCGGCGACCGAGCTCAACTTGAACACGCGCTTCGGAAGGATGGAGCTGGCCGCCGAGCATGTCGCGCCGGCGGCACGCGAGGCGTTCCTCACGCGGCGCAAGGCGTGGGGCTCGGACATTCGCGTCGCCGACTACGAGCTCGCGGGCCTCAAGATGAACGGAGATGCCGACGCAGAGACCTTCGTGAAGGTCGCGTGGTACCGCGTCGACCAGGGCGATCTCCGCGTCACGACGCTCAAGCAGAAGTGGCGGGACTTCAAGGGCACCTGGCAGCTCGTCGACGAGAGCCGCGCTGGCGGCGACGCGGGCCTGATCGGTGACGCGACACCGAGCGAGCCGGCGAAGGGGCCAAGGAACGCTCAGTTCCCGACCATCCGCCTCGGCGGTCAACAAGCGCCCGAGCAACCTGCGCCCGAGGTCCCAACGACGACGGCGGAGACCGCCGGCTCGGACGCCCCTGCCTCTCCGGCGGCGACGTCAGCCCCCAAATGAAAACGGCGCGCTTCTTCCGCGTCACGTTGACGGACGCGGAAGTGCTCGCCGAAAAGAACCGCTGAGCGCGAAAGAGCGCGGCGTGCCAGACGAGACGCGGGCCCTCAGGCCTGCGCCTTCGGCGGCGCCGACTTCTTCGCGGCCGCCTTCTTCGAGGTGGCCGGCTTCGCGGACGCGGTGCGCAGGCGCTTGAGGCGCGCCTTCTTCTTTGACTGCGCCTTGCGGCGCTTCATCTTCTGCGAATTCCTGCGGTCGAACTTACCCATGGGGGGCGCATCCAACGCGACTTGACGTTCTTCGTCAAGGTCGCAGTGGGGCTGAGCGCTTCCACGGCTGTGCTCGCGGGGCGCGGGAGCGGCCGGCGGCGCCTGCGCTCGGCGTCCGCGTTCAGCCCGCGCTCTCGGCGAGCGCGTCTTCGCGACCGCGGACCTCGAGGCGATAACGGCTGTTGATCGTCTCGATGTAGAAGACTTCACGTCCCGCGAGGCGAAGCACGCGCTTCACCGGCGTCGTCACGTACTCGTGCATCCCATCCGGGAACTCGATGACGACCACGGAACCTTTCCTCGGCGCTCTGACAAGGCGGCCGGCGACGGCGCGCGAACCCTTCCCGAGCTTGCGGAGGACAACTTCCACAGCCCCCAATCTAGCATTGCTATCGGCCGCGTCTACGGGCCCGGGGCCGCGGGGCGACGTAGCGAGCGCACCTCGGAGCGAGTGCCTCGGCTCGTTCAGGTAGTCGACCTGGACATTCGAATCGCGAGCGAGGCGGCGCATACGTGCTCGAGGCATCCTCGGGGCCTCCCGTTCACGCTCTCCCCGCGTCTTCCTCGTCTGACGGCGCGGCCACAGGGAAGCGGGTGTCGGATGAGACCTCAGGTTTGCGCACGTGTCGCCGCGCGTCGACGAGCCGACACCGGTGACGGGCCGCGTCAATCGACGGTCGGCCCGGGGCAGGCGCCGCGAGCGGCGTTCGTCCACGCGAACAACGCGAACAACGCGAACACGAGGTCTCTTGTCGTCACGGCAGGCGCCGAGTATGCGGCGCTGGATGCGTTTGCCCGATGGCGAGCATGGTGAGCACCTCGCGTCTCGAACCGTCTCGAGCTCGAGCGAGCGTCTTGGGTGCGTCGAGGTCGTGTGCGGCTCGATGTTCAGTGGGAAGACAGAGGAGCTGCTTCGCCGAGTGAAGCGGGCTCGGCTCGCGCGGCGACGTGTCGTCCTCTTCAAGCCGCGCATCGACAATCGCTACGACGACGTGAAGGTCGTCAGCCACGAGGGGATCAAAGCGGAGGCAACCGCGATCGCCTCCGCTGCGGAGATCTTCACCTTCGTGAACCTCGAGAGCCCGCCGGACGTCGTCGGCATCGACGAGGCGCAGTTCTTCGACGACACGCTCGTCGACGCGGCCGAGAAGCTCGCGAACGCAGGCGTCCGCGTCATCTGCGCCGGGCTCGATCAGGACTACCGCGGCAAGCCGTTTGGTCCGATGCCTGCCCTGATGAGCGTGGCCGAATACGTCACGAAGCTCCAGGCCGTCTGCTCGCGGTGCGGGGCCGCGGCATGCCGCTCGCAGCGGCTCGTCGGAATGGAAGGTCAGCTCTTCGTCGGCGGCGCAGCAGACTACGAGCCGCGTTGCCGGCGCTGCTTCGTCGCGGGCGTCGTCGACGTCGCGGGCGGACGGCCTTCGCGAGCCTGATCGGCTCGCTCGCGCCGCTCGGTGCGCGGCGCGCTCACGCCGGGAACATGTTGCCCTGCGAAGTAGGCACGAAGGACCTCGCGCGCGAGGACGTTCGCCTTGATGGTCCACTTCGCATCATTGACGACGAGGACGCCGAACGAGACCTTTCGCGGCTGCGAGGGCTCGTGGCCGTCCTTCTGGGCCTCGGCGGGAAGCACGATCGGTCGGCTCGGGGCGAAGCCGGCGAACCACGTGTAGTAACGCTGGGCCGCGGCGTCGGTGAGCGTCCCCGTCTTCCCGGCGACGGCGACGTTGGGGAGGAAGGAACGCCCCTTCGGATCGTGGAAGGCGCGGTAGGACGTCCCGTCGCTCACCGTCATGTCCATCATCGTCGTGACGGTGCGCGCGGTGTCGCTCTTCATCACGCGCTTCTGAGCCAGGTTCGTCGGCGCGCTCCAGACGACCTTGCCGTCTTCGACGATGTCGGTCGCCAACACGGGTCGCACCGGCTCGCCGCCGCGCGCGATCGCCGCTCCGATCCACGCGGCGTGGAGCGGCGAGAGCGTCGTGTTCCAGAAGCCCGCGGCCGTACGCGCGAAGCCGAGCTGATCGTCGGGGAACCTCGCCGCGCTCGGCTGGACGGGGACGTCGAACGGGAGCGCACTGCCGAAGCCGAGCGACCTCGCGGTTGCGTCGAGCTCCGCAGGCTTGAGGTTTGCGAGTGCGAGACGCGCGAAGACGGTGTTGATGCTTCGGCCCATCGCGCCGCCGAGCGTCGTGCACCAGCGGTCGCGCCGCGGGTCGGGCACGAGGTCGTGCGCGAGGATCCGCTGCTCGCCCCCGGAGTAACACTCTCGCTGATCGGCGGTCGCGTTCGCGTTCTCGACGAGCGACGTGCCGGTCACGACCTTGAAGATGCTGGCCGCCGGCGCGGTCGCCTCGACGGCGAGATCGCGCTTCGGTCCCTTCTCGATGTGGCTCGCGTAGGCGATCACCTTGCCGGTCTCGACGTCCATCACGACGACCGTCGCCTCGGGCAGGTGGTGCATCGACATGACGTTCTCGGCGACGCGCTGTAGCGCCGGGTCGATCGCGAGCTTGGCCGTCCGCTTGTCCGGCAGCGGGGCCGTGACGCCCTGGTCCTTCACGTCGATCTTCGTGAGATCGAGCCCGGCGAGGGTCGGCGGCGGCGGCGCCACGGCGGCGGCAGTGGCAGCCTTACCGCTCAGCTTCGCGATCGACGGTCCGCCCGGTTCCACGGGGACCTGGCGACGGACGAGCAGGACGGCGAGCGCAATCGCGAGCGGCACACCGACCGCCGCGGCTACCAAAGGTTTCCGCCGCATGGGCGTTTCGTGTGACATGCTCGGCCGTCCCCGGGCAAACAAAAGGCTGTGCCTACATGCCTGGATGGGGGGCGCGCGCTCGCAGAGAGCCGGGCGTTACGGTACTTGGTCTCCCAACCATTTCGAGGTGTTGCCGATGAGAGCCCGCGTTCGAACCGCCGCCGTCACCGCGTCTCTGACCCTCGCCCTCGCGAGCGGCTCGGCGCAGGCGGGCGGACCGCGCGTGACGGCGCGCGCCGGCGGAGGGCTCGACGCGATCGAGGCCGTGATCGATCCGGAGGCGGGCGTGCTCGAGGTGCGTCGCTGCAAGGCGGCCACCTGCGACGGCACCGGCGGCACGAAGCAATCGATCCCGATCCCGATCGAGCGCTCGCGGCTCGATCTCGCGCATCGGACGATGGAGGTGATCGCGATCGGCGAAGGCCGAAGCGTGATCCACGTCCGGGTGGCGGACGCGCTCAGAAAGGACCTCGCGTTCGAGGCGATCCTCGCAGGCAACGACGGCGAGCCGATCTTCGCGGGCCTCACCGGCTACACGCGCGGAGAAGAGGGCGATCGGAACGGAAACGTCGTCCTCTTCTACGACCGGCCCGCCGGCCCGAGCGAAGGCGAATCGAAATCGAAGTTCGTGATCGTCGCCGAGGCGCGCGAGGACACGCGCATCTGCGGGCAGGCGACGACGCCGCTCGGCGCACGCGGGCTCGATCCGAGGTCGATGAAGCTCCGTGGCGCCACCCTTCATCGCATCGAGAAGAAGGAGCGTGACGGTGCGGCCCGTGTCGTCGCGCAGGCGCGCGCGGCGTCGGCGTCGACGCCGGCACCGCTCGCGCGCGTGCTCCTCGCGACCGGCGGCAGCGCGCCTGGAGCCCAAGCGCTCACCGACGGGAAGCCCGACACCACGTGGAGCGAGAAGCGACCCGGCGACGGCCACGGAGAGTTCGCCACGATGCGCGCGCCGTCCGAGGTTCCGATCCACGGCGTCGTCGTGACGATCGCTCCGGATGCGCCAACCGCGCCGAGTCCCGACGGCGCCGCGCCGCGGACGTTCTTCCTCGCGACCGATCAGAAGCTCTTTCACGTCACGATGCCCGAAGACGCGTGGATGAAGCCGGGCGCGAGCTACGAGGTCCCCCTCCCCGAGCCAGTGCAGACGACGTGCGTCGCCGTCGTGCTCGACGAAGCGTACACGCGCAACCTCGGCGCGCCCGAGGTCTCGTTCGCGGAGATCTCCGCCGTGACGAAGTTCGACGTCGACCACGCGACCATGGACGACGTAGCGAAGGAGCTCGCCGGGCCGCGCGCCGAAGAGGCGGCAGCGCTCCTCCGTCGCGGCGGCGATCAAGGGCTCGCCGCGGTCTCGAAGCGTTGGGGCTCGCTCGACGCGCGCGGTCGCGCGCTCGCCGTCGACGTCGCCGCGAGCGCCGGGTCGTGCGAGGGCACGGCGATGGAGCTGCTCACGCACGCACTCGCCGACAAGGAGTCGGAGGTCCGGAAGCGCGCGCTCGGACGCGTCGAGCGCTGCGGCAAGGCCGCGACCGACGCTCTCGCGACGGCGGTGCGCGAAGGCGACGAGCCCAGGCGCGCCGCGTCGGCGCCGCTCCTCGCGACGATCGCTCCGGCCGCCGCGCTCGATCCGATCGGTGAGCAGCTCGGCAAGGGCAACACCGAGACACGGCGCGCGCTGCGCGGAGCCTTCGCGCGCGCGGCGGTCTCTTCACCGCGCGAGAAGCTGCTCGCGCTCGTGTCGAAGAAAGACCTCACACCGGCGGCACGCCTCGATCTGCTTCGGGCGATGGGCTCGAAGCTCGCGGAGCTCCGACCGGAGTCGGGCGCCGCGATCGCCGACGTACTCCGCTCCTCGCCCGACATGCCGACGCGCTACCTCGTCGCGCAGCCGCTCTCCCAGCTCGCCCGCTCGTCCGACGCGACGAGCGGCGAGCTCACGCGTCTCGCGGAGCTCGTTCGACACGATCCGGACTGGCCGGTCCGCATGCGCGCCGTCGAGCTCTCTGCCGGCATCGCACCGCTCGTCCCGACGCTCGTCGCCGCCGCTTCCGATCCGGAGCCACGCGTGCGCGAGGCCGCGCTCCGGGCGATCGCGCTCGGCAAGATCCCGGCGGGCTCCAGCGCCGCCACGAACGCGCTCACGAGCGACGTGTGGACGTTCGTCCGCGTGGCCGCCGCGGAGGCCCTCGGCGCGATCCCCGAGGACGGCCCGGGTCAGAACGCGCTTGCCTCTGCGCTCGCCGACGGGAGCCCGAAGGTCCGCGGCGCCGCGATCGCCGCGCTCGGCAACCTCCGCGCGACCAAGCAGGCAGAGAAGATCCGCGAGCGCCTCGACGACGGCAAAGAGGACGTCGAGGTCCGAGCCCTCGCCGCGCGAACGCTCGGCGCGATGTGCGTGAGGAGCGCCGCCGATCGGCTGACCAAGCTCGCGCACCTCGCGCGCTCGCCGGTCGACGAGGCGGACGAGCGCCTCGGCATGGCGGCGATCGACGCGCTCTCCGCCCTTCGCCCCGCCGATCTCGAGAAGCGCCTCGCGCCGCTCCGAGCGAAGGAAGTACGGATGCCGCTACGCCGTGCCGCCGAGCGCGCGCTCGCCGAGCCGGGCCTCTGCCGCTAGGCGCATCGCCGTTTCACGAGCCGGGCCGAGCCGACCCGCGCTCGCCGAGCCTCTGCCGCTAGGCGCATCGCCGTTTCACGAGCCGCGCCTCGCCGCACGCTGCGCTTCGCGCGTGGGCGCTCAGCCCCGCCGACCTTTCGTCGAACGTGGGTGAGTCCTCGGTCACGCGACCGGGGCGATGAATCGCGGGGGAAGACGGTCGATCAGGCGCGAGGGATGACGACGTCGAGCTCCGTCTCCGCCGGCTGCTCGCTCTTCACGAAGAGCGGTCCGTCCTTCAACGGATCGTAGCTGTCGTCCTGATACGACGAGATCTCGGCGTCCATCTTGATCTCGGTGGCTTCGGGCTTGGTCCAGCTCATCGTCTTACCTGCCGTGATTCTGACTCGATTCAGGGGGGTGTCCAGCAGTTTGGGCCTCGCGCCCAAACCACCCGCAGAAGTGCCTCGACTTCGCGTTCGCGAACGGCAGAGGCGTCACTGGGGCAGCGGCGCTCCGGCGTTGATCCAGCTCTCGACTTCGCCGAGCTGCTCGGGGTTCAGGCCGCCGGCGGGCATCTGCGGGTAGCCCTGCCCCTTGATCCTGAGGACGAGCTCGCTATCGAGTCGGTTCGGTTGCACGTACGGCGGGCGGTTGCCCGTACGCGGCGCGCGGAGGCGCTGCGCGTTGCCGACGGCGTCGCACTTGTCGAGCCGGAGACCGCCGGCATATCCCGGCCCGACTCCGTGACAGCTCACGCACGCGGTATCGATGACGTCTCGCTGCACGCGGGAGAACGAGTCGGTCCGACGCGCGAGCTGAGCGCAGCGCTGCTGCTCCTCGGGGCTGGCCTGCGGCTGCGTCGCCGGGAGCGGACGCATCGGCGCTCCATTGCCGGCCGCGGGATCGAAGAACACGCGAAGGACGGTCCCGTTCTTGTCTTCGGTGACGTAGAGCGAGCCGTCCTTGGCGGCGAGAACGTCGACCGGAGAGCCGAGCGGCTCGCGACCGTCAGCGCTCTTCTCCCATCCGCGGATGATGTCGAGCGGCTCGCCGGAGCCGGGGACGCCATTGGCGTCGACGGGGACGACGACGAGCCGGTGACCGTTCGCGCGGTAGCCGTGATACGCGACGATGAGGTTGTTGCGGTAGGCCGCGGGGAACATCGTCCCCGTGTAGTAGGTCATGCCGAGCGGCGACGCGTGGCCCGGCAAGAGGAGCGCCGGGTTCGTGTAACGTGAGCAGTCGACGCGTCCGCGGTACTCGGGGTTCGGCGCGCCGTTGTCGTAGCAGTACGGCCAGCCGTAGTGAGCGCCGGGCACGATGACGTTGAGCTCCTCGTGCGGGAGATCGCCCTCGCTGTCCGTGAGCGACGCCTGGTGCTTGTTGATCGAGTCGCGCGAGTTCTCCGCCTGGATGAGCGCGTTCGAGCGGGGATGAACGGCGAGCGCCATCGAGTTGCGAAGGCCCTTCGCGATCACGGTGTGGCCCGTGGCGACGCGATCGGGTCCGGCGAGGACGTACTTCCGGATGACGCCGTGCGGTTTCGCGCCGTCGGCCTCGGGGCATGGCAGCGGATAGCCCGCCGGTGGGCGCGCGCCCGCGCCCTGCTCGCAGACGTCCGACACGGAGCCGACGTTCGCGAAGATCGTCCACACATCGCGCTTGTCGAAGACGAACTTCGAGAGCGGGTGGCGGCCGGTGCCGGGCAGGTCGTCGATCACGACCTTGAAGCGCGGCTGCTTGTAGTCGGGTGACGCGCGGAACTTCCCCGTCCTAGGGATCGGGTCGACGGTCTGCTCGTACGGATCGAAGCGGAAGATGCCCTTGGGCGTGCCGATGTACGGCAGCCCGTCGGGGCCGACGGCGACGCCGCTCGGCTTGTCGATCAGCTTCGCGATGCGCGTTCGCGAGTACGACTTGTCCGCAAGGCGACGAAGCAGCCACACCGAGCCGCGGTCCTGCGCCCAGCCGCCCATCTCTGCGAGCACGAGGTCTCCGCTCGGGAGCTCGGCGATGCCGCGCGCGTAGGTGAAGCCGTTGGCAACGAGACCGACGCAAACCCCCGGCGGCGTCTTCAGCGTCTTCAGACGCGGGAGGCCATCGCAGGTCCCCTCGAGCGTGTAAGCGTCCTCGCCGGCGACCTCGTCGACGACGTCTTCCTCTCCGGGGGTGCCGCATGCGGGCGTGAGGATGGTCGCTCCGAAGAGGGTCGAGGCGACGAGGGCGAGTGGGAAGAGAGCCGAGCGCACGAGCTCGAGCATAGCAACGCCCAGGCCACGGTTGCCTACATTGCCCCCTTCGAAATCACGCGAGAAAAGCGCCGAACCAGATCGGCGTCGGCCCGTGCTGACGGATCCGCTGTGATCCAGCCTCGAAGGAAAAATTCGACGGCGCACCGCGGCGGGTCGTTGGGCGCGAAGCCCAACCTATGTCGCTGCCGACTGCATCTCCGGCGTCTTCGCGACGGCGGCGCGGGGCGAGCCGGATGGGCTCGCGCGTGGCCGTCGCTTCCGCAGGATCACGCGGAGCCCGTCGGTCGGCGTGATCGTGATCGATCGACGGCTCATCCCGAGCGCCCGCCCTTGCTCCAGCGCGAGCTCCGTCCGCGTCGCGAGGCGTGCGAGGACCATCTTCATCTCGTAGAGCGCGAACGCCATCCCGATGCATCGGCGTATGCCGCCGCCGAAGGGGAAGAACTCGTACGCAGAGAGTTTCTTGTCGAGGAAGCGTCGCGGATCGAAACGCTCCGGATCCGGGAACGCGTCGGGGCGGCGCTGCGCGAGGTAGATCGAGCAGACGACGATGTCGTCCTTCTTCAGGTCCCAGCCGCCGATCGTCCGATCCTGGGCGAGGACACGGCCGACGATCGGGATCACCGGGACGAGACGGAGCGCCTCGCGAGCGACGGCATCGAGCAGCGCAGACTTCGCGAGCGCCTCGGGGGCCGGATCGGGTCCGAGCGCTTCGAGCTCGGCGCGGAGGTCGTGCAGGATCTCGGGCGACTCGAGCAGCCAGCGCATCGCCCACGTGAGCCCGGTGGCGCTCGTCTCGTGGCCGGCGACGAGGAGCGTGACGAGCTCGTCGCGGAGCTCCTCGTCGGACATCGGCGAGCCGTCCTCGTCGCGCGCATCGAGGAGGAGCGAGAGGATGTCGGGACCTCGTGTCCCGTCCCGACGGCGGCGCCGGATCTCGTCGTAGAGGATGCCGTCGCTCTCCTCCACTGCGCGGAGGAACCTCCCGTAGTGGCTGAAGCGACCGAGATCGACCTGCATGAACGGGATCAAGAGCGGCGGCCACGTGCCGAGCTCCAGCACGCGCTTGGTGACCCGAACCATCTCCTCCAGACGCGCGCCCTCGAAGCCGAACACCGTCCGGACGATCACGCGGAGGGTGATGTCCTGCATCGGCTCGTGGAGCGAGAACGCCTTGCCGTGCGGGAAGGAGTCGATCGCGTCGTCCGTGACGTCGAGCATCGTCTTCCCGTAGACCTGCATCCGCTCTCCGAGGAACGGAGGGAGCAGGAGCTTCCTCTTTCGACGGTGCTTCTGACCATCGACCATGAGCACGGAGCGATCGCCGAGGAGCGGCGCGAGCGTCTGGTTGAAGCGCCCCGCCTCGATCGTCTCCCCATTGTCGAGGAAGACCTCCTTCACGTGCTCGGGATTGGTGAAGACGACGAGCTTGAACCTGAGCAGCCGCATCGTAAAGGTCTCGCCGAGGTCCTTCACGAGCAGGTCGAGGTAGGGATACGGAGCGCGTAGCCACTGCCACGTGCTCCATGCCGCGGAGTGCCTCGGGGCCGGCGGAAAGCGCATGATCGACGTATACGCTCGATCGTAGGCGAACGCTCACGATGCCGACGCCGAAGCTCGCAGGTGAACCGCGGTTCGGCGGCGCGCTCAGCGCCGCGAGCGCGTGCGCCGCAGGTCGAAGCTGGCGAGCGCGCTTCGCAGATCCCGGAACGTCCGGATGTCGCCCAGGTCGACGCCCATGTGCACGATCGTCTGCGCGATGCTCGGATTGACGCCGGTGAGCAGACACTCGGCGCCGAGCAAGCGAACCGATTTCGCCATCCGAAGGAAGTAGTCGGCGGTGCCCGTGTCCATCACCTGGATCGCAGTGATGTCGATGATGGCGCTCCGCGCGCGGCGCGCGACGATGGCGCCGAGGAGCGACTCCGTCATCTCGGCGCTCCGAACGGTGTCGATCACGCCGACGACGGGAAGACAGAGCACGCCATCCCAGACCTCGATGATCGGCGTCGCGAGCTCGCGGATGGCGGCCTGCTGCGCCTCGATCATGTCGAGCTTCTCTTCGAGCTCTTTCTCGTACGCCGTGACGCGCTGGCGCTCCACGTCGAGCGAGCCGAACATGTCGTTGATGCCGTGGTAGAGGGTGCGGAGTGCATGCCCGGGAGGGAACCTCTCCTCCTCGAGGCGCGTCGCGTAGTCCCCCGCGACGACGTTCGACATGGCAGTGAGGATCTCCGCGACGCTCTCGAGCAAGTTCGCGGACGAATCGTTTGCATCCTCGGGGCTCGTCATGATGACCTTCATCGACGGACGGTCTTCGCGAGCCGCTCGCGAGCGTTCGTCACGGCCTTGCCCCGCGCTTCATCGGCCGTCGTCCCGGAGCTGCGCGCGACCGTCGCGCCCGGGCTCACATTGTCGACGTGGCAGTAGTGCTTGGCTCCGATGCGATACGCGGTGATCCGCACGGGCCATCCTTCGAGGTTCTCGTTCGTCGTCACGAAGTCGACTGCACCTTCGGCCATCGTCATCTCTCTCCGTCCGATTGACGCTTGCGCAGCTCCTCGACGCTGCGACGCAGCGCAGCCGCCGCGTCTCGCATGCCGAGGGTGACCGACGCGCTTCCGAGGGCAACGTTCTCGGCTTCCTCGCGGGTTGCGCCGCTCGCCCGCGCGATGACTGTCCCGGGATCGACGTTGTCGACACGACAGGACCACCGGGTGCCGACCATGTACGTCGTCACGCCGACCTGATGGGCTCCCAGCTGAACGAGTCTACGTTCGAGAGCGCGACCCGAAGGGCTCGAGGGATCTGGCATCGATGAAGCCGGGGTTCCGGGAGTTGCCGGTCAGGGCCGCTCGATCTCGGCGTTGACGAGGTTGCCCCACTCGGTCCACGAGCCGTCGTAGTTCCGCGCGTCGGGGAAACCGAGGAGATACTTCAAGACGAACCAGGTGTGGCTCGAGCGCTCGCCGATACGGCAGTAAGCGATCGCAGGACGCTCCGGGGTCACACCGAGGCCGTTGTAGAGCGCACGCAAATCCTCGGCGCTCTTGAAGGTCCCGTCTTCGTTGCAGACCACTCCCCACGGCGCGCTCTTGGCGCCGGGGATGTGACCGCCGCGCTGGCAGGTCTCGGGCAACCCCGGCGGCGCGAGGATCTCTCCCGTGAACTCGGCCGGGCTTCGCACGTCGATGAGGCTCGCTCCACGCGTGCGACTCAGCTCCGCCACTTCCGGCAAGAACGCTCGGAGCGACATGTCCGGCGCCTTCGCGACGTACGTCGACGGCGGGGCGGCAGGCACGGCATCCGAGAGCGGGCGGCCCTCCTCGAGCCACTTCCGCCGGCCGCCGTTCATCATCCGAACGTCGGCGTGGCCGTAGATCTTCATCTGCCAGAAGGCCCAGGCCGCGAACCAGTTGTTGTTGTCGCCGTAGAAGACGACGGTGGTGTCGGCCGTGATGCCGCTCTCCGCCATCAGCTTCTCGAAGGCGTCCTTGCCGAGGATGTCGCGACGCACGCGGTCGCAGAGCTCGGTCTCCCAGTTCCAGCCGAGCGCGCCGGGAATGTGGCCTTCCTCGTACGAGTAGACGTCGACGTCGACCTCGACGAGCTTGATGTTCGGGTCGGACAAATGGGCTTCGACCCACGCAGTGTCGACGAGCACTTCAGGATGCGCGTAGCTCACGACCACAGAGGCTATCCCGACTCGCCGCCCGAAGACGAGGTAGTTTTTAAACACGAAAAGAGCGAAAAACACGACCGCGTTCGTCAGCTAAGGCTTACGTCGCCGAGCGGGTACGATGGCGGCGATGCGTGTGATCGTGCTCGGGTCCGCCGCCGGCGGCGGCTTTCCTCAATGGAACTGCGGATGCTCGAACTGTGTCGCGGTGCGCGAAGGGCGCGCCGGCTTCGTCCCGCGCACGCAGGATTCGATCGCGATCACGGCGAGCGCGGATCCGATGACGGGTCGCTTCGTCCTCGTCAACGCATCGCCGGAGATCCTCGCTCAGATCCAGAAGACGCCTGCCCTCTGGCCGCGAGCGCCACGCCACTCGCCGATCGCGGCGATCGTCCTGACGAACGGCGACATGGACCACGTGCTCGGCCTCTTCTCGCTGCGCGAGTCCTATCCCCTCGCCCTCTACGTCACCTCGTCGGTGCGGCGCGGCCTCGAGGAGAGTGCGTTCATCCGCACGCTCCGCCGCTTCGAAGGGCAGCTCGTGATCCGCGAGCTCGTGCTCGGAGAGCGGTCCGTGCTGGCCGACGCCGCCGGCGAGCCGCTCGGGCTCTCCGTTACTCCGTCGGCGATGTCCGGCAAGCTCCCCGTCCACTTCGTCGGTCATGCGAAGGGAGCGCCGGAGGACAACATCGCGCTCTCGTTCGAGGACGATGGCGGCTCGCTCATGTACGCAGCGGCCGGGGCGAGCGCCGACGTCGATCTCTCCGGGCACGACGTCGTGCTCTTCGACGGCACGTTCTACCGCGAGGACGAGCTGGTGAGCCTCGGGCTCTCGAAGTCCTACGCGCGCGACATGGCGCACGTCCCCATCGGCGGAGAGACCGGCAGCCTGGCGCGACTCGGTGGGCTCCGCGCGCGCCGGATCTACACGCACATCAACAACACCAACCCGATCCTCGCTCCCGACTCCGAGGAGCGCCGCACCGTCGAAGCAGCCGGCTGGGAGATCGCCCACGACGGAATGGAGATGGTCCTCGAGCGGCGGAACGGCGAAGCGTCATGACGCATCGAGATGATGCGACGCAGCCGTCGCCGATAGCGACATCTGACCTCCTTTGACCGTTTGAGGCAGAAGGCCCAGCGTTGGGTGGCTCGCGCTCAGCCGATCGTCCCGACGCGTTGGACCACGCCATCGGGAGATAGGATCGTCTCGTGGATTCACTTGTCCGCGAGGGTCTCGCTCATGAATCGGGCCACTTCGATCGCTGATTCAGAGATCCAGCGCGAAGCGGCCTTTCACCTGGACACGATCGCGGCACGTCACGAACGGCAGGAGGAGCCTTCCGTCGTCGCAGCGGATTGCCTGTGCGGCAGACGCCTCGTCGCCGAAGAGCTCCACCTTCCCGTCCTCGAAGCGCGCGACGGCGGCGTTCGGAAGTGCGAGCACGTCGACGATGCGACGACCGGTGGAGGGCTCGAGGACGATGAGCCCCGGCGAGATCCATCGATGGCGCGGAGGGGAGAAGACGATCGCTCCTTTACCCATCGCTTCGAGCGTCCATGGATTGGGCCCGGGAAGACCGAGTGGCGTCCTCCGCAGCTCCTTGCCGGTCGCTACGTCGATCTCGACGAGCTCCCGTTCGTCATCGCCGCGAGTGCAATAGAAGCCCGCAGACCGACCATCCACCGCGAGACGCGCCTGCTTGCACGAAGCGGCGTCGCCGATGGTCGCGCTCGTCCGCGTCGTTCCGCCGGGGTCGACGAAGCGGATCGCCGTGCCGTTGCCCGTGCTCGCGATCACGACGATGTCCGCTCGCGCGTCGAGCACGCGACCGCCGGTGGCCTCGAACGGCTTCGTGCACACGAAGTCGGCGCACGAGCATGCAACCGGGTGCCACTCTTGCTTGTCGAAGGGGTACCAGAGCATGCGCCCGTTCCCGAGCCGCACGTGAGCGTCCTGCCCGCACGTGTCCTTGGCCATGTCGCTCTTGGGCACGAGGTCTTCGGCGATGCCGGGCGCCGGCGGACCGACGCGCACACGCGCGACGTTGGAGACGCCTACCTTGGCAAGCTCGAGATCGAGCCCGCGCTCGCGGGCCCGCACCCTCGACGTGAGGCCGAGAGCGCTGTCGGGCCCCCAGCGGGCGAGCTCCAGACCGCGCACGTCGCGAATGCGCACCGGCCAGACCGCGGGTGAGCCGACCTCGAACGACCTTCGGCCGCGCGGCGACTGGGCGCTCGAAGCGCTCTCGAGAGTGTGGTCGCCGCCGAGCTCGCGTACCACCAACGTCTCGAGCGGGACCGCTTCGGTCTTTCGTGCAGCGACATCGACGCGGAGCGCCTTCAGCTCGTGGATCTCGCCGGCGTAGTTCGCCTCGCCGTGCTGCACGAACAAATCGTCGCCTTCGCGCGCGCCGAACACGGCGACGAAGTTGTGCGCGACCTTGGGTGGCAGCGGCACGACCATCCGTTCGCCGCCCGGAAGCGCGACGACCTCGAGGGTGTTCCGACCTTCGCAGACGCCGATCGCGCGCGACCGCTCCACGTCCACTTCGAGGCGTCCGCACATCGGGATACGCTTCGTCGTACGCGTGGCGGGCTCGACGAGCACGAGCGCGTTCTTCGCCTCGAGGGCGGCGTGGCCGGCGACCCAGACGAGGAAATGCTGGTCGCCGAGCGGAATATCAGCGGATGTACCGTCGACGGAGGCGATGAGCTTGCTCGACGCGACGAACTTCGACGACGGATCGAAGCGCGCGAAGATGTCGAACGTCCGGAGCTGTCGTCCTGTGACGGCGTCGCGAAGCCCCGCAGTGCGCGCGGCTCCTGGCGCCGGCGGCTCGTCGACGGCGATGAGCGTTCTGTCGTCCGAGACGTCGACCGTCGCAGGGGACCCGACACCGGCGATCGCGCGGAGCTCGCTCCCGTCGCGCGAGACGAAGAGCCTCTGGCTCTCCGTCACCAAGGCCACGACGTCCGCACCACGTGACGTAGCGAGACGAGCCGGCGTCTCGCCATCCGGGAGACGAAGGAGCCTCGCCGGAGCGTCGATCTCGGGAGCGAAGCGGAGGACGCCCACGCGCGTGGTCGCGATCACGTCCCCGGTTGACGACCAGCGAACGTCTCTGAGATCGAGCTCCCGCCCGAGGAGCACCGTGGATACCGGCGTCCCGGCGTCCGCGCTGGCATCGCGCGCCGGAGTTGTTCCCGGTGGCTTGCTCTTACAGCCGGCCAGCAACGTGAGGACCGGCACCACGACGGCTACGCGGCGAAGCTGCATCCACGCATCGTACTCCGACTGCTCGGCTTGGACGGCAAAGCAAGAAACACGCGCCGCCGCGACTGCGTGGGCCACGTTCGCACCGAGCCGTGTCCGGCAAGCGCGATCGGCAGAAGACAGGTGCACGAGATCGCCGGCCATCGTCGGCAACGTAGCGACGCGGCCGACGCACCTCCAATCCGATCGCGCCAAGCGATCCGTGACGACGGACCGAGCCGACTGTCGCACGGTCGAGAGGTGGGCAACGTCGTCAGCCTGAACCGCTTTCGGAAGAAGGAGCAGCGCGAAGAGAGGGCGAATCCGGTCGAGATCAACCGCCTTCGGCACGGCCGAACGAGGGCGCAGACGCGCCAGAAAGCCCTTCAGGGAGAGCCCCGCATGCGCTTCCCCCGCCGTGCCGCGTGCCAGCGCCCTCCTTCTTCGATATCGTCCTGACGAACGGCGACATGGACCACGTGCTCGGCCTCTTCTCCCTTCGCGAGTCCTATCCGCTCGCCCTCTACGTCACCTCGGCGGAGAGCGCGGCCTCGAGGAGAGCGAGTTCATCCGCACGCTGCGCCGCTTCGAAGGGCAGCTCGTGATCCGCGAGCACTCGCTCGGAGAGCGGTCGCTGCTGGCCGACGCTCGTAAAGCGACAGGAGCATCGAGATGAGCCACGAGAAGGCCGCCATGGACCGAGACGCCTTCGTCGAGCGCCTCCGCGAGGAAGGCGCGAAGCGCTACCACGACCGACACGACTTCCACGTCCGGATGCACGCCGGCAAGCTCTCACGGCGGCAGATCCAAGCGTGGGTGGAGAACCGCTTCTACTATCAGACGCGGATCCCGATCAAAGACGCGATCATCCTGTCGAAGTCGGAGGACCCCGCGTTTCGGCGCGTGTGGATGCACCGGATCTCCGATCACGACGGCAAGGAAGAAGGCCAGGGCGGCATCGCGCAGTGGCTCCGACTCGCCAAGGGCGTCGGCCTCGACGTCGACGAGGTGAAGAGCCTCCGGCACGTCCTTCCGGGCGTCCGCTTCGCGTGCGACGCCTACGTGACGCTCGTTCGCGAGCGCCCGCTGGTCGAGGCCGTTGCCTCGTCACTGACCGAGTTCTTCTCACCCGACATCATGGCGAAGCGCATCGTCGCGTGGGAGCAGCACTACCCGTGGGTCGACGGCGAGACGCTTGCGTACTTCCGCGGCCGGGTCACGCGTGCACGTGAGGACTCGCACGAGGCGATCGACCATGTCCTCGCGCACGCGACGACACGCGAGGTTCAGGAGCGCTGCATCGACGCGCTGATCCGGAAGACCGAGATCCTGTGGGCGCTCCTCGACGCCGTCGACCGAGCCTACCTCGACGCCGGCTGAGTCTCGTCATGACGCCCAAGCTCGCCAAGAAGGCTCGCCTGCGCTTCGATCGGCACTCGGGCCGCCACATGGTCATCTACCCCGAACGTGGCCTGGCGCTGAACGACAGCGCGGCGGCGATCGCGATGCGATGCGATGGGACGCGCACGGTGAGCGAGATCGTAGAGGAGATCGCGCTCGAGGCCGGCGTGCCCGCGGCCGAACGCTCGAGCCTCGAACAGGACGTCGTGGAGTTCGTCGCGCTGCTCGCCCAGAAAGGCTTGCTCGAGCCGTGAGCGCGCCGCGGCCCTACACGCTCATCGCCGAGTTGACGTATCGCTGTCCGCTCCGGTGCCCGTATTGCTCCAACCCGACCAACCTCGCCGATCACGACGGCGAGCTCGGCACGGAGGAGTGGAAGCGCGTGCTCGGCGAGGCGGAGGCGCTCGGCGTCGTGCAGGTGCACTTCACGGGCGGTGAGCCGCTCGCACGGAAGGACCTCGAACAGCTCGTCGCGCGCGCACGCGAGCTCGATCTCTACTCGAACCTCGTCACGAGCGGCGTCCCGCTGACGAAGGAGCGCCTCGTGACGCTCGCGAATGCGGGCCTCGATCACGTACAGGTGAGCATCCAGTCGGCGCGGCCCGAACGGGCGGACGCGATCGCCGGCTACGCCGCTCACCCGCAGAAGATCCAGGTGATGCGCTGGGTCACCGATCTCGGCCTCCCGCTCACGATGAACGTCGTCCTCCATCGCGCGAACCTCGACGAGATCGACGAGCTCGTCGCGCTCGCGGAAGACGTCGGCGCGAGCCGGCTCGAGCTCGCGAACACGCAATACGTGGCGTGGGCACTCTCGAACCGCAACGCGCTCCTGCCGACGCGCGGGCAGCTCGACATGGCCGCCGAGGCAGCGTCGAAGCACAAGGCTCGCCTCCAGGGGAAGATCGACGTCCTCTTCGTCAAGCCCGACTACTTCGGGACCACGCCGAAGGCGTGCATGGACGGCTGGGCACGCCGCTTCATCCACATGGTCCCCGACGGGCGCGTCCTGCCCTGCCACGCCGCGACGAGCATCACGACGCTCCGCTTCGACAGCGTGAAGGACCGACCGCTCGCCGACATCTGGACGTCATCGGACGCGCTCCTCGCCTACCGCGGCGAGGCGTGGATGCCGGAGCCCTGCAAGAGCTGCGACCGGCGCTCGATCGACTTCGGCGGCTGCCGCTGTCAGGCCTTCGCGCTCACCGGCGACGCCTCGGCGACCGATCCGGCATGCGAGCGCGCCCCGCAGCACGCGCTCGTCGAAGCTGCCCGAAAGAGCGCGGACGGGCCGAACGATCGCCGCTACCTCTACCGAGGTCGCTGAGCTCGGAGTCTCAGAGGCCGGAGGGCGCCTACTTCGGGCGCGCGACGAGCGTGAAGCGGAAGCCCGGCTCCGTGTACTGGAGCATGACCTCTCCGCATGGGCCCTCGATCACCTTGTACGGAACGGTGCCCGTGGCCGGCGTCCCCGGCGTCCCCGGCGTCGCACCGTTCACGTAGCAGTCCTCGGTCAACGTCAGGTCGCTCCCGTTCACGCTCAGCGTGCCCGAGCGGTAGGTCACCGGCCCCGCGTTCCCGGTGCCGGGATCGATCTGGCGCGTGCGCGTGAAGCGCGCATCTGCTCCGACGACGAGCGTCTCCCGCCAAGCCCCGGTGGTCCCAGTAGCCCGCTCGGCGACGATGACGTCGTAGGTCCCTGGCGGGATCGTGCCTCCGGTCATCGCCCCGCCGCCGCCGTTCATGGAAGAGAACGCTGCCGCCGGCTTGCCGAAGTCGCTCGCCCCGCACGCCCGCGGGCCGTTCAGGACCGGCGTCTCGAGCGAGGCGTCCCCGCATCCTCCGCCGTCCTCCTTCGTCGAACCGTCGCCCGTACGCTCTCCGGCGTCGTCGACACCGTCGTCGTCGTCGTCGTCGTCGCTGCTGCTGCTCCGGCCGCTGTCGCGCAAGCCCGCTCCGCTGTCGGCTTCCGGCGTGACGCCGGCAGCGTCCTCCGACGCACTCTCGGCGCACGCGAACACGAGCATCGCAGCCAGTGGGGCGACGAGGAGGAGGACGATACAGCTCAGCTTCATGGTGCACCTGGTTAGCGCGCCTCGCCGCAAACGCAACGTCGGTTCCGACGAACATCATGGCGACGGATCGAACCCGAATCCGGACCGTCGCCCGCAGTCGGGTCACCCGCGATCGGGACGAAGAGCTTGCCGCCCGGGCGAACGAGATCGCCTCCGCAAAGGCACGCGGCCCCCCACGGCGTCGAGACCTGCTCGCGGTGAGCACTCCTCGCGCAGCCGGGGAAGGCGTCGCTGCCAGGGCGGTGGCAATTTCCTGAAGTTCTGACAAGCTCGACCGTCTCACGACCATGAAGTCCGGACTCGCTCCAATTGCCGTCGCTGCCTTCGCGGTGCTGTCTGCCTGCAGCACGTCGCGGCCTGCGTCGACGCCACAAGTCGCGTCCGTTCTCGGCGAGGACAAGGAGCTCTTCGCCGTCGACTGGCCGACGTCGATGCGCGCGGACCTCGAAGTGAACGCAAAGAGCAGCCTCGCGGTCGTCGCGGTCGATGCACTCGGAGCGGTGCGCGTGCTTCCGAGTTGCACCGTGGATGCACGCTACGTCGCGACAGACGTGAGCCCGAAGGATGATCTCGTCCGACTCACCACGCGCGACGAAGTGAAGGCCACGTTACCCTTCGCCTCACCGGCCGTCGCCGACAACATCGGCGCGCATGGGAGCGAGGACAACGTCCTCGACGTTGCGGTGGTTACTCGCAGCGTGGCGCGTGCACCGACCCTCCCGTTCTCCCAAGCCGATCTCCGAGGCGACTGCGCTGCAGCAACGCACGTCGTGACGGGTCTCGTCCGAGGCGCATTCGCGATCGCCAAGAGAAGCAAGAGTGATGCGGCGATCGCTGCCGAGGTCTTCGGAGTGGCGGCAGGCGTCACGAGATCGCGCTCCGACTTGGTAGCAAAGAGCGACGGTTCTCCCGACGCCTGCCGAACATCGACGACGGCGCGCGACGGCAGCTGCGGCGCGCTCCTCAAGGTGACGTTACGGGCAATCAGGCTCGACGGTGCCAATGCGCTCACTTCGCGAGGGTCGTACTGGGCTCAGCGGAGCTGCGACGACGACTGCAACGCCATTTGCTCGCAGGGTGACATGGACGCCTGCGCGGCCGCTGGCGCCAGCTACATGGAGAGCGGGGACGAGGTAAAGGCCGAGCGCCTCCTACGGATGGCGTGCGACGGAAACAGCGGGAACGGGTGCACGTCACTCGGGATGCTCTACGACCCCGAGCACAACGGTGGAAAGGGGTTCACGGATCGATCGAAGGCGCAGGCGCTCTACGCGCGCGCATGCGACATGGGTGCCCTCACGGCGTGCGCGCTGCTTGCCCTCTCGCTCGACTACACGGACGAGGGCTTCCGATTGGCCGACGAGGCCAACGCCGAACGGGCCGGACGTGCGTGCAACGCGGGAGGCGGCCCGGTGCATTCGGGACAGGCCGAGAGCTGCTTCACCACCGCATGGTGGTTTCACGAGAAGGCCGTGTACCTGCAAGCATCGAGGTCGGCAGGAGCCCTCGGTGCATTCGATCGCGCGCTCGCCTTCGAGAAGCGCAGGTGCGAGATCGCGACGCCAGCGTTCCTCGAGCTACGCCCGTGCAACCTCGAGAGCTGGCGCCGCGCCCGAGCGACCCTGCAACGCTGAGGACGCGACGTCCTGAGAAGACGCGTTCGCCAAGCCCGACCCCATCCGGGAGGGCAGCGCCATCCGATTCAAATCCCATCAATCGGCCGGCGTGACAGCCATGATTGCCCGTCGGCCACGCTGTTCGCTCCAGGCCAGTACCAGGCCTGCGGCAACGACCAGCGCCGCACCGACATAGACCAGAGTTGCCGGCTGTTCGTTCCAGAACAGATATCCGAGCAGAAAACTCCAGAACAATGCGGAGTACTCGACGATCCCGAGCACGCTGGCTTGAACCTGCCGCGCTGCTTCGACCAGCACGAATTGGGCTACCCCACCGATGATGCCGGTGGCGACGACGAACGCCAGTTCGCGCCAGCCCATGGCCTGCCACAGCCAGATCGAAACCAGTCCCATCGCGGTGAGGTGGACGAGGTTGAGGAAAAAGATCTGGGTCAGCGAGCTCTCGGACTTGGAGATGGTGCGCATCAGGATCATCGCGATGGACCAAAACAAGGCCGCCATCAGCACCATCAGCGCCGGCAGGCCGATACTGATGCCACCTGGATTGCACGCCACGACGACGCCGAAGAAACCGATGGCCGCTGCGCCGGCGCGGGCCAGCGTCAATCTCTCCTTCAGGAACACCACAGCCAGCAGGAGCGTGATGATCGGCGCCACGTAATAGAGCGTCGTCATCTCGGCCAGCTGCAGCTCGCGGCCGGTCGAATAGTACATCGCCCAGGCCGAGAGCGTCAGCACCGCCCGCATCAGCATCATCGGCAGATTGGTCGAGCCGGCGAGGTCGGCCAGCAGCTGGCGCCGGCCGACGATCAGGCATCCGAGCACGATGACGAGGCTGCGCACGAACATGATCTGCGCAACCGGCAGAGCCATGATCACGCCTTTGACCAGTGCGTCGTGAAAAGCGAACAACGAATAGGCGAAAACGCCAAGCGCCATGCCCTTGAGGGAGGCGGCATCGGCGGCGCGAGCAAAGCTGGAGGCGGACATCTTGGGGAGACTCGGAGACGGCAGATCGACGGATCCATGCCCTCGGCGGTCGACTCGTCTAATGCCTCCGTGCGGTTCCTGCACCTCCTTTGCGAGCGCTACGAAGTCCTGTCGCTCCCGGGGTAGGGAGAGGCAGCGCAACGAGTAGCGCGAGAGTGGCCAAGCGCACGACAGGCGCGCCCCGCTACCTCTACCGCGGCAGTGAGGGCCATGCGCGGCAGCCCAACCGCCTGGACCGCAAGCGGAACGACACAAATGATCCCTTCCCGCCTCCCCGTCTTCCTGTGACTCTCCCCGGAGCCACCGAGCGCCGACGACGATGCAGAAGACCCCCGTAGCGATCGCGTCCGCAGGCGCATTCGTGGCCGCGCTCAGCACGAGCCTGGTCGCGGTCTCGGCGCCCGTGATCGCACGGGACCTCGCGGTGACACCTGCCGACGTGAGCTGGGTGCTCACCGCGTACCTGCTCGCCGTGAGCTCTCTCCTCGCTCTGGCGGGAAAGGCCGCGGACATCCTCGGACGCAAGCGTGTGTACCTCACAGGCTTCGTCTTCTTCGTGGCCGGCTCGGCGATGTGCGCGGCTGCGCTCGACCTGCGGGCGCTCGTCGGCGCCCGCGTGATGCAGGGCGCCGGGGGCGCGCTGCTGATGGCCGTCGGGCCGGCGATCGTCACGCGCGCCGTGCCGCCGAATCGACGGGCGCGCGGACTCGGGATCCAGCTCGCGGCGACGTACGTCGGGCTCACGCTCGGACCGAGCCTCGGCGGGCTGCTCGCTGCGAAGATCGGATGGCACGCCGTCTTCGTGACGATCGCGAGCGCAGGAGCGATCGGGCTCGCCGTCTCGCTCGCGCTCCTTCCTCCCGATGACGAGACGCGTTCGTCGCCCGGAATCGCCTCCCTCGATCTCCCCGGGGCCGTGCTGTTCGCGGCTGGCCTCTCGACGCTGCTCGTCGCGCTGAAGCGGACGCAGGAGGACGGCTGGACGGGACGGCCGGTGCTACTGATCGGCGCGTTCGCGCTCGCTGCGCTCGCGGTCTTCGCGCGCCACGTGACGAGGAGCACGAACACGTCGCCGCTGCTGCCGCTCGCGCTCTTCCGGAAGCCGCCGTTCGCGTTCGGCGTGCTCGGCGCGACGCTCCTCTACACCGTCACGTTCATGCTCGCGTACCTCCTGCCGTTCCAGCTCCAGCGCGAGGCCGGGCTCTCTCCAGCTCAGGCCGGCGCGTTCATGACGGCTCAGCCGGCGATGATGGCGATCGTCGCGCCGCTCAGCGGCGTCATCGCCGATCGCTGGGGGCCGCGCATCCCGAGCGCCGCGGGCATGCTCGCGATCGCCGGTGGAATGGCGGCGGTCGCCCGGACCGCGAGCGCCCCGCCTCCCGGCCTCGGCCTCGTCGTGTCGCTTGCGCTCGTCGGCCTCGGCGCCGGCCTCTACGTCGCCCCGAACAGCGCGCTCATCATGGGCGCGGCGCCACGCGAGCGCCAGTCGACGGCGGCGGCGATGGCCGCGACCGCGCGCAACCTGGGGATGACCTTCGGCATCGCGGTGGCCGCTTCGCTCGAGCATTCGATCGGCTTCCGCAGCGCCCTCTTCGTAGCCGCCGGGCTCGGTCTGGCCGGCGCGCTCCTCGGCATCGTTCGACCGGTGGCGGCGTCCGGAGCCGCTTGATAGGGTGCTCGCGATGAGCACCCTCGTTCGCATCTCTCCCGCCGAAGCGCACGCCAAGATGACCGCCGAGGGCTTCACCTACGTCGACGTGCGCACCCCCGAGGAGTTCGCCGAAGGACGGCCCGCCGGCTCGATCAACGTCCCGCTCGGCGACGACTTCGTGCCCGCGATGGAAGCGAAGTTCGCGAAGGACGCGCCGATCCTCGTCGGCTGCAAGGCCGGAGGACGAAGCCTCCGCGCTGCGAACGCGCTCATCGCCGCCGGGTTCACGAACGTGCTCGACCAGCGGGCCGGCTTCGACGCCGCCCGCGGCGCGTTCGGCGAAGTGACCGAGCCCGGCTGGTCGCGCGCAGGCCTTCCGCAGGACGCGGGCTAGTCACCCATATCGCTCAGCGGGACGGTGCGGCGCTCGGCACGGGCTCCGATACCCGATACCGGTACCGGTACCGGGATCCGGCACCGGGCACGGAACAGGACATCGTTGACAGATCAGTGGGGGTCGTTGACAGGCGGTCTGTCCACTCACCCTATGTAATCCTCAATCGCGTTCTCCACTCCGTCACCAGCACGAGCGCGAGAGAACGCTGAAGCTTGCCCATCGAAGATGGCAGCGGCAGCCCCCGCCGAAGGCGGCACGCTGCAGGTTGCGGGTTGGTAGCAAACCGCGATCAGTGTGCACCTCGCCTTCGGCTCGCGACGACACGATCGAAGCAGGAGACGTCGCCCTCGGGGAGCGTCTCGAGGACGCCGAGGTCGACGTCACGAAACCACGCGCGGACACGCATCGCGTCGAGCACTTCGAGACCGACTTCGTGTCCGGGTCGAGCCGATTCTCTGACGCTGGAGGACTGCGTCTTGTGGACCTCGGACATGGGTCCAGAGCTGGGGTCTGCGACGGCAACTCCTCGGTCTGCGTTCCTCCGTGGGGGGATTGCGATGCGGAGGCCCCGGTCTCTGTCACCAAGGCACCCGGATCGCGTGGGGGAGGAGAGAGGTTCGTACCTTAGTAGAGGCGCGATCTGTAACCAAGGCTCCCGGCGGTGAGCGTCAAGGTTGTTGTCGCGCTGATGTTCATGCGGCGGCTACCGCGACGTCACGCTCAGGATTGAGCACTATGGCTTCGACCGGAGTCCAGTTGCGGGTAGCGCCGGACCATCGTTCTGGCTTCATGCGCTGCGCGCGCGTAGAGCGCCCGACGCTTTGCGAGGATGGCATGCTCACTGCCGAAGTGCCGCTGGTCCGGTGTGACGAAGCGAATCGCGCTGTGGCGATGGTCCGCGTTGTACCAGGTGACGAAGCGGCCGACCCAGCGGCGGGCCGCCTCGACGTCCGCAAAAGGCAGACGGGGTAACGCGGGCCCATGTTTGAGCGTTCGGAAGAGCGCCTCGGAGTACGGGTTGTCGTCGCTCACGTGCGGACGGCTGAAGGACGGGATAATGCCGAGCCACTGGAGTGTCGCGATCATCGTGCTGCCCCGCATGGCCTTGCCGTTATCCGAGTGCAGGATGAGGCCGTTCGCGTCGACGCCCTCGTCGTCGCATATGTGTCGAATCATGTCGGCAGCGAGCTCGGCGCTCTCGCGCTCGTGCACACGCCAGCCGACGATGCGCCGGCTCCAGACGTCGAGGACGAGGTAGAGGTACAAGGACCGGCCTCGCACGGACGTCGGCAGGTACGTGATGTCCCAGCTCCAGACCTGATTCGGCGCCGTCGCGCGGTGCACCGTGGCCGCACGGGTGACGTGGCTACGCGTCGCCATCCGGTTCGGTGCGCGTAGCTCGAAGCGGTGTTGCAGCCGGTACATCGTCGACTCCGACGCCAAATAGATGCCCTGATCCGCCAGCCGTGGAACGAGCTGCTTCGGGGACAAAGCCGCGTACTCAGGGCTCGTCATCACAGCGACGCCCCGAGCCTGTTCGTGCGGTGTTAGCGCGTTGTCTGGGCGGCGGTGCGGGCCCTGGCGAGCGTCGTCACCATCCGGGCCTTCACGCCAACGTTCGATGGTTCGCACCGAGAGTCCAATGACCTGGCATGCCTTCTCGATCCGCGCGCCCGCAGTCTGCGCCTCGGCGATCGCCGCGAGGATCATTTGTCGCTCTCCTCGTCGGTGTCGTCGTCCTCGCCCTCCCAGAGGTGGTCCACTTTTTTTGAGAACGAGGAGCGCCGCCGCCTCGGCGAGCGCCTTCTCCTTGCGAGCGAGCTCCCTCTCCAGCTTTCGCATCCGCTTTGTCGTCGCGACCGATGCCTTCGCGTCGTCACCGAGAGCGAGACGCCACTGCTCCAGCGCTGCGAGCAATAGTCCTTCGCGCTCCAGCATCGCGGTGAGCTGCGCTCCGGTCAGCTTCGCTGCCTCTGCCAGGACTCGGATCTTCTCGTCGATGGTCCACGTCTTCGACGTCCTCTTCTTTGCCGGCACGTCGGGCAGGCTACGAGCTTCAGTCAGCCATCGGGAGAGCGTCTGTTGCGAGATGCCCGTCTCGCGAGCGACCTGCCGCGCACTCTCGGCACCGTTGCCCGTGAGGCGCTCGAGCATCTGTTTGTACGGAAGAGAGAAAGGCTTGGTCACCGAGGGTCACTGTCTCGCCCCACTCATCCAGTTCGAAAGGGGCGACAACTACCCTGCCGCTGGGGGCCGGTCCAAACTGTCACCAGAGAGCCGGTCTCTCAGGCTCGACCTGCACGATCTTCGCGACACGGGCCATCTCGAGTCGCACGAGGTTATACGCGAGCAGGTTCCCCCAGAGCTCCTGCTCGACTCCTTCGCGCTCCTTGCTGCGGATGGCCTCTTCGCGATCGAACAGCTCCATCTTGGGCTCGTCGACGGTTGGACCACCGCATAGGCGGTCGCGACCCACGCGAGGACGACTGGAACGACGGCGGAGGCGGGCGCGACCCACGCGAAGACGGTTGGAACCACCGTGGAGGCGGTCGCGACCGGCTCGAAAGCGGTTGGAACCATCGCGACACGAGAAGGATCGGGGCGCGGGCTACGGCCTCACCGTCACCTCACCCAGGGCTCCACGCTCCTCACCATTTGCGCAGCGTCAAGGGCCGAGAACAAGCGGGTTGCATTGGTCGTCTTTGGTTGTAATCCTTGATTGAGCGCATCCGTCGAAGTTCGTGCGCCCCAAAAGCTCCGTCACGACGACGGCCCGTGCTGAGACGCCATTTCAGGGGGAGGGTGAGATGAGCAAGTCGAATACGATCGGGGGTTATTGCCCCGAGCCTGGACCGAGCCGTTGACGACGCGGTCCCGTGTGCAGAGGAGCTGCGCGGCGTGGCATCGCAGGAGCCGTTCTCGTGCTTCTCCTTGCCCTGTGCAATGCATGCGGGGCGGACAGCCCGAAAGCGGAGCACACGGGCCGCTCGGTCCACGCCGTCGGCGCGGGCACGGACGACACGGCAGACGCGTTCCCGGGTGTCGGTCAGCTCGACGTCGGCTGCACGGCGGTGCTCGCCACGAAGAGATTCGCCATCACCGCCGGCCACTGCTTGAACGGGGACACGAAGCTCGACACAAACCTTACGTTTGCCTATGACCCGTCGACCCTTCCAGCGGGCGATCCTCGACGCGTGACGCACCGGAGGGCGGCATCGGGGTCGATCCAAGCGTTGCGGACACAGTTCGACTTCGCCGACGATGGGCAGATCTCGCAGGATGTCGCGGTCGTTCGACTCGATACGCTCGTGCCGCCGAGCGTGGCCACGCCGATCCGGCCTGCTGGCCTGATAGCACCGTTAAACGGCGTGAGCGTCGCAGCCTGCGCGAACACGTTTCCGCGCGGGACGCTCGTCGGATATGGTCCCCGCGAAGATGGAGCCCCGAACCCACAAACCCGAAACTATTCGGTGACCAGCGACTGGGACCGTGAACGCCCGGGCCCTGGAGACCTCTTCGTGAACGAGTTCCTTCGCACCGACACGTATCGTGGCAATTTGAAGGGCGATTCCGGAGGTCCGCTGCTCCGCGGCGGCTTTGGCGAATACGTCGTCTGCGGCATTCAAAGCGCGTTGCGCGAATCGCCGGTGTTCATCACGTCGATGACGGCAGCGCTCGACTCGTGGGGAGCCAACGCCTTCCTCCAAAACATCTTGGTCGACAAGTTCGGCGCGATCGTCGGCGAGCGACCGGGGCCGGACACCGACGAGGATGGCGTCACGGACATGGACGACAATTGTCCGACCGTCCCGAACCCCGATCAGCGCGACACCGACGGCGATGGAAAGGGCGATCGCTGCGACAACTGCCGCGAGAAGAAGAACCCCGATCAGGAGAACGCCAACATCGACGGGGAGAGGGCGGTCCACGGTCCGGAAGGCATCCCCACGAGCGACACGTACCTCACGGAGCGCTATCCCGGCAACGCCTGCGATCCGGAGCCGCTCACCACGGCGACGCAGAACACAGCCTCGTTCGACGAGGTGAGCTGGCTCGGCTCCTACTCCACCAACGAGAATCCGCGGAAGGTCGCGTGCAGGATCCTCCCTGGTCACCGCTGCGGCGGCGAGCCGGTCGAAACGATGTGTCCCGTCTCGGACGACAACACCTTCCACGCGACCGCGTGGGTCGGCAGCGCCGGCACCAAGAACGGCATCACGCGCGTGCTGCGATGCAGGTGCGAGGAGGGGGATACGCAGAAAGACTGTGAGCTCGATCGGGGCTGCTCACGCGTGAACGTGCAGAATCCGCCCGTGACCTGGCAGAGGGCAACGATGGGCCGCGCCAGCGGCACCTTGGACAGCCAGAGGTACACCGTGCTGCCGACGGCGAACATCCGCCTCAAGCATCCCGAGCTGGTCGGGTTCACGCACAACGTCCTCACGCAGGAGTGGGGCTGGCAATACTGGAACGATCTCCCTGCGGCGTCGCTCCCGCCGCTCGGATACGCAGCGTCGCCGCAGGTAGCCTACTCGGGGCTCTTGTGGAGCTGGGTGAAGGCGTATTCGGAGGCATCGGCCCCGCCGCCCGCCATCAACGCTCCGCCGACGGGGGGCGACGCGCAGCAGCGCGTTCGCCAGCATGTCACCCGATTCACGCTCCACGAGCGGGGGCGGGCCACGCTGCAGCGGATGCCATGCCTCGACGCATCGAAATGGCTCCGCCTCCCCGACCTCGCCGATCTTCGAGCTCACATCGACTGCCCGTACTGCCCGAAAGAGGCGTTCATCGAGCTCGGGACGGGACCACTCGACGATCCCGATCCGGTTTTCGTCGTGCCGGGGTGGCCTCGGCGTCGTGCGAGCGAGTTCGTCTCTCCCGACGTGCTGGAGTCGCTGCGTGATCCGGATAAGGCCAGCCTTGTCATAGCGTCCGACGTCCGCGCGTGGACGACCGGCGCCGTCCGAGGCGCCGCCCTCTACCCCGCCGATGGCAAGGTCTTCGGGCTGAGCACCGCCGGCGGCGTCCTCGACGTCGACTTCGCAGTTCACGGCTCGTTCAACGCCGCGCCGCCCGGGCCGATGGCCTTCAGCGGCCACCGCCAGGAGCTCGCAATTGTGGAGCACGACGGGCTGCGTGTGTTCGATTTCGACCTGCTCACCGAGCAGATTCGTCCTTTCCTCGGCGAGCAGCGTCTCAAGGAGCCGATGGCCGTCACCTACGGCGCCGAGGACGACGCCTATTACGTGCTCGACCGCACCGAGCTCGCCGGGCCCACCGTGACCTTGTACCGCGTCGGACGCGGCAACGTCCTCGACGCGCTCTGGACGTGGACGCGCAACGACAACTACCCGAACGTCGCGCTCACCACGAGCGCCGATGGGGCGCTCGTGGTGAGGACGTGGAACGATCACTCGCACGTGTTCGCGCTCGCCGTCCTTGATGTCAGCGGCGCCGGCGACTATCCGATGCAGGTGATCTCGATGGCCGTTGGTGAGGGCACCGTCGTCGTCCCCGCGTATCGCGGAATCGACGGCACGTCGCTCGTGCTCCATCGAGGCGGCGCCGATGTCGCGCTGCGCTTCACGGCGCACGATACGGATGGCCTGCCGACCGAGCTCGACGTCGAGGGCGGCAAGCCCGTCGTGCTCGAGCGCGTGTTCTGATGAGGCTCGCGCGCTGGGTGCTCGCCACTCTCCCCCTCGCGGGCGCCGTATCGTTCATTCTCGCAAGCTGCTCAGGCTCGCCAGCCCCCGCGTCCGGCGCGGTCGACGCCGGCGAGCGCGACGACGCGCGTGCTTCCACCGGCGGCCCCGGAGGCGAGACGACGGATTCCGGCGCGGATGCCGATGGCGGCATCGATCCTCTCGCGAACGACATGTTCAAGGGGAAATGGAAGGCGCTGCCGGGCGCACCGAGCTTCTGCGACCTGCGCAGGTCGGAGGAGCCGGAGAAGCTCGCCTCGAAGTGGCTCCCTTGCCCGTCCGGGCGTCAGGGCTGCCGCAAGCTCGATACGAGCTGGACGAAGTACCCACCGGCGAACGGGCCTGGGTGGCTGGTCGATATCTCGAAGGGGCCCGAGCCCACTCGGCTCATCGGCGGCAAGCCGTACTTCCTGATCCGGCGCTTCTGGCACTCGGAGGTCTTCCTCACGATGAACCTCCCGATCGGGCATATGTACGTCCTCGAGCCGCTCGACGGAGCCCCCGTCGTCGCGATCGCGACCGGTCCCGTAGCCCTAATCAACAACTCTGCGCGCTACTGCAAGTTCGAGGTCGGCTATGGCGACTATGGGATCGCGTACCAGGCCGACCTCCGGGCCCCCACCAAGCCCGCGACGCAGGACAACGGTTTGGACGAATCCCTCCTCGGTTGGGCCCCCTGGGCCTCGCTCGGCGAGTTCACCACGAGGACGATCAACGTCACCGACTTCGGCCTCGGCTCGAAGGTCGGCTACTTCCTCGATCCCGTCCTCGGCGAGCGGAGCATTTGGTTCTCCACTCGCGCGCCGCGCAGCGTCGGCATCTTCGAGCTCGGCCCGCAGTCCCCGCGCTTGCTCCAGGACAAGCTGTACTCCGAGAGCCCGACGCCGGTCCCCGGAGGAGCGCTCGTCTACGACGTCGCCGCGGTCGCGATCAACTTCGCCAAGGACGACGGCTCCTTCGCCCGCGTGGTGACGCCCGCGTCCCCACAGGTCCTCAGCGCGAAGGCGCTCGATCGTTCGAACGGTAATGCGCTCGTCTGGGTCGAGAGCGACCGCGACATCGAGTTCACGAACTCCACCCTGTGGACGGCCCCCTTCGCGACGACGGAGGGCGCGCTCGCGCGGCGCAAGGTCGCGAAGCTTCACGACAGCCTCGCGCGCGGCGGCGGCGGCGGCGTCGCGAACCGTGGCGTCTTCCTCAGCCTCAGCGGCCGGAACGAGGCCACGATCGTCCGACTCGAAGACGGCGTGGGGTGGAAGGTCACCGGCGAGCCGGGCGAGCGCTTCACCGCGCCCGTGTGGGTCGACGACGACGAGGCGATCCTCCAGATCGCTCCGGATCCCGACGGCAAGTTCGAAGAGGACACCTACGGGATCGTCCGGATCGCGCGGAGCACGCTCGGGCCACCGACCGTGCCGCCCGGGCTGTAAGGGCGCTCGTGCGTCGGGTCCTCGCGTGCGCGCTCGTCCTCTTCTGCGCCGCGTGCACCGGCCAGAACCTCTACACCACGCCGCGCACGCTCCCGGAGGATCGCGGGCAGGTGATCATCGCACCGCAGATCGCCTTCCGGCCGAAGCGGCCGCCCATGACCGATTGCTCCGAGGATCGGTGCGCGCGGAGCGACACCTCGGAGAAGCCCCCGCAGTTTCCAGTCCCTCATGCGGCGTACCGCACGGCCATCGGCGAGCGCGGCGAGGTCGGGGTCCACGGAGGGATCGACGCCTGGGGTGCTGACGGAAAGTGGAACGCGCTACGGACAGCCACCTTCGATCTCGCTCTCTTCGCACGCCTCTCGTATGTGGTGGCATCCCTTCCAACGCATCGACGGGACGAGCCGTCCAGGGCACACAGCGGCCTCCTCCTTTACGTTCCCATCCTGCTCGGGCTCAACCTCGGTCGCTTCACCCTCGTCGCGTCGCCCGGCTACACGGTCGTCGTCGACGCCGCCGGTCGGCTGACGCACGCGCTGCGCGCCGGTGCGGGCGTGCAGGTCCGCGTGACCTCCGGCTTCGCGCTCATGCCCGAGGCGAGCATCCTGCATGATGTCTACGGCCCTGCTTGGCTCGATACCGTCACCGCCGGCCTCGGCTTTATCTTCCCCAATCTCGCCGCCCCGTCGAAGCCGTGATCGACGGGCGTGGGCCCGGTCCGACCGGTGGCGGAATCCGGAGCCGCTTGATAGCGGTGCTCGCGAAGAGCACCCTCGTTCGCATCTCTCCCGCCGACGCGCACGCGCCGCGGGGTTCACGAACGTGCTCGACCAGCGCGCCGGTTCGACGCCGCCCGCGGCGCGTTCGGCGAGGTGACCGAGCCCGGCTGGTCGCGCGCAGGCCTTCCGCAGGACGCGGGCTAGTCACCCATATCGCTCAGCGGGACGGTGCGGCGCTCGGCGCAGGCTCGGGCGCCTCGTCCTGATTCGCCTGCCACGCGAGGAAGCCGAGGAGCGCGACCACGAGCGTGACGGCGACGATGATCCCCGCGAGGAACGCCGTCTTCGCGTTCATGCCGCCGCTCGGGAGGTTCTCGAGCTCGTCGAGCGCCTCCTGGCTCGCCGGCTTGAGTGCATATTGCACGCGATCCTCGGCGAGCGTCGCGACCTGAACGGCCCCGAGACCGCATACCTTCACGAGCTGCTCCGAGAGCTCGGAGACGCTCTGGAAGCGCTTCATCGGCTCGCGGTGGCACGCGCGAAGGAACCACGCATCGAGGCCCGCGGGGACGTCCTGGACGAACTTGCTCGGGACGGGCAGCGGCTCGACGCAGACCTTGAGCACGATGTCTCCGAGCACCTCGCCCTCGAACGGGATCCGGGCGGTGAACGCAGCGAAGGCGCAGGCACCGAGCGACCAGATGTCGGTCAGCGCGTTCGGGGTGCCGCCGACGGTGAGCTGCTCCGGGCTCATGAAGTTCGGCGTGCCGATGACGGAGCCTTCCTGCGTCGGCCCCTTGAGGCCGCCGTTACCGCCGGGGCCGACGTCGAGCATCTTGGCGATGCCGAAGTCGACGAGCTTCACGACGTAGCCGAGCTCTCCCCCTTCGCCCTCGACGTTGGTGGCGAGGAAGATGTTGTCCGGCTTGAGGTCGCGATGGACGATGCCGGCGGCGTGCGCCTTCGTGAGCGCCTTGCTCGCGTGCGCGATGACCTGCGCGGCCTCCTTCGGCGGGAACGGCCCTCGTCGAATGAGCGCCTCCGAGAGCGACTCGCCCTCGAGGTACTCCATCACGATGAACGGGAGCCCCTTGTCGGTGACGCCGTAGTCGTAGACCTTCACGGCGTGCTTCGAGTCGACGCTCGCGGCGGCGCGCGCCTCGATCTCGAACCGACGCCGCGCATCCGGACGCTCCGCGAACTGCGGCCGGATGAACTTGATCGCGAGTCGGGTCCCGAGCTGCTCGTGCCTTCCGAGCCACACCGTACCCATCCCGCCGGAACCGACGAGCGGACCGACGCGGTACTTGCCGCCCACGACCATGCCCTCGAACGACTCCTCGGGCACGAGATCGTGCGCCGCCTCGGATCCGGTCGTCGACATTCGGGCCCAGAGTAGCCCAACTTCGCCCCCGCCTGCGCGCGATGTTAGGCTGAGCCCATGCTGCGCCTCGGCTCCGTCCTCGCTTTCGCTCTTGCGCTCGTCACTACGGCCGTAGCCTGCGGAGATGACGACGGGGGCAGCTCCGCCAACCGGGCGGACGGCGGCACCGGCGGACAGCCGGACGCGGCGGCCGTCGTCACGAACGACACCGAGTCCAAGCAGACCGGGAAGATCATCCGCGCGCAGACGGAGGACGAGGCGGTCGAGGGTGCGACGATCACCATCGCGGGCAAGACGGCGACGACGAACGCAACCGGCGACTACGAGCTCATCGTGCCGCGGAACACGCCGTACCAGATGACGGTCGCGGCCGACGGCTTCTACAAGCTCCTGGAGCAGGAGTGGATCCTGAAGAAAGAGACCCTCGACCGCGGCACGACCAACCTCCTCCTCACGGATACGGCGAATCTCCTCGCCGGCCTCCTCCCTGGACGGAAGTCCGACAAGGGCCTCGTCGTCGTGAAGGTGAACCCGCAGCCTCCGTGCACATCCGAGGAAGGGTCGACCCTCACGATCGATCCGCCGGGCGAGGCGAAGGTGACGTATTTCTCCGGCTCGCTCCCGAACAGCCAGCAGACGTCGGTGCAGGCCGGGACGACGTTCTCCGCGGCCATCTACAACGTCGACGTGGGCGTGCCGCTGAAGATCACCGTGAGCTCGCCGCAGTGCGCCCAGGTCCCCTTCCCGGTCGACGTCGGCGACGTCACGTACACCGGCTTCCAGAAGGCAGAGCCGGGCGATGCGCTCTCGTACATGCGCATCTACATCAAAGATCCGGTCGTCACCGACGCGGGCGCGGACTGACCGCCCTCCGGCAGGAGCGTCTCCACGCCGAGCTCCACCGCTGACGGTCGGCGGATCCGCTCGAAGGAGATGAGGCGCGCCCCGCCGCCGTGCTACTCCAGGCGCGTGCTGCGCGCGGTCATCTTCGACATGGATGGGCTCTTGATCGACTCCGAGCCCCTCTGGGTCCGCGCCGAGATCCAGGTATTCGGTGACGCCGGCGTTGCCCTCACGGAGGAGGACTGCGCGCTCACGAAGGGCCTGCGGGTCGACGACGTCGTCGCGTACTGGCACGCGCGCCGAGGGTTCGGCCGAGCATCGCCCGCGGAGGTCGAGGCCCGTCTGGTCGCGCGCGTGATCGAGCTGATCCGCGCCGAGGGGCGAGCGCTCCCCGGGATCGACTCGGCGCTCGCGGCGGCGCGCTCGGCCAGCGATCGCCGGATCGCGCTCGCATCGTCGTCGCCGATGCCGATCATCGAAGCCGCCCTCGAGCGCCTCGGTCTCACGAGCACGTTCGACATCGTGAGCTCCGCGCAGGGCGAGCCGTGCGGCAAGCCCCATCCGGCGATCTTCCTCCGAACGGCGGCGCGCCTCGACGTCTCCCCGCTCGAGTGCGTCGTGCTCGAGGACTCGATGACCGGCGTGATCGCCGCGAAGGCCGCGCGGATGGGATGCATCGCCATCCCGTCCGATCCACCGGCGGGGCCGTCCGCGCGCCCCCGCGACGCGCGGTTCGTGCTTGCGGACGCGATCGTGACGTCGCTCGTCGACGTCACGTCCGGGCTCCTCGAGCAGGTCGCCGGCGAGCGAGCGTGATCGAACGCGCTGCGCTCCTGATCGGCCTCGGACCTACAGGCCCTTCGAACGGAACGTGAGGACGTACTGATCGACGGCGCGATCGAGAATGCGCAGCGTGTCGATCTCCGGCAGCCCCGCGACCTCCACGATCGTCTCGAGCGGGAGGAGACCGTCGACGAAGCCGAGGATGTAGGCCGTCTTGGGATCCTCGATCAGCGGACCGAGCTCCGTGATCTTGCGGGTGAGCGACGGGACACGCGTCATCGGGGCGAGCCTCGCACGGAGGAAGGCGAGCTGCTGGTCGTCGTCGAGCGCCTCGACCTCCGCATAGCGAACCGCGACCTCGACATCGTCCGCCGCCGAGGCGAGGCGCCCTTGCGGCGGGACGGAGTCCATCAGGACCGAGGCGATGCGCGCCTCTTCGATCGCGGCCTCGTCGGTGATCGTGGGCAGGCGCTCGCGCCCGATCGTGTCCTCGGCGTAACGTTCGACGTCGAATGCAGGCCTCACGGTCTCGCGCGGAACGGTCCCGGACTCGACCGCGTCGGCCCCGGCCTCCTCGAACGTGCCCACTCCATCTTCCGGCTCGTCGAGGTCGAGCAGCCTCTTCAGGTCACGAGACTCAGCGCCCATTGCAGCAACGCTACCACTACCGGGCACCATCAGTCGTCAGTGTCTCCGACGTCCACGGCCGTCTCGTCGACAGTGCGGTCTCGACGATCGCGCTGTCCCGTCGGAGGCGGGCCCCCCAGGCGCGAACGTGCCCGGGCGGCCGGCCCGAGGGCGCTGTCGAAGGCGGGGTTCTCGATCGTCTTTCCTGCGGCATCCTTCCAGCGCGAGGGAGCAAAGAAGAGCTGGCCGTCGTTCTTGCGCCGGACGACGACCCAGCGCGCACGCCGGGCATCGGGCGGAGGGATGACCCACGAACCGAACCGCCACGCGTAGCGGCTCCCTACCCATTCCCAGGAGCCGTCCACCCAGACGGCGCCCTTCGCCGGCGACGGGGGAATGAACTCTACCGGCGGAGCTCGTGGCGAAAACGGCACCGCGACGTAGTCGGAGGTGGCGACCTGAGCGGCCGCCGGCCGAGGCAACGAGCCGCCGCAGGCCGCCGCGAACGTCGCCATCCCGAGGACGCCACCGAGGCAGGCCACACGGCGGAGGACGGCGCTGGCACCAACGGAGCTCATCCGACCTCGTCCTGGCCGCCCGGCCTGATATGGTGCGCGCAATGCCGCTGGTGAGCGGTAGCCGTACTCATCCGTTCCTGGTCTCCGTGGCGTCGCTCATCGCGCTCGCTGGCAACGGATGTTACCGCGTGCCCGACGGCAAGAAAGCGATCGCCGACGTCCGGATCGAGGGCGTCCACGGCATCGACGAGGAGGAGCTCCTCGATCGCCTCGCCACCCGCGAGAGCTCCCGCTTCCTCGGGGCCTTCGACGGCGTCGTCTACGAGTACGAAATCTTCGACCCGTACGCGCTCCGCCGCGACCTCCAGCGAATCGAGCGCTACCTGCGCGCGCAGGGCTTCTACGATGCCCACGTCTACGCGGCCCGAGTCGAGACGAACGGCAACAAGGTCTACGTCACCGTCGGCGTGAACCAAGGCGAGCCGGTGCTCGTCGACTCCATCGCGATCGCCGAGAAGACGCCCGTCGACGAGAAGACCCGGGAGGCGATCCGCAAGGCGATCAAATCGGTCCTCCCGATCGGCAAGCCGCTCGACGAGGACAAGTTCGCCGAGTCGGAGAGCGCCGCCCTGAAGGGCCTCACCTCGACCGGCCATGCCGCGGCGAAGCTCACGCGCCACGCCGAGGTCGACCTCGCGACACGCCGGGCGCGCCTCATCTACACCGTCGAGCCGGGTCCGCTCGGGAAGTTCGGCCCGGTGAAGGTCGAGGGGCTCGGCGATCTGCCGGAGGGGCCGGTGCGGCGCATCTTCGGTGTGGAGGAAGGGGCACGCTACTCCAGCGAGGTGCTCGCCGAAGGCCGGCAAGCGCTGCTGGACCTCGGCGTGTTCGCGTCGATCGACATCGTCCAGGACATGGAGGAGTTCCAGCGGTCCCAGGTGGTGCCGATCACCGTGAAGGCTCAGCCCGCGAAGATCCGCGCCCTGCTCCTCGGAGGCGGCGTCGAGCTCGACTCTCTCAAGACCGACACCCATCTCCAGGTCGGCTGGCAGAACGGCAACTTCCTCGGCGGGCTCCGGAAGCTCGATCTTCGTTACAAGCCCGGAATCGTCCTCTATCCCACACGGTTCCCTGATCTGTTGCCCCCGACGGATCCACTCTACGAGCACCGGCTCACCGGAACGCTCAGACAGCCGGCGTTCTTCGAGAAACGCACGACCGGCTTTGCTCGTGCAGAGTACAACATCTATCCGGTCCTCCTCCCGCGAGCGACGGAGGACGTACTCGGCTACCACGAGCTCCGCGGCGAGGTCGGCCTCGAGCGAACCTTCTGGGGCAAGCTCTTCGTGAGCCCCGAGTACAACCTCCAGGCGAACTTCCCGTTCGACTACGTCGGGCGCGTCGAGGGCGTCGAGCCGCTGACGATCTCGTACCTCGCGGTCGCCAGTCACCTCGACTTCCGTGACGATCCGATCAAGCCCCGCCGTGGGATCTACATCGGCAACGAGCTCCAGCTCGCAGGTGGTCCGCTCCAGGGCGTGGCCGACGACATCCGTGTGCAGCCGGAGATCCGGGGCTTCATCCCCTTGCCGCGGAAGATCACCGTGGCGCTTCGAGGATCGGTCGGCTTCCTCTTCCCGTTCAACTACTCCAAGTTCTCCCAGATCAACTTCGAGAAGCCCGGCACATCCCGAGCCGAAGAGTCCGCGCGCGACTACCAGCTCCTCTTCTTCCGAGGCTTCTTCGGCGGAGGTCCGACCTCCAACCGCGGCTACCCGCTCAGGGGCGTCGGCCCTCACGATTACATCCCGTACCTCAGCCCAGCGGGACAGTCGGGCGCCGCCGGAGGCTGCAACCCCAACGACCAGGCCTGCTACCTGCCCACCGGCGGTCTCTCGCTCTGGGAGGCGAACGTCGAGGTCCGGTTCGTCGTGTCCGGGCCATTCTCGACAGCCATATTCTGCGACGCCGGAGACGTCTCGCCCTTCGCGGTGAGCATCCGCCTCGACCGACCGCACCTGTCCTGCGGAGGCGGAGCGCGCTACGACACGCCGGTGGGACCGATCCGCCTCGACGTCGGCTACCGCATCCCCGGGATGCAGTACCCGACCGGCGCGTCGTTCGAGATCGATCCGGCCCCGCTCCTCGGAATGCCGATCGCCATCGCGTTCGGTATCGGAGAAGCATTCTAGTGCGACGTCGCGCGCTCCTCGCCCTCGCGCACGGCGCGCAGAGCGTCGCCCTCGCCGCGACGTTCACCGGCGCGCTCGTGGCCGCCGTCCTCGTGCATGCGAACATGCCGGCGGTCCGGCGCGTGGCGGCCGACGTCGGCAACCGGGTCACGACCCCGCTGTTCGAGGGGAAGATCGTCATCGGGGACGTGCAGTCGTTGTCGCTCGGCCCGAAGACGACGATCCGCGTGCGCGAGGCAGAGGTCCTCGATCCCGAGGGGCATCGCGTGATTCGCGCGAACGACGTCGAAGCGACGATCGACCTCGAGCGGCTCCTCTCTTCCGTCATGAAGCACGGCACGCCCGACGTCGATCTCGACGAGGTGCGCGTCGGCAGCGCGGAGGTCGTGCTCGACGTCGATGCCGTTCGAGCTCCGCGGATCGCCCGCGCATTCCGGACGCCGGCCGAGCGCGCGTTCGCAGAGACGCCGACGCCGTCCTCATCATCATCCACCTCGCCGTCGTCTCCGCCGGCGCGCGAGCCGCGTGTCCACATCCGGAAGGCACGGGTCGGAAAGGCCCACGTGCACGGCGACCTCGTGCCGCCGGAGCTCGATGGCGACGCCACCACTCTCGAGGCGAGGTTCATCCTCGAGGACAAGCGAGCGACGGCGACGCTCGACGGGGGACACCTCGTCCTTCGTTCGCCGAAGGCGCCGAACCAGCGCGCTCCGCTGACCGGCACGCTCAGCGGCGCGCTCGCGATCGACCTCGAGACGACCGAGCTCGACGGAAGTGCCGAGCTCGATGGTTCCTGCGGCAGCATCCCCGTGGTCGCGCGGGCGAAGATCTCCGGCGAGACCGTCGAGGCGACGGTGGACGTCGCCCAGGCCGATCCCGCGGCGGTCGCGACCGCGTTCTCGGACGTGCCGGTGACGAAGCCGGTCGAGCTCCATGCCCGCGCATATGGAAAGCTCCCGACGCTCGGCCTCGAGGGGCGCGCGCGGGTCGGCGAGACGACCGTCGTCGCGAACGGCGAGCTCGATCTGCGCGAGGGCAATGCGTTCAAGCTCGACGTCGATGCTTCCCACGTGAACGCGGAGGCCTTCGGCGCCGGGATCGCGACGGACGTGTCCGGCAAGATCACCGGCGAGGGCACCCTCTCGGGCGCCGCGGGACCGCTCGGCAAGTTCCGCATCACGACGACCGACGGCGTCGTTGCCTCGCAGAACGTCCCGGCCGCGACGATCGAGGGCCGCTTCGACGCGACGCAGGTCACGGCAATCGTTCGTGCGCGTGAGCCGGGCGTCGAGCTGAACGGCAAGATCACACTGGATGTCCCCGAGTCCCGCCTCGCCGCGGCGACGCCCTCGGAGCCCGCCTCGCCGCCGCTCCTGACCTTCGATCTCCAGGCGCGTTCGAGCTCGCTCCGCGCGCTCGCGCGGGCGCCGAACTTGGTCGGCGGCGCGGCCTCGGCGCGGGTCCAGGGCAAGATCGATCTCGACAAGAAGACGATCCAGGCGACGACCACGGCGTCCGCCGACGGCATCGCGGTGGACATGTTCGCGGCAAGGCACCTGAGCGCGAACGGCGTGATCTCCGGCCCCCTCGACGCGCCGCTCGTCAACGTCGGGTTCGCCGGCCTCGACGTCCGGGTGCAGGCGAAGGACAAGGCACCGCTCGTCTACCCGAGCGCAACGGGGCACGCGAAGGTCGCGCTCGTACCATCGCCGCGCCTGCTCGATGCGTCGATCAATCTGAGCCAGCCGGGCTCCGCCGAGGGCATCACCGCGTCTGCGAAGAGCATCCACCTCGTCGACGGCGTCGTCGAAGCGCGCGGCCTTCGCGTGACCGGTCTCGGCGAGCCTCTCGAGCTCGACGCGAACATCGGCGACAGCCAGTGGAGCGTCCGGGCGAAGAGCGCCGGAATCGATCTCCATCGCGCCGCCCGCATGACCGGTATCCAGGAGCTCGAGCTCCTCCCCGAAGGGACGAGCGCCGCGGTCGACGTCGACGTACGCCAGGGGAAGGAGGGCGCCGACGGCCACCTCGACATCGTCGTCCGCAGCGAAAACGGCGTCGTCGGGAACGGATCGGTCGTCGCCGAGGCTCACGCGACGATCACCCGCGGCAAGCTGGTCGGCACCGGCAAGGTGGCGGCGGAGGGCTTCGGTCACGTCGAGGTCTCGCGCGCCGAGCTCGACGTGCCCGGCCGCCTCGATGGTCGCTCGCTCCAGCGGACGACCGGCGTCGTCGAGCTACGCGGCTCCATCGTCTTCGCTCAGGGTGCCGCGCTCTTCGCGGGCGAGAACGTCGAGAGGATCGCCGGGCTCGGCTCGTTCGAGGCACGCATCGAGCGCGGCGATCCGACGGCGTTGCCCGCCGTGCGAGCGACCTTCCGGACGCAGGGGCTCGAGGCCGTGCTCTCGGGCGCGCCGCCATCCCCCACGACCGAGATCGCCGGCATCGACATGCTCACGCACGTCGCGTGGGACGGCCGCACGGAGGACGCCGAGATCTCGATCCTCTCGTGGGACGAACACGGGCTTCTTGGCAGCGCTGGAGCGAAGGCGAAGGTGCCGCTTGCAGCGTGGGCATCGGGCACCGCGAAGCTCGATGGTGAAGCGCTCGCGCTCCTCGATGTCAGAGCGGTCGCCGACATCCCGGCGCGCGAGGTCTCGGAGCTTCCCCCGTTCCTCGAAGCCCCCGCGCTCCGCGGAACGGTCGAGAGCCACTTCGAGCTCTCCGGAGCCGTGGGTCGGCCCGAGGTCGTCCTCAGCGCGCGCACACGGGGGCTGAGGGCAGATCGTCGGACAACCCCGGGCGCACAGGCGAGCTTCGATCCACTCGACGGCTCGCTCGAAGCGCGTTGGGACGGCGAGCGCGCTGCGATCACGTTCACCCTCGACGAGAGGGAGAGGCGGCAGCGTCCGCGAGTGGTCAGGCGACAGGGCCAGAGCGTCCTGGTTCCGGTGCAACGGACGAGGAAGGCCCCCGGACATTTCCGCGGGCTCGTGCTCATGACCGACCTTCGGGTCAAGGACCTGCTGCAGGGCAAGGCGCTGGCCGAGCTCCAGTGGCGCGCCTCCGCGGAGCTCGAGGTCGAGAACCTGGCGCTCGGCGCGCTGCCGGTGACGACGGGAGTGACCGGCTCGCTCAGCGGCCGAGCGCGGCTCAAGGAGCTGAACGGCGATCCCTCGTTCGAGGTGAAAGCCCACGTCGACAACTTCGGTGCGGGTGGAGCGCGCGTTCAGAACCTCGACCTCACCGCCGGCGGTCGCGATGCCTCGCTCTTCGCCCACGCGTCGATCCTCGACGACGTGAGCAAGGCGACCATCCAGCTCGCATCGCAGAGCCTCCGGATGAAGGGGCTCGACGTCTCATGGGAGGCGACGGCGCCCACGCGGCTCGACTACGCCGTGCAGAACGGACGCCTCGCACTGCTCGCGCCTCTCGTGAAGAGCTCGATCTCCGAGATGGACGGGCGCATCGACGGCGCCGGAAGCGTGACGATCGATCGGACCTCGCAGGTCTTCGAGGGCGGCCTCGCGCTCCAGGACGCGAATTTCTACGTTAACGTGCTCGGCGAAGAGATCACGTCGCTCAACGCGATCGCGAAGCTCGAGAGGACGGGAGTCTTCCGTATCGACAACGCGACGGGGAAGATGGGCTCCGGCGAGTTCCGCGCCTCCGCCAGCGGCCGGATGAACGGGCTCCTCTTCATGGACGCGGACGCGACCGTCATCGCGACGAAGAACGTCCCGCTCAGCTCCGAAGGCGCCACCTTCGCCTCGGCGACCGGCGAGGTGAAGCTGTCGGCGAAGATGTCCGACGATCGAAACGCACTGCTCGTGACAGTCGACGTGCCGCGCGCCGAGGTCCAGCTCCCCGACCGAGGCACGCAATCGCTCCAGCCGCTCGAGCCGGATTCGACGGTGGCGATCGGCGTCCGCCGGGGCGGCGAGCTCGACACGACCGCCGTCCGGAAGCATCGCGGCGGAACCGGAAAGCAAGCAGCGGACGGCACGAAGACGAACGAGCACCAGCTCGTCACTCGAATGAGCGTCGTCCTCGGCGATTCGGTCCAGCTCGACGGCCGAGGCCTCGCCGTGTCGCTCGGCGGTCGCACGCTCGTCGAGCTCGCCGACGAGCTGAAGGTCACGGGCCGGGTCGATCTCCGTGGCGGAACGATCGAGGTCCACGGCCGTCGCTTCACCGTGGACCACGGCACGGTCACGTTCCCCGAAGGCGGCGAGCCGAGCAACCCCACGATCGTGGCCGCAGCCTACTGGGACTCGCCCGATCGCACGCGCGTCTGGGTCGAGTTCACCGGGCCGCTCAAGACCGGCAACCTGACTCTGCGCTCCGAGCCTCCGTTCTCGAAGAACGAGATCCTCAGCGTCCTCCTCTTCGGACGCCCCGATCCGAACATGGCGGCGGCTGGCGCCACGCCCGGGAACTCCGGCGACACGTCCGGCGCGACCGCGGTCGGGAGCGGCTTCGTCGCAGGCGACCTCAACCGCGTGCTCTCCGAGATCGACGAGAACCTCGACGTCGAGACCGACACGCTGAGCGGCAACCGCACCCGAACGAAGCTCGGACGCAGCTTCTTCGATCGCCGCCTCAAGGTGCAGGTCGGTTACGCGCCCGGGCGTACGACGTACCGCGAGCCCGACACGACGTACCTCTTCCTCAACTGGCAGTTCATCCCGAAGTGGGCGCTCGTCGCGACGCGCGGCGATCGAGGCACGACCATCTTCGACGTCCTCTTCCAGCACCGCTACTGATCGACGCGTCCCGCGCGACTCGCGTCACGCTCGAGTCACCCGCCGCCCTCGGCCGCCACCCACTTGTCGACGGCCGCGCGTTGCTCCGTCGTGAGCGCCGGCCCGAGGTGAGCGCCCTTCGTGACGAAGCTGCTGTTCGGGAGGTGGTAGCCGTTGGTCTTGAAGAGCGGGTAGGTCGCCGCGGCGTCCGCGCCGAAGAAGATCGGCGCTCCGCTCGTCCCGGCGCGATGACAGCTCCCGCATGCGGGGCTGACCGCGGGGAAGGTCTCGCTCGCAAAGACCGGGTTGACCCCTCCGCTCGTGCCGGTGCTGCTCGTCGGGGCCGGCGCGGTGTCGTCCTTGGACTCCGATCCCTTCTTCCCCGTCCCCTGCGAGGAACGCTCGGAGAAGGTGATGACTCCCGGCTCCGGTCCGCTACACGCAGCCACCGCGAGGAGCGCGCCGCAGAAAAGGAGAACGCCACGATGGTCCATCGATCCTCCGGGTGGCGGCTCGCCCCGACGTAGTCAGGGCAAAGAGCTCAAGGCGCGTAGACCCTTCCGGTCGCCGCCGTGCCGTGACAGTTCGCCCGGTTGGCGCTGCACCCGCGGTCGTCCGGCTGAAGGAGCGTCGCCATCTGCATCGGCTTCCCGCCTTCGCGACGCACGCCGACCTTGCTGTTCGCCGGGATGGTGGCACCGTCCTTCTCGAACCAGAAGTTGCCGTTCTCGTCCGTGTAAGCGGAGCCGACCTCGGTCCCGTCCGGTCCGACGACCCGAACCTCGGCCTTGGGCACGACCGCCCCGCCCTGCGCTGTCGAGTAGACCGTGCCAGCGAAGACCCAGAGCTTGCCGGCAGCCGCGACGCCGGTCACGTGGCAACCCGTGTCGGCACAGTTGCGCCCTTCGACCGATCCGCCGTGGGAGGCGACCTCGTTCGCCTTCACTCCGGGGTCCTGGTAGGCAAACGGTGTCGTCCCGAAGATGGGGTCCACCGTGCCACCATCGTCGCCGGCGGGCGTACCACTCGTGCCGCTCGTGCCGCTCGAGCTCTGCGGCTCACCTCCCCCCTGAGACTCGCGCTCCGCAAAGGTGATGGCTCCGGGATCCGGGCCGCTGCACGCAGTCGAGGAGGCAAGCGCCCCCGCCCCAACCACCGCCCCAATGAGGAGAACGCCGCGACAATCCATTGATCCTCCACCGCGGAAGCGACGACATCACACGACGATCGGTCGGGCGTGCGCGCCGCGCGGGCCATCCTCCACCCGAGGTGACGATGGGCTCGTCCCAGGTGAGCTGCAAACCGTGCGCCCTAGAACTTCATCACTCTCGGCCTTGTTCGACAAGGAGGAGGGATGAGGTTGGGCTCAGACCGGAGCCCGCGACTCCCGACCGTTCTGGTAGAAGTAGAGGCGAATGCCGCGGGGGTGGGGCTTTCGCGCAGCGCTTTACAAATGCTCGGGCGCGCGTATAGTGCCGCGTCCCACGCCCTGGAGCGAGGCAGCGAACTCGAGCTTTGTCGAGAGCTCGCTTCGCAGCACTCCGAGGCTTGGCAAACCCCGCCGTCGCGGCCTTGGCGCAAGTCCAACGCAGGCACGGCTCACGAAGAGGGCGATCCATGTACGCGGTCATCAAAACGGGCGGAAAGCAGTATCGGGTAGCTCAGGGCGATCGGCTCCGTGTCGAGAAGCTCAACGGCAACGTCGGCGACACCGTGACCCTCGGCGAGGTCCTCCTCGTCGGCGCCGGCGACGGCGTGAAGGTCGGCGCTCCCCTGGTCGGCGGTGCGAAGGTCGAGGCGAAGATCGTCGCCCAGGACCGCTCGCCGAAGGTCATCATCTTCAAGTTCCGCCGTCGCAAGAACTACCGCAGGAAGTCCGGTCATCGTCAGCCGTTCACGGCGCTCGAGATCACCGGCATCACGGGCTGAAGAGGAGAAGGGACCATGGCTCACAAAAAAGGCGCAGGCAGCACGCGCAACGGTCGCGACTCCAACTCGCAGCGCCGTAGCGTAAAGGTTTACGGCGGCGAGACCGTTCGCGCGGGCAACATCATCATCCGCCAGGTCGGCGAGACGATCGCTGCCGGCAAGAACGTCGGCCGCGGCAAGGACTTCACCATCTTCGCCCTCATCGACGGCGTGGTGAAGTACGAGTGGAAGACGAAGGACAAGAAGCAGGTCTCCGTTTACGCCGCAGCGTCCTGATCCCAACGGATCAGCGAGGCGCGAGCTAAGCAATGGCGGGGAAACGTAAGAGCGGGAGCACGCCGACGAACGTACGGCGGAGCTCCCGTTCCGTTTCTGGGCGTTCCGTTTCCGTGAAGGCCGCGCGCCCCGCCAGCCAGTACAAGCTCCTCGCGCTCGATCTCGACGGTACCCTCCTCAACCACGCCGGTGCCGCGAGCGACGCGGACGTCGAGGCGGTCCACAAGCTCCGCGCCCAGGGCGTGAAGGTGACGATCCTCACCGGTCGCCTCTACTCCGGCACGCGCGAGGCGGCCGAGCTGCTCGGCATCGACGGCCCGGTGGGCTGCGCCGACGGCAGCCACATCGTCAACGTCAAGAACGACAAGACGCTGCTCCATCACGGCATCCGCGGGCGCGCTGCCGATCGGCTCCGAGCGAGCCTCGAGCGGAACGACCTCGTCGCCTTCCTCTTCGCCGAGGACGCGATCGTGCACGACGAGCGAGGCGCGGACTACCTCCCCTTCGTCCGCACGTGGTCGACCGACCTCCGCTACGCGCACCGCATCACCGAGCACGCGCTCTGGGACTCGGACGACGGCATGACCGCCGTGGTCGCGCTCGGCAAGGAGGCCAACATCGGCCGCATCGTCGCCGACATCCAGCGCGATGCGAGCGAGTCGATGCAGGTCGCGATGTTCCCGTTCCGGCGCGATACGGAGCACTGGGGAATGGTCGCGCGCGCGTCGGGCGGCACCAAGGGCACCGCGCTCGCGTGGGTGTCGAGCCACTACGGCATCGACATCTCCGAGACCGTCTGCGTCGGTGACTGGCTCAACGATCTGCCGATGATGACCTGCGCTGGACGCTCCTTCGCGATGGGCCAGGCCCCATCCGAGGTGAAGCTCGCAGCTACGGATGTGCTCGAGACGACGATCGACGCGGGCGGAGCCATCGCCGAAGCGATCGGACGCGCATTCGGCACGAAGCTCTAGGCGCGAGTAGGCGTCTGTATAGACTGGCCCGCATGGTCGACGGAGCCGGTAGCTCGATCGACGTGCACGAGGCCAATGGCCGTGGCTCCCTCGCGAGCGCGACCATCGGCACGAGCGTGCGCATCGTCGGGATCGTTCTCGACTCGAGCGTCGCGGCATGGCTCGCGGCGGTCGGTCTTCAGGAAGGTGAGGAGGTAACCGTCCTCCGCCGCGCCGCGCTCGGCGGCCCGCTTCACATCCGCACCTCGTCCGGCGGCGAATTCGCCATCGCACGAGAGCTTGCCGCACACCTCGACGTCATCGTCGTTCGTGGAGCGAACGCATGAGCGCCGCCGCGGTGACGAAGGAGAGCACGGCCAGCGAGCGCTGCACGATCGCGCTCGTCGGTCGGCCCAACTCGGGCAAGTCGTCGATCTACAACCGGATGACCGGTGGCAACGCGCGCGTCGGCAACTACCCCGGCATCACCGTGGACGTGCTCGAGGCGGAGCTCGAGCTCCCCTCCGGAACGCGCGCCGTGGTCGCGGACCTGCCCGGGCTCTACTCGGTCGAGGGCGCCGTCGAGCGCGACACCGACGAAGGCGTCGCGCGGAGCTTCCTCGATCGCCTGCGCGAAGGCACCGCCGAGAAAGGGCGCTTCGTCGTCGTCCAGGTGATCGACCCGACCCGCCTCGCCCTCGGCCTTCGGCTGACGCGCGAGCTCGCGAAGGCGAACCTCCCGCTCATCATCGCGCTCACGCACAAGGACATCCTCGCGTCCGAAGGTCGTGACGTCGACGTCGCGCGCCTCGAGAGCGAGATCGGTGCGCCGGTCGTCCTCGTATGCGCACGTGACGCCGATGCGAAGGCCACGCTGCTCGCAGCAGTGGACGATCGGCTTCGAGATCGCGATCCCGCCTCGCCGCGCGCGACCTTCGACCCTGCCGCCGTGGCGCGCGCGGTCGTGCGCGACGTGTCGTCGAGCGCGGAAACGAAACGCCGCCGCCAGCTCACCGAGCGCCTCGATGCGGTGCTCCTTCATCCGGTGGTCGGGCCGTTCCTCTTCATCGGCCTGATGGCGCTCGTCTTCGCCGCGGTCTTCCTCGTGGCCGATCCGGTGACGGGCGTGTTCGACACGCTCATCGGCTTCGCGCATGGCGGACTCGATCGCCTGCTCGGCAAGGGGCTGCTCGCGTCGTTCGTCGCGGACGGCATCCTCGCCGGCGCCGGCACCGTCCTCGCGTTCATGCCGCAGATCGTGATCCTCACGGTCGCCCTCGAGCTGCTCGAAGCGAGCGGCTACCTCGCGCGTGGCGCCTTCCTCGTCGATCGACTCCTTCGCCTCCTCGGGCTCTCCGGACGGAGCTTCCTCCCGCTCCTCATGGGACACGCCTGCGCGGTCCCCGCGATCTCGGCCACCCGAGTGGTGCGCGACCCGCGCGAGCGTCTGACGACGATCCTCGTGCTGCCGCTCATGACCTGCTCGGCACGGCTCCCGACCTACGCGTTGGTGCTGTCGACGTTCTTCTCCGAGCGCTCGGCCCTGTTCCGCGCGGCGCTCTTCGTCGGACTCTACTTCTCCGGCATCTTCGCGGCGCTGCTCGCGTCGTTCGTGCTCCGACGCACGACGATGAAGGGCAAGAGCCTGCCGCTCGTCCTCGAGATGCCCTCCTACCGCATGCCGCAAGCGAGCGTCGTCGCTCGGAAGGGCTACAACGCCGCGCGGCGCTTCCTCCGAGACGTCGGCACCACGATCGTGATCGCATCGGCGGCGCTGTGGATGCTCCTGTCGATCCCGATGCCCGGCGTGAGCCGCGAGCCCGACGCACCTCCGATCGAGTCGAGCGTCGCGGCGACGATCGGGCACGCGATCGAGCCGATCACGCGCCCCGCAGGCTTCGACTGGCGAATCGACGTCGGGCTGATCGGCTCGTTCGGCGCGCGCGAGCTCATGGTCGCGACGATGGGCGTCGTCTACGGGGTCGAGGACGCCGAGGACGACCCCGCTCCGCTCGCGACCAAGCTGCGCGAGGCCAAGCGGCCCGACGGCTCGCCGCTCTACGGCCCGCGCACGGGCCTCGCGCTCCTCGCCTTCTTCGTCCTCGCCTGCCAGTGCATGAGCACGGTCGCGGCGATCCGGCGAGAGACCTCGAGCATCCGCTGGCCTGCGTTCGTCCTCGCTTACACGTACGCGCTCGGCTACGGGGCGGCTGTCTTCGTCTACCAGGTCGGCGGTATCCTCGGGATCCCATGAACGAGGCTCATCCCGTGAGCGTCATGAGGAGGCTCGCCGGATGAACGATCGGCGACCGACACGCTTCGGGCCGGGGCTGCGCCTCCAGATCCTCCTCGCCCTCGCGGGCGTGATGCTCGTCGCCTACGTGCCGCTCTTCTTCGCGATCGCGCAGGTGACGCGCGGCACTTCCCTCGCCTACCGAGAAGACGCCGCGCGCAGCCTCGGTCGCGCGGTCGCCGCGCACGTCGCCGGTGTCCGGGTGACCGATCCCTCCGCGCTCGATCGCACGATCGCTTCACACGTCGGCGAAGGCGGTGCGCTCGCGATCGGCGTGTACGGCCCCGACGGCGAGACGGTGGCGACCCGCGGCCTCCCCGCGGAGGTCTCGCTCCTCCGAGCTCCCGCCCGTCCGTACGGCGAAGCGGCGACCCGCGTGACGTCGCCCTCGGGGCGCGCGCTGGACGTCGTCATCCCGAGCGGTGAAGACGGCGCCGTGCTCGTCCGTGTCCGCGCCGAGGACGATCCCGCACGCACCTCCCAGCTCGTGCGAGGTGTCGCGCTCTACATGACCGTCTTCGCGATCGCGATCCTCGCCTTCGCGTACATCGTGCTCACGCGCGCGATCGTCCGGCCGATCGAAGAGCTCGCCCGCGCGGCAGATCGCGTCGCGAGCGGAGGGCGCGATCTCGATCTGCCCTCGCAGGGAGCACGCGAGATAGCCGAGCTCGGCTCCAGTGTTCGCGCGATGACCGCACGCCTGCTGAAGGAGGAGCAGGCGCTGCGAAGCAAGGTCGAGGAGCTCACCACCACGACGAAGCGCCTCGGAGAGACCCGCGAGCAGCTCGCGGGGAGCGAGCGCATGGCAAGCGTCGGAAAGCTCGCCGCCGGCGTCGCACACGAGATCGGCAACCCGATCGCCGCGATCATGGGGATGCACGACCTCATCGAGGACGCCGAGACGACCGACGACGTCCGCGCCGACTTCCTCAAGCGGATGCGCAAGGAGACCGAGCGCATCCACGTCGTCGTGCGCGATCTCCTCGACTACGCCCGCCCCGAGGAGAGCCCCGCGGCCATCCGCCCTGCGAGGGCGCTGGTCTCCGAGGTGATCGACGACGCGCTCAACCTCGTCCGGCCGCAGAGGGAGTTCAAGGCGATCGAGACCAAGGTCGATCTGGAGCCTGACCTCGCCGTCGCGCTCTCACCGCAGCGCCTCACGCAGGTGCTGCTCAACCTCCTCCTCAATGCCGGCGCCGCCATCAGCGTGGCCGCGAGCGACAAGACGCCCACCGTGACCGTACGCGCGAAGCGGCTCGAGGACGGAGTCGTCCGCATCGAGGTGGAGGACAACGGCCCGGGCGTTCCGAAGGACATCGCCCCGAGGATCTTCGATCCGTTCATGACCACGAAGGACGTGGGCGCCGGGACGGGTCTCGGCCTCGCGGTTTGCCGCGGCATCGTCGAGGGCGCGAAGGGGAGGATCTTCGTCGACGCGGACTACGCGGACGGTGCGCGCTTCATCGTCGAGCTGCCGGGCTGAAACGCCTCGTGCGGCGAGCGCATCGCTCGCCGCCGGCTCGGACGGGGCCGCGGGACTGGAAAGCACCGCCGCCGCTCGCGATCACTCCTCGAGCGTCGTGATCCAATCGCCGAGACGCGCGATGCGGAGGTTCTTGTCCTTCACCGCGTCGAGGATGCCCGGCAGCGTCTTCGACGTCGTCGGCTCGTGGTCGTCGCGCTCGGCAGCGTCGTGGAGAAGGACGATGTCCCCGTCGTCGAGATGGCGCGTGATGCGCCTGACGACCTTCCTGGGCTCGGCGCCGGCGAGCCCGTCGTAGCCGGAAGCCGACCAGCCCACGACCGTCAGCCCGAGCCGTTCGGCGATCCGCGCGATCGTCGGGTTCGTGTGCCCGACGGGCGGCCGGAACAGGGTCGGGCGCTGCTTGGTCACCTTCTCCAGCGCACGGATCGCGCGCTCGAGATCGCGACGAACGCGCCTCGGTCCGCGAAGCGCGAAGAGGCGATCGTGGGCCCAGCCGTGCACGCCGACCTCGTGACCGCGATCGAGGATCTCCTTCACCACGTCGGGGTACTGCTCGACCTTCCGCCCGATGACGAAGAACGTCGCCTTCGCCTCGTGCTCGTCGAGGATCTCGAGGACCTTGCGGGTGTGGACCGGATCGGGCCCGTCGTCGAACGTGATGACGACGCCGCGCGCGTCGGCCGGTCCGCGGATGATCGCATCGGCGAACATCCGGAGTCGAAGCACGAAGACGCCCGTGAGGATGAGCCCGACGTAGAGGCCCGAGGCAACGAGCGCCGCCCATAGCGGCGGCGGCACCGTCATCACCGAAAACGCGGCAAACCCGATCCCGCCAAGCGTTGCGGCCAAGAAGAGGATGCGCGCGGGCGGCATCAGCCGCTCCTCCAGGCGTGAGCCCGATCGCGAAGTGGCGAGCTCAGGCGTTTGGCTGCCACTGGCCGATCAGCGACGCTTCTTCGCGGGCGCCGCCTCTTCTTCGTCCTCGGCGTCATCGGCCTCGTCCTCGCCGGCGACGCGCACCTTCTTGGCGGAGCCGGCGGAGGCGCTGGCCTGCTTGTCGTCCTTCTTCTCTCCGTCGCCGGTATTGTCGAGCTCGAAGAACCCGGCGAGGACCGCAGCGATGAGGGGGAGCGAGACGGCCGGAAGCTGCCCGATCTCGGCCGGCCCGCTGCTCGCCTTCAGCGCGGAGAGGTCCATGCTCACGTGAACCCACTGCCGGAGCACGAACATTCCTCCGAGCGCGATGAGCGCGCCGAAGAACGCCTTCAGGCCAGCCTCGATCTTCCCGTCGGCAGACCAGATGGGCTTGCCCGCGATGAGCCCGGTGAGCACACCGGTGAGCGCGGCGGCGATGTACGCGCCGGCCGCTCCGAGGACGGAGCTGTCGAAGGTCATCACCCCAAGCCCCTGCACGAGCACCGCGGCGAGGATGGCCCCCACCACTGCTCCAAGGAAGAGGCCGACGAAGAGTCGCTTCAACATACGGACTCTGGAGTCTACCCAGCCACCCCGTCGCCGCAAGCGCCGCGGCCTCGCGCTCACGTCGCTGACCATCGGTCGTCTCCCCTTGCACCTCTTGCACCTCGCAACGAGCGCCGTGCACACCTTCGACGATCGAGCTCGCCCACGCCGCCCCTCTCGCCGCCTCGCCGCCTCGCCGCCTCGCCGCGAGCGCCCCGACGAGGTGAGCCGCCTCGCGCGCGGCCATCTCAGGCCGTCGGCAGCAGAGCCTCGCGCGCGTGCCCGATCCTCGATGCGAGCCGCGTCTGCCGCTCCTCACGCCGCTGTTCTGCGAGCGCGAGCCGCAGCGCTCGTGGATCCGCCACGAGCACGACGAGGCGCTTGCCGCGCGTCACTGCCGTGTAGACGAGGTTTTTCGAGAGCATCATGAAGTGGCCCGTCAGCAGCGGGATGACGACCGCCGGATATTCGCTGCCCTGAGACTTGTGCACGGTACAGGCATAGGCGAGCGCGAGCTCGTCGAGGGCCCGGCCGTCGTAGGCGACGTCCCGCTCGTCGTCGTAACGAACGACGAGCGTGCCGTCCTCGTCGTCGATCGACGCAACGACGCCGACGTCACCGTTGTAGACGTTCTTGTCGTAGTCGTTTCTGAGCTGCATCACCTTGTCGCCCACGCGAAAGGTGACCCGTCCGCGCACGAGCCCGGGCGCGGACGGATTGAGCGCAGCCTGCAGCGCCTCGTTGAGCGCCATGGTGCCGACAGGGCCGCGGTTCATCGGGGTGAGGACCTGGATGTCCCGCACGGGGTCGAGGCCGAACTTGCGCGGGATGTGGCGCGTGACGAGATCGACGAGGACACTGCGCGTGTCGTCGGGGTCACGCCGATCCATCATGAAGAAGTCCGCGCTCGGGTCGCCCTTCTCCGGGACGACGGGCGACTCGCCGGCGTTGATGCGGTGGGCGTTCTGGACGATCAGGCTCTTCTCCGCCTGGCGGAAGATCTTCACGAGGCGGACACACGGAACGACCCCCGACGCGATCGCGTCGCGAAGGACAGACCCGGGCCCGACGCTCGGGAGCTGATCGACGTCGCCGACGAGAACGAGACGCGCCCCGTCGGCGACGGCCTGCGTGAGCGCGTCGGCCATCCACACATCGACCATCGAGCTCTCGTCGACGACGATCGCTCCAGCGTCGAGCGGCCTCTTCGCGTCGCGCTTGAAGGTGCCGATCTTGGGATCGAACTCGAGCAAGCGGTGGAGCGTCGCCGCTTCGCGTCCAGTCGCCTCGCTCATTCGCTTGGCCGCGCGGCCGGTGGGTGCGGCGAGCCGTGCGATGACACCGGCACGCTCGAAGACGCTGAGGATCGCCTTCACGATCGTCGTCTTGCCTACGCCCGGACCTCCGGTGACGACGAGGAGCGGACAGCGAGCCGCGCGCTCGACCGCGAGACGCTGCTCGTCGGCGAGCACCGTCCCGGTGTCTCGCTCGAACGCGTCGATCGCAGCGGCGAACCCCGAGAGCGTGTCGCCCTCGGCGCTCGCGAGCGTCGCGAGCCGCGCGGCGAGGCGCCTCTCCGTCTCGTGCATGCGCGCGTCGTAGATCACGGCCGATCGGAGCGAGGCTCCCGAGCGGACGCGCTCGAGCGAGTCCGCCGCCTCCGCGACGACGTGCCCACCCGTGACGACGGCGGCGAGCGCCTGCTCGAGCCTCTCGAGCAGGTCCATGCTCGGAGGCTCTGCCGGGTTCGTATCGCCAGCGAGGAGACGCGCGGCCCGCGTCGTGAGGTCTTCGGCGACGAGATAGCAATGACCGGCCTCCGTCGCATCGCGCAGCACCTGGAGGAGCGCCGCCTGCATCCGCTGTGGCGAGTCCTTCGCGATCCCGAGCTCGGACGCGATGCGATCCGCGGTGCGGAAGCCGATGCCCCAGACGTCGATCGCGAGGCGATAGGGATCGCCCGACACGATGCTGACCGCCTTCGGCCCGTAGCGCTTGAAGATGCGCGCAGCGAGATGGACGCTCGCCCCGTGCGCCTGGAGGAAGACCATGACGTCGCGGATCGCGCGCTGGTCGTTCCACGACGCGATGAGCTGATCCGCTCGCGCCGGCCCGAGCCCCGGCACCTCGCGGAGCCGATGCGGCTGCTCCTCGAGCACCTTCAGCGTGTCGAGGCCGAAGTGCTTCACGATCCGCCTCGCGGTGATCCCGCCGACGCCCTTGATGAGCCCGGAGCCGAGGTACTTCTCGATCCCCGCCAGCGTCGTCGGAGCGAGCTCCGTCACGCTCGTCGCACGGAGTTGCTCACCATGCTCGCGATTGACCTCGGTCGTCCCCCGCACGCGCACGCGCGAACCGGGCGCGACCCGAGGGAAGAGCCCGACGACCGTGAGCCGATCGCGGCGATCGGGCACGTCGAGCTTGATGACACGGAAGCCGGACTCGAGGTTCTCGTACGTGACGACCGCGACCTCGCCCTCGATCGCGATCTCTCGGTCCGCCACGCCGCCACCCTACTTCGTCTGACCGCCGCACGCGACCTCGCCGCGCGCGGTGCTCGGTCGGTCGAGAGCGAGCCATGAGCGCGGAATGCGATCGCCGGCGTCGCTCTCGGACGAGCTCGGTACGACGGTGAGGTTCGGGGCCAGCCCCCATCTCGACGGCGCGCCTGCCGGGCCCACGAAGCAGAACGGCGCGGATGGGAGCTCCCATCCACGCCGCATCGCAGCTTTCCTGCGCGAGCTCTGTCAGCTCACTGCAGCTTGTCCGTCCGGATGTTCAGGACGAACGTCCCGTCGCCGACGTCGGTGCTCGCACCGAAAGCCCCGCTGTAGACGAGGACCTTCCCGCCCGCCGGGATCGCAATCTTGTCGATGCCCGCGAGGTTGTACGTGCTCGTGCTGCCGCACGGGCTCGGGGTCCCGCTGATGCACGAGTCGTTCACCTTCCCGACGCACTGACCGCGCTCGCTGTCGGTCATCGGAAGCCCGTTGCCGTTGTAGACCCAGATGACCAGGTCCGCATCCTTCCCGGTCGTGGACTTCGTCTGATACGCGGAGATCTCCGCCACCTTCGCGGTCGGGTTCGAGATCTCCACCGGCACGTAGCGAACGCTGGTCCCACTGAGCGTTCCCGAGCACGTGGTGCTCGGCTTCTCGACCGTCTCCGCAGACAGCGTCCACTGCTGCGAGCGCACCGCGCCAACCGTCGACTGGATGGTCATCTTGTTCGGGGTCATCGGAATCTCGCACGCGGAGGAGAAGTTGCCCCACGTGCACGTGGCGCTGCACGTCTTGTTCTTGTAGCCGCCACCCGAGCAGCTCGCGTTCGTGTACTGGACGGAGCCCGGCGCGCAGCTGTTTGCAGGCTGCCCCGTGCACGTTCCCCAGCCGCACGAGTTCGAGCACGTCTGCGTTCCGCAGTTCCCGCATGCCTGGGTGGAGCCGGGGGTGCAGGTGCCGACCTCGCCGGAGCACGGGCCGTAGTCGCTCCACTCGAGCTTCCCGTTGACCTCCTGGCAAAGCGCCTGCTGCTTGCCGCACTTTCCGCACGAACGCGACACGGTCTGATCGACCGTCGTGCACGTGTCACCCGGCTCCGGCGGCGGCGGTCCCGCGTCCTTCCCCTTTCCTGCGTCCTTGCCCGCGTCCTTCTTCCCGGCGTCGGCCTTCGACGTGGGGGTGTCGTCATCGTCGTCATCGCCGCTGCTGGGCGGAAGAGCCGTCCCGGTCGACTCCTGCTCCGTCGGATCCGTGTCCGTCGCGAGGTCGCCGAAGTCGCCAGTGTCACCACTGGCGCTACAGCCCACGACCGCGAAGGTGCCGAGGAGACCAGCGACGATGCAGCCGAGGAGACCGGACTTGAGTGAACGCATTGGGCGAAGACGCTCCTTCTCCCGCCAAATCCCCATGGCGAGTGGATTGGGCGCTCTAGCGCTCCATATTGGGGTGTGCAAGTCCCGCCCCTCGTCGCACAGGCAGCCCCAATTCCTTCCAACGGAGCCCCTGACAAACCTCAACTTGTTGAAAGAACGTCACAATCTGAGCCGTTTCTCCCCGAGCGGAGCAGGCCGAGACAATCGGGTCTCTGGAACGTCTCAGGGACAGGCCTAGAAAGGGCGTTCGAAGATCATCAATGATTTCGTAGAACGGGTTTCGGACGGTCAAACAAGCCCGCGTCAACGTGCGGAGTTTGGGCCTGGGCCCCCGCGCATTCGTCATCACCGGATCCGCGCAGATCGACGAAGATCACGCCCATGCGCCGTGCGCTCGTCTTCGTCCTCGTTACGCTTTCGGTCGTTGCAGCAGCCGGGGGATGCGAGTCGAGCCCCCAGCCGGCGCCTGCACGACCGCCGGCAACGATGACTCCGGGCCCGGCGGCCCCTGGACCGCAGTGCGCCGATGGTCCGGCGATGTGCGGCGCCGACCAAGCATCGGTGGTCCAGTGCCAGCGAGGCATGTGGGTCGTGCTCCAGCCATGCGCCGGAGCGCGCGGATGCACGATCGCCGGCGGCGCCATCCAGTGCGACACGAGCCAATCGCAAGCGGGCGCGCCATGCGCTCCCGAGGGCGGCTACGGATGCACGCCCGATCAGAAGAACCTCACCGTCTGCCGTGGCGGCCGGACCGCGATCGCGTCGACCTGCCGTGGCGTGCGTGGATGTTCCGTCGGAAACGCGGTGGATTGCGATCACTCCGTCGCGCTCGTCGGAGATCCTTGCGACGGACCGAAGGAGATCGCCTGCGCGCAGGACGGCAAGGCGCTCCTCCGCTGCACGAACGGCGTCTACCAGTTCGGCGAAGCGTGCCGGAACGCTTGTCTCGCCACCAAAGGCCGCGTGCTCTGTCAGTGAATCGTTGATCCGTACGGCACGCTCGATCCATCGAGCTCGCTTGCTTCGAGGAAGACCTCCGCTCGCACGAACGCGCTCGGCGCAGTCAGACACGGGATCCGCCGGGCGCTCGAGCGCGAGTGAGTCGCAACGCTGAAAAGACGACGGCCCCTCGCATCTTGTCGACGCGAGAGGCCGTGGTGCTGCTAGCGCCTACTACGCGTAGGCGAGCGACTGGACCGTCGGATCAGAAGCCGTGGCCGTGGCCGTGATCGTGGCCACCCGCCGCCGCCTTCTCCTCCTTCGGACGCTCGGCGACGAGGCACTCCGTCGTGAGCATGAGGCTCGCGACCGAGGCCGCGTTCTGGAGCGCCGTGCGGACGACCTTCACCGGGTCGATGACGCCCTGCGAGAGGAGGTTGCCGTACTGGTCGGTCGCGGCGTTGTAGCCGAAGTCGTCCTTGCCCTCCTTGACCTTGTTCACGACGATCGCGCCCTCGAGGCCGGCGTTCTGAACGATCTGGCGGAGGGGCTCCTCGATCGCGCGGCGGATGATCGAGACGCCGAAGCGCTGCTCGTCATCGAGCTTGAGCGACTCGAGCGACGACTGGGCGCGGATGAGCGCGACGCCGCCGCCGGGGACGATGCCTTCCTCGACCGCCGCGCGGGTGGCGTGGAGGGCGTCTTCGACGCGGGCCTTCTTCTCCTTCATCTCGGTCTCGGTCGCAGCGCCGACCTTGATGACCGCGACGCCGCCGACGAGCTTCGCGAGGCGCTCCTGGAGCTTCTCGCGATCGTAGTCGGACGTGGTGTTCTCGATCTGGCCGCGGATCTCCGCGATGCGGCCCTTGATCTTCTCCTTGTCGCCCGCGCCGTCGACGATCGTGGTGTTGTCCTTGTCGAGCGCGACGCGCTTGGCGCGGCCGAGGTCGGAGATCGTGACGTTCTCGAGCTTGAGGCCGAGCTCCTCGGCGATGACCTGACCGCCCGTGAGGACCGCGATGTCCTTGAGCATCTCCTTGCGGCGATCACCGAAGCCCGGCGCCTTGACGGCGGCGCAGTGCAGCGTGCCACGGAGCTTGTTGACGACGAGCGTCGCGAGCGCCTCGCCGTCGATGTCCTCGGCGATGATGAGGAGGGGCTTCTGGCTGCGGGCGATCGCCTCGAGCACCGGGAGAAGATCCTTCATGTTGGAGATCTTCTTCTCGGAGATGAGGAGGTACGCGTCCTCGAGGACGGCCTCCATGCGCTCCGGATCCGTGACGAAGTACGGCGAGAGGTAGCCGCGATCGAACTGCATACCCTCGACGACCTCGAGGACCGTCTCCGCCGTCTTGCTCTCCTCGACGGTGATGACGCCTTCCTTGCCGACCTTCTCCATGGCCTGGGCAAGCTTCTCGCCGATCTCCTTGTCGCCGTTGGCGCTGATGGTGCCGACCTGAGCGATCTCCTTCGGATCCTTGGTCTGCTTCGCCATGCTCTTCAGCGTCGCGGTGAGGGTCTCGACCGCCTTGTCGACGCCGCGCTTGATCTCCATCGGGTTGTGCCCCGCCGCGACGAGCTTCGAGCCCTCGCGGTAGATCGCCTGCGCGAGCACCGTCGCCGTCGTCGTGCCGTCGCCCGCGACGTCGCTCGTCTTCGAGGCGACCTCACGGACCATCTGCGCGCCCATGTTCTCGAAGCGGTTCTCGAGCTCGATCTCCTTCGCGACCGTGACGCCGTCCTTCGTCACCGTCGGCGAGCCGAAGCTCTTCTCGATGACGACGTTGCGGCCCTTCGGTCCGAGGGTGACCTTGACCGCGTCGGCGAGCGCGTTGACGCCCGAGAGGATCAGGTTGCGAGCGGACTCGGTGTAGACGATTTCCTTGGCTGCCATGTTCGTACCTCTGAACTTTGCTGAAAGCTGGTGGGACGCGCGGTGACGCGTCAGTCACATCTCGCTCGAGGGAGCTGCTGGCTCCTCGGGCGAGCGCTCGATCACTTCTCGAGGACCGCGAGGATGTCGTCCTCGCGAACGATGAGGCGCTCCTCGCCGTCGAGCTTGACCTCGGTGCCGCTGTACTTGCCGAAGAGGACGCGGTCGCCGACCTTCACGTCGAGCTTCTTGACCGTGCCGTCCTCGAGGACCTTGCCGTTACCGACCGCGACGACCTCACCCTCGATCGGCTTCTCCTTCGCCGTGTCGGGGATGATGATCCCGCCCTTGGTCTTCTCCTCTTCCTTCAGACGCTTGAGGATCACGCGGTCCTGCAGGGGACGGATGTTCATGGTCTTCTTCCTCGCTTGTGGGATGGCACCCGCGGTGTCTCGCGGGCGCGGGACGCTGCCGGTCGGCTGCTCCGCGCAGTGCGCGGGCCGATTGTTAGCACTCACCTGGGACGAGTGCTAACGGGCGCCGCGCAATCTAACCGCGACCCCCAGGGCGTCAAGGGGCGGCGGTGCAGTTCGACAGCCGCGCGCGCTTCGACGTATTTGTACAAAATTACGCGCACTTGATGCCCGGACCGGGCGCCGCCCCCGCGAGCGCGCGGCAGGCTGGCACTCACCGCTGTGGACTGCTGCCTCAATGGCGCGCCTATCTGCGCGAGCTTCCAGCGTTAATTGCCCGGTGCCTCGCCGTTGGATAGACCTAGAGATAGGCCGCCGGAGCTTCGTCCCGAGATCGAAGCTCGACTGAAGGCGACTCGGAACCGACCGTTTGTCGTTCAGGAGCTGCAAGATGTCGATTGTCGCCACTGCTTCGGTATCGGACTTCTTCGAGGAGGCCGTCGACGACGCGATGAAGGCTCGCGGCGTCAGCGCTTCCGATGGTGCGCGCTCGTACGTCGTCGCGCTCCTCGCCGACCTCGCCAAGCCTGGCAGCCCCGTCGAGCGGACGCTCGACCGTCCGCTCACCCTTCTCCTCGACGAGGCGCTCCACACCCCCGAGCGCGGGGAGCGCTTCGAGCGGCTCCGCACTCTCGGCGACGGCGTCCTCTATTCGTCCGGGTTCTTCGCCGACCACTTCGAGGCGCGTGGGGTCGACACCTCCTATCTGATCGGCATCGGCCGCACCGCGTACGAGAACGCGGGGTCCATGATCCGCACACCCGGCCGCCCGACCGAGGAGAGCAAGCTCGATATCTTCGCCGAGCTCTCCGCAGGGTTCGCCTCCTTCGTCGAAGTCATCGGCGAGGTCGCGAACGCGACGATCGCCGGCGGCGTCGCCACCTCCCGTGGGCTCCTCAAGCTCTACGAGCGCTGGCTGAAGACGCGGAACGAGAAGCTCGCCGATGCGCTCAGCTCGCACGGCTTCGTGGCGCCGCGAGGAGGCGGACGCGTCCTCTCGTGACCAAGCAGACCTCGACGCGCGCGCTCGAGGGAAACGGCGCACTCCTCGTGCGTGAGATAGCGCTCGCCAGTCGGATCCAGCGCGGCCTCGAGAACCTCTACCGGCTCGATCGCTCCGCCGGCGTCGACGAGTTCGTCGCGCACGCGGGCGAAGGCGAGCGCGAGGGCCTGCTCGTACGCCAGACGTCGGACGGCCTCGAGCTGCGCCTCCATCTGCCAAAGCTCGGCGAGAGCGGAGAAGACCTCGATCCGATCTGTCAGATCATCGAGGGCGTCAGCCACTTCGTCTACATCGCCGATCGCGCCTCTCGCGAGCGCGAGACGACGCAGCTCGAGCTCGAGCTGCAAGCAGAGGTCGACAAGTATGTCGTGCTCGCGGCTTCGGTCGACGGCTTCGACGAGACGACGAGCCGGCGACTCCGAGGGCGACTCTACGAGAGCGTCGCCTTCATCCACGGCGCCGACACGATCGAAGGGGAACGCTATCGCGTCGCCAACGATCGTGCGCGCCGCTTCACCGGGCGGCTCGAACGCGAGTTCATCGCTCGCGCGCGGTACGGGGAGCTCCGCGACGAGCTGCGCCGCTTCTTTCACATGAGCCAGAGCGAGAAGCTCCGCGCCGCCTGAGCCCCGTACCGATCGCGGCATCCTCGCTCGGTGAAGCGGCTCGCGTCGCGCCGACGGAGAGCCCCTGCGCGCGGGCGCTCGGTCAGAGCCCCATCAGCTTCGCGACGTAGTAGCGCATCGTCTCTGTCGTTCCGCCGCCGATGCGGAGGAGGCGCTGATCGCGCCATGCACGGCCGATCCGGTACTCCTCGATGTAGCCGGCGCCGCCGTGGAACTGGAGGCACTGGTCCATGATCTCGGAGCCCACCTCGGCGACGAAGATCTTCGCCATGCTGATCAGCTTCACCGTCTCGAAGCTGATCGGCGTCTTCTTCACGTACCGCTCTTCGTTGTACGCGTCGCACGCCTTGTAGCTGAGGGCCTTCGCCGCCTCGAGCTTCGCGTAGAGGTCGACGAACTTGTGCTGCCAGTACTCGCGCTTGATGATCGGCTTGCCGAACGCCTTTCGCTCGCGACCGAACGCGATCGACTCCTCGAGCGCTAGCTCGAACCCGGCGCAGCCGCTGATGCAGGCGATGAGACGCTCCGTCTGGAAGTTCTGCATCAGGTACATGAAGCCCTGATTCTCTTCGCCGAGGAGGTAGCGCTTCGGGATGCGCATGTCCTCGAACGCGAGCTCCGCGGTGTCGCTCGCGTGGTTCCCGACCTTCTTCAGCTTCTTCGAGACGCTGAAGCCCTTCGTCTCCGTCGGCACGAGGAAGAAGCTGCAGCCGTGCGCGCCGGCCTCCGGGTTCGTCTTCGCGAGGAGCGTGACGAAGTCCGCGCGGCAGCCGTTCGTGATGTACGTCTTCGCGCCGTTGATGACGTAGTCGTCGCCGTCCCGCTTCGCGATGGTCTGGATGCCCGCGACGTCACTGCCGGCGTTCGGCTCGCTCACGCCGAGCGCGACGATCTTCTCGCCTCGGAGCGCGGGCTTGAGGAACTCCTCGATCTGCTCCTTCGTACCGAGGTCGCTGATGACCGGTGTCGCCATGTCGCTCTGGACGAGGAGGCCCATCGCCACGCCCGCCGAGTACCCCTTCGGGAGCTCTTCGGCCTTCGCGACGCTGAACCAGTAGTCGCCGCCCGCTCCCCCGTGCTCCTCCGGGTAGTGGGCGCTGAAGAGACCGAGCTCGCCAGCGCGCTTGAAGACCTCGTTCGGGAAGATCTCTGCCTTCTCCCATTCGTCGGCGAAGGGCGCGAGCTCCTTCTGCGCGAACTGACGAACGGTGTTCCTGAACTGATCGTGCTCTTCGCGGAACGGGCTGGGCATCTCGAGCTCCTCAGTGAGCGGTGAACGGCAGGCAGAATCTTTCGTACACGAACTATTCTAGCGCGCAACGCAGAAAAGTGCTCCGCTCCGCGCCCGATCGTGGGCCGCGCGCCCCGGCTGAAATCGTGCGACAGCGCCGACCTTCGAGGCTCCATCGAGAGTGGAGACGAGCTTGCCCGGAAACGAGATGAAGAAACTGCGCTGGATCCTGCTCGGAGCGGCCGCGTTCGGCGTCGCAGCCGGCATCGCGATCGGGCTCTGCACGAAGAGCGGCTACTACGGCTTCCACGGCGGCTTCTTTGCCGCGTTCGCATTCGGCATCGCGACGAAGCGCCTGCTCGGATTGAGGACGGCGCTGCCCGCGGCGCCGCGGCTCGATCCGATCGCAGAGGGGTTCGATGCCGGCGAGACCATCCTCCACTTCGGGCCCGCGAACCATTTCAAAGGTCTCGAGAGCGTCGGAGGTAAACTGTTCCTCACCGATCGGAGGCTGCGGTTCCGGTCGCATGCCTTCAACGTGCAGACACACGACGAGTCGTATCCGCTGGGATGGGTTCGACACGTCGAGGCCTCACGCACGCTCGGGATCGTCCCGAACGGGCTGCTCGTTCACTTCGCCGACGGGCGCCGCGAGCGCTTCGTCGTCGGCGCCCGCGACGTGTGGATCGCGCAGTTGGGCGAGGCTGTGAAGGCCCTCGGTCGTCAGACCCCCGACCGGGCGCCGGACCTCACTGCTTGACGCTCGACGACGGGACGATGTTCGTGACCGGGGGAGCCTCGCGGAGCGCAGCGATCAGCGCGTCCTTGTCCTCTTTGGTCATGCCCTTGTAGTACGACCAGGGCATCACGTAGAGGTTGCGGCCGTCCTTGCCCTTGCCCTCTTCGAGCGCGCGCCGGATGTCCTCGTCGGAGTAGGCGCCGATGCCTGTGGCCTTGTCGCTCGTGATGTTCGGAGCGATCGCATAGCCCTTGTCGTTCGGGAGCGGGAACTTCATGCCGCCCGCGAGCGCCTTGCCCTCGATCTTCTGCATCTTCTCGTTGACCGAGTCGTGGCAGTCGAAGCAGGAGCCGGTGCGCAGGAGCCACTTTCCGCGCGCGAGCTTGTCCGAGGGAGACGGCGCCGGCGGCGCAGGCGTCTCGAGCGGCTGCGGCGCCGCGCGGACGAACATCGAGACCGGGAAGCCGACCGAGGTCTTGCCGGGATCGTTCGACACCGGCTTGATCGTGCGGAGGTACGCGATGATGTCGAGGATCTCGCCGTCGCTGAGCGTCTCCCGATAGGTCCCGTACGGCATCTGCGGGAAGAGGTTGCGTCCGTCCTTGCTCACGCCTTCCCGGATCGCGCGGGCGATCTCGCCGTCGGTCCAGCCGCCGAGGCCGGTCGCGCTGTCGGAGGAGATGTTCCCTGCGCGGATGTGGACCGGGCCGCCGATATCGCCGAAGTCACGGCCCGCGCCGAGCTTGCCGGCCACGATCGGCTCGCCGGGGATCGACTCATCGACCTCCGAGTGGCAGGCGACGCACGCGGCGACGTGGGTCGCCAGATAGCGCCCACGTTCGATCGCCTCCGCGGTCGTCGGCGCCGCCATCACGGGCGCCGGTCGGGACTTCGGCGACAGCACGTAGAACTTCACGATCACTGCCGTGATCAGCAAGACGACCGTCGCGCCGATGCCGGCGACCACACGCACGAAGAGACGCTTGATGCGAGCCGTGTCCATCGATCACTTCCCTTCCGGGTCGAAGCTTCGGATCTGTGCGACGAGTGCAGCGAGCTGGGCGTCGTCGAAGGCGGGGCCGAACGGGGGCATGCCGGTGCCCTTGCCGTTCCGGATCGTCATCTTCAGCTGCTCGTCGGTACGTGAGAGCTGGAAGTCGTGATCGCGGAAGTTGCGTGGAGCCGTCCCGCCCTCGAACGACGGCTCACCGCCGGCGCCGTTCTGGCCGTGACAACGTGCGCAGGCGCCGTTGAACAGCTCCTGGCTCTGCATCGTCGCCGCCTCGGACTTCTTGCAGCCCAGCGCAGCCATCCCGATCGCGAACACGAAAATCGACGTCGAGGCGACGGCTCGCATGAGCCCATCCATGGAGCCCGAGTCCGGTCGACGAGTCAATCAAACGTTCGCGGGTGCCCGATCTTCGATCTTCGAGCACGCGCCCACCGCCGAGCGAGACGCCGTTCTCGAGGCAGGCGCGTTCAACGAAAGCGCCGCCATCGAACGGACGGTTTACCGAGACGCCGTTGCTGCCCCCAGCAGGTCGTTAACCTCGGCTAACGACCTCGCGAGGCATGACGGCGGGCCGACGAAGAGTCCGCCGACACACCAACCGCCCGCCGCGACTCGAGCGAGCGTCGATCGCGTGTTCGCCGCGAGCCCCGTCAGTGACGAGGCGTGTTTCCTTCCGAGGTAGGCGCGGTTCTCAGTGGAAACGCCGAGGCCGGCGGATCAGCGCTTCTTCGCGGGCTTCTTCGCGGCCTTCTTCGCGACGGGCTTCTTCGCAGCCTTCTTCGCGACGGGCTTCTTCGCAGCCTTCTTCGCAGTCGGCTTCTTCGCGGCGGGCTTCTTCGCGACCTTGGTCGCGGCCTTCGCCACCTTGGTGGCTGCCTTCGCGACCTTCTTCGCGACCTTCTTCGCGACCTTCTTTGCCACCTTCTTCGCGGCCTTCGCGACCGGCTTGGCCGTCGCCTTGACCTTCGTCTTTGCGACCTTCGCGACCTTCGCGACGGGCTTCGACACCTCGGCGGCGACGCCCGTGACCTCGGCAGGCTTTGCCGCGCCGGCCGCGCCATTGATCGACGGACGAACGACCCCGAGGCGCTGGGCTTCACGCGACCTCAGCGTGTCGCGGACCTTGTCGTCGAAATCTTCGAACTCGAACGGCTTGTCGATGTACGCGTCCGCGCCGTAGAGCGGGCTCGTCATCTGGTTCAGGTTCTCGCCGATCCCCGTGAGCATGACGACGCCGGTGTGCGCGAGCGCGATGTCCTCACGGATCTTGCGGCACACTTCCCAGCCGCTCATGCCGGGCATCATCACGTCGAGCACGACGAGATCGGGCAGATGCTCCTGCGCGAGCCGCCAGGCCTCCTCGCCATCCGAGGCCTGGATGACCTCGAGCTTCGGGTCGCTCATCGTACGGAGGTGACGAGCAACGAGCTCCAACATCGAGGGCTCGTCATCCGCGACGAGAACGAGCGGGGCGGAAGTGGTCATGCGCGTACTATCGAGGGGGGCACTCGTGGGGTCAAGAGGGCACGTCCACCGCCCGCGCGATCACGACGACCAATCGCCGAAGCGACCATCTCCAGATCGTGAATGCCGCTGTGCTCGGGGCTCCGAGCAGCTCGGCTACTGCCCGCGGAACTTCGTCGGGACGCGCGAGGTCGACTCGACGAGCTGCTTCGAGGCGTTGACGTGCTTCACCATCGTGGGCATGTGGCCCTTGGTCAGCTTCAACTTCCCCTGCATCAGCGCCTTGGTCGGATCGATTTCCTTCTTGATGACCTGCTGCCACTGCGCGTAGCTGGCGACCACGACGAAGGGTGCCGCGCTCTCCGCTTCTTTGGCGGGGAGGAGCTTGCAATCACGGCAGCGCCCCTCGTGGACGTCCAGCCACATCGCGAGGTCCTCGTCGATCCCGAGCGAGGGCTCCGCCTTCACGACCATCGCGACGACGCCGTGCGTCCAGTCCTTGCCGGCCTTCGCATACTCGGGGTTTGCGTTGATGGCGTCCCTGTATGCAAGAACCCATGCTTCGGAGGGAAAGTCGAGCTCGGCTGCTGCTGACATGCTGGTGGAGACCTATACTCCGAGGCAGCGTCGCTCGACAACGCGGAGACGTTCGGCGAGGATCGTGATGACCTCGACACGTGCCCCCCGCCGGCTGACCTCCTGGGGTCGGCAGCCGGCGGCCTCCGACGCGGGATGAAGGTCCAGCGTTTCCCTGTTCGCCCACGAGCCCATGTCACCGCCCAACTCCCGCACCGTCTCCGAGTCGAGCGCTGCCACCGTAGCCGCTACGATCCGCGGCGGCCGTGCGACGGTCCACGATCGAGGCAACAAGCGCCTCGACGGCGTCCTCGACTTCGTCGCGTTTGCGGCGAAGCCGATGCCTCTCGTCTCCCTGCTCGACGAAGCTCCGGCGCGGATTGCCGCCATCTTCGACGCCGACGTCTGCTCGCTCTACCTCGTCGAGGGCTGCGGCAACGAGCTCGTCATGCGCGGAAACGTCGGCTTCACGCCCGAGGCGCTGGGGCAGGTCCGTCTCGCGATCGGCGAAGGCATGACGGGCGAGGCGGTCGAATACCTGCGCCCGGTCACGAGCGACAACGCGGGCTCGCATCGAGCCTACAAGCACTTCGCGGATCTCGGAGAGGAGCGGTTCCCGATCTTCCTGTCCGTACCCATTCGCGGGAAGGTGGGGCCGCTCGGCGCGCTCGTGATCCAGCGCAAGGACGTCCCTGGACGCGGTCAGTTCGAGGAGCGTGACCTCGAGCTCCTCGCCGCGCTCGGCGCGATCATCGCCGCGGGCATACGCCACGCCGAGCTCATCGACGCCGAGCGCGAGAAACACGCTCCTTCCCCGCGCAAGGCCGGCGGGGGCACGCGCAAGGTCACGCTCACCGGCCGGCCGTTCATCGCCGGGCGCGCGATCGGCGCGATCGCCGCGCTCCGGCGCCCGTCCAGCGGCCGCCCGAACGATTCGACGCAGACGCGTGACGTGAAGGAAGAGCAGAAGCTCCTCCGCGGCGCGTTCGACGTCGCCGACAAGGCCATGCGTGGCTTGTCGGAGCGCGCGCGGGCGATGCGCCTGGGCGATCAGGCCGGTTTCCTCGCCACCTATGTCGACATCCTCGGCGATGCGCGCTTCCGCGAGCGTGCGGACGAGCTCGTCGCCGAGGGCCAGGGCATCGCGGTCGCGCTCGGTCGGGTCGCGCGCGAAGTCACCCGCACCGCCGCCTCGATCACGCGCGACGCCTTCCTCGAGGAGCGCGCTCGCGACATCGAAGACCTCTGCGATGCGCTGGTGATGCTCGCACAGGCAGACAAGCGCGCCGAGCTCCCGCAGAAGGGGATCCTCGTCGGCGATGGGCTCAGCGTGTTCGATCTCCTCATCTCGGCGCGTGCGCACCCGGTGGGCGTCGCCCTCACCGACCGCGCGACCGGGCCGCGGACGCGCTCGCTCCTCCGCCTCCTCGGCGTCCCCGCAATGGTCGGGGTCGAGGGCCTGTTCAAGTGGGCAGCCGACGGCGACGTCGCACTGCTCGATGCCGATCACGGCCTGCTCGTGATCAACCCCTCCCGTTCCGAGGTCGCCGCGCTCCGCGAGTACAAGCGCGCGAAGGGGAAAGACACGCTAGAATGACGACGCGGTAGGGCCCTCGGCCCTCCGCGCCGGACGTCACGAAAATCTACCAAGCTCGGCCCTCGCCGCGTGTCGATGGCTGTGATGCTCGCTCCCATGGCCCAGTCGCATTCGCAGCCCGAGCTCCCCGGAATGATCGAGAGCGCCGACGACGGCGACCGCCCCTCCATCACGGAGGTCAACGGAACCGTCGCGCGCTTCGAGATGGCCTACAACCCGAACCCCGACGAGCGGTTCGTGTTCGGGCCGCCGATCTGGCAGCGGCTCCCGTCGCTTCTGTTCCTCGGGTTCGGCGCTGCCGTCGGTGGTGCCGCGCTTCTCGCGCACACGGGCTCGAGCAACACGGCCCTCTACCGCTTCATCGTCGCGGAGAACCGCACGCCGCTCGTCTTCGTCATCGTCCTCGCGGCGATCGCGACGTTCATCCGCTCGGGCCTGCGCGGAGTCGTCGTGACGCGCGACGGCGTCGAGACGCGCTCGCTCTCGATGGGCTTCCCGCGCGTGAAGAAGTTCAGCTGGCCCCAGATCGACCGGATCATCCTCGACAAGGAAGACGTGCTCTTCGAGCTCTGGAACGGGACGTACGAGCGACTGCCGAAGGTGCGTGAGGGCGAGAAGCTCACCGACCTCCTCGAACGCGTCGCCATCGGACGCGGCCGTCAGGTCACGCGGCTCGACCGAAAGCGCTGAGGGACGCTCCGGCGTCCCTCGCGCCGCGACGGGGTCACGTCTTCTCGGCGCTCCACTCGGCCCTCACCGACGAGCGCAGCTGATCGTCGACGAGGAGCTCGACCGCGGTGCGCGCGAGCGCCTTGGCGGCGTGCACCGTCGTGTCGAAGCCGCGATCGCTCGCGGCTGCTCCGGCGAAGGCATGCTGGTGACAGAGCGCGACGTTCTCGTCGACGATGGCGAGGTACGGGTGAATCGACGGCACGACGTGCGAGACGTCGCCCATGTCCGTGCTGCCGGCGCCGACGCGGTCGTCGGTTTCGCGTGCCTTCCGGCCGAGCGATCCGAGGTGCTCGCCGAACGCTCGGGCCATCGTCATGTTGTTCCGCATGTCGCGGTACCCCTCACGCACGACGATCTCGACGGTGACCTCGCTCGCGAGCGCAGCGGCCTGCGCACATCGCTCGACGATCCCGCGGACGCGCGCGAGCTCCACGGTGTCGCGTGCGCGCACGCTGAACTCGCATGCGGCGAGCTCCGGGATGATGTTGACGGCCTGGCCGCCGTTCGTGACGTAGCCGTGCACGCGCACGCCGTCCCGGAACCGAACCTGCTGGCCGTCGATGAGGCGGAACGTGTCCATGCACGCCTGGAGCGCGCTCTTGCCGTCGTGCGGAGCCGCGGCGGCGTGCGCCGGCGCGCCCTTGAACGTCATCGCGAGCCACATGCTGGCCAGCGCGGTGTGGGCGAGCATGTCGCGATCGAACGGGTGGAACATCATCGCGGCATCGAGACCCTCGAAGACGCCGGCCTGGATCATCTTGATCTTACCGCCCCCGCCCTCTTCCGCCGGGGTGCCGAGGAAGACGATCTCGCCTTGCGTGTGATGGGCGACGGCTGCCGCCGCGAGGAAGGCGCCGACCGCGCTCGCCGCGATGAGGTTGTGTCCGCACGCATGGCCGATCTCCGGCAGCGCGTCGTACTCGCCGAGGATCGCGACCTTCGGCCCGTCGGCGTTTCCCTTCCTTGCCCGTAGCGCCGTCGGCAACCCGGCGATGCCCTGCTCGACCTCGTAGCCCCGTGCCCGGAGGAGCTCCGCGATCCAGCCCGCCGCCTTGTGCTCCTCGAAGCGGAGCTCGGGATTCGCGTGGATGTCGCTGGAGAGCTTGGCGAGGGCCACACGCTCCTGATCGACCGTGTCGTCGATGACCTTGGACAGCTCGGGAGAAAGCATCTCCCTCCAGCCGCTACCAGCACGTCCGGACCGCTGCAAGGAACCGGCAGGATTCGACGAAGCCGAGCCGGGTTGGTGCTATGAAAGTCGCGTGCGGACTCGCTCGGCCTGGCTCGTGGGACTGCTCGCGCTGATGGCAGCGGCGTGTCGCGATCAACCGGTGGCAGGCGTGCCACCGCTGCCGAACGCGCCGCCGGTGCCAAGCGAGGATCCCGCCAAGGCCGTCCTCGCCAGCGCAGAGGAGCCGCTACCCGACCAGAAGGCACAGGCACACGCATTTGTCCCCGAGCGCGTTCACGGGCAAGGCACCGCGATGGGAACGCACGTCGCGTTCGCCGCGTACACGACGCCGAAGACCGACGCGCGGAAGACGCGCGCGGCCTTCGACGCCGCGCTCGAGGAGTTCAAGCGCATCGAAGCGCTGATGACGACCTGGCGTGACAGCGAGGTCACGCGGATCAACGCGGCCGCCGGCAAGTCGGCGGTGAAGGTCAGCCCCGAGACCTTCGACGTCATCCGGGAAGCGGTGCACACGAGCGAGATCTCGGAGGGCACCTTCGACATCACGTTCCACACCCTCCACGGGCTCTGGAAGTTCGACGAGGATCTCGATCCACATCCGCCTTCGGACAAGGACGTGAAGGCGCGTCTCCCCTTCGTCGGCTACCGGCACATCAAGCTCGACGCCAACGAGCAGACGGTGATGCTCGCCAAGGAGAAGACGCAGATCGGCCTCGGGGGCATCGCGAAGGGCTACGCCGTCGACATGGCGGCGAAGGTGCTCGAGAAGGCGGGGCTCGCATCGTTCTTCGTCCAGGCAGGCGGCGATCTCCTGGCGCGAGGGCGCAAGCCCGATGGAACGGAGTGGCAAGCGGGCATCCGCGATCCGCGCGGCCCCGAGGGGAAGTTCTTCGCGACGCTCCCCCTCTCCGATCACGCCTTCAGCACCGCCGGTGACTACGAGCGCGCCTACGTCGCCTCTGGCAAGCGCTATCACCACATCATCGACCCGCGCACCGGCCAACCCGCGATGGCCTGTCGGAGCGTGACGATCTGGGCTCCGACGGCACTGCTCGCCGACGAGATCGACGACGCCGTGTTCATCCTCGGTCCGGAGAAGGGGATGAAGCTCGTCGAGTCGCTCGAGGGCGTGGGTGCGGTGATCGTCGACGCGAAGAACAACGTCGGCATCAGCAAGCGCCTTCAGGGCAAGCTCCAGCTCGTCGGCGTCCCGAGCGACGGCATCTAGCCGGCAGGGCCGCACGGCCCGAGCTCGTGCCCGTTCTCGTCCTGCGCGCGGCGCGGCTCCAGGCCGGCGCCGCGACCGCGACGAGTCACCCGCCGCCCGCTCCTCGGTGGCGTCGTCGCTCCGCGCGATCGGTTCCGCCCCTCAGCTCGTTCTCGCCCCTCGGCACCGCATGCGGGACATGGTCGGATCGCGCGCCCTCGGGCAAGGGATGCCGGTCCTTTCGGCTCGGTGGGGTCTGGTCGAGGTCGTGCGGGAAGACCGCTTCCACTCGCTCGGGGGTCACCTCTTTGAGGTCGCTGTGAACCTCTTTCGGGTGCGGCTTCTTCTTGGGTCGTTCTGCGCTCTCGTGAGCCATCGGTGCATCCTCCGCGATGTCGTTCGCTTCACGACTAGCGAGCATCGTGCCGCGACATGCGAGACTCCGAGCGCGAGCACCTCGTGCTCGTCCCTGCTTGGAGCTACAAGCCGTAGCGCGACGAACGTCGCGCCTCGGAGCCGGCCTCCATGCCGAGGCGCGCTCTCCCGACTTCCTCGAGTAGCTCGTTCGCGAGCTCTCGAACCACGTCCCTCGTCGAGCCGGTCCGGCGAAAGACCGCGAGCTGCTCCAGATAGGACGGGCCCTCGGTCAGCAGTGCGCGCGCTCGAGTGAAGTCCTCCTCCTCGCCGAGCGAGCGCGCGGTCGGGGCAACGAGCTCGAAGAGCTCTTCAGCGAGCTGGCGCACGGGTTTCACGGTGCCGTCGGCGTCGGAGATGAGGGACGCTTCGATTCCGTCCTGCGACGCGCGATAGGCATTTTCATCCTCGATCCAGGACGGCAATTGCCGAGCGCTCGAATGGGACGGCTCGGCCGCCGCGAGGTACGCGAGGAGCGCATGAACGAGCGCGGCCAGAGCGAGGGAGCGAGCGATCGTCGGCTGAGCATCCATGATGCGCACCTCGATCGTTCCGAAGTCGGGGCGCAGCCGAACGTCCCAGTGCATGTCCCGGAACGAGCCGAACACGCTCGCGCGCTCGGCGCTCTCGAGGAACTGGAGGAACGCTCCCCAGTCTTCGAACGCGGGCGGCATTCCACAGCTGCGGGTCGCCGCGAGGATGCGCTGCCGGTACGAGCCGAAGGGGGTCTGATGGCCGTGGAAGAAGGGCGACGACGCCGAGAGCGCGAGCAGGACGGGCAAGTAGCCTCGCACCTCGCGCATGACGCGGACCGCCGCCTCCGCCGATGGCATCCCCACGTGCGTCTGGAGGGAGTAGGCGACCTGGGTATGGGCGAGGTATCCACAGCGGCGCTCGACGGCGAGATAGCGAGGTAGGGGCGTGACGGGGACGAGGCGCTCGCAGAATGGATGCGTGCCCGCGCCGACGAGAGCGATGTCCAGGCGGGCGGCGGCGTCCACGAGCCGGGTCACGAGGTCGCCGAGGCCGGGCCGGAGGATGGCCGTGCTCTCACAAGGAGGTGTGATGGTCTCCACCGCCGTCTGGAGCATCTCCGGCTTGATCGAGCGCTCGTCCGGTAGCAGCTCGGCGAGCGGCAGGATCCCGTCGCGCAGATCGAGGGTCGACCGATCGACGAGCTGCCATTCGAGCTCGACGCCGACCGTGGGTGGCGAGGGATGAAACGAGCGAATCATGGGCTTCGGCCCAAGGTCTGCTGGGCTTCCCGCACCACGCGTTCGAAGAAGCGTGCGCCGATGTCGAGGACGCTCTCGTCGATCGTGAACGCCGGACTGTGCAACGGGACGTAGCTCTGCCCCTCCCCGCACGCGCCAAAGCGCACGTAACAACCGGGCACTTGGTTCAGGTAGAAAGAGAAGTCCTCCGCGCCCATGCTCGGATGCTCCTGAGGGACGACGCCGCGCGGCCCGAGCACGGCTTCGGCCGCTCGCCGGCAGATCTCCGCCTCGCGCGAGGTGTTGATGACGGGCGGATTGCCCTCGATGATGTCGACGCGGACCGTTGCGTTGTGGAGCGTGCCGGCGGCCTCGGCCATGCGCCGGATGCCACGATGCACGCTGTCACGGACGGCCGGCGTGGTGGTGCGGATCGTCCCTTCGAGCAACGCCTCTTCCGCGATCACGTTCGCCGCGATACCGGCAACGATGCGCCCGATCGTGACCACGGTCGGCTCGAGCGGATCCGTCTCGCGCGACACGAGCGTCTGGAGCGCCGAGATGAGCAGTCCGGCGACGACGACCGCGTCGACGGCCTCGTGTGGACGTGCACCGTGACCACCCCGGCCGTGAACGTGCAGGACGAAGCGATCGGACCGCGCCGTGACGGCGCCCTCCGTGACCATGATGTGGCCGACCTTGTAGTGGCGAGTGACGTGGCCGGCGAAGACGGCGCGGACCCCGTCGAGGGCGCCCGCAGCGATCATGACCCGCGCTCCGCGGCCTCGCTCCTCCGCCGGCTGGAAGATGAAGACCACATCTCCTTCGGGTGGATCGGCAGCGAGGAGCCGCGCCGCCTCGACGAGCACGGCCATGTGCGCGTCGTGCCCGCACGAATGCACTCGCCCGGGATGCTCCGACGCGAACGGCAGCCCGGTCGACTCCTGACCGGGGAGCGCATCCATTTCGGCGCGGAGAGCGACCACCGGCGAGCTCGACACACGCCCGCGGAGTCGGGCGACGATCCCCGTGCCACGTCCACCATACGTCGTCGTGAGCCCCAACGGCGCAAGAGCCGCGAGGACGCACTCGGCCGTGCGCTCCTCCTCGAAGGCGAGCTCGGGGATCCGGTGCAGGCTCCGCCTCAGCTGGACGACGCCCGAGAACGTGGCGGCCTCGGAGGCACCCATATCCAGGTTGATTCTCACCGGCACGCCCCGCGTCAAGCGCGCACCGGAACGAACGGCTTCCAAGCTCGGCTTGCCGGCACTGCATTCGATGCATGCTCGACTTCACCGAACGGAGGAGGCGGCCCGCTCAGCGGAGCGAGACGAGGAGCCGCGCGGCGTCCTCGAGATCGCGCGCCGAACGCACCTCGAGGACGTTCGTGCACCTGGGCGCGTAGCGCGGCATCGCGCTGTCGCCCGTCGCCCATGCGGCTCGGGGCTCGGGGCAGAGCCACACGAGCGCACGCGCCCGGGCGCGGATGGCGTCGAGGACCTCGGCCGCGGGATCGAGGTAGTTCGTGCGCCCGTCACCGAGCACGACGACGGTCGTACGTCGATCGAGCTCGGGCACGACGCGCTGCTCGAAGGTGCGCAGCGCGCGCCCGTAGTTCGAGTTGTGAGTCACGGGGACGACCGCGCCCGAATACGCGTGCGCGAGCGCCGTCTCGACAGGACTCTCCTCGAAGAGACGCGTCGTCTCGCCGAGCTCGCTCACGAAGACGAACGTGCGCGTCCCCGAGAAGAGCTCCTGCGCCGCGTAGGCGAGCTCGAGGAGAAAGCGCGCCACGAACCGCACCGACTCGCTCACGTCGCAGAGGATCACGAGTCGCGGCTTGTCCCGACGTCGCGCTCGACGCGCGAGCATGATGGGGACGCCATCGGTGCGCAGCGCGAGCCTCAACGTTCGATGTGCGTCGACGCGGCCCCTGCGCGCGCGCCTGCGCCGGACGCGCTCGCCGCCACGGAGCCGCTGGACGAAGCGGCGCACGGCTCTACCGGCAGGCCAATCTGGGGCCGCGATCGGTGCACCAGGGGCTGGTCGCCTGGCTGCGGGAGCGGCACGGCGTCCAGATCGTCTGGGACGAGGGCGGCGACGCGCAGCGGCACTATGACCCGGTCCGCCGCATCCTCCATCTCTCGGCCGACCTGCGGCAGGGGCAGCAGGCCTTCCAGATGGCGACCCAGCTCGCCTTCATCGAGTGCGGCGAGTTGATCGATAGCCTGACTGCGAAAGCCGCTTTCGCTCACCCCGAGACACTCGCCCTCGCCCGCATCGGCCTTGCCAACTATTTTGCGGGCGCACTGGCCCTGCCCTATGGGCCGTTCCTCTCCGCGGCTGAGAGCCTGCACTATGACATCGATCAACTCGGACGGCAGTTCGGGGTGGGGTTCGAGACGGTCTGTCATCGCCTCAGCACTTTGCAGCGCCAGAGCGCTCGGGGCGTGCCCTTCTTCTTCGTGCGTGTCGACCGCGCCGGCAACATGAGCAAGCGTCAGTCCGCGACGGATTTTCATTTCTCGCGGATCGGCGGCACCTGCCCGCTATGGAACGTGTACGATGCCTTCGCCCATCCGGGACGCATTCTGGTTCAGCTTGCGGAGATGCCGGACGGCCGGACCTATCTTTGCATCGCCCGCACCGTGACGACGGGACAGGGCGGCTACGGCACGCCGAACAAGACATTTGCCGTGGCGCTCGGCTGCGACATCCGGCACGCGCACCGCCTCGTGTATGCCAAGGGCCTCGACCTGAAGAGTCGGGAGGCACGCACGCCTATCGGGGTCGGCTGCAAGGTGTGCGAGCGCGAAGCCTGTCCGCAGAGGGCCTTTCCGGCAATCGGGCGGCCGCTCGCGGTCGACGAGACCCGCAGCCGCTTTGCACCTTACTCCGTTGCCTGAAGCCATCGGGCGATGCCGCCGAGGGCGGATCGTCTGCGAATAGCCTGTGGAAAACATGGCCTGATGCGCGTGTTCAGCAACCTGTTGCCGGCAGGCACTTGCGCAGCGCGCGCGTAATAGAGACAGTGCACTGATCACCGACGCGGAGGGCGGGGGGTACGCTCACCGGAAGTCAGCCGCTGACCCTGGAGGGACGCGGCGAGAAAAAAAGCGATGATTTGGACTGCTCTACTGATCTCGGTCGTGTTCTCTTGTGGCTTCCTCTGCGGCACCATCTGGGCAGCACGCGACCGCATATAGCCCGGCAGTTGGCCGGATAACCAAGGGCTGGGCGTGGTGGTCAGGCCGAGGCTTGCCTCGGGTCTGACGCCTGCAGCGACGCAGCGATCACGTGCGGCTGTACGGGTCGATGCCGGGCAATCAACCCGCGCGACGTCGACACGACGGCCTCGATCTTGGCCGCGTCGCGGGACTCCTCCGAACCCGGCTCCACCGTGCGTCCATCGACGTACGCGCCGCGCAACGCCTCGGCATCCGCCTCTGTCACCAGCCAGAGCAGATCACCGGCCGTCCGTGAGAGAGATCTCGCGCCCGGCAGGATCGGCGCCAGAGCCGGCAGCAGGTACTTCCAGGCGAGGATCTGGAAGATGTTGCGCTCGCGCGCGATGTCTGTCCCCGGCACGACGCTCGGATTGAAGGCGAACGTCGAAAAGCGCGGCTCGATCGCCGCGAAGTGGCGTGCCGACATCAGGTTGAGCAGCTTCGACGCGCTGTAGCGTGCCTCGCCGCGCTCCACGCCTTCCGGCTGGTCCATTTGAGATCGTGCGCTGTCGGCCAGTGTGTCCGGCGATTGCCACGTCGCGCGCGCAATGCCGATGAGACAGAAGGCATCGGGATCGTGGACCTCGCTCGAGGTGAAGATCAGGCGACCGCCGGTCTTGATGTGCGGCGCGAGGCTGTCGGCGAGGAGGAAGTGCGCGAGATGATTGACGGCAAACGTCATCTCGAGGCCATC
>Ga0066255_1000307_pt1 | contig 98881 bp, 79 predicted proteins | sample ThiBiot_750_biof_FD_71148 | JGI IMG/M metagenome (GOLD analysis project Ga0066255, IMG submission 71148) | Wastewater bioreactor microbial communities from Cape Town, South Africa - Thiocy_expt_750_biof (version 2) | ecosystem: Engineered > Bioreactor > Thiocyanate-remediating >...
ACAAGGACCGTACCGAGACCGTCGACGGCCACGAGACCATCACGATCCACAAGAATCGCACCGAGACCGTCGACGGCAACGAGACGATCACGGTACACAAGAACCGCACGCGCACCGTCGACGGCAACGAGACGGTCACCGTGCACAAGAACCGCACGAAGAAAGTCGACAGGAACGAGAGCGACAAGATCGGCAGGAACTGGGCTATCAAGGTCGGCCGCATCAAGACCGAGACCATAGGCCTGGCCAACATCGAGTCGGTGGGCCTGGCGCGCATGAGCAACATCGGCCTGGCCTACAGCCTCAATGTCGGCATGGTCATGAACAGCGTCGTCGGCAAGCAGCAGTCGACCCAGGTCGGCAGCAAGAAGACGCTGGACGTCGGCGAGACCTACGCGGTCAACGTCGGCAAGAACGAGACGCGCGAAGTCGGCGAGACGCGGGAAATCCAGATCGGCAGGAACGACACCCTCGATGTCGGCGAACGGCATACGGTCAAGGTCGGGAAGGTGCAGGTCACGACGGCCGGCGATCATCTGGAGCTGGCCTGCGGCAGCGCGAAGATCGTGCTGCGCAGCGACGGCGGCATCTACCTGTCGGGCACGCATATCGAGATCCAGGGCGCGCAGGCGATCAATGCCGACGGCGGTCTCGTGCAGATCAATTGCGGCGCATCCCAGGCCGCTCCGGCCGCGCCGCCCGAACCCGAGCCGGCCGAGGCGCCCGCACCGGAACCGCCCGATGCCGGCCCGCTCGCGGCGCTCGGCGAACTGCTCGGCGGCGGTGACGGCGGCAACGTATTCGGCACCCTCGGCAAGGTCGCCGGGCTCGCCGCGCAGTTCGGCATCGGCGGCCAGGCCGCCGGCACGGCCGCGACGGCGCTGGGCACCGTAGGCAGCCTGACCGGCAAAGGGGGCGGCTGAGCCGCCCGCCGCACCGTCGCGACCGCCGCTTTCCCGGAGCTTACGCATGGGCCAACCCGCTGCCCGCATCACCGACGCCGGCCTGCACAAGAAGGCGGCCGGCGCCGTCGTCAATGGCTTTCCGGAAGTCCTGATCGACGGCCAGCCGGCCGCGCGTCAGGACGACCTGATCCAGCACGGCAACAGCACCGAGCCCATCGTCGAAGGCGAGCCGACCGTGCTGATCGGCGGCCGGCCGGCCGCGCGCGTGGGCGACAGGATCGGCTGCGGCGGCGCGATCCAGACCGGCTGCGACACGGTGCTGATCGGCCTGACGCCGCAGGGCCGCTGCCTGCAGTCGGCCAGCGACGAGGGCTCGGCTTTCGTGCAGGCCATGGAATGAACCGCGGCGCCGTCGGCTTCCTCGGCCGCTGGTTCGAGCGCCAGCTGCAGGCCGAGGCCGGTCCGTGCTTCGCGCTGATCGACTGCGCGCGCCATCCGCAGCTGCCTGCGCTGCTGACGCACGCCGCGGTGCGGGCGCAGTCGCTGTTCGACGGCGTGGAAGCGCTGCGCCTGCAGCGCTACGGCGCCTGGGTCGCGCCTTTTCCGGCACACGGCGAACTCGCGAGTATCTGGTTCGGCAATGGCGGCCAGGGTTGGCGCGAAGCCTGGGGCTGGCTGTTCCAGAGCCCGGCCGGCATCGACGAGCTGCGCCGGCATTTCAAGAAATTCCTGCAGGTGGACCTGCCGCAGGGCGGCCGGGCCTACTGGCGCTTCTACGACCCGCGCGTGATCTGCCGCGTGCTGCCGGTCATGCGCCAGGAGCAGCACGAGGAATTCCTCGGCCGCCTTCTGCGCCGCGTCTATTGCGTCGATCCGGCGCTGAACACCTTCTACACGGTGTGGCCGCGCGAATCCGGCCTCGGCCAGCTGCTCGGCAGCCGGCCGCTGGACGTGCATGCGCAATACCTGCCGGCAGCGGCCTGAACCCCATGCGATTCGACGCCGCACAGCTGCAGGTTCTCAACGCGCTCGGCGCCGAGCAGGAGCGCCGTCATCAGATTGCCGACATCAAGCAGCGCTGGCTCGCGGCACAGCCGGGCTTCGTGCCTGCCGTCGTGCCGGTCGCAGATCCGCTGCTGGAGCAATGGATAGCCGCCTGCTACGACGACTGCATCGCGCTCGGCGTGCATCGCAAGGCCGACGTGCTGCGCTATGCGTTCGAGCTGCTGCGCGCCGTGCAGCTCGGCGCGGGCCAGGAATTCGTCGACGGCCTGCGCGCGTATTTCTGCAGCTACCGCTACGGCAGCCGGCATGCGCTGGAATGGATAGGCCACGTCATGTCGCAGCTGCATACCCAGGTCCATCGTTCGCTGATCGAGCAGGCAAGCCCGCATGGCTGATCCGTCGCCCATCCAGGTCGCGCAGCAGGCCAAGCGCGACGCGGACGCCGCCTACAACGCGGCCAACCAGACCGCGACCGCCGCCGAAGCCGCCGCCAGACAGGCCGAGCGCGCGGCCAAGGCCGCCGAAACCGCGGCCCAGCGCGCGCAGCAGAAAGCGCAGCGCACGCCGAACGCTGCGAACAACCAGGCCGCGGCCAGCCGCGGCGAAGCCGCGACCGCGGCGCGCGAGCGGGCGAACGAGAAAACCGCCGACGCCGGCGCCAAGCGCGCGGCGGCGAATGAAGCCAAGGCCGCCAAGGCCAAGGCCGATGCCGACCTGGCCAAGCTCACCAACGAAAAGCTCAAGAACTCGCTGCCGGCCGAGGAATGGGACGAGATCGTCAAGCAGATCGAGCTCAATTGCGGCGCCGACGCGATCAAGGACGGCGTGGTCAAATCCTGCGGCAAGATCCGGCGCAAGAACTGCGCCGGACCCGATCCGGACAAGAACGCGCGCATGGACGCGGCCACGCAGCAGGCCATCAACACCGCCAACGGCACCGACATCGATTTCAACAAGCTCGGCGACTGGGAAGGGGGCCAGGCCACGCAGGCCTATGTGCCGTGGTTCCCGCTCGGCGTCGACGTGAAGGATGGCGCGATCACGGCCACTACCACGCGCGTCGGCGGCGGCAGCCAGGCGCTGGCCGGCAACAGCCGCTCCGGCGTCACGATCGGCACCGGAGTCGATCTCGGCCAGCAGGACGCGACGAAATATGGCGAGCGGCTGCGTACCGCAGGCGCATCGGAGGATCTGATCAAGCGCCTCACGCCTTACATGGGCCTGAAGCGCTCGGAAGCCTGCCGCTACCTGCGCGAACACCCGCTGACCTTGACCAAGGCCGAGGCCGATCTCGTCGACAAGGAAATGAAGAGCTATCACCTGGCCGAAGCGAAGAAGCAATACGACAGCGCCGTCTCCGGCATCAAAGGCGCGCCGAAGTTCGGCGAACTGTCGCAGGCGGAGCAGACCGTGCTGATGTCGCGCAAATATCAGGACGGCAACCTCAGCAATGCGGCGAGCCGGCGCGTGATGCAGGCCATGGGCAACCGCAACAACACCGATGCCGTCAACGGGCTGTCGACCCAGTACTACACCAGCAACGCGCACACGGGCCGTATTCCGAAGGAACACGACTATCTGCAGGGCAGCTATCCGCCGCCGGCACCGGCTGCACCCGGTGCGGCACCGGCAGCACCGCCCGGCGGTGGTGGATGATTCTGCGATGCGCCGCCAAAGCCCACACGATCCGCGGCACCACCTCGTCGTCTGCCGGCGAGGCCGGCCAACACAACCGCAGTGACGCGTGCTGCCGACCACGCACTTCCAGCCGCCGCTGCGCCGAGGCCAGAATCCGGTACCTTCAGAGAAATACCATGATCCGACTGCTGACCACCGCCGCATTGTCCCTGGCCGGCTTCGCCGCGTCGGCCGCCGAGAAATTTCCGGCTCATCCGTTATCCGGCACATTCGAACTCGCGAGCACGACGCCGGACATCGCAAGCGTCGATCCGCGCCAGCTGCAGGCGGAAGTCTTCCAGGCCGGGCAGCGCGTACGTTTCGCGTTCAAGGAGGAATACGGCGCCGACCGGGCCGACCGCGAAGTGTACGAAGTGACCTTGCTGCCGCCGTTCGACCGCGGTTTCTGCCAGCGCCCGCAGTGGTCGCTGGGGTGTCCCAAGGCCGACGCCGGCCATGCGCCGACCGCGCCGCTGAAATACGACGCCTATCTCGACGTGGAACACCTGAAGACGGCCGCCGACGTGGCTCTCTACAAGCATTTCGAGACCTACGGCCTCAAGCCCGGCGGCTTCGTCTACATCCTGACCTACACCGATTCGAGCGCGTCCTACATGTTCTACCTCAAGGACTGGGACACCCTGATCAGCCGCGCCGCCTACGACGCGGGAGACAGCGTGGTCCAGGTCGAACAGGTGCTCAAGCGCGTCAGGAATCCCTGACGTTCATCCCCGGTCGATCGGCGGCGGAACAACCGCCATCGTTCGCGCGCGTCCGATGCCCTGAGCCGGGCCTGCTGTTGCAGCGCCGATCACGGGCTGCATCCGGCCGGTTGCCGATCGCGCCGTTGCGGCGAGCCGAAGCCGCGCCGCGCCGAGGCGTAGCCAGGATCGACCGACCCGCTGCGTCTTGGGAGGACGGACTGGGCATGGTGCCCCGCCCGCGACGCGGCGCCGACGGCGTCCGCGGCTTCAACCCTCCGAGGAAATCCAGCCAATGTCGATCTTCAGTCACTCACGCGCTCTCTGCGCCGCCGCCGGCCTGCTGCTCGCCGCGACCGCGGGCGCCGGCGAACTCGCCGCCGCGGACCGCGCCGCGCTCGAAAAACTCGTCACGCGCGCCGATGCCGCCTGGGACAGCCGCGATGCGGCCGGCCTGGCCGCTCTATACATCGCCGACGGCACCCTGCGCGTCGGCAGCGTCAACGCGACCGTCGAAGGCGCCGCGGCGATACGCGATTACTTCACCGCGTCCTTCGCGCGTGTGGAGCCGCAGATGCGTCACGAGACGACGCTGGTCGGCCTGCACCCGATCAACCACGACGTCGTCGTCGCCGACACGACGGTCGAACTCGTGCGCGTCGCCGCCGACGGTAGCCGCACGGTCGTGCGCCGCTTCACGACACCGACCGTGGCCGTGCGCAGCGGTGCGGAATGGCGCATAGGCGCGGCGCGCGCGCAGGTGATTCCGGAAGCGAAAGCCGACAAGCCCGCGGGCGGCTGAAATCCGCGGCCGCGCCGCGGCCGGCTTCAGCCGAACAGCTCGCCCTGCGGCGAGGCCGGCCGCGGCGGCACGAAGCGGCTGGTGTCGAGATCGACCTCGGCGCGGCGGCGTATGCCGGATTTCCTGCAGGCCAGGATCAGACGGTTGCGGATCAGTTCGGCGTAAGGGCCTTCGCCGCGCATGCGCAGGCCAAAGCGCGGTTCGTTGAGCTCGCCGCCGCGGATCTCGCGCAATACGTTGAGCACGTGCTGCCTGCGTTCGGGGTAGTGCGTCTCCAGCCAGTCTTCCCAGAGCTGCTTGAGCTCCCAGGGCAGGCGCAGCACCGTATAGCCGGCGCTGCGCGCGCCGGCCGCCGCAGCCTGTTCGACGATGGCCTCGATCCAGATGTCGGTCAGCGCCGGAATGATCGGCGCGACGTTGACGCTGGTCGGAATGCCGGCCGCGCTGAGCGCGGCGATGGTCTGCAGGCGCCGGTGCGGCGCGCTCGCGCGCGCTTCGAGCCGGCTGCTCAGGCGGTTGTCCAGCGAGGTGACCGAGACGAACACATGCACGAGTCTGCGTGCGGCCATGTCGGCGAGCAGGTCGATGTCGCGGTCGATCAGCGAGTTCTTCGTGATGATGGTGCAGGGGTGATGGCACTCGCTGAGAACTTCGAGCACCTGACGCGTGATGCGGTAGCGCTTCTCGATCGGCTGGTAGCAATCGGTGTTCGCGCCGATGTTGATCGCGCTGCAGCGATAGCCGCGCTTGGCCAGATCCTGGCGCAGCACCTGCGCAGCATTGGTCTTGGCGAACAGCCGCGTCTCGAAATCCAGGCCCGGCGACAGGTTCAGATAGGCATGCGACGGCCGCGCATAGCAGTAGGCGCAGCCGTGTTCGCAGCCGCGGTACGGATTGATCGAGGCATCGAACGGAATGTCCGGCGAGGCGTTGTGCGTGATGATCTGCCGCGCACGCTCTTCGGTGACCGTGGTGCGCGGCGGCGCGGCGGGCTCGCCGTCGTGGTACCAGCCGTCGTCGACGGCTTCGTGGGTGGTGACCTCGAAACGGCCGGCCGGATTGACGCGGCTGCCGCGGCCCTTGATGCGCTCGGGTTTGTTGAGATCGGACATGGTGCGGGAATCTGCCGTCGCGGTGTCGCAATCCCTGCGAACCGGTCGCGGTCAGCCGGCCGGCAGGGGCGGCGACGCCGATCCGCGCAGCCGCTGCCAGACGCGGCGGATCGAGCGCCAGAGCTTGGGCAGCAGCCAGGCCGACAGCAGCAGGAACAGCAGCAGCAGGCCGAGGAACAGCCAGGGGTAGTGCCAGATCAGATACAGGCCGCCGAGCAGGGTCAGGTCCTCGCTGACGCTCGCACCCCAGTTCGTGAACGGCTCGGGTGAGGTGTTGATCAGCGCGCGCGTGCCGGCCTTGGTCAGGTGCGTGCCGGACGTGATCGCGCCGCCGACCAGGGCTGCGGCGAACTGCACGGCCGGCGCCGATTCGCGGAACACGCCCCAGGCCAGCAGGGCGCCGGCCGGGATGCGCACGAAGGTCTGCACGGCATCCCAGACCGAATCGAAGGCCGGGATCTTGTCGGCCAGGAATTCGCCGGCCGCCAGGATGCCGCTGACCCAGAGCACCCAGTCGTCCTGCAGGAAGCTCAGACCCGACGGCAGCGACACGACCTCGTAGCGGCCAAGCAGCCCCAGCAGCAGCACGGCCGCGTACAGGCGAAAGCCGCTGGCCCAGGCCAGGCCGGTCGCCAGCGCAGTCGATTGCACGAGATCCATGAGCGCTCACCTCGCGGAATCAGTCCGCGTCGGCGCTCATGCTCGCCGCGATCCGCCAGCGCTTCAAGCGTCCGCTGCCCCGTCGCTGTCGCAGCCTGAAACGCGCCGCGGAAAGCACGAGCTTCCGGCCCCGGACCGGGCTGGCAGCATCCTTCTTGAGCAGGGCATATCGCGTTGACCGAACCAGCCCCCAGGTCCATGCTAATCAGACCGAAGGATGGCGACGTTTCGTGACGACAGGGGGATGCCGTCGCTCCGATAGGTCCTCCTTTGCACTCACGCTTTGGCTTTCAGTCGGGTGCCCTGCACCCGGTCATGTCGTGTCAGCAGCATTGTCCGGAGGGTTCAATGAGACGCCTCATTCTTGCCTCACTGGCCGCACTCCTGTGCGCCGCCGCCGCAACCACATCAGCCCAGGTCGACGTCGAAACCGACGAAGACGCGCCGGTCCCCTTCGAACGCGCGCAGGCGCAGCAACCGCTCGAACTGCATCTGCAGCGCGGCAGAAGCAGCGACATTGATCTGCGCAATCTGCCGCAGACCGCGCCCATACAGCGCGAGCGACCGGAACGCGAAATTGATCCGCACCCGGTGGAGCTGCCCGGCGGCCGCGCAACGGTCTCGACCGGCCCGGCCCCCCTGCCCAGCGCGCCGGCACCGGCGCCGATCATCACGTTCGACGGACTCGACCGGGTCAATTTCGGCCAGGGCTATCCGCCCGACACGAACGGCGACGTCGGCCCGACCTATTACATCCAGACGATCAATTCCTCGGTCGGCGTGTTCCGCAAGTCCGACGGCGTGCGCGTCGCGGCGTTCTCGTTCGACACGCTGATGGCGCAGGGCAATTTCGGCAATCTCTGCGACACCAACAATTTCGGCGACCCGGTGGTGCTGTACGACACCTTCGAGGACCGCTGGGTGCTCACCGATTTCGCGTTCACCGTGGACGGTTCCGGCAACGTCATCAATCCGCCCGGCGCGTTCCAGTGCTTCGCCGTGTCCAAGACCGGCGACCCGGTCAGCGGCGGCTGGAATTTCTACTCGATCAACACGACCGGCGGGCTCGGCGACTATCCGAAGCTGTCGATCTGGACCGACGGCATCTACATGTCGGCCAACATGTTCGGCTATTCGGCCGGGGCCAGTTTCCAGAACCCGCGCGTGTTCGCCTTCAACAAGATGCAGATGTACGCCGGCGCGCCGACCGTCCAGGTCGTTACCTTCAATGCGCCGGCCGGCGACTTCACCCTCTTGCCGAGCAACGCGCGCCTGCAGGCCGGCACGCCGCCGGCGGGCACGCCGGCCTATTTCGTCTCGACCTGGCAGTTCCTCAACTCGCTCAGCGTCTACAAGTTCCACGTCGACTGGGCGCGCATCGGCAACTCCACGTTCACCGGTCCCGACTCGCCGCTCGCTGCCACGAGCTGGCCCAACGCCTCGGTCGCGAATGCACCCTCGCTCGGCGGCAACAGCCTGGACGTGCTGCAGATCCGCGCGATGATGCAGAACCAGTACAGCAACATCGGCGGCGTGGAGTCGCTGTGGACGACGCATACCGTGCGTCGCGCCAACACGACCGGCTTCGCCGCGCCGCGCTGGTATCAGGTCGACGTGACCGGCGGCACCGTGGCAGCCAACCTGCCGCAGGCGGCGACCTGGGATCCCGACGCCGCCAACGTGATGCATCGCTTCATGCCCAGCCTCGCGGTCGACCGCGCCGGCAATCTGGCGCTCGGCTATACCACGTCCAGCTCCACCACCAAGCCGGCGATCAAGTACGCCGGACGGCTCGCCTCCGATCCGGTCAACACCTTCGGCCAGGGTGAGCAGGTGCTGATCCAGGGCGCCGGCACGCAGACGGGCAATTGCGGCGGCAGCGCCTGTGCCCGCTGGGGCGACTACAGCGCCATGACCCTGGACCCCGACGGCTGCACCTTCTGGTACACCAGCGAGTACTACGCCGTCGACGGTCTGAATTACCTGACGCGCATCGGCTCGTTTTCCTATCCGTCGTGTACGGCCGTCGGTGCCGGCGGCACGGTGTCGGGCAAGGTCACCGCGCAGGCCGGCGGAGCGCCGCTGAGCGGCGCCGTGATCACGTTCGGCAGCCGCACCACGACGACCGACGGCGCCGGCAACTATTCCTTCGCGGCGATTCCCGCCGGCACCTATCCGAGCCTGAGCGCGAGCTACCCGGGCTGCACGACCGGCACGGCCAGCAACATTGCCGTGGTCGACAGCGCGACCGCCACGCAGAATTTCGCCCTGGCCGCAGCGCCGGCCAGCGCCTGCCTCACGGATACCACGCAGGCCGATTTCCAGACCGGCGTGTCCACGAACATCGACCTGACCACGAGTGCGGGCGATGCCTCGCTGACCAATCCGGACACTGTCGACCAGCAGAACGCCTCCGTGGGCACCAGCGGCGTCGGCGTCACGACGACGACCTGGGGCGGCCAGACCTTCACGCCGGCGATCACGGGCAACCTCAAGCAGATCGACGTCAACCTGTTCTGCTCCGGCTGCACCGGCACCACACCGAACCTCACCCTGAGCATTCGCGCGACCAGCGGCGGCCTGCCGACCGGCGCCGACCTCGCCACGGCGACGATCACCGGTTTCAACAGCGGCGCCTCGGCCTACTACACCGCGACGTTCTCGCCGGCGTTCGCCGTCACTGCGGGCACGCAGTACGCCTTCGCGATCCGGCCCACGACCAATCCGTCGCCCGGTACCTACGCGCTGACGCGCAGCGGCACCTCGACGGCCGGCGCCGACGTCTACGCCGGCGGCACGCGCGTGGCCGGCGCCACCAGCGGCACGGTCTGGAGCATTCCGCTGACCGGCGGCGTTTCCACCGATGCAGGCTTCAAGGTCTACATCAACAGCGGCTACAGCACGTCCGGCGATCTCATTTCCGCGGTAAAGGACGCCAATCCGGCGGCGGGCTACCTGCCGAGCTGGACCACGCTGTCGTGGACCGGCACGACGCCGGCGAACACCAGCCTGCGTTTCCAGGCGGCGGCGAGCAATTCGGCGAGTGGTCCGTTCAACTTCGTCGGTCCCGACGGCACCGCGGCAACGTACTTCACGACCAGCGGCGCATCGCTGAGCCAGTTCAACGGCAACCGCTACCTCAAGTACCGCGCCTACCTCGCGACGACCAACAACACGGTCACGCCGACCCTGAGCGACGCGACGGCCTGCTTCGTCGATCTGGGCCCGCCGGATCTGAGCCTGACCAAGAGCGACGGCGGCGCCAGCGTCACGCCCGGCGGCACCGTCGCCTACACGCTGAGCTATGCGAACAGCGGCGGCCAGGCCGCGACCGGCACCGTGCTGACCGAAACCGTTCCGGCCAACAGCACGTTCAATGCGGGCGCGAGCACCGCGGGCTGGTCATGCACGCCGAACAACAATGCCGGCTCCACCTGCACGCTCGCCATCGGCAGCGTGGCCGGCGGCGGCAACGGCAGCGCCACGTTCGCAGTGACCGCCGTCAATCCGGTCGCTGCCGGGGTCGCCCAGTTGTCGAACACTGCATCAGTGGCCGATGACGGCACGCACGACACGGATCCCACGCCGGGCAACAACACCGCCAGCGACACCACGCCCGTGAACGCTGCGCCGGACCTGACCTTGACCAAGAGCGACGGCGGCGTTTCGGTCGCGCCCGGCGGCGGCGTGACCTACACACTGGGCTATGCCAACGCCGGCAACCAGGGGGCGACAGGGGTGGTCCTGACCGATGTCGTGCCCGCCAACACCGTGTTCAACCCGGGCGCGAGCACCGCAGGGTGGTCATGCACGCCAAACAACAATGCCGGCTCCACCTGCGCGCTCGCCATCGGCAGCCTGGCCGGCGGCGGCGCCAACGGCACGGCAAACTACGCCGTGACCGTGAACACGCCCCTGTCGCCCAGCGTCACGCAGATCAGCAACCAGGCCAGTGTCGCCGACGACGGCAGCAACGGCGCCGATCCCAATCCGGGCAACAACACGGCCAGCGACACCACGCCGATCACGGGTGCGGACCTGGCCATCACCAAGACCGACGGTGTCACCTCGGCCCCGGCCGGCGGCACGGTCACTTACTCGATCACGGCCAGCAATGCCGGACCGAACGCCGTCAGCGGTGCCAAGGTGACCGACACGTTCCCGGCAAGCCTGACCTGCACCTGGACCTGCACCGGCACGGGCGGCGGTACCTGTGCGGCCTCGGGCAGCGGCTCGATCAACGACAGCACGGTCAACCTGCCGGTGAGCGCGAGCGTGACCTACACGGCTGCCTGCACCATCGCCGCCGGCGCCACCGGCAGCGTGGCCAACACGGCGACCGTGGCGACGCCGGTGGGCGTGACCGATCCGGCGCCGGCGAACAACAGCGCAAGCGACACGGACACCCTCACCACCTCCGCCGACGTCCGCGTGACCCTGACCGACGGCCGCAACTACGTGCAGGTCGGCGATTCGCTGAACTACACGATCGAGGTATCCAATGCCGGTCCCAGCAACGCACAGGCCAGCGTGACCGACACCTTGCCCGCGCTGCTCGCCGGCGGTTCGTGGGTGTGCAGCGGCACGGCCGGCGTCACCTGCGCCAACGGCACGGGCAATGTGCTCAGCGACAACGCGACGGTGCCGTCGGGCGGCAAGGCGACCTACGTGTACTCGGCCACGGTGGCCTCGGCCGGCACCGAGCTGCTCGACAACACCGCGTCGGCCAGCCTGATCAGCGGAACCGATCCGACGCCGGCTAACAACAGCGCGACCGATCACGACATCGTGGTGATCTTCAAGAACGGCTTCGAGAGCACGCCGCTGTTCATCGCCAGCAGCATCGGCGACGGATCGGACTTCGTCACCGCGCAGCTGCGCATCGACGCGAGCCTCAGCGGCAGTCTGAGCATCGTGCCGGTCACCGTGGCGCATGGCCGCGGCGCCGACGGCAAGCTGCTGTTCACGCTGGAACTCGCACGTTTCGGCAGCGACATCGCCGTGCGCAGCGTGACGCGCGATGCGCAGGGTCTGAGCCAGCGCTCGGCCTGGCAGGCGATCGACACGAACCAGCGCATGCTGCACTTCGCCTGGCAGTCGGCCAGCAGCAGCGACACGGCCAACGGCTACCTCCGCGTGGAAGGCGGCCTCGCGCCGCTGGTCGTCGGCGGCCGCAGCGAGGAAAGCCGCCTGACCCACCTGGTCGTGACCGTGCAGCAGCAGGTGCCGTGGATGGTGCTGATCACCCACTGACACCGAGCCTGTCGCAAGCAACGAGAGCCCGGGATCTTCCCGGGCTCTTTTTTGGCAGCGCGCGACGGAGTGCGGATGCCGCAGCAGCGAACCGGTTTGCCCGCTCAACCGGCGGCGGCGGCGCTCATGCCCGCCGCGATCAGCCAGCGTCTCAAGTGTTCGGCACGCTCGCGCGGCCACTGGTCGGCCTGCGCCGCGACGAGCACGGCCTCGGCGTCGCCGCGTGCCGCGGATTCGCCGTCGGCCTGGCCCGGCGCGTAGCCGAGCCAGTCGTTGAGATCGTCGTAGCGGCGACCGACGGCCGCATGCATGGCCGCATCAAAGGTCCGCCGCCATTCGCCGGCCTCGCCGGCGCGATTGAACTGCGCGTTCAAGGTGCCGGCTTCGATCAGCTGCCGCTCGGCCGCCTGGGCGACCGTGAAATCCGAAGCCGCGGCGGCTCGCGCGAGCTGGCCGGCATCGGCCTCGATGCCGAGGAACGAAGTCGCGCGCCGCAGCGTGGCGACCGCATCACGGCGATAGTCCTCGTAGCGCAGTACGAGATGTTCCCGCCCGGCCAGCGCCAGCTGCCAGCAGCGCAGCCAGACCGCGAGGAAATCCACGCGACTCAGCGGATAGTGGAACCAGGGCTCGGCGATGAAGGCGGCGAAGGACTGTTCCGGCGGCGCCAGACCGACGCGACGCGCGCGCTGCCAGAACGAATACAGCGCATCGCGCGGATCGCGCACGAACAGGATGACGCGCGGCGTATCGGCGAACGTCGCCGGCCAGGCATGGCTCAACCGCGGCACCGGCGCCGCGCGGAAATCGAACTCGCGACCGTGGCGCAGGCTCGGCAGCAGGCGGCGCCAGGATTCGTCGGCGCGGTCGTAGCGATAGCGCCGGCCGCCGCGCTGGCGCCAGTCCGCATGCAGGTCGGCGCCCCAGGGTTTCCACAGCGCGACGTCGAGCTCCAGCAGGCAGTTGGCCAGCCAGGACGCGCCGCAGGGCATTTCCGAGGAAACGATGTCGCAGTCGTAGGCGGTGAAGCCGTGCGCCAGCGGCGCGTCCTGGAACTGCGGCCGCGTATCAAACATGGCGCTGCTCCCAGATCCGCAGCAGTGCGTCGGCCAGCACCGCCGCCGGCGCGACGCCGCTGTCCAGACGCAGATGCGGCGAGGACGGCCACTCCGGCGTCAGCTCGCGCCCGACCTGCGGCCCGGCCTGCATCTCGCGCGCGGCCAGTCGCAGCGCGCGCAGCGCCGGCGCGCATTCCAGCAGCACCTCGAAGTAGTCGTTGCACGCTGCGCGGTTGCCGGCGTGGATTTCGTGGAAAAGGGAAATCGTGGAAACCACTGCGCAACCGCCATCGCGGCTGTGTGCGGCCGCAAGCGCCGCGACATGCTGCGCGACCGCCAGACGCTGCGGCCGCGCATAACCCTGTCCGGCCGCACCGAGACTGCGGCGCACCGCATCGCCGTCGAAGGCGGCGACGCCGGCCTGGCCACGCGCGGTCAGGCGCTGCATGACCTGTCGCGCCAACGTGGTCTTGCCGCTTCCGGCGAGACCGGTGATCCAGATCACGCTCATGCAGCCGCGTCCCAGCGCCAGTCGTGGCTCCAGCCCGGGCAGCGCCGCGCGAGCAATCGGTACAGGGCGAGATCGCGCGCGCTGTCGACTTCGCACCAGCGGCCTTCGACGTCGATCGCGGCGACATCGACACCGCGCTGCAGCAGCAGCGCGAGCAACGACGTCGTGTCGATGCGCCGGCGATGCGCCGGCGCGAGCGCGGCCTGCGCGGCTGCCGCCTGCTGCCAGCCGCGGCGGCTGAAACGCACGAGGCCGGTGAACTGCGCCTCGATCATCGCGAGATCGGCGACACGCGCGCCGATCTCGCGCAACTGACCGTCCTGCCGGCGCAGCGATTCCGCATCGGCCAGCACATCAATGAAACGGCGCGACCACAGATCGTGCCAGCGCCGGTCGACGGTGATCGCAATGTCGGCCGGGCAATGCACGAGCGCGCGGGCGAGGTCCGGATGGAATACGCCGTCGCCGTACACGAGCAGAGTCGCGTCGAATGCGGCCGGACCGGCGCAGGCGAACGAGGCGACAGGTCCGCTGTTCTGCCAGTCGGCGTTGTGAACGAGGCGAACACCCTCCTGCGTCGACAATGCCGCGGCGGCATGGCCGCTGACGACGCTGACCGCATCGACGCCGGCCGCGGCGAGCGCGGCGAGCTGCCAGTCGAGCAGACGCCGCCCGGCCAGGCGCAGCAGCGCCTTGGGCCGCCGGCGCGTCAGCGTTCCCATGCGCGAGCCCGCGCCGGCGGCGAGGATCACCGCGTGCATGGCGCCCACCAGATGCGCGTGTGGAACGGCACCTGCACGCGCCCGGCCGTACCGAGCAATGCGGCGATGTCGTCGAGCACCGCCGGTGCGCGCTCGCCGGCCTGGCGCAGCAAGGTGGCGTGGGCGCGGAAGCCGTCGAGGAAGGCTTCCCGCGAAGTATCGTGGACGAAGCCGCGGCTCAGGCTCTGCACCGGGCCGAAACGTCCGCTCGCGGCCAGCTCGGCGCTCGGGTCCTCGCGCCGGCGGCCGTAACCGTAGCCGGGCACATGGCGGCGTATCGCCTGCTCGATCGCCTGCTGCAGCGGATCGTCGAGGTCGCGGTGATTCCACAGGATCGCGATGTAACCTTCGCGGGCCAGCAGCCGTGCGGCTTCCGCCAGCGCGGGTCCGGGCGCCAGGACGTTGAACGAAGAGCCGTAGCTGACCAGCGCGAACGCGGCATCGGGCAGGCCGGTGGCTTCGCCGCGGGCGTCGACATAGTCCAGCCCGTCGCGCTGGCCGACCGCGCGCATGGCGGCATTGGGTTCCACCGCAGTCACGCGCAGGCCGCGCGCGCGCAGCGGAAGGCTCAGGCGGCCGGTGCCGGCGCCGATGTCGGCGACCGCGGCGCCGGACGGCAACTGCAGTGCAGTCATCAGCGCGTCCAGTGCGGCATCGGCATACGGCGCGCGCCGGTTGTAGTGCGCGGCGAGCGCGCTGTAGTCCCAGTCCAGGGTCGTCATGTCGGGCGCGAAATGCTCCAGGGGGTGATCGCCAGCGCCGCCGGGTCGATGGTCAGATGTCCGGCCCGCGCCAGACGCTGCCAGCGCTCCCAGCCGAGGCCGAGCACGGCGGCCACGCCGAGTTCGGCGCAGCGTATGGCCATGTGCGAATTCGGTCCGCCGTAGGCGGTGATCAGTCCGGCCGGCCGGCGCGCGAAGATCCAGTCGTAGCCGGGATCGGCGCTGGCGACGGCGACGATGGCCTGCGCCGGCAGCGCGTCCGGCGCGGTCTGCGCATCGACCCGCACGACCGCCGCCGCCGCGCGCTTGTTGCCGACGAAGCTCGGCGTGCCGGCGGCGATGTGCACCTGCCGCAGGCTCTCGCGCGGATCGAACACGACCGGCAGGCGCAGCGCCGCATCGGCGGCATGCGCAGCCGCGGCCGCCGCGGCCAGCTCGCGCGCCGGTGCGGCCGCGGCATTCGCCGCCGCGTCCCGATCGAGCCAGCTCAAGGTGGCCCGGTCAAGGCCACGCGCGGCGCCGGCGATGGCCAGCCGGTCCAGCTGCTGCGACACCAGCGCCGACAGGCCGTACTTGGCGAACTCGCGCGCCTCGCGCGTGCGGCAGTAGCCGTGCAGCAGCTGCCCGGCGTCGACTGCGTAGCCGGCTTCGCGCAGCAGGTGCTGCAGCGCGCGCAGCTCGGCCGGGCCGGCCTCGAACGGCACGGGCGGCGGCGGCGCGGCAGCAGCGGGCAGGTCCAGTTCAGCCAGCGCCGGCGTGGTGATCTCGAACGTTCCGGCGCGCAGGAAGCCGAAGCTGTCCGGCGATGACGCGCTGGCCAGAAATTCGTGCGTCACGCTGCGACAGCTGCGCTGCAGCGCGAGCAGGCGCTCCGGCGCCAGCGCGCCGCGGCTCACGGCCGAGCGCAGCAACGCTTCGTGGACGAAAGCCAGGCGCGCGATCAGCGCGAACGCGAGGCCGGCGCGAGCCAGCGGCGATCGCGAACCCTGCAACGACGGCGGCCGCGTGAACCGCGCGAGCGCGGCCGCCAGCGCCGCCGGCTGCAGACAACGCGCCGTGATCGCGGCGAGCTCGTCGCGGTAGGCGTCGCGTTCGGCCGCGGCGAGCACGCCGGCATAGCGTTCGCGCCATTGCGCGGCGAAATCGAAATCGACACAGGTCTGGGCGACGGCGAACTCGTAGCGATCGTGCAAAGCCGGTTGCTGCAGCAGACGTTCCTGCCAGGCGTCGGCCAGCCGCGCCGCGACCGGTGCCGGCACGGTCTGCGGCAGCAGCGAGTTGGCGCTGGCGCGCACGTCGACGTAGGGCCGGCCCGCGACAGGCTGCAGCAAGCCGGTCGCGCCGAGACGGCGATAGCCGAGCAGGGCGCGCGCGCGGCACCAGGCATCGTCGGCAATGGCCTCGCGGAACAGCGACAGCGCGAGCGGCCGCGGATGGCGGCCGAGCAGCTCGGCCGTGTTCCAGTCCGGCATCAGCGCAAGCACGCGCCGGCGGCCGGCACAGACCGGCGACGGGCGCAGCAGTTCGCGCTGGCGGCGCTGCAGTTCGCGGCGTCGTTCCGCGCTGCAGCGCGGCGGCGCCCGCAGCAGCAGCGGCCGCACCTGCAACAGCAGCACGCGTTGCTGCTGCAGCACGAGTTCCGCTTCCAGCGGCTGCGGGCCGCAGAGGTCGCGCAGCTCGCGCAACGCCCGGTACAGCAGCGCCAGGTCCGGCTGTTCCGGCGCCGGCGCCTCGTGGGCGAGATAGACCGTGTCGACCGCGACGTCGCCGCGCGTGACCGCGTCGGTGCGCTCGCCGGCGGCCAGGCTGAAGGCGTAGTAGTCGGCGCCGTCCTCGACCGCATGCGTCGCCGCGACCGCGGCGAGCCGGGCGGTGGCCATGCGCTGCACGAACACGACTGCGTCGTCGCGAACCGCGCCGTAGCTCAGGAACACGGCGTCGATCGCCGCACCGAGTGCCGCCGCGTCGTCGACGGCGACGTCCAGGCAGCTCAGATAGTGTCCGGCCTGCGAGCCCTGCGTCTGGTCCTCATCGACGCCGCAGCTGCGCACGGCCACGCCGGTACCGGCGAAGTCGTGCGCGAGCTGCTGCAACCAGGCCTGGCGCCGCTCGCGCCAGCCGGCCTGCGACAGCACCAGGCCGGGCGGCACCTCGCTGTGGCACAGCAGCGGCGCCAGCGCGAGCAGGGTGCCGGCCTTGCCGCGCCAGCGGAATGCGGCGGTCGCCGCGGACGCGCGATTCATCGGCGCTCCCGCGCCGGTCGCGCGCGCGCCGCATCGAGGAAGGCCTGCAGCAGAGGGGCCGGCGACAGCAGCGCCGGGCGGCCCGCATGAAATTCCGGATGCCATTGCACGCCGACCGCCCAGCCGTCGGTGCGGCGCACCGCTTCGACCAGGCCGTCCTCGCGACACCAGGCTTCGGCGACGAGACCTTCGCCGAGACGGGCAATGCCCTGCCGGTGGGCCGAGGTGACGCGGCCGGCCAGGCCGCCGTACTGGCGCGCGAGCAGGCCGTCGCGGCGGAACTCGATGTCGTGGACATGCGCGTCGTAGCGCGCCGGATCATCATGCAGGCGCGGAGCCGGCGCGGCCGGCGCGAGGTCGGCGATCAGGCTGCCGCCGTGCGCGACATTGAGCAGCTGGCAGCCGCGGCAAATGCCGAGCACCGGCTTGCCCTGCGCCAGCGCCGCCTGCAGCAGCGCGAACTCGAATTCGTCGCGGCCCGGATCGGCGCTGGCCGCCGCGCCGCCGTACCAGTGCGGCGACACGTCGCTGCCACCCTGCAGCAGCAGCGCATCGACCGCGTCGATCAGCGCGGCCGCGATCGACGGCAGCGCGGACGGCGTCGCGGCATGCGCCAGAATCAGCGGCACCGCGCCGGACGCGGCGACGAGATCGACGAGGCTGCGCTCGGCGCCGAGCAGATCCTTGCGCTGGCTGCCGGCGGCGGCCGCGACGCCGGCGCGCAGGCGCGCGCTGATGCCGATACGCAGCGGGAACTCATTTCCCATCCCCTATCCCTCCAGCAGACCCCAAGGCCTGTTCCGCCGTCCATACGCCAGCCATCCGGATACTGACGCACGAAGGCGGGATTACACCCAACGCCCGTCGATCGTAGCGGGCCGGAGGCCGCCGGCATCGCCAGGCGCGCCGGCCATCGGCCGCCGTCTGCCGGGTGCCGCCAGGCGGCGCGGCGCCGGCAGTGTCCTGCGCTATGATCCGGCGCGCGCGCAGGTGCGCCCGACGGAGCTGGACATGCGAATCGTGTGGCTGCTGCTGATGTTCGGCGGAATCGCCCTGGTCTTCACGACCAACCATCCCGGCGTACTCGGCTTCGGTCTGCTGCTCACGTTCGTCAGCGGATTCTGCGCGGTATTCGCGTTCGCGGCCGCACGCATCGAGTCGACCGCACGGCCGGATTCGGCGCTGCTGACGCCGGAAGTGCTGGCCGCGGTGCGCGCCCGCGCCGCCCAGCAGCGGGCCGCGCAGGCCCAGGGCCAGACGCCCGCCCCGGCACGGCCATTGCCGCCGCCGCCGGCCCACTCCTGATCCGTAAGCGGGCGTAAGCCGGGCCGGCGCCGCCGTCGCAGCGCCGGCCGACGGCCTTACTTCTTCACGCTCTGGGTGTGCGTCTTGAGCGCCTCGACGAGACCCGGCACGCCGGCAGCGCCCTCGGGCACGCTGATGCTCGATCCCTTGAAGTCCTCGCCGATCGGCTGCGCGCGGCCGCCGAGGCACTGGGCGAGGAAGCCTTCGGTCACCGCGTTGAACGCCTTGGTGTTCGGCGCGCGGCGGAAGCCGTGGCCTTCGTCCGGGAACAGCACATAGGTGACCGGGATCTTCTTGGCCTTCATCGCCTTGACGATCTGGTCGCTCTCGTCCTGCTTCACGCGCGGATCGTTCGCGCCCTGACCGATCAGCAGCGGCTTCTTGATCGCGTCGACACGGCTCAGCGGCGAACGTTCGGCCAGCAGCTTCTTGCCGTCTTCGGTGCGCGGGTCGCCGACGCGGCGCGCGAACTGCTCGAAGAAGCCGGCCCAGTACGGCGGGATCGTCGCGAGCAGGGTGTTGAGGTTGGACGGGCCGACGATGTCGACCCCGCACTTGAACGTGTCCGGCGTGAAGGTCATGCCGACCAGCGTCGCATAGCCGCCGTAGCTGCCGCCCATGATGGCCACGTCTTCCTTGCGCGTGACCTTGTTGTCGACGGCCCAGCCGACCGCGTCGATGAGATCGTCGTGCATCGTCGTGGCCCACTGGCGGTCGCCGGCGGCGATGAACGACTTGCCGAAGCCGGTGGAGCCGCGGTAGTTCACGCTGAGCACGGCGTAGCCGCGGTTGGCCAGCCACTGGTGCGTGCCGTTGTAGCCGTAGACGTCGCGCGCCCACGGGCCGCCGTGAACCATCAGCACGAGCGGCACGGGCTTGTCGGCCTTGCCGTCGCGGTTCGCGTCGGCGTCGGGCGGCAGGGTCAGATAGCTGACCAGGGTCAGCCCGTCGCGCGCCTTGATCAGCTGCGGCCACATCGGCACCAGCGGCTTGCCGTCCAGCGCCGGACGCGCCGAGAACAGCTTGTCGAGCTTGCCGCCCTTGCCAGCTTCGCGCGTGTAGCGGTAGTAGACCGTCGGTTGCTCGGCCGCCGCGTAGGCGACGATCCAGTGCTTGTCGTCGAGGCTGCGCGAGTTGACGCCGAACGTGCCCGGGCCGATGCCGCGCAGGGTTTCCAGATCCTTGGCGATGGCCGGATCCAGCGCCTTCCATTCGCTGCGCTCGTAGTCGACCGCGACGGCCTGAACGACGCCGGTCTTGGGATCGGCCATGACGTTGTCGCCGAGATCGGCGCGCTTGTCTTCGGCCAGCACGGTCTTCTTGCCGCTGGCCACGTCGATCGCGAACAGCGCCGCCGTGTCGCGGCCGCGCGAATCGGCGAAGTACTGGGTCTTGCCGTCGGTCGAATAGCCCATCGGCGAGGTCGTCAGGCTGTCCTCGAACGGAATGCTGCCGGTCTGCTTCCAGCCGCCCTTGCCGTCGGGTTCGAGCAGCTCCTGGCTGCCGTCGGGATTCTGCTTCTGCGCGCCGCGCAGCTTGAGGTCGGCGTCGCTGAAGTAGTTGCCGATCTCCTGCTCGTTCTTGTGCACGAGCTCGCGCTTGCCGTCGGCCAGGTTGACCTTGTACAGGTCATGCCATTTCGAATCGCGGTCGTTCATGCCGACGAGCACGTGATCCGGATGCAGGTGGCTGGCCTGGTTGAACATCGCGCGCGTCTTCGGATACGGCGTCAGGTCGCGCTTGACGTCGCTGGCCACGTCGACCGAGAACAGATGGAAATCCTCGTCGCCGCCGGTGTCGCGCAGGTACAGCAAGGTGCCCGTGCGATAGCTCCAGAAATATTCGCGGATGCCGCGCGCCTTGTCGTCGGTCACCGGCTTGGCCTTGGCTGCATCGTCGGCCGGTGCGACCCAGATATTCAGCACGCCGTCGACCGGCGCGATCCAGCTCAGGTACTTGCCGTCGGGGCTCAGCTGCACGCCGACCTTCTCCGGATTGCCGAACAGCGCATCGCGGGAAATCATCTCCACGGCGGCGGTTGCCGGTTCGGCGGCGGCGGTGGCGGCGCAGCTTGCAGCGATCGCCGCAGCCAGGATCAATCGAGTCAGGCGCATGGTGCTCTCTCGTCGTGGGTCAGGGAGGCAAAGAGTGCTATTTGCAACATTCTGGCTGAAGAGCCGGACGTCATGAAGGCCGTTGGCCATGCAGGCTCGCCGATCACGGCGATTTCACGTCGCGGCAACCGCGCGGCGCCCGGCGGCGACTGCACGGCCCGCGCCCCGTAGAATGGCCCGGCCTACAGGAGAACTCCATGAGCGAACGCCCGCAGCGTCATGCCGTCTTCGGCCATCCGGTCAGTCATTCCCTGTCGCCCGCCATACACCGGCGTTTCGGCCAGCAGACCGGCGTGGCCCTGAGTTACGAGGCGATCGACGCACCGGCCGAGACCTTCGCCGCCCAGCTCGAGGCGTTCCGCGCGGCCGGCGGCGGCGGCGCCAACGTCACCTTGCCGCTGAAGGCGCTGGCCTTCGGCCACTGCGCACAGGTTTCCGACTACGCCGCCCGCACCGGCGTGGTCAACACCCTGGAGCCGCTGTCCGGCGGCGGCTGGCGCGGCCACAACACCGACGGCCCCGGCCTGATCGCCGATCTGGCCCAGCGCCACGGCCAGGATCTGCGCGAACGCGACCTGCTGCTGCTCGGTGCCGGCGGCGCAGCGCAGGGCGTCGCCTATGCATTGCTCGACGCGGGCGTGCGCTCGCTGACGATCGCCAACCGCCATCCGGAACGCGCCGATGCACTGGCCGACCGCATCGGCGAACCCGGCCGCGTGCACGTGCGCTACTGGAACGACCTGGCCGATGCCGGCAGCTGGGATTTCATCATCAATGCGACGTCGGCCGGCGTGCAGGGCGACGCGATGGACCTGCCGTTCGCGATCGTGGCGCCGCGCGCGCTGTGCTACGACCTGTCCTACGGCCGCGCCGCGACGGCGTTCCTGGCCTGGGCGCGCGCCGCACGCGCGGCGCATGCGTTCGACGGCCTCGGCATGCTCGTGGAACAGGCCGCCGAAGCGTTCGCGATCTGGCACGGCCGCCGCCCCGACGGCGAACCGGTCTACGCCGAGCTGCGCGCCCAGCTCGACGGCGCATGAGCGCACTGGCCTTCGACGCCGCGAGCGGCCGCTACGCCTGCCGCGCCGGCTGCGGCGCCTGCTGCATCGCGCTGTCGATTTCCTCGCCGATACCGGGCATGCCGCAGGGCAAGCCCGCCGGCGTGCGCTGCGTGCAGCTCGACGACGACTACCGCTGCCGCATCTTCGGTTCGCCCGAACGGCCCGACGTCTGCGGACGTCTGCGTCCCGAGCCGGACATGTGCGGCAAGGACCGCGCCCATGCCCTGCGCTGGATCGCCGAGCTGGAAGGGGCGACGCAGCCGCGCTGACTCGCACGCGGCGGCGGTGCGAATGCAGATCTCCGCGCCAGATGCGCGGCCCAGTTTGAATCCAATCGCGTTCATCGACGCATCCAAGCCTTCGACACCGCCGTTGCGCGGTCCACCCAGGCTTGTCCCAACCCAGCCGCCAGGTCGTCTCCCGCCATGGAGCGATCTGTCCAGGAGTGCAGTCGATGAAATCCGTCCCACCGATCACGCCGTCCAGATCCCGCCAGTTCGCTCTGCGCGCCGCGCTTGCGCTGACCACCTCCTTCTGCGCCGCCTGCGCCGTCGCCGGCCCCAAGGCAACGCTGCCCGACACCGCGGACGGCAAACTCGGCGCCGCGCTGATCGAGCATGTGAACACCGACAGCCCCGACCAGATCCGTCGCTGGGCGCCGACGATCCTGGCGCCGGACATGGATGCGGCTGAACAGGCGGGGTTCGTGACGAGCCTGGCCGAGGCGGTACGCGACAGCGGCGGCGTGGACCTGATCGAGGCGCACGAACAGCGCGGCATGCTCATCCTGACCGTAAAGGCCCATCGCGGCGGACGCGTGGCCGTGTTCGTGCTCGGCGGCGACGCCGCGCATCCGGGCCGCTTCGCGCATGCGGAGATGATGCCGATGGATGATCCGTCGCTCTACGCCGGCTGGCCTGAGGCTGCGATCTCTCGCGACGAACTCAAGCGCCTGGTCCGCGACACGCTGGACAAGCTCGTGCGCACGAATGATTTCTCCGGTTGCCTGACCGTCGCGGACGGCAGCGAAACCGTGATCGACGAATGCCGCGGCCTGGCCGAGCGCCGCTTCGGCGTGCCGATCGACCGTCAGACGAAGTTCCACATCGGCTCGATGGGCAAGATGTTCACCGCCGTGGCCATCGCGCAGCTCGTCGAGGCCGGCAAATTGTCGTGGGACGACACGCTCGCGCAGCGGGTGCCTGAATATCCGGATCACGAAGCGGCGAAGAAGATCACCGTGTGGCAACTGCTGCACCACACGGCAGGGCTCGGCGACTTCTTCGTTCCCGAGTTCTTCCAGCAGCGCGAGAAGTTCGTCAATCCGGCCGACTATCTCGACCTGATCGCACGCCAGCCCAAGGTGGGCGAGCCGGGCAAGGACTGGAACTACAGCAACGCCGGCTATGTCCTGCTCGGCCGCATCGTCGAGAACGTCTCCCGCGAAAACTACTTCGACTACATCGGACGCCACGTCTTCGCCCCGGCCGGCATGGAGGCGAGCGGTTTCGACACGCTCGACGACGTCATTCCGAAGCTGGCGGTCGGCTATTTCCGCGCGGGGCTGTTCTCCGGCGAATGGAAGGCGGACTGGATGAAGGGCCCGTTCAAGGGCGGCCCGGCCGGCGGCGGCTACTCGAACAACACCGACCTGCTGCGCTTTGCCCGGGCGTTGCGCGCGGGCAAGCTGGTCAAGCCGGCGACGTTGGCGAAGATGTTCGACGATGCAGTGCCGGCCGGTCCCGGCGGCTACGCGGCAGGTTTCGGCGACCGTCTGTCCGGCGGCCGCCACATTCGCGGGCACGCCGGCGGCATCGAGGGCACGGACGCGAACCTGGCGATGGTCTGGGAGAGCAACGCCGACGTCGCATTGACCAGCAACGAGGGGCCGGGGCAGGCATGGCTGCTCGCCGAACGCATCGCCGACCTGCTCGCCGCCGAAGGCGCCAAGCCCTGAAGGGGCACGCCGCCCGACCGATCATTCATTTCCCGACGCGATCCGCTCTGGAGCGAAACCATGCATTTCATCTTCATTCCCCTCATCGTGCTCGCCGCGCCGGTGCTGATCGTCCTGATCACGCTGCGCTACCGCGATCGGCAGACGCAGGCGCGCTATCGCACCCTGCTGCAACTGGCCGACAAGGGTGTGGAACTGCCGCCGCAACTGCTCGTGGAATCGCAGCCGGGCGACGTGGAACGACGCCGCGCGCTCGTGCTGATCGGCGGCGGCCTCGGCGTGATGGCGATGTTTCTCGCCTTGCCGGGCCAGTTCGACGGCAACGGCATGCAGGTCAGCCAGCTCTGGGGCCTCGGCCTGCTGCCGCTGATGACGGGTCTGGGCTATCTGGCGAGCTGGTGGTTCAACCGGCGCGAGCGCACGCATGGCTGACAGCGCCGCCGAAGCGCGCGTCGACCAGGCCCTGGTCGCGCGCGTTCTGCTGGGCGACGACCGGCGTGCATTCGAGCAGCTCATGCGCCGGCACCAGGGCATGGTGCGTGCTCAACTGCGCCGCCTGCTGCACGGCGACGAGGCAGCGGCCGACGACCTCGCTCAGGAAGTCTTCCTGCTGGCGTGGCGCAAGCTCGACCAGTTCCGAGGCGATGCGGCATTCCGCACCTGGCTGTACCGCATCGCCTGGTCCTGTTTCCTGCAGGCGCAGCGCAGGAGACCGGAGCGTGCCGAGGATGCCGACGAGGTCGAGCCACCGGCCGCGCCGGCCCATCCGGTCGACCTGCAACTGGACTTCGAGCACGCGCTGCGCCGCCTGTCCGACGCCGCGCAGGCCGTGCTGCTGCATTGCGTGCAACTGGGCCTGAGTCACGAAGAAGCCGCCTTCGTGCTGGCCATTCCGCTGGGCACGGTAAAAACCCATGCGACACGCGGCAAGGCAAAACTCAAATCATGGCTGGCGGCGTGGCAGGCCGAAACGACGCAGGAGAATCCGACATGCCCCATTCCCACGAAGATGACGCCATCGACGCACTGCTGCGACGGCAGTTCGAAGGCGCAGCGCCCGACGACGGCTTCTGCGATCGCGTGATGCAGCACCTGCCCGCGCGGCCCCGGCGTCGCACATGGCCGTTGTGGAGCGGGATCGCGGCCGGAATGGCGGCGTGTGCACTGAGTCTGTCATTCACACCGATGGTTCGCCTCGGCTGGCGCGACTGGGTCGGCGGCGAATTGTCGCCGCCGGTGATCGCCTTGCTGCTCGCGCTCGCCGGCATGTCGCTGCTGGCCATGTGCTGGAGCCTGGCGGAGGCCGACCGTTCCTAGGCGAATGCGGGATCCCGTACCGGCAATCTGCGGGCCCGACCGTGCGCATGCGGAGCGCCGGATCGCCGAGCCGGAGACGCCAAGTTTTCCAGTCCGTTCCTGATTCACGCTGCGTGCTCAGGCACGCCGCAGATAGACACCCGGATCGGCAGCCAGGCCGGCCTTGACCTGGCGCGAGAGTTCGTCGGCCAGCACTTCCTCGCGCCCGTCGCGGACCGCGTCGAGCACCTGGTTGGCGACGTCGGCCGGGTTCGCCTTCGGCGTCTGCACGTGCGCGGCCATGTCGGTGTCCATGTAGCCCACGTGCAGGGCGGTGACCAGCGTGTTCTGCGCGGCGAGTTCCTGACGCAAGGCGTTGGTCAGCGCCCAGGCGGCGGCCTTCGATGCGCTGTACATCGCCGTGCCCGGTACCGTGACCCAGCTCAGCACCGACAGCACGTCGACGAGCGCGCCGCCGCCGTTGGCGCCGAGCACCGGCGCGAAGGACTGGCTCATGGCCAGGGTGCCGAAGAAGTTGGTTTCCATTTCGCGCCGCAGCGCGGCGAGATCGCCGCCGAGCAGACTGCCGCGCTCGATGATGCCGGCGTTGTTGATCAGCAGGTTCACATCGACCAGCGAGCGGGCCGCCGCGGCGACGTCCGCGGCGCTGGTCACGTCGAGCCTGAGCGGCACGACGCCGGGCAGGTCGATGGTCGACGGATCACGCGCGGCCGCGTAGACCTTGCCCGCGCCGCGGGCGAGCAGCGCGGCCGCGAACGCGCGGCCGAGACCGCGATTGGCGCCCGTGACGAGCGCGACGGAATGACGGATGTCCATGACGATGTCCTGTTGAGGGAGTTGCGGAAGTCAGCGGCCGGCGACTGCCGCCGTGTCGAGCGCGCCGCTGGAGTAGTGCGGCGGCGCGGCAACCGGCGTCAGCGCGACGGTCACCGTGGTCGACAGACCGGGCCGCAGCGCGGCCAGCGCCGGCTGGTCAGCGGCGAAGCGGATGCGTACCGGAACGCGCTGCACGATCTTGGTGAAGTTGCCCGTTCCCGGCTCGAACGGCAGCAGTGAGAATTGCGAACCCACGCCCGGCGCGAAGCTCTCGACTTCACCGCGCAGAACCTGGCCGGGCAGGGCATCCACGGCGATCGTGGCGCGCTGTCCGGGCAGCATGCGGTCGGTCTGGGTTTCCTTGAAGTTGGCGACGATGTACAGCGCGTCGATCGGCACGATCGTGAGCAGACGCGTGCCCGGCTGCACGTAGTCGCCGGGCTCGACCTGACGGTCGCCGACGATACCGTCGATCGGTGCGCGGATGACGGTATGCGCCTGATCCTGGCGGGCAAGATCCAGCGCCGCCCGCGCCGCTGCGACGGCGGCGTCGGCCTGGGCGACGCCGGCTTCGAGCGTCAGACGCCGGGCCTGCGTGACCGCAACGCGGTGGCGGCTCACGTCGAGTTCGGCGCGACTCTTGTCGGCGTCGGCCGTCGCGCTGAGCGCCGCGGCGCGGTACTGATCGGCATCGCGGCGCGCGACGGCGCCGCTGCCGACGAGATCCTCGAAGCGGCGGCGATCCGCTTTGGCGCGCTCGCTCTGCGCGTCCATCGAACGGATCGTCGCCTGCGCCGCGCGCACATTCGACGCGGCGAGCTTTTCCTCGGCATCGAGACTGACCAGCGCAGCGCGCGCCGACTGCTGCTGCGCCTGTGCGTTCAACAGAGTCGCATTGGCCGCGGCGACTTTCGCGTCGAACTCTTCCGCGTCGATGCGCACCAGCGGATCACCACGGCCGACGTGCTGGTTGTGGCGCACCAGCACTTCGGCGACGAGGCCGCGTACTTTCGGTGCGATGACGGAGCTGTCGGCCTGGACGTAGGCGTTGTCGGTCGAGACGGCCGACTTGGGCAGGAGAATCCAGGCGGTGCCGGCGACGGCCAGCAGCACGGCGCCGCCGACGGCGAGTACGGCCTTGCGCGATGCCGGCGGACGGCGCCGCGTATCGGAATCCGGTTCGGTGTTCATGGGCTTTGACTCGTCGGAAGACCAGGGAACGCGCTCAGGCCGGTCGGTCCAGACCGAGCCGGCGCTTGATCGCCGTGCGCGAGCTCGCGAGGATTTCGTCGGAACGCGCCGCATCGCTTTCGATGCGCGCGATCGACAGCGCGCCGAGCAGTTCGGCGAACACCGAACGCGCCTCGGCCATCGGCTCGGCATGGCCGATTTGACCGAGCAGCGCGGCCAGCGCCTCGACCAGCGCTTCGCTGCCGGCGGCGAAATGGCGGCGCAGCTTCGCGGTCATGCGCGGCAGATCCGAGGACAACGCGGCGACCGGGCAGCCGGCGCGTCGCGCGTCGCGGTGCGCCGCCGACAGATAGAAATCGACATAGGCACGCAGGCCGTCGACGGCCGGGCGCTGCTGCGTCTCGGCGGCAAGGCGCGCGCGCGCTTCCTCGAACATCTGGCCGACTGCGGCAGCGACGAGTTCGTCCTTGGACCCGAAGTGCGCATAGAAGCCGCCGTGCGTCAGGCCCACGTCGGCCATCACGTCGGCGATGCCGATGCCGTCCGGACCTCTCGCGCGGATCGCCCTGGCCGCTGCCTTGACCACCTTGTCGCGCGTTCGCTGCTTGTGTTCCGCGTCGTAGCGCATGTCGCCGCTCCGCCTTGCACCATTTGTATGACGGACATAATATTATCACCATCATTTCATTTGCAAGAGGCCGCGCATGAACGCCCTGCGCAGCGACACCGCCCCCGCCGATCCGGCAACCCTGCCCGATGCGCGCAAATACCTGATCTTCGCGGTGATGGCGTTCGGCCAGTTCATGGCGCTGATCGACATCCAGATCGTCGCCGCGTCGCTGAACGAGGTGCAGGCGGGTCTGTCGGCCGGGCCGACCGAGATCAGCTGGGTGCAGACCGGCTATCTGATGGCCGAGCTCGTGATGATTCCGTTCTCGGCCTTTCTCGCCCAGGCGCTGTCGACACGCTGGCTGTTCGCGCTGTCGGCGGGCCTGTTCACCCTGGCCAGCGCACTGTGCGGCGCGGCCTGGGACATCGACTCGATGATCGCGTTCCGCATCCTGCAGGGCTTCGTCGGCGGCGCGATGATTCCGACCGTGTTCGCGACCGGCTTCGCGCTGTTCAGCGGACCGCAGCGCGCGATGATCCCGGCCATACTCGGCATGATCGCGGTGCTCGCGCCGACCCTCGGTCCCAGCGTCGGCGGCTGGCTGACCGACGCGTTCGGCTGGCGCTCGATCTTCTACGTGAATGTCGTGCCGGGCATTGCGGTGACCGTGCTCTCGACCTGGCTGATCCGCGTCGACCGGCCCGACCTGGGCATGCTGCGGCGGATCGACTATGCCCATCTCGCCGCCATGGCGGCGTTCCTGGGCGGTCTCGAATACGTGCTGGAAGAAGGGCCGCGCTACGAGTGGTTCGACGATCCGACGATTGCCGCGGCCGGCTGGATCGCCTTCGTCGGCCTGCTGCTGTTCCTGGAGCGCTCGCGCAACTCGGCCGGGCCGATCATCCGCCTCACGCCGTTCCGCAGCCCGACCTTCGTGTTCGCCTGCGTGTTCAATCTCGTGATCGGTTTCGGCCTGTATTCGGCGACCTATCTGATCCCGCTGTTCCTTGGCCGCGTGCGCGGCTACGACAGCCTGCAGATCGGCACCACGGTGTTCGTGACCGGCATCGCGCAGATTCTCAGCGTCGTCGTCGCAGCGCGGCTGTCGCAGCGCGTCGACCCGCGCCGCATGATCGCGGCCGGGCTGGGCCTGTTCGCGGCCAGCCTGTGGTCGACCTCGTTCCTGACCTCGGAATGGGGCTTCTGGTCGCTGGCGCTGCCGCAGGCGCTGCGCGGCTTCTCGATCATGCTGTGCATCGTGCCGAGCGTGACCCTGGCCCTGTCGGGCTTCGCCGCGGCCGAGCTGCGCTATGCCTCGGGCCTGTTCAATCTGATGCGCAATCTCGGCGGCGCGATCGGCATTGCCGTCGTCACGACCTGGCTGCAGGACAACACGCGCAGCAACGTGGCGCGTATCGGCGAAAGTCTCGGCGAGGCGAACCGGCATGCGCCGGATGCGATCGCCGCGCTGGCCGCGCATGTCACGCAGTGGACCGCGGACGCCTCGCATGCGCTGCTGATCGCGCAGGGCGAGTTCGCGCGAGTCGTCGCGCGACAGGCGCTGACCCTGGCGTTCAACGATGTGTTCCGGCTCATGGCCTGGCTGTTCATCGCCGCACTGGTGCTGGTGCCGTTCTGCCGGCCGGCACCCGCGGCCGCATCGGCGTCGGCGGATACGCACTGAGCAAGATCGGTACCGGCAAGGGATCGCGGCCAGTGATCAGATCCCGTCGGCAATCCTCCGGCGGCTGATCACGCAAACGACGAGTACGGCAATGCCAGCCCTGCCGCATCCGGGCGGTTTCGGTACAGAATCCATCCGACGCCGACGGCTGCATCTGTGTCCGTCCGTCATCGAGCCGGCCGGAGGACTTCATGCTCGGAACCCACGATCTGCTGTTGTTCGTCGTCGCCGGCCTGCTGCTGAGCGTCACGCCGGGCGCCGATACCTTGTACATCGTCGGGCGCTCGGCCTCGCAGGGGTTTCGCGCCGGCGCGATCGCCGCATTCGGCATCGCGGCCGGCTGCTGCGTGCATATCCTGGCCGCGGCGCTCGGACTGTCGGCGCTGCTGTACGCCTCGGCAACGGCCTTCACCGTCATGAAGATCGCCGGAGCGATCTATCTGGTCTGGATCGGCGTGGCGCTGCTGCGCGATTCGGGCCGCGACGTCGCCGCGGCGCGGACCTTCGCCGCCGACGCGTCCGGCAAGATCTTCCTGCAGGGCTTCGTCACCAATGTGCTGAATCCCAAGGTCGCGATCTTCTTTCTCGCGTTCCTGCCGCAGTTCATCGACCGCGGCACGCCGAACACCGCCGTCGCGATGCTGTTCCTCGGCCTGATCTTCAATCTCAACGGCACCTTGTGGAACCTGGCCGTCGCCTATGGCAGCGCGCGCATCTCGCGCAACATTGCCGGGGCCTCGCTGTTCGCACGCCTGTCCAAGCGCGCGGCCGGCGGCCTGTTCCTGTTCCTCGGCTACAAGCTCGCGACCAGCGAACAGTGATGCCCCGCCGCGCGCCGCCAACATCGGCAGGGCAGGCGGGAGCGCGCGCGATGGGCCGCGGGCATCACGGCATCGACCTGTTGCCGGTCATCACCCTGCTGGCCGTGGCCGTCGTCGCCGCGCCGGTGTTCAAGCGCCTGGGTCCCGGCGCGGCGCCCGGCTAGCGGGCCGGCGGCCTTGCCATAGGGCCGTTCGGCGTCGACAGGCCCGAGGACGGCACGCACATCGCCGGGCTGGCCAGGGCCGAGTTTCCGCGCATTCCCCTCGTCGCGCGCGGCATCGACCGCCGTCACGGCATCGCGCTGCTGCAGGCCGGCGCGGACCTGCAGGTCAGGAAACGTCCGAATCCGCGCTCGTGCCCGGCGCCTCGGCGCTGGAACGGCTGGGCGCCTCGCCGGCCGAGATCGCCGCACGCGCGCTGTTCAACCGGCGCATGGCACAGGCGGACGGCGAACCCGGCAGAACCACGTGAGGCGACGTCGCTCCACGCGACAGCGGCGCACTCGCGGGCGCTGCCTCTCTTCCGGCAGCGGGTGCGTCTGAAGCAGAGGCAGCGACACGTTCCGCTTACTGGAACCCGTTCGCGAAAATCACGTCGTCGTCGGCCTCCAGCGTGATGCCGTCGAACCAGGCTGTGACCGATCCGCCGATGCTGACGCCCCCGTCCTGCGCGATCAGCCGCAGGGTGATCGAGCTCGTATAGCCCCACTCCGCGGCGGAAACGTCGATCACCGCCGGCTGCGCCGGCTGCACCCACGCCGAGCCCGAGCCCAGGGTCATTTCGCCGCTGCGGTCGACCGCGCCACCGGTGCAGGCCTCGGTGCCGGCGCGGCGGAAATCCCAGGCCACCAGCGCATAGTCGCGCGTGATCATCGTGTTGCCGCCGCCCTTGCCCCGGCCGGTGAGGCGATAGCGTCCCGGTCCCGGCAGATGCACGCATTGCTGGCCCACGTTGAAGCGCACGGCGGTCTGGCCCGACGTGCTGAATTTCCAGGAACCCGAACCGCTCGCGCCGACGGCGTTCTCGGTAGCGTCCCAGGCGCCGGCGGTCAGGCTCCAGTAGCGCAGATCCGAAAAGTCGAAGTCGCCGTTCAGCACGATCGGCTGCAGCGACTGCCGCTCGAACGCGCCGATGTCGCGTGGGCCCTGGTAATTGACCTTGATGGGCAGATCCACATCGTAGGGCCGCGCGTAGGCGTCGCTGCCGCCGACGGCCGGCGCAGCGTCCACGGCGCCGGAACTCGCCTTCAGGCGGTAGTCGCCACGGCCCGGGTCGATGAAACGCGGCTCGTAGGTATTTGCCGCGGAAGGGCCACCGAGGCTGGCGTTGTCGCTGGCGTCGATCGAGCCCGTGCTCAGGCTGCCGCCGCTGCGCGACAGCAGGCTCACGCCGGGCTGCCAGAGGATGGAGCGCAGCAGCTGCACGTCCTTGTCGGTCGCCGCGAGCACGCTGCTGCCACTGACGAGGTTGCCGGTGATGGTGGAATCGGTCACGGCCAGCACGTCGCCGCCGGAGGCCTGGATCAGCTGCTGGCTGACGGTGTTGCCGGTGACCAGCGCCGCCCGCAACGCGACCGGGCTGTAGCCGTCGCCGGTGCTGGCGGCGATCAGACGGCCGCCGCGATTGCCCTGCAGGAAGATGCCGCGGCCGGGGCTGCCCAGCTGCAGGAACGTATCGTGCTCGGCATTCAGGATGGCGCCCTGGGTCGGCTGTCCGCCGGCGTCCTCGGCCGTGTTGTTGACGATGCGGCCGCAGGGGACGTCGATGGCGCAGGGGGCGGCGTCTCCCGGCCAGCTGCCGCTGTTGAACGTGAACTCGGCGTACTCCTCGACCAGCACGGCCGTGTCCGATCCCTGCACCTGCACGGCAGCGCCCTGCGGCGCGCTGTTGTTCTGCAGCGAGGCATTGAACAGCTGCGCTCTGGAGAAAACGCCTCCGCTGGTCAGACTGTCTTCGGAGCGCACGTAGATACCGCCGCCGGCCACCGAGGCGATGTTGCCCGACAGCACGGCCGGGCGCCCCGCCGCCGTCGCATAGACCTTCAGCAACGAGGTGGGGCCATTACCCGAAGGCGATCCGCCGACGGCTGCGCCGCCGCCGTACAGCGCGCGATTGCCGAAGATCGCACCGAGAGAGCTGCCGCTGCCGATCGTGGCGTAGCTCGACAGGCCCGCCGAATAGACATACAGGCCGCCGCCGCGGCCGCCGGTACCGCCGAGGCCCTGCGCTTCGTTGAAGAAGATCGCGCTGTCGGACGTCAGCATCGTCATCTCGATCTGGTCAGCCACGATGCCGCCGCCGTTGTAGCGGGCGATGTTGTTGCTGACGTTCACGTTCGCGCCGATCGCGAGCTCGGCGTTCGTGCCGGTGCCCTCGGCGTAGATGCCGCCGCCGTTGCCGGCGGTGTTCTGGCGGATGTTGCTGTTGCTGACGTCGAGCAGACCGTCGCCGCGGAAATAGATGCCGCCGCCCTTGCCGGCGCCGTCCTCGTCGCCGCCGCTGATCGTCAGGTAGCGCAGGCGTATCAGCGCGCCGGTGTTGCCGGTGATGCGGAACACCGGTTCGGTGGCGCCGCCGGCGCCGCTGACGGTGGTATAGGTGCCGTCGAAGGCCGCGGTGCAGTTGGCGTAACCGCCTTCGATCGTGAGTTCCTGGGCGGTGTTGACCGAGTTCGCTTCGGGTTCGTAGGTCAGCGAACGCGTCAGGCGCACGGTATCGGCGCCGGGGCTGGACTCGGCCGCGTTGATCGCCGACTGGATGGTGCCGTGAGTGCACTGGCCGGGACCGACCGGCGTGCCGACGGTGAACACCGCAGCCGGCGCGGACGCCGTCGCGAACAGAAACAGCAGGGTCGCCGACGCGGCAAGGCGCGGCGCAGTCGTCGCAGGCGGGATACAGCGAAGCATGGTCGAACTCCTGTAGATGGCGAGCACCGGCGAGGAACGCCGCCTGTCGCGGGTTTGCGACATGGCGCTTCGTGTGAGGAGCGGGATGTCGCTTCAGGTGAGAAGCGAGTCACTGATCGGGCACGAATCCGGCCGAGGAAATCCGGGTTGATTGCCGGCGGTTCGCTGCGACTGGCGAAGTGCTCTTCCTGCGCCGGCGTTTCCCTGGCTGCACGCCCGACGACGAGCACGACATTGCGAGCGGCTTGAACGACCATCCGAAAATTCGTCGGCGCAAGCCGGCCCGGTCACTGAAACCCGTTACCGAAAATCCGATCCACCACGGCGCCGAATTCGTAGGCGCCGAAGTCGTACGGCGTCGGCGCGCCGCTCGGCGGCGCGGGCCGGGCCGCACCGGGCAGGTCGACGGTCGGCACATTCACGCCATTGCCGGGCGACCAGCGATTGATCGCCTGCGAGCCCTGCTGCAGGCGGAAATCGCCCTGCGCGGCATCGACGAACAGCGGATCGGGCGTCTGCTGGATGTTCAGCGCGGCAAGGTTGCTGAGGCCGTGGCTGTCGCCGACCAGCAGGTTGCGCAGATCGGCAGACGTGCCCGCAACCGCCTGATGGATCGGCGCGCCGGGCTGGAACGCGATGCTGTTGTGCAGGCGCAGGGTGCCGCCGGTCGCGTACAGCGCGAACACGCTCGGCGTGATGCGCAGGTTGCCGGCGACCGTGCTGTTCTGGATCTGGAAGATGCTGCCGCTGCTGTTGCCGATCAGCGCCGAGTTGCCGGCGTCGTTGTTGCCGATGACGCTGTTGTCGATGAAGACGTAGCCGTCGCCGTGGATCAGGCCGCCGCCATTGACGGCGTTGTTGTTGACCAGATGGCCGCGCTTGAAGAACAGGTTCGCGCGGCCGCGCGTGCCGAGCTGTTCGAGCACGATGGTCGGTCCCTGGCCACTGACGTTGCCGTCGACGCGGTTGCAGCGCTGCGCCGCGGTGCAGGCCGGCGCGGCATGGCCGGGTTCGCTCGAGGCCAGGGTCAGGGACGCGGCGTTGTCGTTGTCATTGCCGTTGCCGTAAAGATAGAAGGCGCTGCCTTCGCCGGCGCGGTTGGCCGCTACGATGCCGTTGTACAGGGTCACGGCGGCGTTGTTGATACCGCCGGTCGCGGTGGAGCGGACATAGATCGCGCCGCCGAAGCGCGTCGCGGCGTTGTTCGCGATCGTCAGCGGAGCGCCGCCGATGCGGTTCTCCATCCACAGCGAACGCCAGCCGGCCGAAAGGCTTGCGAAATGGATCGCGCCGCCGTTGGACGCGGTGCTGTTGCCGTCCATGAACGGCGAGGCCGCCGGCGGCTTGCCGTCGATGCGCACGATGCTGTCGAGTGCATACAGCGCGCCGCCGCCGTGATTGATGTCGGCGCTGTCGGCGTGGTTGGCAGCGAAGTAGCTGACGTCGTCGCCGGTGATCTTCACGTCGCCGCGCAGCACGTACAGGCCGCCGCCGCTTTCGGCTGCGCCGTTGGAATTGAAGCCGACGCCGACCAGCGTCACGTCCTTGGTCTGGCCCGCATTCGCGCCGGCGTAGATGCCGCCGCCGTTGCCGGCCGTGTTGTTGTAGATGAGGCTGCGATAGACCGTCAGCGCGCCGGTTCCCGAGGACGACACGCCGCCGCCGAAGGTCGTGCTGGCGCCGGCGCCATAGGCATGGCCGTTGCGGATCTGCAGATCGGACAGGGTCAGGCGCCCGGCGCCCAGATGCGTGATGACCGGGCCGCGCGGGCTCGCGCCCTGGCCGTCGAGCGTCGTGTAGTCCACGCGCACCGGCGCCGCGCATTCGAGATAGCCACCTTCGATCGACAGATCGCCGCTGTCGTTGACGACGACGCGTTGCGCCGCATACGCGCCACGCGTGAGGCGGATGAAGTCCAGACCCGACGATGCGGCAGCCGCGTCGATGGCCGATTGCAGGCTGGGATGCGTGCACAGCCCGGGGCCGGTCGCGCCGCCGACCGTGAACACCGCGGCCAGCGCCGCCGCCGGCAGCCCGCCGAGCCACAGCAGCGCCAGGCAGCCGGCCAACGCGGAAAGGCGACGTTTCATCGGAAACCCCTCGACACGCCCGCAATCCGGGCAGCGCCGAGGAACGCCGCCCGAAGCCGGACTGCGACAGGCGGCGTCGGGCGACTAGCTCAAGGCGCGGCGGCCGGCAGCTCCGCGGCGAGCCGCAGCAGGCGACCGGGCGGATGGCGCAGCGCGGCCAGGCGCGTGCGGCCGAGCGCGGCCTGGCGTTGCGCCGCCGCGGCATCGCCGAGCGCCCGGGCTGTCTGCGCCTGGCGCAGCGCGACCTCGATCTGCAGCGCCGGATCGGCGGACCTGGAGCCGGCCAGCGCGGCGTCGGCCGCGGCCAGCACCGCGCCGGCCTGTGCGGTGCGGCCCAGCAGCAGCAGGGCGTCGCCGCGCAGCACGCCGCTGCGGCCATCCCAATAGGCCAAGCCGTTCAGCGCCGGCACCAGGGTCATGTCGATGCGGTCGAGCAGCGGCAGCGCCGACGCGGCGTCGCCGAGGTCCAGATACAGGCGCGCGAACTGCTCGCAGACGCGCGCTTCGGCATCGCGATCCGGTGCGGCTTGCAGCGACGTCAGCGCATGGCGCAGTTCCGCTTCGCCGGCGGCGCGTTCGCCGGTGCGCGCGAGCGCTTCGCCGTAGCTCGCGCGCACGCCGGCCGTGTCCGCATGTTCGGCGCCGAGCTTGGCGGTGTTGCGGGCCAGTGCTTCGCGCAGCAGCTCCAGCGCCGCGGCCGGCTGTTCGAGCTGCAGCTGCAGGCGGCCGAGGTTTTCCAGGTCGTTGGCGATTTCGGGATGGTCGTCGGCATAGGCGATGCGGTTGATACGCAGCGACTCCAGGCCCGAGGCCAGCGCCGCGTCGAAATCGCGCTGCGCATGCTGCAGCACCATCAGTGCGTTCAGATGACGCGCGCGGCGCCAGTCGTCGCGCGGCAGCACCGCCGCGTCGATGTCCAGCGCCGCGCGGATCTCGCGCTCGGCCGCCGGCAGATCGCCGACGCGGCGATAGGCGCGCGACAGCGCGGCGCGCACCGACGCCGCGTTGAGGTGCTGCGATCCGTACAGCCGCTCGTTGATCGCCAGCTGTTCCTTCAGGCTGTCGATCGCGCCGGCTGCGTCGCCGGCGGCAAGCCGCACGGTCGACTGCGAGCTCAGGATCCAGGACAGCAGCGCCGCGTCGCCGCTGCGGCGCGCGAGCGCGACGGCGTCCTCGACGTCGGCGACGGCGCGTCTGGTGTCGTGCTCCTTGGTCGCGATCGCCGAGGAATAGCTCAGCAGGCGGCTGCGCAGACGCGCTTCGGCCGCGGCCGACTGCGCGAGCAGACGGTCCGTGCGGGTGCGCGCTTCGGCGAAGTCGCCGAGCAGGAACAGCGTATAGGCCGCCTCGCCGCCGGCGGCCAGGGACAGCGGCGAGGCATCGCCGAACTCGCGCTGCGCCTGCTCGTAGTTCCACTGCGCCAGGTCGCGCGCCGAGGCCAGACGCCCCTGGATGCGCAGCACCGTCGCCAGTTCGGTCAGCAGCTCCGCGCGCGCGCGCGGATTCATTTGCGCATCGCTGCGCGCCCGGGCGACGGCCTGCTCCACCACTTCGGTGATGCGCGGCGGACCCTCGCGCGGTGAGCTCGGCTGCGCTTCCTGGAACGCGACGACCATGAAGTCGCGCATCGCGTTGGCGCGGCGCAGTTCGTCGCGCGCGACATTGGCCTGCCACAGCGCGAGGCCGAGCGCGGCGAGCAGAGCGAGCAGGAATGTCGCCGACGTGGCCACGCCGCCGCGATGGCGGGCGACGAATTTCTTCGTGCGGTACCAGCGCGACGGCGGATGCGCCGCGACCGGCCGGCCGTCGAGCAGGCGTTCGATGTCCTCGGCCAGGGCACCGGCACTGGCATAGCGCTGTTCGGGCTCCTCGGCGATGGCCTTGAGCACGATGTTGTCCAGATCCCCGCGCAGCAGCCGGCGCATGGCCTGCGGCGGCGCCGGCAGCAGGCCCGGCGCGGCATCGTCGCGGACCTGGCCGCTCGGCGCCTGCGCGCGGCCGTCGCCGGGACGCTGGCCGGTCAGCAGTTCGCCGAGCAGGATGCCCAGTGCATAGACGTCGGTCGCCGTCGTGACCGCGCCGCCGCGGCGCTGCTCCGGCGCCGCGTACGCCGGCGTGAACACGGGCAGGCGGGTCTGTGTCTCGTCGTCGGCGTCGAGCAACTTGGCGATGCCGAAGTCCAGCAGCTTCACGTGGCCGTCGGCGCTGACCAGCACGTTGGACGGCTTGAGGTCGCGATGCACGATCAGCGCGCGGTGCGCGGCCTCCACCGCGCGGCAGACGCGCAGGAACAGGCGCAGGCGCGCGGTCAGGTCCAGGCTGCGCGTGCGCGCGTAGTCGGTGATGGCCTGGCCGTCGACGAGTTCCAGCGCGATGTAGGCCAGGCCCTGCTCGGTGACGCCGCCTTCGATCAGGCTGGCGATGTCGGGATGGCTCAGCGCCGCCAGCGCCTGCCGCTCGCGGCGGAACTGGCGCTGCGCCTCGTAACTGTAGAGGCCGCGGCGCAGCAGCTTCAGCGCAACCTCCTGGCGCACGCCGGCCGCGTCGCGTTCGGCGCGGAACACCGTGGACGAACCGCCTTCGCCGAGCAGCGCCAGCAGCTGCCATGGGCCGATGCGCCGGCCCGCCGTGAACGTCGGATCCTCACTTTCGCCGAGCAGCTGCAGGGCGTCGACCGCGTCCTGGGCCAGCGCGCCGTCGCCGGCATCACTGTCGGCGGCCAGCAGGCGCTCGATCTGGGCGCGCTGCGCAGCGTCGGCGCACTGTGTCGCGAGATAGGCCTCGCGCGCTGCCGCGTCCAGTTCGCAGACGGCCTCGAACAGGTCGCGCAGGGAAGGGACGGAGGTGTTCATGCCGGCTCCGGAACAAGGGCTCCGAGGAAAACAGAACGCCGGGCGACGTGCTGCTGCGACACCGCGCGGCTCAGTCCTGCGTCTGCAGCTCGGACTTCAGGAACGCCCGCGCGAAGCGCCAGTCGCGATCGGCGGTGCGCCGCGTGCAGCCGAGCTGTTCACCGATCTGTTCCTGGGTAAGGCCGGCGAAGTAGCGCAGCTCGACGACCTGGGCGGCGCGCGCGTCGATCTGTTCCAGCCGCTGCAGCGCCGCGTCCAGCGCCAGCGCCTGTTCGCCGGTATGCAGCGCCAGGCCGTCGTCGACGCCGCTCAGGGTGACGCGCTGCCAGTCGCCGCCGGCGCGCAGGCGCAGGCGGTCGCGCGCGCGGTCGGCCAGCAGATGGCGCATGGCCCGCGCCGCATAGGCGAAGAACTGATGCGGATGCTCGAACTGCAGCTCGTCGCGTGCGCCGACGCGCAGGTATAGCTCATGCACAAGCGCCGTGGTGTCGAGCGTGGAGCTGGAAGCCCGGTCCAGCGCGCGCCCGGCCATGGCCTTGAGCCGCGCATAGACCGCCGCGAACAGCGCATCGCCGCCCTGTGGCGGGCCTGCCGTTTCCCCCGCTTCGGTCATCGACCCCTCCCGTGCCGCAGTATGACGACCGGGCCGGAACCGTCTGCCGGCGCCGGCATCCGGCCCGGCGCGGACGGACCGGCGCCAGCCGGCTCAGACGTAGTCGTTCTTGAGCTCGACGTATTTCTCGGCGGAGTAATACAGGCGCTGGATCTCCTCGTCGCTGAGCTTGCGCACGAAACGCGCCGGATTGCCGAGCCAGAGTTCGCCTTCACCGACCTCCTTGCCCGGCGCGACCACCGCGCCGGCGCCGACGAAGCCGTGCCGGCGCACGCGCGCGCCGTCGAGCACGGTCGCATGCATGCCGATCAGGCAGGCGCTCTCGATCGTGCAGGCATGGATCACGGCCGCATGGCCTATGGTCACGTCGTCGCCGATATGGGTGGCGAAGCCGCCGGGCGTGTACGGGCCGTCGTGGGTCACGTGGACGATGCTGCCGTCCTGGATGTTGCTGCGTGCGCCGATGCGGATGCGCTGCACGTCGCCGCGGATCACCGCACAGGGCCAGATCGAGCTGTCGGCGCCGATCTCCACGTCGCCGATGACGACGGCGGCGGGATCGACGTAGGCCGTCGCAGCGACGACGGGGTGGATACCGCGATAAGGACGCAAAGCCATGGCAGACCGCAACAGGGAAACGGAGGGCGAGGGTAGCGCGCCGCAGCGGATGCGCCAACGCGGCCGGGGCAACGCCGGCGCGGCGCTGCTGCAGTGCGGCAATCCACGCGCCGCCGCCATGCCGCGACGGCGAGCCTCGCAGCGGACTCAAACGGTCGTTTACGCGTCGCGATTCCCGACTACTATTGGCGGTCATGGACACCGCCAACCGCCCGCCGTCACTGAACGCCACGCTCGCCCAACTGCGCGAAGCCTGGACTGCGCATCGACCCGACTATGCCCAGCGCATGGACGACCTGGCCCGGCTGCGGGCCGCGTTCAAGCGCCGCCTGACCGGGTTGATCGAGGCGATGAGCGCCGACTTCGGCCGCCGCTCACGCCACGAATCGCTGCTGACCGACGGCATGACCGTGCTGCACGAGATCGACCTCGTGCGCAGCCAGCTGCGCCGCTGGATGCGTCCGCGTTCGCGCTCGGTGGACTGGACCTTCATGCCGGCCAGCGCCGAGATCCGCTATCAGGCGCTCGGCGTCGTCGGCATCATCGCGCCGTGGAACTATCCGGTGAATCTGGCGCTGATCCCGCTGGTCAGCGCGATCGGCGCCGGCAACCACGTCATGCTCAAGCCGTCGGAGTTCACGCCGCGCACCTCGCAGGCGATGGCCGAGCTGCTGGCCGAGGTGTTTCCGGCCGACCGCGTCGCGACCGTGCTGGGCGATGCGGATGTGGCGGCCGGGTTCGCCGGCCTGCCGTTCGACCATCTGCTGTTCACGGGTTCCACGCCGGTCGGCCGCAAGGTCATGGCCGCGGCGGCGCCGAATCTGACTCCGGTCACCCTCGAACTCGGCGGCAAGTCGCCGGCCATCGTCGCGCCGGGCTATCCGATCGCCACGGCCGCCGCGCGCATCGCGGCGGGCAAGTTCCTCAACGCCGGCCAGACCTGCATCGCGCCCGACTACGTGCTGCTGCGCGCCGAGGACCGCGAGCCTTTCGTCGCCGCGCTGCGCGACTACGTGCAACGGCACTACCCGAATCTGCGCGAGAACCCCGACTACACCAGCATCATCAACGCACGCCAGTACACGCGGCTGCAGAGCCTGGCCGATGAAGCCGCGCGCCGCGGCGCGCAGGTGCTGACGTTGCCCGACGCGAACGCGCACGACATCGACGCGCGCGTGTTCGCGCCGACCCTGGTACTCGGCGCGCCCGAGGACAGCCGCGTCATGCAGGACGAGATCTTCGGGCCGATCCTGCCGATCGTCACGGTGGAGTCGGTGGATGCGGCGATCGACTACATCAACGCGCGGCCGCGGCCGCTGGCGCTGTATCACTTCGACCACGATCGCGCGCGCACGCGCCGCGTGCTGGAAAGCTGCGTGGCCGGCGGAGTCAGCGTGAACGACTGCATTTACCACAATGCGCAAAGTGAACTTCCGTTCGGTGGCGTCGGCCCGTCCGGCATGGGTCACTACCACGGCCACTACGGCTTTCTGACCTTCTCCAAGCAACTGCCGGTATTCCGCCAGACGCGCTGGAGCTCGCTGTCGCTGCTGCGTCCGCCGTACCGCGGCCTGGCGGGCTTCGTCACGCGCTTCCTGACCCGCTGAAGCGAAGCAGTGCGGCCGGCGTTCGTTGCATGACGCCTCGCGCCTACCGTTTCGAGGATCTCGAGATCGACCTCGACCGCCGCGAAGTGCGGCGCGGCGACGCGGTGCTGGAACTCGCCGGCCTCAGCTTCGACCTGTTCGCGTACCTGCTGGGCCAGGGAACGCGCGTCGTCGGCTTCGACGAACTGATCGCGCAAGTCTGGTCGCCGGCCGTGGTCGGCGAGGAAACCGTGACCCAGCGCGTCAAGCTGCTGCGCCAGTCGCTCGGCGACGACGGCCGGCGACCGCGCTATGTGCGTTCGGTACGCGGCAAGGGCTACCAGCTCTGCGCTTCGCCGCAGCCGCGGCATGCAGTCGCCGCAGTCGCTGCGGCGGAAACGCCGGCGGCCCGGCCTGATCACGGGCACACGCGTCCCTGGCGCTGGCTGCCGATCGCCGCGGTGCTGCTGTTGCTGCCGGGCATCTGGCTGCTCTGGCACGGACCCGCGCCGCGGGCGCCGTCGGGCGAACGCGAGGAAATCCTGCAGCGCGCACGCTATTACGCCGGCATCGGCCAGAAGGACGACGTCGAACGCGCGATAGGGTTCTATCGGCAACTGCTGGACCGCGACGGCGCCGACCGTGACGCGCTGGTCGGCTTGAGCTTGGCGTACAGCACGCGGGTCTGCCTCTACAACCAGGCGCCGGAATGGGCCGATCGCGCCCAGGCGCTGGCCGAAACCGTGCTCGCCGCAGCACCGCGCGACGCTGCGGCCGAAGCCGCCCTGGGTTATGCCCACGATTGCCGCGGCACGATGGATGCGGCGATAGCGCACTACGAGCGTGCGGTCGCGCTCGATCCGGCCGGCCGCATCGACACGGCCGCATCGCTGGCCTATCTCTACATGATCCAGGGCCGGCTGGCCGATGCGCTCGCGCGCAACCTCGACGCCGAACGCCGCGCGGCAACGCGGCCGCGCTATCTCGACATCCAGATCGCGCGCAATCTCGAGCTGCTTGGCGAAACGACCGCGGCAGAACAGCGCTATGCACGCAGCTTCCGGCTGTATCCGGACAACGTCTATTCCAATGCGGCCTGGCCGCGCTGCCTGTTCCTGCAGGGCCGTCTCGGCGAAGCCGAGGCCGCGCTGGCGCTGGCGCAGCAGCGCAGCGAGCATCCGGAGCTGTATCTGCTGCAGGGCGAGCTGGCCCTGCTGCGCGGCCGTCCCGGAACCGCGGCGGAGGCTTTCGCCGCAGCGGCGCGGCTGCGACCGCACGCGGGTCTGGGGCAGACACTCGCGCGCCGTTACGCCGTACCGCCGCCGCCGCGCGACGGGCTGGACCGGCGCGTGGCAGAAATCACCGCCGCGAGCCGTCGCGGCGGCTGGCCCGAGGACCATCTCGAGCTGGCCGTGCTGCAGCTCGCGCGCGAGGATCACGCCGCTGCGATCGCCGCACTGCAGGCCGCGGTCGAGGATGGCTGGCGCGACCGCGCCTATCTGCAGACCTCGGCGCTGTTCCAGCCGCTGGCCGGCGATCCGGCCTTCGTGCGCGTGCTCGAAGACATCGCCGGCCGCGTGCGCGGCGAACGCGAGGCCGCAGCGGCGGCTATCGCCGCCGCGACCACGCCGCGTTAGTCAGCGCGGTGCCGGCAAGGCACCGAGCACCGCGTCACCGAACAGGGCCTGCGAACGTGGATGCGCAGCACGCATGTTGTACGAGGTACTCGTGATCACGGCGACGAGGGCGAACTGCGGTGCGACGAAAACGTAGTTGCCGCCGTTGCCCGACATGGCCCAGACCCATTCGTCGTGTCCCCGGACCGGAAAGCGGAAACGCCAGATCTGATAGCCGTATTCGGTGTTGTCGCGGGGCACCGCGCGCGGCGTCAGCATCGCGGCGATCCAGCCGGCCGAAATGACCGGCCGGCCCTGCCAGCGGCCCGCGTCGCGCAGCAGCTCGCCGAGTTTCGCGGCGTCGCGCGTGCGGTAGCGCGTGCCGCCGCCGCCCATGCCGATACCTTCCGACGAACGGTTCCACTGCACCTGGGTGATACCCAGCGGCTGTTCCAGCGCATCGTGCGCGAACTGGGCGAGCGGTTGGCCGGTCGCACGCTCGACGGTGGCGCCGAGCAGGAACGATCCGGCCGTGCAGTACGAGAACGCGCGGCCGTAGGGGCTTTCCGGCGGCCGCTTCTGCCAGGGTGCGTAGCCGCGGATCGGCAGGTTCAGCGCGAACGCGGTCCAGTCTTCGCTGACGTACATGCGTTCCTCGTTGCCGCTGGAGAACGCGTTCTCGTCGTCGCACTCCCAGGCGCTGCTCATGCTGAGCAGATCTTCGAGCGTCATCGCAGCCTTGCGCGGATCGAGCCCGCGCGCGCGGACCTTGTCGCGGAACCAGGGATAGACCTTGGCCTGCGCACCGGCGAGGCGGCCGCGGTCCGCCGCGGCCCCGACCAGCAGTGCGGTCACGGTCTTGGTCGCCGAACGCATGTCGTTGAGCTGGTCGCGGCTGCCGCCGTTGGCATAGGTCTCGTAGATCAGCTGTCCGCGCTGCGCGATCAGCACGCTGGTGACGCCGGCATGGCTTTCCTCGGACAAGGTCGTGGCCAGCCGGTCGAGACGGGCCGTGTCCCAGCCCAGGGCCGCGGCGTCGGCGACGGGCCAGCCGTCGTCGAGACGGGCCGGCATGTCGTAGGCGACGGCCGTCGTGGCGGCGGCGAGCGCGATGAGGCCGAGCAGGTGTCGCATGGTGTTCTCCGATGGAATGACGGCGGACACCCTGCGACAGCGGCGAATGAAGTGCCGGAAGCGCGAATGAAGAAAAATGAAGGCCGCAGACGCGCCGCCGTGGACGAGCCGCGGTCAGAGCAGCGGCATGTCGTCGGCCAGCGCGTCCTTAGGTCCGCCGATCTCGCGCAGCGCGTACTGGTAGCCAAGCTCGATCGCGCGTTCGTAGGCGGCCCAGTCGAGCAGACCGACGCCGGTGACCGGCGGGGCGAGCAGCAGACTGGCCTTGGCGCGGCGGTCGGCGTTGGCGGCCTTGGAATTCACCATGCCGGCGCGCAGCAGGATGCTGACGACGCCGGGCCGGGTCGGACTGCCGAACTGGTCCAGCAGCAGGCGCCAGCCCTGCGGCGAGGCGAATTCCTCGACCCGCGCATGCAGCACGTCGTCGGCGCCGATGTCCACGGCGATGACGTCGCCGACCGACTCGTCGCGCATCACGTCGGTGGGCAGGTTGTTGATGACGGCACCGTCGACCAGTACCTGGCCGTCGTGAAAAACCGGCGGCAGCACGCCCGGAATCGCCGAACTCGCACGCAGCCAGTACCACAGCGGACCGCTGCGATGGGTCACCGCGTCGCCACTGGTCAGGTTGGCCGAGACGGCGAAGAACGGCAGGGCCAGATCTTCGATGTGCCGCTCGCCGAACGCCTCGCGCAGCAGCTCGGACACGCGCCGGCCGCTGGTCATCGCGACGAATGGGAAGGTGTAGTCCGACAGGGGCCGCCCGGCGACGAACGCGCGGCGGTAGTTGTCGATCATTTCCTCGTCGCTCCAGCCGGCCGCGACGCCGGCGGCGATGATCGCGCCGATGCTGGTGCCGCCGACCGCGTCGATGCGGATGCCGGCCTCGCGCAATGCGCGGATCACGCCGATATGCGCGAAGCCGCGCGCGCCGCCGCCGGACAGCACGAGGCCGAGGCTGCGGCCGGCGATCAGCCGCGCGATGCGTTCGACGTCGTCGGCGCGGCACCAGTGATGCAGTCGCGCGCCCGGCGCGGCCGCGAGCCAGGCCGCCCCGCTGCCGGTCTGCACCTCGCCGCTGCGATGGCGCAGCACCAGATGACGCGGCCGGAACAGCGCCTGCTGTGCGTTCTGGCAGGCGCGTTCCCGCCACGGCGACGGCGGCGTGGCCGCATCGGCCAGCAGCAACAGCGCGTCGGCCTGGCGCACGCAGAGCTCGCGCCAGGCGTCGGCGTCGGCCCCGGCCAGATAGATCACAAAGCGGAACTCGGCTTCCTGTGCGGCGAACCACGCGCTGGTCCGGCCGGCTGCCTGATCCGCATCGAGCACGCGGCAGCTGCCGTAGGCGCCGAGCACCTGCTCCAGCGCATAGGCGAATTCGCGCGCGTCGATGCCGGCATCGTGGGGCAGCACGGCCAGGGTGCGCGGCGAGGACGTCAGGTCGCCGCTGCGCCGGCGCACCAGACGCTCGACCGCGACGCGGGCCGCTTCGAGCATGGCCGTCGGCTGGCGCTGCACGAGTTCGTTGAACGCGGCGCGCGACAGGCGCAGCAGTTCCGAGTCGCGCAGCGCACGTACCGTGGCCGAGCGCGGCTGGTCGACGATGAGGCCGAGCTCGCCGACGCTTTCGCCGGCGGCGATCAGGCCTATGCATTCCTCCACTTCACCGTCGTCGTGGCGACGGAATGCGCCGAGACTGCCGCTGCGCAGCACGTACAGCGCATCGGCGGCTTCGCCGGCCTCGAACAGGGTCGCACCGCCGGGCAGCATGAACCATTCCAGCGCCTGGGTCAGCGCGGCGAGTTCGTCGTCGTCGAGATGGCGGAACAGGGTCGAGCGGCGCAGCAGTTCGCGCACCGGCAGGATCAGCGGGGTATCGACGGCCGTCATGCAGGCAATGCTACGCCGAGCCCGACCGCCGCGGCGCAGGCGCGCGCGCTTGATTTTCCGGCGGCCGCGCTACACCTTGGCGGTTTGCCCCGTTCCGGACAGCGACCATGGATGCGACCAACCCCCTGCTGCGCGACGGCGAGCTGCCGGCGTTTTCGGAGATCCGGCCCGAGCACGTCGTGCCGGCCGTCGAACGTATCCTGCACGACTACCGCGAAGCGATAGCCACGCTGACCGCCGCGCCGGACGCCCGCGATTTCGCCAATACGCTGCTGCCGCAGGAAGCCTGGGAGGAACGCCTGGGCCGGGCCTGGTCGCCGGTATCGCACCTGCATTCGGTCAAGGATTCCGAAGAACTGCGCAAGGCCTATTCGACGGCGCTGGAAGCGATCACCGAGCACTCCACCGAACTGGGCCAGAACCGCGACCTGTATGCGGCCGTCGACGCCGTCGCCCGGCGCGGCGACTTCGCCGGCCTGCCGCGACCGGCGCGCACCCTGACCGAGCACGCGCTGCGCGACTTCCGCCTGTCCGGCGTGGCGCTCGAAGAGCCGGCGCGTTCGCGCTTCAAGACCATCGCCAACGAGCTGTCGCGGCTTTCGACCGAGTTCGAGGAAGCCGTGCTCGACGCGAGCGAGGCCTGGACCGAGCACCTGACCGACCCGGCCCTGCTCGCCGGCATTCCCGAATCCGGCCGTGCCGTGCTCGCCGCCTATGCACGGGAGAAGGAGCTCGACGGCTGGCTCGTCACGCTCAAGCAACCCAGCGTACAGGCCGTGCTGACCTATGCCGACGACCGTGCGTTGCGCGAACGCGTCTACACGGCCTATTCGACGCGCGCATCGGACCAGGGCCCGGACGCCGGCCGCTTCGACAACTCCGGGCGCATCGAGCAGATCCTTGCGCTGCGCCACGAAGCGGCGCAACTGCTCGGCTTCGCCAATGCCGCCGAGGAATCGCTCGCGACGAAGATGGCGACCTCGCCGCAGAAGGTGCTGGATTTCCTCGCCGACCTCGTGCGCCGTGCCAAACCCGTCGCCGAGCGCGAAATCGCCGAGCTGCGCGCGTTCGCGGCAGCCGAGCTCGGCCTGGCCGACCTGCAGCCCTGGGACATCGGCTATGCGTCCGAGAAACTGCGCGAGCGCCGCTTCCAGCTCAACGAGGAAGAACTCAAGCCGTATTTCCCGCTGCCGGCGGTCATCGACGGCCTGTTCGGCATCTGCGAGCGCGTGTTCGGCATACGCCTGCAGCGCCGCGACGGCGTCGACGTCTGGCACGAGGACGTCGCCTATTACGAAGTGTTCGACGCGAACGGCCAGCTGATCGCCGGCGCCTACGTCGACCTCTACGCGCGCAGCGGCAAGCGCGGCGGCGCGTGGATGGATGTCTGCCGATCGCGCTTCCGCGATGCCGACGGCCTGCACCGGCCCATCGCCTATCTGACCTGCAACTTTGCGCCGCCGACCGCGACGGCGCCGTCGCTGCTGACCCACGACGACGTGCTGACCCTGTTCCACGAATTCGGCCACGGCCTGCACCATCTGCTGACCGAGATCGACTTTCCGGGCGTGTCCGGCATCAGCGGCGTGGAATGGGATGCGGTTGAGCTGCCGAGCCAGTTCCTGGAGAACTTCGGCTGGCAGCGCGAGACGCTGGACCTGTTCGCGCGCCACTACCAGACCGGCGAGGCACTGCCCGAGGCGCTGTTCCAGCGCATGCTCGCGGCGCGGCATTTCCAGGCCGGCATGTTCCTCGTACGCCAGCTCGAGTTCGCCCTGTTCGATTTCCGCCTGCATCTGGGTTTCGATCCGGCGCAGGGCGCGCGCACGGACGCGGTGCTGCAGCAGGTGCGCCGCGAAGTCGCCGTCGTGCAGCCGCCGGCCTGGCAGCGCTTCGCGCACAGCTTCACCCACATCTTCGCCGGCGGCTACGGCGCCGGCTATTACAGCTATCTCTGGGCCGAAGTGCTGTCGGCCGACGCGTTCGCGCGCTTCGAGGCCGAAGGCGTGTTCAACAAGGCCACCGGCGCCGATTTCCGCCGCGAAGTGCTCGCGGTCGGCGGCTCGCGGCCGGCGCTGGAAAGCTTCGTCGCATTCCGCGGCCGCGAACCGGAAACCGACGCGCTGCTGCACAGCTACGGCCTGGTCTGAGCCGGGCCGGACACCGGCCGCGGCACGCGTGCGTGCCGGCACGGCGAACGCTGCCGCAGGCCTGCGGCAGCGGCGCTCGCCGGTGGCTATCTGCAGGACGGGACACTAGACTGCGCGCATGAAAATCGCGACCTGGAACGTCAATTCGCTCAACGTGCGGCTGCCGCACCTCAAGCAATGGCTGGCGGCCGCGCAGCCCGACATCGTCGCGCTGCAGGAGACAAAACTGGAAGATTCCAAATTTCCAGATACCGAACTGGCCGCGCTGGGCTACCGCAGCGTGTTCTCGGGGCAGAAGACCTACAACGGCGTCGCACTGCTGTCGCGCCACGACATGCCGCAGAACGTGGTGACCGACATACCCGGCCTCGACGATCCGCAGCGGCGCATCCTGATCGCCGACGTCGGCGACCTGCGCATCGCGAATCTCTACGTCGTCAACGGCCAGGCCGTCGGCAGCGACAAATACGCCTACAAGCTCAACTGGCTGGCCCGTGTGACCGATTACCTCGCCAATGAGGCGGCGCGGCATCCGAACCTCGTCGTGCTCGGCGATTTCAACATCGCGCCGGACGACCGCGACGTGCACGATCCGGTGGCCTGGAAGGACCAGATCCTGTGCTCCGAGCCGGAACGCGCGGCGCTGCGCAAGCTGCTCGACATCGGCCTGCTCGACAGCTTTCGCGAATTTCACAGCAACGATGGCGCATTCAGCTGGTGGGACTACCGCCAGGCCGCGTTCCGTCGCAACCTCGGCCTGCGCATCGACCTCGTGCTGGCCAGCCACGCGCTGCGGCCGCGTTTCGCGGGCGCCAGCATAGATCTGGAACCGCGCCGCTGGGAGCGTCCTTCGGACCACGCACCGGCGCTGCTGGAACTCAACGCATGACCGAACGTGAAGTCACGCCCTCTCTCGAGGACCACGAGCTCGACGAGCTCGATCAGTACCTGCGCGCCCATGCGCGGGAGAACGAAGCCGATCTGCTGCTCGACGGCGTGCATGGCCTGCTGACCCTGCTCGCGATAGGTCCGGATCCGGCGCTGCCGGACGAATGGCTGCCCGAAGTGCTGCATGCGCCGTTCACCGACGAGGAAGAGGGCGAGCGCATCCTGCTGCTGCTGGCCAAGCTCAACGATTCCATCGTCGGCGAGATCGACGCCGAAACCTACGAGCCGATACTCGGCGAGGTCGACCTCGAGGACGGCGGCGTGGCGCTGTCGGCCGCGGGCTGGTGCGAAGGCGTCAGCCGAGCGATCGACCTGCGCGCCAGTGCCTGGGAATCGCGCCTGGCCGAAGACGCGCAGCTCATGGAGATGCTCGGTCCGGTCATGGCGCTGTCGGTCGACGAAGGCGTGCTGACGGCCGAAGCCGAATTCGAGCGCCTGACCGAACAGGAATACGACGACTGCCTGGCGCACATTCCGCAGGTCGTCGCCCAGGTCGCGCAGTACTGGCGCGTGCACCCGGCCAGCGAACGCGAAAAGGCCGGCAGCGGCGCCGCATCCAGCGAGTTCCGCGATCCGCCGCGCCGCCGCGGCGGACGCTGGGTGCACTGAGCGCCGCGGCAGGCGCGACTTTCCGGCCGGCGCCGCCGCCGGCCGTCCTGAGCCGGGCGGACCCGGCGGCACCCTGTATCTCCCGTTCGGCCCGCCGCGGGTGATCCCGGCTGCACCGTTTTGGCGTTCTTCCTCCGCCGGCAATGGCGAGGAGAACTTCGATGCGCGGGACAAGATGGTTGTTCGGAGGATGGTGGGGGCTGGTCGCGACGGCAGCCGCGGCGGCGAGCGCGGTGGATCTGGACGTGCGCTTCAATGCGACGTTGAATCCGGCGCTCTACAACGGCATCGGCCGCGGCTCGACGATCGCGGCGTTCGACAGCCTGGCCGGCGGCACGAGCTTCGACGCCGGGCGCGGCATCGTCGTATTGCCGGACGGCAAGTACCTCGGTCTGGCGCTGATCAATCCCGGTCCCTCCGGGCGCGTGGGCCTGCTGCGTCTGAACGCCGACGGATCCCGCGATGCGAGCTTCGGTGACGTCGGCAACAACGGCCAGATTCTGCGCCACACGGGCGTGCTCTCGGTGGCCGGTCCGGTGCTGTACGGCAACACGGCTTACTACGCCTTCAGTTCCCAGGAAAGCAGTTACGGCCGGGTCACCGTTTGCCGCGTCTTTCTGGACGGCAGCGCGGACACGTCGTTCCGCAGCTGGGGATGGGGCAACAGCTGGCCGGCGGGCTGCAGCATCGCCTCCAGCGCCAGCAGTCCCGCCTACGCGCCCGAGCTCGGCGATCTGGACGTTCAGCCCGGCACCGGCTGGGTGGTCACCGCGCTGGCGTACAACCAGACGACGGCACCCAATCCCCCGAGCGACGGCGCGTTCACGCTGATGGATGCGGAAGGCAGGGACACGTACGCGAATACGAGCTTCGACAGTCCCGTGTTCCATGTCGTCGGCGCGGACGGCGAGTACGAAGTCGCGCGCCGCGTACGCTTCTCGCGTGCGGCCGGTGCGCTGCCGCACGACTTCTTCCTGGCGCTCGACTATGTGCGCAACGGTGGCGACCGCCGCCGGGTGCAGGTGCGCCGCTATGACGCCGTCAGCGAGCTGCAGCGCTACGAAGCCGGCGACGCGCTCGGCGACGTCAGCGTCGGCGCCCTCGCCGTGGAGACCGGGCCCGGCACGCTCGGTTTCGACAACGCGCTGCTGCTGGTGCTCAACCGCGCGCCGGGCGCCGATGCCTACGGCCCGCTGTTCAAGCCGGCGTTGCAGCGCATTCCGATCGACCAGGCCAGCGGGGCGCTGCGCACGACCGATGCGGTGGCCTGGCTCGCGGACGACCTTTGCGACGCCGCCACGGCCGTGCTGCGCGGCGAATCCTGCCTCGTGCTCGACGCCGCCTACGACGCGCTGCGCGGCTTGCTCTGGTTCGCCGGAAGCTGGCGCGTCGAGGGCGGCGCGCGCTTCGAGCATGTGCTGCTCGGCCGTTTCGTACGCACGGCCGATTCGGCCTGGCCCGGCGGCTTCCGCTACAGCTGGCCGGCGATTCCCGGCCTCTCGGAGCCCTACGTCTTCCAGGCGTTCAACGGTACGCTGAACGAGACCCGCCGCCATTGGGGCGCTGCGCTGCTGCTCGACCAGGGCAGGCCTGTCGTCATCGGCGACCGCCAGTACGAAGCCAACGATCCCGGCAACGTCGATCACGATGTGCTGGTGATGCGCTTCGTCGGTCCTGACTATATCTTCGCCTCGGGAATGGACTGAGCAACGCCGACTCCGGACGGCGGACCGATGGACGCATCGACGATGCAGCGGGCACTGGCGCTTTTCGAGGAAATCGCCGATCTCGACGCGATCAGCCGCGAGCACGCGCTCGACGCCGTGGACGATGCCCAGGTGCGCGCAGCCGTACAGGCGCTGCTGCAGGCCGACGCACGGGTTCCGGCCAGCCCATCGGCCGGCAGCCTGCGGGATGCGCTGTTGCAGGAAACCGATGCCGACGGTCCGCTGCCCGGCCAGCGCGTCGGCAACTGCACGCTGGTGCGCCTGCTCGGACGCGGTGGTATGGGCGAAGTGTGGGAGGCGCGCCGCGATCAGGCTGATTTCAGTCAGCGCGTCGCGGTCAAGCTGCTGCACGACACCATGGCCGGCGCGCCGGCGCGTCAGCGCTTCGCCCGCGAGCAGCGCGTCCTGGCCCGGCTGGACCATCCCGCCATCGCCCGCCTGCTCGACGCGGGTGTCGATGCCGGCGGTCGCGCCTGGCTCGTGCTCGAATACGTGGACGGCGTGCGCATCGACCGCTACGTCGCCGCGAACCAGGTGGACCGGCGGGGGTGCGTGGCCCTGGTCGCGCGGCTGTGTCGCGCGGTCGAGCACGCCCACCGGCATCTGGTCCTGCATCGCGACATCAAGCCGGCCAACGTGCTCGTCGACGGCGAAGGCAGTCCGCATCTGCTCGATTTCGGTATCGCGCGCCTGCTCGACGAAGACGAAGCCACGGTCGGCGGCCTCGCCCACACTCCGCGCTACGCGGCGCCCGAACAGCTGCGCGGCGAGCCGCCACAGACGGCGACGGATGTGTTCCAGCTCGGTCTGCTGCTGGGCGAGCTGCTGCTCGGCCGGACTGCACGCGACCTTGCGGCGGCACAGTGGCGGCGCCAGCTCGACGCGGACCTGGCCGCCATCGTGCTGCAGTCGACCGCCGATGCGGCTGGTGAGCGCTATCCGAGCGCCCAGGCGCTCGGCGACGACCTTGAATGCTGGCGCCAGGGACGTCCCGTGCAGGCGCGGCCAGCGCGCTGGAGCTACCGCGTGCGCCGTTTCGTCGGCCGTCATCGTGCGGCAAGCGGCTTCGCCGCGCTGGCCGCGATCGCACTCGGCGCCGGTGTCGCCGGAGTCGCAGTGCAGGCGCGTCAGGCACGCGAGGCCCGCCGAGCCGCCGAAGCCGCGGCGCTGCGCGCCGAGGACGAGGCGGCCATTTCCCGGGAGGTCAGTGTCCTGCTGTCGTCGCTGATGAGCGCGGCGGACCCTTCAGTCGCCAACCGCCCGGACGTCACGGCGCGTGAAGTGCTGCTGTCGGCACTGGAATCGCTGCAGAAGCGCGGCGACATCCGCACGCCGATCCGCACCCGTCTCACCCACCACATCGCCAGTGCGCTCAACGGTGTGGGCGAACTGGCGGCGGCGCGCGGCCTGCTCGAACGCGCCGTCGCCGACGGCGGTGACCCGGTAGATCTGGCCTTCAACCTGCGCTACCTCGCGGTGCTGGAGCGCGGCGAAGGCAACTTCACGCACGCGGCAACGCTGCTCGATCAGGCCATCGGACTGACTCGCGACGGCGACCCTCGTGCCGTGCTGGCGCGCATCGGCGTCCTGACCGAGCGAGGCCTGACCGAAGCCTGGCAGGGCCGGTATGCGGCGGCCTTGCCCTGGCAGCAGCGCGCTCAGGCGCTGGCCGCGGCGCAGGCAGAACGCTGGCCGGAAGAGGACGCCTACGCGCGGCACAACCTCGCCCAGAATCTCATCTGGCTCAATCGCTACGACGAGGCGGCACGCTGGCTGGATTCGGCCGATGCGGCCGTCGCACGGGACGCGCAGCGCTTTGTCGCGATGCGGCTGCGCATCGCCGAAACGCGCGTGTATCTGCTCAATCGGCAGCACCGCTATGCGGACGCCCTGGGCGTCGCCGAGGCTGTGCTGCCGGAGTTGCGCGCCGTGTACGGTCCCGGCAACCATCGGGAACGTCAGCTGCGCCAGCATCGCGCCCGCGCGCTGGACGGCAGCGGCAGGCACGGCGAGGCACGCCGCGAGCTGACTTCCCTGCTGGCCGAACTCCAATCCGCCGGCGCCGGGCTCATGCCGCGCATGAATACGGCGCGCTACCTGATGGACGCCCAGGTCCACGACGGGGCCTGGGCCGACCTTGCCGCACTGGCGCGCCGGCTGCTCGGCGAGCTGCGCGCACACCCGGAAGCGCAGCAGCCGCGCGAAGAAACCCAGGCCTTCCTCGCCTATGCACTGCTGCGCCTGGGCCGTCCGGTCCAGGCGCGCGACGCGCTGGGCGCGCTTGACGCCGCGCGGGTCGCGACACTTTCCCGCGAGCTGGCGCTGTCCGGTTTGGACGCGGCCGCCCGCTGAGCCGATTCCGCCTCGCCGACGCGCTAAGCTGCGCCATGGCTTCGCCGTTCGACACCGACCTGTTCGCTGCGCTGTATCAGGAGCTGAAGACGCGCGCGCGCCGCCTGCGCCTGGCCGGCGCCACCCTCGACACGACCGCGCTCGTACACGAAGCCTGGCTGAAACTGCACGCCGGGGAGCACTGCAGCGTCGACCGGGCGCATCTGTTCCGTACGGCGGCGCTCGCGATGCGGCAGATCGTCCTGGATCACCAGCGCTCGCGCGGGACCGGCAAGCGTGGAGAAGGCGTGGCAACGGCGGCGCTGCACGACGGCATCGAGGCTCCGCCGGACCGTGCCGGCGACGCGATCGACCTGATCAACGGACTGGATCGCCTGCGCGAACTCGATGTGCGCAAGGCTGCGGTGCTGGAATGGCACACCTTGGTCGGCATCGACCTCGACCAGATCGCCGAGGCGCTGGCGATCTCCGTCCCCACGGTCAAGCGCGACCTGCGCGCGGCGCGGGCGCTGCTGGCGGTGTGGGCAGGCGAGGCTTCCACACCGGTCGTTGCGCGAAGCTGAGGTACCAGGCAGGGCCTCTGCCGCCGGATCGTGTCGGTACGGCACACCCGGCGACAGGCCTTCCGATTGCGCGCCGGCGGGACGGCGGATGCCGCGGCGTATTGTTGCCGCCGCACGCGCAACTTGTTCATGACCCGCGGCTTGGTATCGGCGGCGGCAGCTGCCATCTTGCGGCGATCGTTGATCGAGGACGCGACATGAACGCCACCGTTTCCCCTTCCCGCCAGATCGTGCAGACCGTACGCGGCATGCCGGCCAGCGACGGCGCGGGCGTCAAGCTCAATCGCGTGATCGGCCAGCCGGCGCTGGACATGCTCGATCCGTTCCTGATGCTCGACGAATTCCGCTCGGACCAGCCCGGCGACTATCTGGCCGGCTTTCCGGATCACCCGCATCGCGGCTTCGAGACCGTGACCTACATGCTCGCCGGCAACATGCGCCACGGCGACAACCAGGGCAACAGCGGCCGGCTGCGCGCCGGCAGCGTGCAGTGGATGACGGCCGGACGCGGCATCGTGCATTCGGAGATGCCCGAGCAGGAAGACGGCTTGATGTGGGGCTTCCAGCTCTGGGTCAATCTGCCGGCCAGGGACAAGATGACCGCGCCGCGCTACCAGGACATCGCACCGGAACAGGTGCCGCTGCTGCAGCCGGCCGACGGCGTTGAGCTGCGTCTGCTGACCGGTCGCATCGGCGACGTGAGCGGACCGGTCGCCGACGTCGCGACCGATCCGTTCTATGTGGATGTGCGCCTGCAGGCCGGCGCGCAATGGGTTGCCGATCTGCCCGGGACGCACAACGCGTTCGTCTATGTCTACGACGGCGACGCGACGGTGGGCGAGGGCGCCCAGGCGCGCACCTTGCCGCGCGGCCAGCTCGGTGTGCTGAGCCGTGGCGCGCAGGTGCGTCTTGCAGCACCGACCGGCGGACGACTGATTCTCGTCGCCGGCCGGCCGTTGAATGAACCGGTCGCCAAGTACGGACCGTTCGTCATGAACACGCAGGAGCAGATCATGACGGCGATCCGCGATTACCAGGCCGGGCGTTTCGTCTGAACCGCGCGGTACGATCAGGCGGCGCGACGGTTACGGCCGTTGCGCCGGCTCGTCCTCGGCGCCGTCGAAATGCAGCGCGTCCGGCGTCGCCCTTGTCACGGTGCCGTCGTCGAGCTCGATGACGCAGGCGTCGGCCGCCACGGAGATCACGCCGCCCTTGCGCTCGTCGGCCAGCGTCACGCGACGACCGACGCCGCAGTCTTCCTTGCTCGGCGGCGGCGCGGGCGGCCTGGCATCGGCCGATCCGGTTTTCGCCTCCGGCGGCGCCTTCGCCTTGGTCCCATCGGCGGCTTTCTTCGCCGGCGTTTTCTGACGCGTCGCAGCCTTGTCCGAAACCGACGCATCTGTCGCCTTGGCTTTCGCTGCGGGCTCGGCCGCCGGGGCGGCGACCGCGGCCGCCAGCAGCAGGGCCGCCGTCATCATGCGTGTCTGCATTGTCTTCATCGTCCGTCCTCGTGCAGCCGCTGCGCGCCGGCTCAGGGCGCCGGCGTCTTGAGCTGGCGGTCGAACCAGCGCTTGATCGTGTTGTAGACGTGCTTCTTCATGGCCGGCGTCGACATGCCGTGCTTGCCGCCCGGATACGTCATGAGTTCAAAGGCCTTGCCACGGTTCTGCAGCTCGGCCATGAGCTGGGTCGAATTGGTGAACAGCACGTTGTCGTCGGCCATGCCGTGGATCAGCAGCAGCGGCGAGGTCATGCCGTCCAGCCACGGCAGCACGCCGCTGAGGCGATAGCCCTCGGCATTGTCCTTGGGCAGGCCGAGATAGCGCTCGGTGTAGTGCGTGTCGTACAGCGCCCAGTCGGTGACCGGCGCGACCGAGGCCGCCGCCGCGACGATGTCGGAGGACTTGGCCAGCATCATCAGGCTCAGGTAACCGCCGTAGCTCCAGCCGAACACGCCCATGTGCTTGCCGTCGACCCAGGGCTGACTGGCCAGCCACTGCAGCGCGGCGCGCTGGTCCTCGACTTCGATCTTGCCGAGCTGAAGATGGATGGGATCGGAGAACTGGCGGCCGCGGCGTGCCATGCCGCGATTGTCCAGGGTCAGCACCACATAGCCCTGCTGGGCGAAGTACTGGTCGAGCAGATCGCCGAAATCGCGCTTGGCCAGCTGCGCGGTCGGGCCGCCGTAGAAATGCGAGATCACCGGATAGCGCTTGGCCGGATCGAAGCCGGCCGGCTTGTACAGGCGGTACCACAGCGCCTGGCCGTCGGCGGCCTTGATGCTGCCGAACTCCGGCACGATGTGCTCGGCGCGATACGGCGCGTACGGATGCGACGCGTCGACGCGGTTCTCGGTGATCCATGACAGGCGCTCGCCGCCGGGGCCCCGCACGCTCACCTGGGTCGGCGTCTGCGGATCGGCCCAGCTGTCGACGAACAGCTTGACCGCGCCGTCGCCGGCGAAGGTCGCTTCGTGCCAGCCGTCCTCGCGCGTGATGCGCTGCGGATTCGCCGCGTTGCTGCCGTCGAGCTTCAGCGCATAGACCTGCTTGTCCAGCGGATGGTCGCGATTGGCCGCGATGTAGACCAGCCCGGCGGCTTCGTCGACGGCCAGTACGCGATCCACGTCCCAGTCGCCGGTCGAAAGCGGAAATTTTTCCTTTCCGTCCATTCCGTACAAGTACAGATGCTTGTGGCCGCTGCGGTCCGAGGCCCAGACGAAGGCGCTCTGGCGCGACAGGAAGCGTAGGTCGTCGTGCAGGTTGATCCAGGTCGGATTGGTCTCGCTGAGCAGCAACTGCGACTTCAAGGTGTCGACATCGACGAGCACGAGGTCGAGTCGATGCTGGTCGCGGGTCTGGCGCTGGAACGCGACATGCTTGCCGTCCGGCGTCCAGTTCACGCGGTTCAGATAGATGTCCGCGTCGGCGCCGAGGTCGATCCAGCGCGTGCGGCCGCCGCCGGGCCGGATCAGGCCGAGCTGTACCTTGGCATTGGGCTGGCCCGCGGCCGGGTAACGCTGCTCGGTCACGTCGGTGCGGTCGGGCTGGATCTCGAAGCGCCGCACGGCCGGCACGCGCGCCTCGTCATAGCGCTCGAACGCGATCCAGTCGCCCTTGGGCGACCACCAGTAGCCGCTGAAGCGGTCCATCTCTTCCTGCGCGATGAATTCGGCTTCGCCGTTGTGCACGGTGTCCTTGCCGTCGTCGGTCAGGCGCTGCTTGAGATTGGTCGTGAGATCGACGACCCAGAGATTCTGCCGGCTTACGAACGAGACATAGCGGCCGCTCGGCGCGACCTGCGCGTCGATGATTTCGGCGTCCTTGGGCGTCAGCGAGCGCACCGCCTCGGCCGGAGGCGCATCGAGGTCGTACAGATAGAGCTGGCCGGCGAGCGGGAACAGCAGGCGCCGGGCGTCGGGCGCCCAGCGGTAGTTGACGATGCCCTTGAGGCCGGCGATGCGCTGACGCTCGCGCGTGGCCTTTTCGGCATCGGACAGGACTTCCTCGGTCGGCTGCAACGCACGCGAGTCCACCAGCAGCCGCGTCGCGTTGTCGGCGAGGTGGTACTCCCAGAGATCCAGCGCGTTCTGGTCGTCGGCCTTGCCGCGCAGGAAGGTTACGCGCGAACCGTCGGGGGCGATCTTCAGGCCGCGCGGCGTCGTGCCGAGCACGGCGGGATCGTCGAGGATGCGTTCTATCGTGAGCTTTTCGGACATCGCAGGCAGGGAAACGGCCAACAGGGCGGCCATCAGCATCGTACGCATGAGCAACCTTCCGCAAACGAAGACCGCATTAAACCGGGTTCGGGGCCGGCCGTCATGTCGCCGACGGCTGCCTTGCGCGGGCGTCGGATCAAATAGGCGCCGGCGCGCCTGCTAGCATTCGGCTTTCCGCCCCGGAGTTCGCCGCCGATGGACCTGCGCCGCTTCGCCGCCCCGCTGTCGCTGCTGCCCTGCGCGTTCGTCGCGGCTGCAGCCACTCCGTCCGACCCGCGCGCCTGCGCGGCGATCGCCTCGGACCCCGAGCGCCTGGCCTGCTACGACGCCGCATATCCGCGCCGCATCGCGCCCGCATCGAGCGCGGAAAGGACGAACACCGACACGCCGGTGCTCTACGCTCACGACGAACCCGCGCCAACAGGCGCCGAGCCGCTCTCGCTGCTCGACAGCCGCTGGGAACTCGAACCCGACTCCAAGCTCGGCGCATTCAACATCCGCGGCTACAAGCCGCTGTACCTGCTGCCGTTCTTCCATACCTCGAACATCAACGCCTTGCCGCGCAGCCCGTCGCCGAACCACGACGTCGAACTGCCCGAGCGGCTCAAGGCCGCCGAGATGAAGTTCCAGCTGAGCTTCAAGGGCAAGATCCTGGAGAACCTGTTCGGCGACAACGGCGACCTCTGGCTGGGCTATACCCAGGCCTCGCACTGGCAGGTTGCCAATCCGCAGAATTCGCGTCCGTTCCGCGAGACCAACTACGAACCGGAGCTCATGCTCGTGTTCCGCTCCAACATGCACCTGCTCGGCTGGGACGGTCATCTGCTCGGCGTCGGCGTGAATCACCAGTCCAACGGCCGCAGCCTGCCGCTGTCGCGCAGCTGGAACCGCGTGATCGGCCAGGCCGGCTTCGAACACGGCGACTGGACCGTGATGATCCGCCCCTGGTGGATCGTCAGGGAATCTTTCGACAAGTCCGACAACCCCGACATCGGCAACTACATCGGCCACGGCGACGTGCAGATCGTGCGCGTCTGGAACGGCCACGAGTTCGCGCTGATGCTGCGGCCCAGCCCCGAAGGCGGCGCGGCGCAGTTCGACTGGGCATTTCCGATCCACAATCAGCTTCGTGGACATCTGCAATTGTTCGACGGCCACGGCGAGAGCCTGATCGACTACAACCATCGCGCGACTTACGTCGGGCTCGGGCTGTCGTTGCTGGAGTGGTACTGAAACACGGCCAGCGGCGATCTCACTGCCCAGGCGCCGGCCCGGAGCCAGCCTGCGCGGTTCAGAGCCTGTCGACGAGTTCGCACAGGCCGGTGTATGCGCGCTGGTAGGCCGGCAAGGTCGTGCCGTGGGCCGCGAGCAGACTGTTGAGCGCGATCGCGTGTGCTGCGCGCAGATGATCGGCAAGATTCGCGACGCCGCGTGCGGCTGAAACCTTGAGCACGGCGATGTCATCCGGGTACAGCGCGGCCAAGGTCTCGCGCCATTCCGCCAGCCACTGCCGATCGGCCAGCGGCGACTGCTGCCGGGCGAGCCACCACAGCACGACTGCGCGGCCGAGATCCTTGACGAAACGCGCCGGCTGGCCCGGCAGGCCGGCGATCGGCGTGGTGTCCGGCTCGGCATGTTCGAGCAGATGCGCCAGCGCCATGCGCGCCGGGCGTGCGACACGCAAACCGAACTCGGTGTCGTCGGGCTCATGCACGGCCACGCGCAGATAGCGGAAGCTCGGCAGCGCGAATGCACCGAGCCCGGTCGCAAAGCGGCGCCAGTGCTTGCGCGTGACCTGATCCGGCGACGCCTCGCCGAGCAGCTCGACGAACCAGCCGGTTCTTTCGCCGGGCGGCTGCAGGCGCAGCGCCGGCAGTTCGTCGTCGGGCGTCGCGTCGTCGCCCGGCCGGCGCCCGTGCGTGAACTGCGGCTGCCAGCCTTCATCCAGCCAGATCCTGCCGAGCGACGTCGCCGTCGCGAGCGCATCGACGGCCGGACGCAGCAGCAGGTCTATGTCCTTGGTTGCGACCGCGTGGGCGCCCGACACGTCACGGAATGCCCAGGCCGCAGCGATGCTGCCGACGACGACGACGTGCGCGCGCAGCGCCGGCGAAATCCGCTCGGCCACGCGGCGCAGCAGTTCCGCCGCATCGAGCGCTGCATGCGCGTTCATCCACGCACCGCCTTCGCGTACTGCAGTGCCTGTGCCGACAGCCCCTGCTCGTGCAGGGACAGATAGACGTCCACGCTGCGCGCGCAGCGTGCGCCATCGAGCGGGGCATCACGCAGCACGGTCTCATCGGCGCGGACCAGCGTGACGATGACCGGTGCCGGGGCGAGCACGCTGGGCTCCGGCTCCAGCCCGTCGTCGAGCCGGCGCAGCAGCAGCGGATCGAAGGACTGTACTGCCCGCGGCAACTGGGCCAGCAGATCGAGCCGCGGCAGACCGAGCAGATCGAGCGGCGCGACATCGGCGCGCGCCACGGCAACGCCCGACAGGGCCAGATCCTGCCAGCCGTCCGACGCGGTCGCGGAAAGCAAGGTCAACGCACGCTGCAGCAGCACGGCCGGCGGCCGGATCTGCGCGCCGCGCTCGAAGCGAAAGCGCAGGATCTGCGGCATCGCCTGTAGCTTCGCGAGTAGTTCGGCGGAGACTTCTTCGGCGCGCACCGCGTAATGGCGACCGCGCCGGCGCACGATGCCGGCCTCGCCCAGCTCGGCCAGCGCCGCGCGTATCGGCGTCTGTGAAGCGCCGATCGCGTCGAGCAAGGCCTTGACCGGCAACGGCCCGACGTTTTCCAGATCGGCGCGCAGCAGTTGGCGCAGGACCTCGAAGCGATAGTTGGGTTTTTGCAGCTGCTGCAACGACGCGCCGATCTCGTAATCGGCACGCTTCTCGCCAACTCGGGAGGTCGCCGGCTCGATGAGCAGGGTCATCCGGCCACGCACGTCGGCGGCCAGCGCCGGCAGCAGCTGCTGCCATTCCCGCCGCACGGTGGCCGCGCTGATGACCGGTTCGGTGACGATCAGCTCGCCATCGGCGCGCGTGACCAGCAGGCTGGCCGCCAGAGATACGATTTCGGCGCGAAGATCGCGCGTGTTGCGCAACTGATGCAAGGTCCTGCGCAGCGGTGCGTCCATGGCTGCTCCCGGGATTGCCGTCATTGTTCCTTGTCTGAAAGTTTTCTGCAAGAAAAAAGTTACTCTGCATGTAATTTTCATCCTGCGCGACCGCGGCGATCGTCTCCACTCGGTTGCGGTTTCGATCGCAGGTCTGCAGCCAGCCGAGGTCGGGTACCAGGTGCAATTCCCGCGCAATGCCGAACTCGGTAGATTTTCGCAGCAGCCACTTCAGGTAGTGCGTTGGCACGAACGTCGGCGCAGCACCGAAGCGAATCACAGGAGACAGGGATGGGAACGTGGTCGCACGAGCCGTTCGGCAACGACGATGCGGCCGACTGGGCATATGAGCTCGAAGGAGCAAAAGACCTGTCGCCGGTGGAAGCCGCCCTCGACGCCGTGCTGGAGAACGACGGTTACGTCGATGCGTCCGAAGCGGCGTGCGCGGTGGCGGCAGTCGAAGTCATCGCAAAGCTGCTCGGCCGCGGAACGCGGTCGGACGCATATACGGAAAAGGTCGAGCGATGGGTGGAGCAGCTTCGTGTCGTTCCTTCGCGCGCGCTGCTGACGAAGGCGCAGCATGCGCTCGAACGCATTGTCGGCGAGCAATCGGAACTCAGGGAGCTTTGGCACGAGGGCGACGCCGACGAATGGGAAGCATCGCTGGGCGCACTCAGGGCGATCGTCGGCGCCCACTGAACGAGCTCCGTTTCGTGCTCCGCGCAGCGGAAGCGGCGGCGGCGAAGATAACCGCGGCTCGCGGCGTAGGCGGAAATCGCGCACGACTGCGCGCAGCAACTACACGGCAGAGGAACGCATGAAGAAGATCTCGTCGGATTCCACGTGGTTCTACAAGAAAGTGTTTCCGGCGATGTGGTTCGGCCTGCTCGCAGCGTTCTTCGTGGTGTCTGTCACCGGAAACGGACTCAGCACCGGCGGCTGGAAGTTCCTGCTGATGCCATGCCTCATGGCGATCGTGGGTTTCTTCGTGATGAAGAACGTGGTCTGGGATCTTGTCGACGAGGTTCATGACTGCGGGGACTCCCTGCTTGTCAGGAACGGAAGCGAAGAGGAAAGAATTCCGCTCAGCAACATCATCAACGTCAATGCGTCTACCCAGACGCGGCCGCCGAGAATCACCTTGCGACTCGCGCGTCCCGGCCGGTTCGGCAGCCAGGTCGCATTCTCTCCGCCGTCGAAAATCTCCTTCAACCCGTTCGCGCTGAACCCGGTGGCGGAGGATCTGATCGTTCGTGTCGATCAGGCGCGGCTCAAGCGTTCCGATTGAGTTCGCGCGACGGACGGGGAGCCTGAGAAACCGGCGCCGGCACCGCACGCGATCAAGCCGTCCTGCCAATCAGCCGGGTTGGGGAACGCGATGGTCGTAACAGTGGGCAGCTTCGCCGCGCGAAACGGCCGCGCCGGCGCGGCACGGTCATTTCCCGATGCAGAAGCTCGAAAAGATCGCGCCGAGCAGGTCGTCGCTGGTGTATTCGCCGGTCAGTTCGCCGAGGTCGCGCTGGGCGTGGCGCAGTTCTTCGGCGGCGAGTTCGCCGGCCTGTTGGCCGACCAGGGCGAATTCGGCGGCGGCGAGGTGGGCGGCGACGCGTTCCAGGGCGAGGACATGGCGCGTGCGGGCGCTGAAAGCGCCGTTGCTGCCGTCGCCATCGACGCCGGCCAGGGACTTCAACTCGCGGCGCAGCAGATCCAGTCCTTCGCCGGTGCGCGCGGACAGGTCGATGCGGATGCCGGCGGCGTGCCCGACGCGCTGCGGCGGCAGTTGCGCGAGGTCGATCTTGTTGCAGACCAGCAGACGCGTCTGGCCCGATTGAGCCGGTCCGAGCAGGGCGATGTCGGCATTCAGATGCTCGGCATCGCTGACGAGCAGCGCCACGTCGGCGCGTTCGAGCTCGCCGCGCGCGCGGCGCATGCCTTCGCGTTCGACGATGTCGGCGGATTCGCGCAGGCCTGCAGTATCGACCAAGGTCAGCAGTACGCCATCGAGCTGGATGTTCTCGCGCAGCACGTCGCGCGTCGTACCAGCCACCGGTGTGACGATGGCACGGTCCTGGGCGGCAAGTGCGTTGAGCAGACTGGACTTGCCTGCGTTGGGCCGGCCGACGATGACGACATGCAGGCCGTCGGCCAGCCGCAGGCCGCGGCGTGTCTCGCTCAGCAGGGTCGACAGCTCGTCACTGACGGCATCCAGTCGCGCGCGCAGTTCGGGCGCGGCTAGGAAGTCGATTTCTTCCTCCGGAAAATCAATCGCGGCTTCGATGTAGACGCGCAGATCGACGAGATTGGCCAGGAGCCGTTTCACGCGCAGCGAGAACGCGCCGTCGAGGGAGCGCAGCGCAGCGCGTGCCGCGGCTTCGGACTGGCTGGCGATCAGATCGGCAATGGCCTCGGCCTGGGCCAGATCCAGCTTGCCGTTGAGGAAGGCGCGCTCGGAAAACTCGCCGGCGCGCGCCGGCCGCGCGCCGAGTTCACAGACGCGGCGCAGCAGCAGATCCAGTACGACGGCCGAACCGTGGGTCTGCAGCTCGACCACGTCCTCGCCCGTGAATGAATTCGGTTGTGGAAAATGCAGCATGATTCCACGATCGATCAGCGCGGAGGCTGCGTCGCGGAACGCGCAGTAGTGGGCATGTCGCGGCTGCGGCACGCGGCCGAGCAGGGTCGTTGCGATCGCGGTTGCCTGTGTGCCGGACACGCGCAGTACGCCGATGCCGCCGGCGCCCGGCGCGGTCGCGATGGCGGCGATGGTTTCAGCAGCGGCAGTCATGACGGGCCTGCGATGGCTAGGTACAGCGGACGCGACGCGCGGGCGTTGCGGCGAGCGGACGAGGTGTCCGCTCGCCGCGGGCGATCAGGCCTTGTCGGCGGCTTCGATGCGGCGCGTGATGATCCACTGCTGCAGCAGCGAGGTCATGCCGTTGACGGTCCAGTAGAGCACCAGGCCGGCCGGGAAGAACGCGAACAGCACCGAGAACGCCACCGGCATGATCTTCATCATGCGCGCCTGGACCGGGTCCATTCCGGTGGTCGGCGTCAGGTACTGGGTCGCGATCATCGTTGCGGCGTTGAGCACCGGCAGCACGAAGTAGGGATCCGGCGCGGTCAGGTTCTGAATCCACAGGATGAACGGCGCCTGGCGCAGCTCGACGCTCTCGACGAGCACCCAGTACAGCGCGAAGAACACCGGGATCTGCACCAGCATCGGCAGGCAGCTGCCGAGCGGGTTGATCTTCTCCTTCTGGAACAACTCCATCTGCGCCTGACCGAGCTTCTGGCGGTCGTCGCCGTAGCGGTCCTTGAGCGCCTGGATGCGCGGCTGCAGCTTGCGCATCTTGGCCATGGAGCGGTACTGCGCTTCGCTGAGCTTGAAGAACAGCGCCTTGATCAGCAGCACCAGCAGGATGATCGCAAAGCCCCAGTTGCCGGTCAGCGCATGGAGTTTCGACAAAACGATGTACAGGATCTCGGAGAGGAAAGTGAGCAATCCATAATCGACTGTCTTCTCCAGCCCCGGCGCGACGTCGTTGAGGCTGGACTGCAGCTTGGGCCCGACGTACAGGCGCGCTTCGCTGGTCGCGCTGCCGCCCGGCGCCACGTTGAGTCCCGGACCCATGGCGCGGATCGTGAAGCGTGCATGCGCGCCGTCGCGGACTTCGGTCGTATAGGTTTCGGCGGAATTCGCCGGCGGCAGCCAGGCAGCAAAGAAATAGTGCTGCAGCATCGCGACCCAGCCGCCGGTCACGGCGTGATTCTGCAAAGGAGTCTTGAGGAACTTGTCGAACGCGATCTTCTGGAATTTGTCTTCCGGCGAGTACCAGGCCGCGCCGGTGAAGCTGTAGGTCTGCGGACTCGTGATGGAGCTGAAGAAGCCTTTTTTGGCCACCGCCGGCGGAATCACGCGCTGCAGCTGGCGATAGGCGTTGCCGTGCCAGGCTGCCGTGCCGTCGTTCTTGATTTCCTGGCGCGTACCGAGCACGTAGCTGCCGCGATCGAGCACGAACACCTTGCGCACCGTCAGGCCGCTGGCCGCATCGGTCCAGGTCAGCGGCACTTCGAGCTTGTTCTCGCCGGCGGCCAGCGCGTAGCTCTTCTGCTCCGCGACGAACAGATCCTGGTGGCTTGCCGCCTTGACCGAGTTGGCGGCGCTGGCCAGGCCGGACTGGGCGACGAAATAGTGGTCGGCGCTGTCATCGAGCAGGCGGACCGGATTGGTGTAGTCCCTGGGTTGCTGCGGATAGGCGAGCAGATCGGCGCGCACGATGGTCGCGCCGCGCGTGTCTATCCAGAGCTTGAGCACATCGTTGCTGACTTCGACGAGATCGCCCTTGCTCTCGGCAGTGCTGCCCGGCACCGTGGCCGCCGGTGTTTCGGCCGCTGTGGCCGATGCATTCGCGCTCGGCACTTCGCTGCCCGGCGGAGTCGCCGGCGCGGCAGAACCGTCGGCACTGGCCGTCGTCTCCGTCGCGGCGGCGGCGGGTCGCGCATAGTCCTGCTGCCACTGGTTCCAGACCAGATAGGACACCAGCAGCAGGGCGATCAACAGGATGGAACGCGGATTATTCATGGGCTAGGCAAGGGCTGGTGCGGGCCGGGCCCGACGCGGATGGGGATGGAACGAGGGCGGAACAAGGCGGGCGCGCAGGCCCCGGATCGACCGCGCATTGTGCCGGGCGGCTGTTGCGGCTTCAACGCTGCGCGCGCGGCAATTTGCTCCAGAGCAGATCCAGATCAGCCAGCAGTTCGGGGCCGGGAATGACCACGGCGGCGCTGCGTGCGATGACGAGCACGTCGAGCGGCGCGAACGCCGCACGGCGGTGGCGGAAGCTCTCGCGAACCAGGCGTTTGAGACGATTGCGCTGTACCGCCAGTTTCGAGACACGACGAGACACCGCGAGCCCGACTCGGGCAGCGGTGTCGTCGGTGATGCGGTACTCGGCGCTGAAGTAGCGGCTGCCGATGCGTCGGCCAGCCCCGCGCAAGCGGGCGAAATCGCCCGGCTTGAGCATCCGCGCGGCGCGCGGGAAGCGGAACGCTCCCATCTTGCCGCGTGGGTTTGAATTCAGACGGCCAGACGCTTGCGGCCCTTGGCGCGGCGAGCGTTGATGATCTTGCGGCCGTTCTTGGTCTTCATGCGGGCGCGGAAGCCATGATCGCGGGCGCGCTTGAGGCGGCTGGGCTGGTACGTACGCTTCATGGCGTCGTCTCCGATCGAAAGGGTGGGAAAAGGGGCGGGAGATTAGCGGCGGCCAGGCGCCAGTGTCAAGCCGCGCGTGGCGGAAAAACCAGCGTCGGCGTAGACTTCCGCGCCCCGCCGGGCAGCCCCGGCTCCCCGCCCGTCGACGAGGAAGTAATGAGCGAACTCTGGCGGCGCTGTCTGGAACGCCTGGAAGGCGAGTTCGGCGCTGAAGATATCCACACCTACCTGAAACCGCTGCAGCCGGCGGAAGGCGACGACGGATTGCGATTGCTCGCACCGAACGCCTATACGCTGGAACGCATCGAACAGGAGTTCCTGCCGCGCATCCGCGCGATCCTCAGTCATCTGGCCGGCCGGAGCATACCGGTTCGGCTGGAGGTCGGCACTTTGAATGCGCGGCGCGCGACAGCGCCACGGGCGGCTGCGCCGCGCAACGGCGCCGCAGCGGCCGCGATCGTCGAGGCCGCACCGGTCGTAGCGGAGTTCGACGGCAATCTCGATCCGAACTACACCTTCGACAGCTTTGTCGAGGGCAAGTCGAACCAGCTCGGCAAGGCGGCGGCGATCCAGGTCGCGACGAATCCGGGACGCGCCTACAACCCCTTGCTGCTTTACGGCGGCACCGGTCTGGGCAAGACCCACCTGATGCATGCGGCCGGCAACCTGATCCGCGAGAACAATCCGCGGACCAAGGTCATGTATCTGCGTTCCGAGCAGTTCGTGTCGGCGATGATCGACGCATTGCGCAACAAGAACATGGACGAGTTCAAGCGCCGTTTCCGCGAGGTCGACGCGCTGCTGATCGACGACATCCAGTTCTTCGCCGGCAAGAACACGACGCAGGAGGAGTTCTTCCACACCTTCAATGCGCTGTTCGAAGGCAAGCAGCAGATCATCCTGACCTGTGACCGCTATCCCAAGGAGGTCGAGAACCTCGAGCCGCGGCTGAAGTCGCGTCTGGGCTGGGGTCTGTCGGTCGCGATCGAACCGCCGGATTTCGAGACGCGCGCAGCGATCCTGCTGTCCAAGGCACAGGCCAAGGGCATGAACCTGCCCGAGGAAGTGGCGCTGCTCGTGGCCAAGCGCATGCGCTCCAACGTGCGCGACCTCGAAGGCGCGCTCAATACGCTGGCCGCACGCGCGAACTTCCTCGGCCGCGCGATCACCCTCGAATTCGCCCAGGAAACCCTGCGCGACCTGCTGACCGTGCACGCTCAGGCGATCACGGTGCCGAACATCCAGAAGACTGTGGCCGACTTCTACCAGCTGCGTCTGCAGGATCTGCTGTCCAAGCGCCGTTCGCGCTCGCTGGCGCGGCCGCGCCAGGTCGCCATGGCCTTGTCCAAGGAACTCACCGAGCACAGCCTGCCGGAGATCGGCGAAGCCTTCGGTGGCCGTGACCACACGACGGTGCTGCACGCGTGCCGAACCATACGCGAGCTCACCGAAACCGACGGCAAGCTGCGGCAGGATTACGAGAAGCTAGTGCGCATCTTGACCGGGTGATTGCCTGTGGATAAACAGGGGGCAGACGTGGGGAGCAAAGTTATCCACAGTTGGTCGACAAGCCTCAGCCTCTGAATCCCGCAAGTTTTCGTGACGACAAGTTTATGATTTTTCTGAGAAATTCGGGGTAATCCCCAGTTTTTCGCGCTACTACAACCACTGAAATCTTCCTTAAAAAGAACAAAAGCGTTCGTTAGCGAACCCTGGGAATCCCTGATCATGCGATTCAGTCTCCAACGCGAAGCCTTGCTCAAGCCTCTGCAACAAGTCGTCGGCGTCGTGGAACGGCGACAGACATTGCCGGTTCTGGCCAATCTGCTGGTCAACGTGTCAGACGGCCGCGTCTCGTTCACGGGAACGGATCTGGAAGTCGAGATGGTGGCGTCGGTCGCAGCCGGTGGCGTCGAAGCTGGCGAGATCACGATTCCCGCGCGCAAGCTGTTCGATATCTGCCGCGCGCTGCCGGACGGTGCGAACATCGACGTGAAACTCAACGGCGACCGCGTCGTGGTCAACGCCGGTCGCAGCCGCTTCACGTTGGCGACATTGCCTGCCAGCGAGTTTCCGGTCATCGAGAGCATCGAGACCGTCGACAAGGTGGAGCTACCCGAAGCGACCTTGAAGAATCTGATGGACCGCACGGCGTTTGCGATGGCACATCAGGACGTGCGGTACTACCTCAACGGCATGCTCGTGGATCTGCGCGAAGACGCGCTGCGTTGTGTGGCGACCGACGGGCATCGACTGGCGCTGGCGGAGACGACGGTCCAGGCCAAAGTTTCGCAGCGCCGGCAGATCATCATTCCGCGCAAGGGCGTGCTGGAGCTGCAAGGCCTGTTCGAAACCGGCGACGGCGTCGTGAGCCTGGAATTCGGCAAGAACCATCTGCGCGTTCGTCGCGGGGATGTGCAGTTCACGTCGAAGCTCATCGACGGCCGTTTTCCGGATTACGAAGCGGTCATTCCGATCGGCGCCGACAAGGAAGTTCGCATCGGGCGCGAGACACTGCGTACCGCGCTGCAGCGGGCAGCGATCCTGTCGAACGAGAAGTACCGGGGCGTAAAGCTCGACGTCGGGCCGGGCCGTCTCGGCATCGTCGCTCACAATCCGGAACAGGAAGAAGCGCACGAGGAGCTTGAAGCCGATACGTCGGTCAGTGATCTCAGCGTGGGCTTCAACGTGAATTATCTGCTCGACGCACTGGGTGCGCTGACCGGCGAGAACGTCGTCGTCTGTCTGCGCGACGGTCAGTCGAGCTGCCTGATCAAGGCTGTCGATTCCGACGAGTCGCGCCACGTGGTCATGCCGTTGCGCCTCTGACCGGCGCAGCATCGGTGCAAGATCAAGCCTGCGGCGCGGTGGTGCCGCAGGCTTTTTTTATGCGTGTGGAGGCGGGCAGGGCATGCAGCTGGTAGAACTGCGGTTGGCGAATGTGCGCAACGTGGCGCAAGCGGAGCTCGCGCTACGGCCCGGTGTCAGCGAGTTCATCGGCGAGAACGGAGCCGGCAAGACGTCGCTGCTCGAAGCGGTGTACATGCTGTCGCACGGACGGTCGTTCCGGTCGGTCAAGCGGGAGAGCCTGATCCGATTTGGCAGTGAGTCTCTGGATGTCTTTGCGGTCGTCGATCGTAATGGGCGCCGCCGCCGACTCGGCTTGTCGCGTCGGCGCGGCGATTGGGCGGCGCGAGTCGACGGTGCGGAGATCGGCTCTTTGGCAGAGCTGCTACGCGAGGTCGCGGTGGTCTGCTTCGAACCCGGCTCGCATGCGTTGATCTCGGGTACTGCGGACGAGCGCCGGCATTACGTCGATTGGGCGTTGTTCCACGTGGAACCAGAATTCGCCGATCAGGCGCGACGCTATCGTCGAGCGTTGAAGCAACGCAACGCGCTGCTGCGTGGCCGCGGGGCGGAGCGGGATCTGGATGCCTGGGATCTCGAACTGGCCCGGGCCGGATTGGCGATCGACGAGTGGCGTCGCGGCTATCTCGACCAGCTGCAGCCGGTCGTTTCGGAGCTTGCCGACCGTTTCATCCCCGAGCTCGGGCTTCCGTCGCTGAACTACCAGCGCGGATGGACCGCCGGCATTACCCTGATTGACGCCTTGGTTCAGCGCCGGGAGCGAGATGGGGATCGAGGTCATACCAGCGTGGGTCCGCACCGCGGCGACTGGCGTATCAGTTTTGTCGCAGCGCCGGAGCGGGAGCATCTGTCGCGAGGACAGGAGAAGTTGTCGGCGCTGGTCTGTCTGTTGGCCCAGGCCCAGCTCTTTCATCGCCAGACCGCAGAGTGGCCGGTGATTTGTCTCGATGACCTGGCGTCGGAGCTGGATGCCGTGCATCAGACCCGTGTTCTCGAGTGGCTGGACGGCGTCGAAGCGCAGGTGCTGATCACCGGCACGGCCGCGCTGCCGATCCCGACCGAGCGGCGTCGGTTCCATACGATGTTCCACGTGGAACAAGGCGTCGTCACGACACTGCTATAATTGCGCATCTTCCTGTTACCCATCGCTGCGCTCGCTTGCGGGCGCGGCCTCGTCTGGCGAGGCGCATGAGCAATCAGTACGACGATAGCAACATCAAGGTCCTCAAGGGCCTCGAAGCGGTGCGCAAGCGCCCCGGCATGTATATCGGCGACACCGACGACGGCACCGGCCTGCACCACATGGTCTTCGAAGTCGTCGACAATGCCATCGACGAAGCACTGGCCGGCTACTGCGACCACGTCATCGTCACCATTCATCACGATGGTTCGGTCAGCGTCGCGGACAATGGTCGCGGTATTCCAGTCGGCATTCATCCGGAAGAGGGCAGGTCGACGGCCGAAGTCGTCATGACCGTGCTTCATGCCGGCGGCAAGTTCGACGACAACTCCTACAAGGTTTCCGGCGGTCTGCACGGCGTCGGCGTATCCGTGGTCAATGCGCTGTCGGAACACCTCTGGCTCAACATCTACCGCGATGGCTTCGAGTTCGTCCAGGAATACGCCCACGGCGAGCCGCAGTACCCGCTGAAACAGGCCGCCGCGTCGACCCGCCGCGGCACGACCGTACGCTTCCTGCCGAGCACGCTGACCTTCAGCAATATCGAGTTCCATTACGACATCCTGGCCAAGCGCCTGCGCGAACTGTCGTTCCTGAACTCGGGCGTCAAGATCGAGATCATCGATGAGCGCCACGACAAGCACGACGTCTTCCAGTACGAAGGCGGCATCAAGTCCTTCGTGCAGCACCTGGCCCAGCTCAAGACGCCGCTGCATGCGAACGTCGTGACGTTCAACGCGCAGCAGGACGGCATCACGGTCGAGGCCGCGCTGCAGTGGACTGACGCGTACCAGGAGACCTGCTTCTGCTTCACGAACAATATCCCGCAGCGTGACGGCGGCACTCATCTGACCGGTTTCCGCGCCGCGTTGACGCGTTGCCTCAGCAACTACATCGAGAGCTCCGGCATCGGCAAGAACGCCAAGGTCGCGCTGGCCGGCGACGACATGCGCGAAGGCATGATCGCCGTGCTCTCGGTCAAGGTGCCGGATCCGAAGTTTTCCTCCCAGACCAAGGACAAGCTGGTCTCGTCGGAGGTCAAGGGCATCGTCGAGCAGGTCGTCAATGCCAAGCTCGAAGAATTCCTGCTGGAAAATCCAGCCGAGGCGCGGGCGATCGCGAGCAAGGTCGTCGACGCCGCGCGCGCCCGCGAGGCTGCGCGCAAGGCGCGCGAAATGACTCGCCGCAAGGGCGCGCTGGATATCGCAGGCTTGCCGGGCAAGCTTGCCGACTGCCAGGAAAAGGATCCCGCGCTGTCCGAACTGTTCATCGTCGAGGGTGACTCCGCCGGCGGTTCGGCCAAGCAGGGGCGCAACCGCAAGACCCAAGCGATCCTGCCGCTCAAGGGCAAGATCCTCAACGTCGAGCGCGCCCGCTTCGACAAGATGCTGTCCTCGGCCGAGGTCGGCACCCTGATCACCGCGCTGGGCTGCGGCATCGGCAAGGACGAGTACAACCCGGACAAACTGCGCTACCACCGCATCATCATCATGACCGATGCGGACGTGGACGGCTCTCACATCCGCACCTTGCTGCTGACGTTCTTCTACCGGCAAATGCCCGAGCTCATCGAGCGTGGCTACGTCTATATCGGCCTGCCGCCGCTGTACAAGCTCAAGCAGGGCAAGACCGAGCTCTACCTGAAAGACGACAACGCCCTGAATCTTTACCTGATCGGCAACGCCGTCGATCAGGCCGAGCTGCGCTACAACGGCGAGGCGCCGCCGATCAGTGGTGTCGCTCTGGAAAAGCTGCTGGCCGAATACCAGGCCGCGCTGGATCAGATCGACCGTCTGAGCCACCGCTGCGACGCGAATCTGCTGACGGCCATGCTCGAGCTGCCGCCGCTCGATGACGGCATCTGGGGCGACGAGCAGGCCACGGCATCCTGGCTGGCCCGCATCACGGCGCGCCTGAACAACGTCGGCCTGGGCCGTGCCCAGTACCGCCTGCGCGTACAGGCGGCGACGTCGGAACATCCGGCCGCGCTCGTCGTCGAGCGAAGCCAGCATGGTCTGACCCACACCCAGATCCTCCCGGCCAGCTTCATCGCCAGCACCGAGATGAAGCCGATCATCGACGTCGCGCGTCATCTGGCGGACCTGATCCAGCCGGGCGCGGAAATCCGCCGCGGCAACGCCGCGACGCCGGTCGATTCGTTCGCCCGCGCGCGCAGCTGGCTCATGGACGAGGCCAAGAAGGGACGGACGATCCAGCGCTTCAAGGGTCTCGGCGAAATGAATCCGGATCAGCTGTGGGAAACCACGGTGAATCCGGAGACGCGCCGCCTGCTGCAGGTCAGCATCGAGGATGCCGTCGCCGCCGACCAGATCTTCTCGACCCTGATGGGCGACGTGGTCGAGCCGCGCCGCGAGTTCATCGAGTCCAACGCGCTGCGCGTGGCCAACCTCGACGTCTGATGTTTCCGGCACGGCGGCCGCAAGGGCCGCCGTGCATGCATGCGGCGTTCACCTGCATGGCGCGAAGCTGGCGACGCTGCCGGCGCAGGGCGGCTGCGAGTCACCGTCGAGCGGCAGCCGGCCGCGCAAATCCGCGGCGAAACGTGCAGACCCCACGCAGCGGCAGCACGCTGCCGGCGCCCCTGAAGATTTCCTATTTATCTATTTGGAAATCCGGCCGAGTGGTCAATGGAAAAAAGAAACCGCATCTACGAAAAACCCCGTAAATCAGCCCGGTTTCCGGCGACTTTGCCTGCGCCAGAGCCCGCTGTAACAACTCGTTGCAAGCGGCTGGAAAATCTAGGTTTCTTTTTAACGCCGCGATAACGAACGACTAAAGTCGTGTGCTTGTAGTTTGCACATTCGCGGATTAACCTCTGCGACCCCTTTACCGCTTGCCTGAACCGCAGGCCGAGAAAAACCAGCCGAGGCACTCACTCCATGCATGCAGCCAACGTCAAGAAGCTTGTCCTTTGTCTCGGTGCAGCCACGCTGCTCGCGGCCGGTGTCGCTTCCGCGTCGCGCATTCCGGGTGAGCGCAACAGCGATCAGCAGCGCTCCAGCAAGAGCAGCAGCAAGACCGAGAACCTGTACCCGAACGCCAAGCGCAACGATCCGAAGACGGACATGCCGGGCTCCCTCGGCACCAAGCTGAACAAGGCGCAGGAAGCGGCCTCCGACGGCGATACCGACAAGGCCCTCAACCTCATCGACGAAGTGCTGGCCGACAAGAAGGTCACGCCGTACGCCAAGGCCTTCGCGCTGTACCTGCGTTCCAACGCGAAGTGGGAAAAGGAAGACGGCGCCGGCGCCATCGCCGACCTGAAGGAAGCGATCGCGATCGACGCGCTGCCGAATTCCAACCAGTTCCCGGCGATCTACACGCTGGCCCAGTTCCAGCTGCAGGAAGAGCAGTACGCCGACGCAGCCAAGACCGTCGACCAGTACATCGACCTCAGCGGCGACAAGAAGCCCGAGGCGATCGCGGTCAAGGCCAATGCGCTGTACCGCGCGGACAAGTTCCAGGACGCCATCGACACGATGAAGCAGGCCATCGCGGCCAGCGACAAGCCGCAGGAAAGCTGGAACCAGATCCTGATGGCCAGCTACTTCGAGCTGAACCAGTACGGCGAGGCGGCCAAGCTCTCCGAGGAACAGCTCGCCAAGAATCCGAACGACAAGAAGCTGATCCAGCAGCTCGCCTCGATCTACGTCAACGACGACAAGAACGACAAGGCGCTGAAGCTGCTCAGCGACGCCAAGGGTCGCGGCCTGATCACGACGTCCGACGACTACAAGCTGCTGGCCCAGCTCTATGGCCAGGCGGAAAAGCCGGCTGAAGGCGCTGCGCTGCTGGAAGAAGGTTTCCAGAAGGGCGCGATCCAGCCCAGCTATGACATGTACAAGCTGCTCGGCGACTCCTACGCGCTTGCCGAGAATGAGCCCAAGGCCATCGACGCCTACGGCAAGGCCTCCCCGCTGGCCAAGGACGGCGAAGCCGACCTGCTGCGCGGTCAGCTGCAGATCAACAGCCAGCAGTGGGCTGGCGCCAAGGAGTCCCTGACCAAGGCGCTGTCGCGCGGCGTCAAGCGCCAGGGCGCGGCTTATGTGCTGCTCGGCAACGCCGAGAACGAACTCGGCAACAAGAGTGCCGCCATCGCTGCCATGGAAAAGGCGCAGGGCTACGAAGAAACCCGCCAGATGGCCGGTACGTGGCTCAAGATGATCAAGGGCGGAGGCGCGCCGAAGAAAAAGTAAGTCATTCCGCATTCCTCGCAATAACAGCGCGGTATTCGGAAACCTTCAGGCCGGGTTAATATAGCCATCTCGACTACAAGCTTGAGCGTCGAGTTGGCCTCGTGTACGGTGCCAGCCCCTCGCCGCCACAGCGGCGCGGTGTCCACTGCCACAAGCCCTCAGATCTCACACACAGCGAACCTTGGTTCAAAAGCAAATGGCGTTGACGACAGAAGACCAGCGCGAAACGTACAGTTGGAGGCGCACCTCAGCGCTGGCCGCCGCCATGGCCGTGCATGGACTCGCTTTCATCATGATGATTGCGCCGGTGGCACCGCCGCAGGCGAAGGAGAAGAAGAAGGAGACCATCGTTTCGGTCGAATTCGTCGAACCTCCGCCGCCGCCGCCGCCGCCGCCGCCCCCGCCGCCGGAGCCGCCGAAGAAGCCGCCTCCGAAAATTATCGAAAAGGTCAAGCCGCCGCCGACTCCGCCACCGGAGCCGCCGCCGGTGGTCGTGTCCGAGGAACCGTCGACCATGGCGATTCCTGCACCGCCTCCGGCTCCACCGGCGCCGCCGGCCCCTCCGGCCGACATCGCGCCGAGCGAAAACATCAGCTATCGCAAGGCTCGCCCGCCGCGCTATCCGCCGCAGGCCGTGCGTCAGCGCCACGAAGGCGAGGTCGTACTTCGCGTGCTCGTCGGTGTCGACGGCAAGCCCAAGGATATCCAGGTCGAGAAATCGTCCGGATTCCGCGAACTGGATCGTGCGGCGATTGATGCCGCGCAGACTTGGGTGTTCAATCCGGGTCAGAAAAACGGTGCTGCGGTTGAGGGCTGGGCACTGGTTCCGTTCCGCTTCAGCCTCAACGAACTGTAACTTCCACCCGTATCACTCAATTCAAGGGTAGCGTCATGTTTCAAGACACCTCGACCCCGGCGGGGTCCGTTCCTCCGGCGGCTGACGCAGCGGCTGTCGCTGCGCCGACCCTCGGCACCAACAGCAATGCCGCAGCCCTGAAGGAAATGGGCTTCAGCCACCTGATCCAGAACTACAACCCGGCGAATCCGAACTTCGACCTGGTCGGCGCCATCGTCTTCGTGACGCTGTGCCTGTTCTCGATCATGTCGATCTACTGGATCGTGCTGAACCTGATCCGCAACACGGCGATCCGCAGCCGCATGAACTCCATCATGCGCACGTTCTGGGAAACGCCGTCGGCGCAGGAAGCGATCCGCTTCATGGAAGAGCAGCCGGCTTCCGAGCCGTTCTCGAAGATCGCGCTGGACTGCGCGTCGGCCGCGGCTCACCACCAGCGTCACGAAGGCAGCCGCCTCGTCGAAGCGCTGAACCGTTCGGAGTTCATCGACCGTGCGCTGCGCCAGGCCGTCGCCCGCGAAAGCGGCCGTCTCGAAGGCGGTCTGACCGTGCTCGCGACGGTGGGTTCGACCGGCCCGTTCGTCGGTCTGCTCGGTACGGTGTGGGGCATCTACCACGCCCTGATCCGCATCTCGGCTTCGGGCGACGCATCGATGTCCGCCGTGGCCGGTCCGGTCGGTGAAGCGCTGATCATGACCGCGTTCGGTCTGTTCGTCGCAATTCCCGCCGTGCTCGCGTACAACTTCTTCGTCCGCTCCAACCGCGTGATCCTGGCGCGCTTCGACGAATTTGCGCACGACCTGCACGATTTCTTCGCTACCGGCTCGCGCGTCGAAGCGGGTGCTCCCGCACCGGCTCGCACGGCGGCTCCGGCGGCGCCTGCTGCGAGGAAGTAAGCCATGGCATTCAGCTCAGGTGGCGGCGGCGGTGGCGCGCCGATGGCCGAAATCAACGTCACGCCGCTCGTCGACGTGATGCTGGTGCTGCTGATCATCTTCATGATCACGGCACCGATGATGCAGCACCGCATTCGCATCGACCTGCCGCAGGCTTCGGTCATCACCAATCCCGAGCCTCCGCCGGAACCGATCGACCTGGCCATCAAGGAAGACGGCACGCTGTACTGGAACGACAGCCAGATCAGCGATCTGGAACTGAAGGCCCAGCTCGCCGTCAGTGCACAGAAGACGGTACAGCCGGAACTGCAGATTCGCGCCGAAAAGAACACCCGCTACGAAATCGTGGCGAAGGTGATGGCCGATGCGAAGAACCAGGGCATGGTCAAGATCGGCTTCGTGACGACGCCGGGCCCGCGCGGCCAGCAGTAACTCAAGCTCGCCAACGCTACCCTGCCGGTGCGAGCCGGATAAGGCGCCTCGGGAAACCGGGGCGCCTTTCTTTTTGCGTGCCTCGGCAGCAGTGCAGAGGCCACGATCAGGACCTTCCACCGGCTGCTGCCGGCGCGGAGCCTGCGTCGAGGCTGGGCCGTCGGCCGAGCCGGCGCACCCGTTTCCGCCCTGCAGCGGGCCGGCGTCGCGCCAAGTCCCTCAAGATACGAGCTCATCCATTGATGAAGCGCCGCTCTGTCCAAGCGCCTGGGGGAACTAGGGCACAGCCGCGCGGCTCGCCGGGCCGAGCCGCTGACGGGGACAAAAGGCTCTGTGCCGGTACGAACGCGCAAGCCTTGCAATATCGAAGCATGACGAACGGCTGGGCAAAGCCGGGCGCGGCGGTATTCTGAAAGCGCCAACCCTGGCGTAGCCCGGAGTACCCCGCATGTCCGCCCTGTCCGTGCGCTCCACCGAACGGCCGCTGGCCGAGATCAACATCACTCCGTTGATCGACGTGATGCTCGCCCTGCTGCTGATTTTCATGATCTCGGCGCCGCTGCTGACCGACAAGATCCCGTTGCCGCTGGGCGGTCGTCCAGGTACGGCGATGTCGCGCACGGTTGACCTGCGCATCGCCGCCGACGGGCAAGTGATCTACAACGACGCGGTGCTGAGTCGCATCGAGCTCGAAGCGCAGCTGCTCAGCTGGGCCGGCCAGGGCGACAACAAACCGGTGCTGCAGCTGCATCCGGACAAGGCGACCACGCACCAGAACCTGATCGACGTGCTGTCGCTGGCGCGGCAGACCGGCATGGACGGCATTTCGATCGAGACGCCGCGCTGAGCAAGGGCGTCCCGGCCGGTCGCGGCGCAGCAGACGGCGAGCGTCGCGACCGATCGAATTTCTGCGGCGCGGGCGGTGGACGTGCCGGATAGCTGCGGTATGCAGCGGGTGGTGGCCGAAACCGCGCCGGACATCCCGAGCTTTTATCCATAAATGACTTTATTTCTTCATGGACAGAGAAATAAAGAAAAAAATCAGGCGTCGCCGAGCAGACGGCGATAGTTGCGCACGGTCGTCGCGAGGCCGTCGTACAGCGCCTCACCGATCAGGGCATGGCCGATCGAGACTTCGGCCAGGAACGGAATCGCGTTGACCAGGCATCCGAGATTGGCCTGACTAAGATCGTGACCGGCATTGACGCCGAGCCCGGCTGCTCGAGCGGCCTGCGCGGTGGCAACGCAGCGCGCGAGCTCCGCGCCGACATCACCGGCGGCGAATGCCTTGGCGAACGGTCCGGTGTAGATCTCCACGCGATCGGCGCCAAGTGCGGCGGCCAGGTCCATGCGCGTGTCGCCGGCATCGACGAACAGGCTGACGCGGGCACCGAGCGAACGCAGCTCGGCGACGATCGGGCGCAGCGCCGACGCCGTCGCGGCGAGGTCGAAGCCGTGGTCGGACGTGATCTGCGCATCGCTGTCGGGCACCAGCGTGACCTGCTCGGGCCGCACTTCGCGTACGAGCGCGATCAGCCCGGGATAGTCGCCGCGCGGCGGCGCGAACGCGTTGCCCTCGATATTGAACTCCACGCGGCGCGCGATCCGCGCATTCAGCGCGCGCACGTCGTCAGGACGCACGTGGCGCTGGTCCGGACGCGGATGTACGGTAATGCCGCCGGCGCCGGCGGCGATGACGCAGTCGCAAGCGCGACCGATATCCGGCTCGTCTTCGCCACGCGAGTTCCTGAGCACGGCGATCTTGTTCAAGTTGACGCTAAGCACCGTCATTGGCGGCCTCCTTGCTGGTTTCGTCGCGAATCTTCTCGTCGCTGCGCGGTGGTGCAAAGCGTGGCCGCTCGAACTTTTCCGGCAATGGTTCCACCTGCGCCGGCGGTTTCGGCGGTGCCGCCTGGACCTTGGGTGTCGTGCCTCGACCGGCTGTTGCGGTCGCTGCTGTGGCGGCGGCCGGCGGCATGGCCGAAGCCGCGTCGGCAGAAACCGGCGCATAGGAAGGCGGCGGTGCTGAAGCTGTCGCCGCAGATGCCGAAGCAGGAGAGGACGGGGCAGCCGAGGCCGCAGCCGCCGGCGCAATGGAAGCTGGCGACGAGGTTCCTGGCGCAAGATACGGTGTGTGCTCCGGCGCCGTCGTCGCCGGCAGGTTGGCGTCCCACGGCGCGGCGAGCGAACCGGCCGCCGCTTGCGGCGGCGCGGCAGTGGTCGCCGCACTGCGCGCCTGCGCGGCCGCCGCCGCTTTTTCCTGCGCGCGCAACTCGCGCTCGCGTTGCAGCGTGGCGGCCAACGCCGGCGACAGTGTCGTCCACCGCACGCGCGGCAGTTCGGTTTCGCTGCCGGAAAGGATCAGGTCCAGCGCACGCACGCGGCCGTCGCTGTCGCGGCGGGCGACGAGTTCGAGATCGCCGTCGCGGCTCGCAAAACGGTCGTCGGCATAGGCATACAGCTCGCGAGCAGCGCTGCCGCTGAACTGCAGCGCCACGCCGCCGCTGCAAGACAGGCGCGCGAGAACGTCGCCGTCGACGGCGTAGTCTCCGCAGTAGTCCGCCAGCTTCGCCGGCGCCAGGGTGATTTCAGTGCGCGTCACGTTCGGCGCGCGCCGGCTCAGTCGCGGCATCGGCACGATCATGCCGTTCTCCGACCAGCGCAGGCTGTCGACCTGGCCGCGTGCATCGCGCTGGAACGACAGGCGGATGGACGAGTGCTCGGCCGCGAACAGATCGGGCGACAGCGGCAGCAGCTTGATGCCGAGGCGTCCGCTGGCCTGGGCGACCAGGCCGCCCGCATTCGCGCGGATCAGCAGCGAGCTGCCCGGCGAAAATTCGTAGAGGCCGGTGTAGTCGTCGGCAACGAAGCCCGGCGTCGCCGCTGCCGGTGCCATCGGAAAGGGCGGCAGCGCCGTGTCGTCGAGCACGGCCAGGCCCAGCGGCTGCAGGCTTGCGTCGGCGTTGGCAGTCAGCGCGAGCGCCTGCTGGCGGTCGGTGCGAAAACCGAAGAACACCGCATGGCCGTCGCTGCCGCCGCTCTGGAAGACCAGCGGCCACTCCTGGCCGTCCACATGGACCGTGCGTATGCGCCAGCCGAGACCCCAGCGTTGCTGCGCATCGCGCGGCTGGCGCGACAGCAACAGGGCGGCGCGCAGCGGCGAATCGCCGGGCCGCAGCATCGCGCGCAGCAGGCGCGCGAGATCCTGTGTGCTGCTGTGCAGATGGACGGGCAACGGCGTTTCCGTCGTCGCGGCAGCCAGCATTCTGCCGTCGCGACGACCAACCTGAGTGCCGGTGCGGCCTACGCCACTGGCGCTGAGCTGCAGCGGCGTCGTCACGCGCTCGGCCAGTGCGCTCGCGAAGCCGTCGCCGTGCGCACGGCCGAGCAGCCAGGCCAGCAGCACGTTGCCCAGCGGCGATTCGCGCGGGGCAATCGTGTTCGGCAAATGGTAGTTGGCGAGAAAATCGAGCAGATCGGTCTCGCGATAGTCGCGCCACGGATCGGCCGGATCGGCCGGAAACAGGTTGGCCGGCAGCGGCGGCAGACCGCTGTCCTGGGCGGCGAGCTGCTGCAATGTCAGCGCGCAGACACGCGCGTCCGCGCAGACAAAGCCGGCAGGCAGATAACGGCTGAGCGGATCGTCCAGACGCACGCGACCCGTGCTGGCCAGATCAGCGAGCAGAAGTCCCGTCAGTGCGACGCCGGCATCGCCGAGCAGCAGGCGCCGGTCGGCCGCCTCCGTGCTGGCGGGGTACGTCGTCGTGCTGCCGGTCGACTGGACCAGATAGGCGGCGGCGACCTGAGGCCAGCCGCCCTGCGCCGTCGCGTGTTCGAGATAGGCGGCGGCTGCGGCCGGCAGCGTGGCGCTGGCGTCCGTGTCAGCTGCCGGCGCCGCCACCGGAGCGAGCAGGGCGGTGGCCAATAGTCGTAGAGCAATGCGCATGGCGCGCAAGCATAGCCGCTGCGGCGTCGCCGTCGCGCTGGCGCGCGTCACGGCGAGGTGCAGAAAAAAGCCGCAGCTTGCGCTGCGGCTTCGTGTAAAGAGAGTCACATCCCTGTGGACTCGGTTGCACCTGTGGAGGGGAGTGCGGGAAATTCGACCCGCAACATGCCGTGAAGTTCCTCAGCCGCACTTGTCCGGCGTCTCGCGCCAGACCACCGGTTCCCAGTACTCGCCGCCGACGCGGCTGTTGCGCTTGTCCTCGTTGAACCGGGCTGCGAGGTAGTACGTCGTGTCGGCCTTGACCGTGACCGTCAAGGTCTTGACCTCGGGGCCGTCGCCGAGCCGCGTCGGATTCAGACGCCGGTAGACCTTGGCCGGAATCAGCTCGACGAGCTTGAGCTCATGGGTACCGACGCCGACGCGGAACTGATGCACGCCGGCCGGGCCGGTGGAATTGCCGTCGATGGCCAGCAGCTTCACGCCATAGAGATCCTGCTGTCGCGGCGCCACGTCGAAATCGTTGAAGCGGGCGCAACCGCTGGTGCCGCCGCCATTCTGCGGCTCGCGCCGTGTGGCGCCGGCGATGGCCGTGCTCGCCATCAGTTCGTCGCGGCCGACCTTAAGATGAATCGGTGGCAGCACGATGCTGCTGAGTTCGCCGCGCACAGTCAGCGGCTTGTCCTCGCGCTGCAGGCTGAACTCCAGCGGCGCGCCGTCGGCCAGGGAATCGACCAGCGTGCGCATGGTCGTGGCCGCCTGCGCGTGGCCGGCCGGATCGGCGCCGAGCCCGACCAGGCTGTTGCCGTTCACGCTGACGATGCGGTCGCCGGCCTTGATACCCATGCGCTGCGCCGCACTGCGCGGCGTCACGCCGAGCACGCGCAGGCCGTCACGCGCGCGTTCCGCGTTCGCGCTGTCGACGAGCAGGCCGAGGTTGTTGACCCGCCGCGCCGGCTCGTCCAGCGTGAAGGCGATGTCCTCGCCGTTCTTGTCGGCGAAGGCGCCGGACTCGATCAGCCGCGCGAGCGCGAGCTGCACCTCCTCGCCGAGACGTTGCTCGACCGGAGCCGGCTGGGCTGAAACCGCCGTCGCCAGGGCCATGCCCAGCAGCGCCAGCATTGAATGCTTGACCATCGACATCACCGTTCTCCACTCAGATCCGCGTCAGCTGCGCGCCATCGGCAGCCACCGCTATCAGACTCGACAACACTTCGTTGCGCTGCTGCCATAGCGGCAGCAGTTCCTCGGCCGGGGCGCCGCGGTCGTAAGCCCGCTGCAGGGCCAGTTCGGCCGCGCGCAGCTCGGTCTCGCCGTCGTCGGCAAGCGTTCCGTCCAGGCCCGCGTAGCGCTGCTCCAGTTCGTGCGACTGCCTCTGCAGCTGGGCCAGCGGACTGCCGTTGACCGGTACGGTCGGCGCGGACGGCAGCAGCGTGGCAAGGGCGGCGAAGGTCAGCACCGCGGCCATGCCGGCGCCCCACTGCACGAGGCGGCGGCGTTGCCGTCGGCGCAGATGCGCTGCTTCGATGCGCGCCCACAACTGCGGCGGCGGATCGAACTCCGGCAGCGCAGCCAGGCGCAAGGCCTTCAAACTCAACTCCGGCTCGGCCATGGCGAGATCTCCACTTCGGTGGTATCGGGTCGCAACCATTCCTGCAGCCGCCGCAGTGAGCGCGACAGGATGGACTTCGAATAACTCTCGGTCTGGCCGAACAGCTCGGCCAGCTCCTTGTGCGTATAGCCCTCGAGCTCATGCAGCACGAGGATAAGACGTGCCCGCGGCGGCAGGCGTTGCAGCAGACCCATCACGTCGTAGGCATCGGCTGCCAGCGTGTTGCCGGGTTCCGCCGCATTGGCAAACAGCAACTCCGGGTCGTCCGGATCAATGTGCCGCTGGCTGCGCAGCTGGTCGATCGCGGCGTTTACGGTCATGCGCTTGAGCCAGGCGCCGAACGGTGCGTCGCCACGGTATTGGCGGATTGCGTCCATGAGCTTGAGGAACACGTCCTGGACGATGTCCTCCGCCGCCGCGGAGCTGCCGAGCACGCGCATCGCCAGCGTATAGCAAGGCCGTGCATAGGTGCGATACAGCGTCGCGTGAGCCGCCACGTCGCCGCGCCGCGCGCGCGCCAGGGTCATCTCGTCGACGAGCTGCGCGAAACCGGTGCGAATTTCGGTCGGATTCATGTCCATGCAAAGCGCTCGACGGACGGGAGAGCCGCCGCGTCGCAGCCGTCGCGAAAAAACGCGACGCCGGCGGCTCGGCGTCAGCCGCGCCGGGCGACGCGAATCTCCAGGATGCGGCCACGTTCGACGAACAGCCGCGCCTGGCCGGACTCGCGGTTCACGCTGACCGTGACGCCGGCAGCGCTGACCTCGATGACCTTGCCTTCGATTTCGCGGCCGCCGCTGGTGATCAGCACTACGCGCGCGCCCGGCTGGCTGCCCAGCGCTTCGTAGGAAATGACCGCGAACGGCCGCTCGCGTTGCGCTTTTTCCGGCAGCCGGTCGATGCCCGGGCCTTTCCAGACCAGGGCCGCGGTCGAACCCGGCGGCGGCGGCGGCGCCGAGGGCAGACCAGCCAGACGAGGGTCGAAACGCGGATCGTTGCGCCCGGATGGGCGGCTGGGCCGGGTAGCAGCCACATCGGCTGATTCCGGTTCGGGCGGTGTCGTGACTGGCGTGGTCGCGGGCCGGCTGACGTCGGTGCTGCTGGCCATAGGCGGCAGAGACGGCGGCGGCGGCACCTCCGCGACGACCGGCGCCGGTGGCTTGGCGGCCGGCGGCTTGACCGGCGCTGCAGCGCCGGTCGTCGTCGCGAGCACCGGGTTTTCCGGCGGCTTGACCACGACCGTTTCCGGTTCCGGCTCGGCCAGCGGATCATGCATCAGCGCCAGGTCGATGCCGGCCAGCGCCTCGACCGGTTCGGCCAGGAAGAACAGTTTGAACAGCACTGGCGGCGCGTCGTTGTGGCGGGCGGTCAGGTTGAGCCAGCGCAGCACCTCCTCGGGATCGTAGGTGTCGTACTGGGCCGGCGCGATGTCCTCGCGCGGCAGGCTCAGGAGCTTGATCTCGCCGCCGCCGCTCAGCAGCTCGCGGTAGATCTCGACCACGCCTTCGGCCGGCACGATGTGCGAGGCCTTGAGCCGTTCCTGCACGCTGGCGATGTGCCGGTCGATGAAAGCGTCGACGTCGAGGCCGGTCTCGCGCGCGCAGAACTCGTTGCGCCGGCGCAGGAAGCCGTCGTCGCGGTAGCTGAAATCGGCCGAGGCGATGCGCAACGCGTCGCGCGCGGCGGCGCTGTCGAGGATCTGCGGCTGGAACTGGCGCAGCTCGGTGCGCAGCGCGACCGCGCCGAACGGCGCGTTGTCGATGCGCAGGTCCGCTTCCAGCTGCTGCCCCGCGGCGTCGTAGCGATAGTCCAGATCAAGCTGCGGCGTGCGCGGCTGCAGCTGGAGGGCGCTGAAGTTGGCCGCGGTCAGCTCGGTGACCGCGCCGCAGGCGAAGGTCTCGAACGGAGCGAGGCTCTGCGCGCCGAACCATGGCGGCGAACTGGCGCCGGCGAGCTTGCGCAGGGCCGGCAGATTCAGATCGTTCAGCCGCAGGCCGAGCTGTTCGGGCGGGCTGCTGTCGCGCGTGATCGAGCGGCGCAGAGTCCACAACACGCCGGGCGTACGCAGCCGCAGCGACGACGCGCTGAACGCGGCGATCTCGTGGCCTGGCTTGGGCCGGAACTGCACGCCGCTGAGTGTCACGTCGCCGTCGAACGAGCCGCTGGCGCTGGTCCAGCTCAGCTCACCCCAGCGTTGCACGCTGTCGGCCAGCGCCTGCGCCTGTTGTCCGGCGGCGAACCACAGTGCGAGCTTGAGCCCCAGCGCAAGCACAACGGCCGATAGCAGCAAGTTGCGCAGGAGCTTCCACATGTCGACGACAGGCCTCGACCGAGCGTTCAGGTTCAACCGGAACTTAGCCCGTTACGCCTTGGCCGACAACTGGGCGCGGTATCAGTCCGGTGGTGTCGATGACACCGGCATGACATCGTCGAAACAACGCAGTTCGCGCGCTGCGCCGCGCCAGGCCAGATGGCCGATGCGCGGCGCGGCGACCGGCAGCGCGCGCAGCTGCCAGTGTGCCGCTGTACCACCGTCGTCGGCGATCCAGGCCAGCCTCGGCCGCGGCGCCGCGAGGTCGAATTCAAGCCGGTCCAGGCCGAAGGCCAGGCCGCGGCCCAGCGCCTTGAGCACGGCTTCCTTGGCGGTCCACAGGCGCAGGAACACGGTCTCGCGGTCGGCCGCAGCGGCGTCTTCGACCGCCTGCGCCTCGGCCGGCCGGAAATAGCGCCGCGCCAGTGCGACGAAGGGTCGCACGCGGCCGGGTGTTTCCAGATCGACGCCGAGCTCCACGCCGCGCGCGATCGCCAGCGCGGCCGCCGCGCCGCTGTGGCTCAGGTTGAATGCGAACGAGGCGTCGGCCAGCGCCGGCTTGCCGTGCGCGCCGATCTGCAACGCGTCGGCGCCGAGCTCGCGGCCGGCATAGGCCGACAGGCGCCGTCGCAGCCAGGTCTGGGCGGCGCTGCGCCGGGCCGCCGGATCGGTCTCGATGAATCTACAAAACCACAAATGTATTTCACTGTCGGCCAGCACCGGCACGGCGATGGACGGGGGCGGGACGGGGGCGGGCATGGGCCATCCTCGGCCGCCGCCGCCGCACCGGTCAAGCAAGCGGCGCCGGCTTGACTACAATCCCGGTCCGGTTCCCGAGGGTGCTGCGATGATCGCTGGCTGGACCCTGCTGCTCGTATCCCTGGTCTACGTCGCACTGCTGTTCGGCATTGCGTACTGGGGCGACGCGCGGCCGCTGTATCCGGGCCGGCCAGGCCTGCGGCCGTGGATCTACAGCCTCGCCCTGGCCGTCTATTGCTCGTCGTGGACGTTTTACGGCGCGGTCGGCAGCGCGGCGAACTCGACGCTGGGCTATCTGCCGATCTACCTCGGGCCGATCCTGCTGTTCGTGTTCGGCAGCGGCCTGATCGAGCGGCTCACGCGCGTCGCCAAGGCCAACAACATCACCTCGATCGCCGACTTCATCGGCACGCGCTTCGGCAAGTCGCATGCGCTCGGCGCGCTGGTCACGCTCATCGCGATGACTGCGGCGATTCCCTACATCGCGCTGCAGTACAAGGCCGTCGCGCTCAGCATCGGCGTGCTCGGCAAGGGCCATGCGGGCAGCAGCCCGCCGGCGGACCTGCTGCAGGATTCGGCGTTCTACACGGCGCTGATGCTGGCTCTGTTCGGCATCCTGTTCGGCACGCGCCGGGTCGATGCGACCGAGCACCACCACGGCATGGTGCTCGCGGTCGCGGCCGAGTCGCTGGTCAAGCTGATCGCCTTCCTGGTGATCGGCATCTACGCGCAGCAGCAGTTGGGCGGGACCAATGTCGTGCCGGCCCTGCCGAGTCCCGACTGGAACCTGCCGGCCGGTTTCCTGGCCCAGACCCTGCTCGCGTTCACGGCCATGTTCTGCCTGCCGCGCCAGTTCCATGTCGGTGTCGTCGAATGCGAAGACCCGCAGGACGTGCGCCGCGCGCGCTGGCTGTTTCCGCTGTACCTCGCGCTGATCTGCGCGTTCGTGCCGGTCATCGTCGCCGCTGGCCGCAGTGCAGCGGCCGGCACCAGCCTGAGCCCCGACGTCTGGCTGCTCTGGCTGCCGCTGGCCCACGACAACAACCTCCTGGCGCTGCTGGCCTACATCGGCGGTTTCTCGGCCGCGACCGGCATGGTCATCGTCGCCTCGGTCGCGCTGGCCACCATGATCTCCAACGACCTGGTCATGCCGGCGCTGCTGCGCATACGCGCGCTGAAGCTGGACCAGCGACACGACCTGTCGCGCATCGTGCTCGGCGTGCGCCGTGCGGCCATCGTCGTCCTGAGCCTGCTCGCGGTGGCCTATTACCGCGCGATGCCGCAGGGCGCGCAGCTGGCCTCGATCGGTCTGCTGTCGTTCGCCGCGGTCGCGCAGTTCGCGCCGGCCATCGTTGCCGGCCTGTACTGGCGCAGCGCGAGCCGCGTCGGCGTGCTGGCCGGCCTCGTCGCGGGCTTCGCGGTCTGGACCTACACCCTGCTGTTGCCGAGCCTCGGCGACGCCGGCTGGTTCGACGCGCGCTGGCTGCAGACCGGCCCGTTCGGGTTGAGCTGGCTGCGGCCGCAGTCGCTGTTCGATCTCGGCGGCTGGCATCCGCTGACCCACGGCACGTTCTGGTCGCTGCTGGCCAATGCCGGCTGCGTGCTGATCCTGTCGCTGCGCTACCGGCCGAGCATGGAAGAGCGCCTGCGCGCGGCGAGCTTCCTCGATCTTTCCGCCGACCGCGGCAGCAGCGCCGCCGGCGAATGGCGCGGCCGCGTCAGCGTGGCCGACCTGCGCGCGATCATCGGCCGCATCATCGGCGAGCGCGGCGCGCGGCGCGCATTCGACGACTACGCCGCGTCCAGCGGCAAGCCGCTGCAGGATGCGCTGGCCGCCGACCGGCCGCTGCTGCAGCACAGCGAACGCATCCTCGCCGCGTCGATCGGCGCCGCATCGGCGCGGCGCATGCTGACCAGCGCTCTGCGCGGCACCGGCCTGGATTTCAGCGAAGCCGTCGCGCTGCTCGACGAGGCGTCGCAGGAACTGCGCTACAACCGCGAGCTGCTGTCCACGACGATGGAGAACATCTCGCAGGGCATCAGCGTGGTCGACGCCGACATGCGCCTGGTCGCCTGGAACCGGCGCTACATGGAAATGTTCGGCTACCCGGACGACTCGGTCTATGTCGGCCGGCCGATCGCCGACCTGATCCGCTACAACGCCGAGCGCGGCGAGTGCGGTCCCGGCGACGTCGAAGCGCACGTGGCCAGGCGCCTGCAGCACATGCGCGCCGGCACGGCCCATGTCTACCAGCGCGTGCGCGCCGACGGCAGCGTGCTGGAAATGCGCGGCCAGCCGCTGCCCGGCGGCGGCTTCGTCACGACGTTCACCGACGTCACCGACTACAAGCGCGCCGAGCAGGCGCTGCGCGAATCCAACGAAACCCTGGAGCAGCGCGTATCGCAGCGCACGGCCCAGCTGTCGACCGCGCTGGCCGCGCAGGAGCGCGCCAAGTTCGAGGCGGAGGCGGCCAACCAGTCCAAGACGCGTTTCCTCGCGGCGGCCAGCCACGATCTGCTGCAGCCGCTGAACGCGGCGAAGCTGTTCACCTCGGCGCTGCGCCACCAGCCCAACCTCGACGCCGAAGCGGCCCAGCTGGCCGAGCGCATCGACACCGCGTTCCGCGCCGCCGAGACCCTGCTCGACGCGCTGCTGGAAGCCTCGCGCCTGGACGCCGGCAAGTACCGTCCCGACATCGCCAGCGTCGCCTATGCCGACGTCATCGAGCCGTTGCAGCAGCAGTTCGCGATGATCGCCGAGCGGCGCGGCCTGCAGCTGCGCATTCACCCGAGCCGCATCGTCGTGCGCACCGACGCGCACCTGCTCAGCCGCATCCTGCAGAACTTCATCTCCAACGCGTTGCGCTATACGCGCAGCGGCCGCGTCGTCGTCGGCGTGCGGCCGCGCGGCAGCGAGGCGCTGATCCAGGTCTGGGACACCGGCCCCGGCATCGCGCCGGCGCAGCAGAAACGCATCTTCGACGAGTTCCAGCGCTTCGATCAGGCCTCGCCCTGGGGCGAGCAGGGCCTGGGCCTGGGCCTGTCGATCTGCGAACGCATGGCGCGCATCCTCGGCCATCGCCTGGCCGTGTATTCCCAGCCGGGCAAGGGCAGCTGCTTTTCGGTGCGCGTGCCGATCGTCGCGCGCCGCAGCCATCATGTGCCGCGCCCGGCCGAGCGCGAAGCTTCGACGGCCGAACTCGCGCCGCTGCACGTGCTCTGCCTCGACAACGAGCCGGCGATCCTCGAAGGCATGAATGCGCTGCTGTCGCGCTGGGGCATCAGCTGCGACCTGGCCGCGACATTGGACGAAGCGCACCAGGCCGTGCAGCGTCGCCGGCCCGATCTGATCATCGCCGACTTCCATCTCGGCACCGGCCAGGACGGCATGGAAGCGCTGGCCGAACTGCAGGCGCGCCTGACGCCGCCGCCGCCTGCGGCGCTGCTGACCGCCGACCGCAGCCCCGAGCTCAAGCAGCGCGCGCGCCTGCGCCACTACGCACTGCTGCACAAGCCGGTCAAACCGGCGGCACTGCGCGCGCTGCTGTCGGCCATGGGGCGCTTGCCGACGGCGCGCTCGGGCACCTGAGACGTGTCCGGCCCCGGAGGACCGGGCAGCCCCGGCCGCCGTGCCGTCGCGTTGATCCGGCCTCAGCCTGCCGGATGCTTCACATGCTCATGGCCGCCGCGTTGCTGTTGATGCCGACCTCGAACCTCGCTGCAACCGACGCCGCGCGCGAGCCCGATCCCATTACCTCATGCCGCGAAGATCTCGGCGACGCGCGGCAGGTTCTGCTGAAGGAGACCGCCGCACGCCGCCTGCGCCGCTCGCCGATGCCGCAACACTTCCCGATGTTCCACCGCAGCCAGCTGTCCGGCTGCGCGCGCCTTCGCTTCCTGATCGACGACCACGGCCGCGAGCAGGAGATCGTCATCGAGCGCTTTCATCCGCACGCGCCGCTCGCGCGCAGGGCGAACGGCCTGCTCGAATCGATGGAGTTCGAGCCTGCCGTCGGCGGCGCCGACGAGGCATTGATCATGATCGAGCTGAAACAGCAGGAGCCGGACGCCGGTCCCGCACGGCCGGATGGCGACTGAGTACGCCGCGAGGCCTCAGGCCTCGTCGTCGACCAACGGCAGCGCCGTGTTCGGGTCCAGCGCGAGCTGGCTGGCCGCGAGCGCGACCTGGGTGCGATTGTTGCAGCCGAGTTTGCGCATGATCGCGGTCATGTGCGCCTTGACGGTCGCTTCCGATACGCCGAGTTCGTAGGCGATCTGCTTGTTGAGCAGGCCCTCGGCAATCATCGCAAGCACGCGGAACTGTTGCGGCGTCAGCTCGGCGACGCGCGCGGCGATCTGCGCCTCGTCGTCCTGCAGCGGTGTGGTGCTCGCGCCCATGGCCACCGGCAGCCAGATCTCGCCTTCGCGCACGTGGCGTATCGCGTCGACGATGGTGTCGGCCGAGCTGGACTTCGGGATGTAGCCGGCCGCGCCATGGGCCAGAGCGCGCCGCGCGACGCTGCCTTCCTCGTGCGCCGATACGACGATGACCGGCAGGCCCGGATGCTGGCCGCGCAGGTGAGCCAGCGCCGAGAAGCCGCGCGCGCCGGGCATGTGCAGATCCAGCAGCAGCAGCTCGGCTTCCGGATGCGCTTCCACCAGGCTCAGCAGCTCCGGCACGGTGGACGCCTCGAACAGGCTGGTGCCGGGCGCCGCCTGGTTCAGGGCGCGGCGCAGCGCGTCGCGGTACAGCGGATGGTCGTCGGCGATGAGGATCTCGGACATGCGCCCGAGCATCGCATCCGCCGTCCTCCTCGGCAACAAGCACGACAACGCCCGAGCAGGCCGGCATCGCCGGCCCGCCGGGATTGCGCCGGTCCGGCCTTCAGGCCCGGATCAGGCGCTCGTCGACGAGGCTCTGCACCACGCCCGGGTCGGCCAGGGTCGAGGTGTCGCCGAGCTGGTCGGTCGCATTCTCGGCGATCTTGCGCAGGATGCGGCGCATGATCTTGCCCGATCGCGTCTTGGGCAGGCCCGGCGCCCACTGCAGATAGTCCGGCGAGGCGATCGGGCCGATCTCCTTGCGCACCCAGGCGACGAGTTCCTTGCGCAGCTCCTCGGTCGTGGCCTCGCCCGCCTTGAGCGTCACGTAGGCGTAGATGCCCTGGCCCTTGATGTCGTGCGGACAGCCGACCACGGCCGCCTCGGCCACCTTCGGATGGGCGACCAGCGCGCTTTCGACCTCGGCCGTGCCGATGCGATGGCCGGAGACGTTGATGACGTCGTCGACGCGGCCGGTGATCCAGTAGTAGCCGTCGGCGTCGCGACGCGCGCCGTCGCCGGTGAAATAGGCGCCCGGATAGGTGCGGAAATAAGTGTCGACGAAACGCGCGTGGTCGCCGTAGACCGTGCGCATCTGGCCGGGCCAGGAGTCGGTCAGGATCAGGTTGCCCTCGCAGGCGCCTTCCTGCACCACGCCGTTGGTGTCGACGATGGCCGGCACGATGCCGAAGAACGGCTTGGTCGCCGAACCGGGCTTGGTGTCGATCGCGCCGGGCAGCGGCGTGATCAGCGCACCGCCGGTCTCGGTCTGCCACCAGGTGTCGACGATCGGGCAGCGGCCTTCGCCGACGACGCGGTTGTACCACTCCCAGGCCTCGGGATTGATCGGCTCGCCGACCGTGCCGAGCAGACGTATCGACGCGCGCGAGGTGCGCTTGACCGGCTCCTCGCCCTCGCGCATCAGCGCGCGGATCGCGGTCGGCGCGGTGTAGAAGATCGTGACCTTGTGCTTGTCGACGACCTGCCAGAAGCGGCTGACGTCGGGCCAGTTCGGCACGCCTTCGAACATGACCGTCGTCGCGCCGTTGGCCAGCGGCCCGTAGACGACGTAGGAATGGCCGGTGACCCAGCCCACGTCGGCGGTGCACCAGTAGATGTCGTCCTCGCGCAGATCGAACACGCATTCGTGGGTATAGCTGACATAGGTCAGATAGCCGCCGCTGGTATGCAGCACGCCCTTGGGCTTTCCGGTCGAGCCGGAGGTGTAGAGGATGAACAGCGGGTGCTCGGCCTCGACGGACTCGGGCGCGCACTCGGCGGACTGGCCCTCGACCAGCGCGGCCCACCAGCGGTCGCGCGGCGTCTGCATCGCGATCGGCGCGCCGGTGCGGCGCACGACGAGCACCGTCTCCACCGAAGTCGTGCCCGGCCGCGTCAGTGCTTCGTCGACGTTGGCCTTGAGCGCGACCTTCTTGCCGCCGCGCAGGCCTTCGTCGGCCGTGATCACGAGCTTGCACTGCGAATCGGCGATGCGTCCGGCCAGCGAATCGGGCGAGAAGCCGCCGAACACGACCGAATGCACCGCGCCGATGCGCGCGCAGGCCAGCATCGCGACGGCAGCCTCGGGAATCATCGGCAGATAGATCGCGACGCGGTCGCCCTTGGCGATGCCGAGATTGCGCAGCAGGTTGGCGGCACGGCAGACATCCGCATGCAGCTCGCGATAGGAAATGCGCCGCGAATCCGACGGATCGTCGCCCTCGAAGATGATCGCCGTCTTGTCGCCGCGCTCGGCCAGGTGCCGATCGAGGCAGTTGGCGGCGACGTTGAGTTCGCCGTCGCCGTACCAGCGGATATGCAGATCGTCGGCGGCAAACGACACGTCCTTGACCTCGGTGAACGGCCTGGTCCAGTCGAGCCGCTGCCCCACACGCGCCCAGAAGCCTTCGGGATCGCGCACCGATTCCGCGTACAGCGCCTCGTACTGCGCACGGTTGATGCGGGTTTGCGCGGCATACGCCTGATCGACCGGGTAGATCTTCTGAGACATGACTGTATCCTTATCTACATAGCTAGAAAGCAGCAAAGTTTCGCGCCGTCGGCGCCCCTCCCCTGCTGCAATGCATCAACAGTATCCGAGGCTTACGCACAACCAATCCGACTTTAGTCGAAACGAGCAGATGCTTCGACCAATGGCGAATAGGCGGCCAAATCTGCCGGGCGCAACCTCGGTCGGCCAAACACCTTGGGAGGGGTTCAATGGCTATCACGCATCGTTGTTCACTACGCCGCAGCGTACTCGCGGCTGCACTGCTGCTCTCGTTGAGCGGCGCCGTTCACGCCGACAGTCGCAGCGAAGCCGCACTTGAGGCACGCATCGCCCAGCTCGAGCAGCAGCTGGCCGAACTGAAGACCGCCGTCGAAGCACAGAAGAAAGCCACCGCCGCCGCACCGGCCGCTGCTCCCGCACCCGCGGGACCGGCCGCCGCCGGCGTGAAGCTGCCGATACAGACCACGACGTTGACGCCGGCCTCGACACCGGGCACGACCGTGAAGATCGGCGGCTTTATCAAGGCCGATTTCATGGCCACGCGCACCGACTCGGGCCAGCTCGCCGACTCGGCGACGGGACGCGACCTGTATGTGCCGTCGCAGACACCGGTCGGCGGCAAGGGATCGAGCACCGACTACGACTCCGGCGCCAAGTTCTCGCGCCTGGGCATCGGCATCGACACGGTCACCGACAACAACGACAAGCTCGGCGCGTTCTTCGAATGGGATTTCTTCGGCGGCGCGCTCGGCAACGAGAACTCGACCAACACCTACGGCCTGACCCTGCGCCACGCCTACGTCTACTGGAACCAGTGGCTGGCCGGCCAGACCTGGTCCACCTTCATGGACACGGCGGCACTGCCGGAAGCGGTCGACTTCATCGGCCCGACCGACGGCGTGGTGTTCGTGCGCCAGCCGCAGATCCGCTACACCACCGGCAATTTCCAGATCTCGCTGGAAGATCCGCAGACCACGATCATTCCGCGTGGCGGCGGCGCGGCCGCGAGTTCGGATCGCGGCGCGATGCCCGATGTGGCCGCGCGCTATACCTGGAAAGGCAGCTGGGGCCACTTCGGCGTCGCCGCGCTGTTGCGTGATCTGGCCGTCGACCGTCAGGCCGCCGGAACCACGCCGGCAATCAAGGACAACACGTTCGCCGGCGCGCTCAGCGTCAGCGGCAAATGGAACCTCGGCGAGAGCAACGACATCCGCTACCAGCTGAGCGGCGGCTCGATCAGCCGCTACATCGGTCTGGGCGTGACCTCCGACTCGGTGCTCGACAGCGCCAACGATCTGGAGACCATCGACGGCTGGGCCGGCTACGTCGCCTGGCGCCACGTCTTCAACAAGCAGCTGCGCAGCAACCTGATGTACGCCCGCAGCGAATACGACAACCCCGTGGCCTACACCGGAACCGGTGTCACCAAGAACTCGCAGAGCTTCCGCCTGAATTTCATCTACTCGCCGCTGCCCAAGCTCGACGTGGGCGTCGAGTACATGGTCGGCCGGCGCGAGATCGAAAGCGGCGCCAAGGGCGACATTGATCGCCTGCAGTTCATGGCCAAGTACTCGTTCTGAGGAGGATCACGAATGGCTAGCGTTCCCTACGAAGCCAGCGGCTCGGCGCCGCTGACCCAAGGCCACAAGCGCGTGATCTTCGCGTCCAGCCTTGGCACCGTGTTCGAGTGGTACGACTTCTATCTGTACGGCTCGCTCGCGGCGATCATCGCCAAGCAGTTTTTCACCGCGCTGAGTCCGACCAGCGGCTTCATCTTCGCCTTGCTCGCCTTCGCCGCCGGCTTCGCCGTGCGTCCGTTCGGCGCGCTGGTGTTCGGCCGTCTCGGCGACCTGATCGGCCGCAAGTACACGTTCCTCGTCACGATCGTGATCATGGGCCTGTCGACGTTCCTCGTCGGCATCCTGCCGAGCTATGCGAGCATCGGCATCGCCGCGCCGGTGATCCTGATCACCCTGCGTCTGCTGCAGGGTCTTGCGCTCGGCGGCGAATACGGCGGCGCGGCGACCTACGTCGCGGAACATGCGCCGCCGGGCAAACGTGGCCTGTATACGAGCTTCATCCAGACGACCGCGACCCTGGGCCTGTTCCTGTCCCTGCTCGTGATCCTCGGTACGCGTACCTGGCTCGGCACCGAGGCTTTCGACGCCTGGGGCTGGCGCATTCCGTTCCTGCTGTCGGTCGTGCTGCTCGGCATCTCGGTCTGGATTCGCCTGCAGCTCAACGAATCGCCGCTGTTCCAGCAGATGAAGGCCGAAGGCAAGGGCTCGAAGTCGCCGATCAAGGAGAGCTTCTTCTCGAGCAACGGCAAGATCGCACTGCTGGCGCTGCTCGGCGCGACCGCCGGTCAGGCCGTGGTCTGGTACGCCGGACAGTTCTACGCGCTGTTCTTCCTGACCCAGACCCTGAAGATCGACGCGACGACCGCGAACCTGCTGATGGCCGGCGCACTCGTGCTCGCGACGCCGTTCTTCGTCGTGTTCGGCTGGATGTCGGACAAGATAGGCCGCAAGCCCATCATCATGGCAGGCTGTCTCATCGCCGCGCTGACCTACTTCCCGATCTTCAAGGGGCTGACCCACTACGGCAATCCGGCGCTGGCCGCCGCGAGCGCGACCGCGCCGATCACTGTCGTCGCCGATCCGGCTCAGTGCGCGTTCCAGTTCGTGCCCGGCGAACTCAAATCGCACGTGACCTTCCGCAGCTCCTGCGATATCGCGAAGGGCTATCTCGCCGGCAAGAACATTCCCTACGTCAACGAAGCCGGTCCCACCGGCAGCGTCGCCAGCATCAAGATCGGTAGCCAGGTCATACCGAGCTTCGACGGCGCCGGCCTCACCGCCGATCAGTTCAAGGAGCAGGGTGCCGCGTTCACGAAGGCCATGGGCGCCGCAGTCACCGGTGCGGGCTATCCGGAAAAGGCCGATCCTGCGCAGATCAACCATTTCATGGTGTTCGTGCTGCTGACCATACTCGTGATCTACGTGACGATGGTCTACGGCCCGATCGCGGCCTGGCTGGTCGAACTGTTCCCGACGCGCATACGCTACACCTCGATGAGCCTGCCCTACCACATCGGCAACGGCTGGTTCGGCGGCTTCCTGCCGACCACGGCCTTCGCCCTGGTCGCGGCGACCGGCAACATCTATCAGGGACTGTGGTATCCGATCGTCGTCGCGCTGATGACCTTCGTGATCGGCAGCCTGTTCCTGCGCGAGACCAAGGACGTCGACATCTCGCAGTAGCCCCGCAACGCACTGCTGGAAACCCGGGAGGCGGCCGCAAGGCCGCCTCTTTTTTGTCCGCGACATCGCTCCCTGTTGGTGATGCCGGTTCTGTTGCGCCGGACCAGGGGTATGCGCAGGTGTTACGGAAAAATGGAGGTTTTACCGGCGATTAACACAGGTCGTCTCGGGCCGTGACACAACGGACTGAGAGACTGCGCCGTGTGCGGGCAGTGCTGCTCGTCGATCTTCAGGGGATGGAAATGATGACATCGGTAGCGCCGGCGCGAGCCGGCCTGGTGGCGCGGCTGTGCCAAGTGCTGGCGGTGGTGTTCGGAGCGGTGCTGGCCCTGCCGGCCTGGTCCCAGGTGCAACGCACGTTCGTGAACCTGGGTTTCGAGCAGCCGTCGGCGGGGACGGCGAGTTGCTATTTCCAGGTGGCGGACACGCAGGTGCCGGGATGGACGACGAACCATCCGGGTCAGGCGGGCAAGGCGTGTGCGCCGGGGATTGGTGCGACGACGGGACCGCTGATCGAGATCTGGGCGAACGCGTTCAGCGGGGTGAACGCGCGCGCCGGCACGCAATTCGCTGAGCTCAATGCGGAAGCGGCGTCGCGGATTTACCAGAACGTGTGTCTGGCGGCCGGCGAGCCGATCGCGTGGCGGTTCAGTCATCGGGGACGGCAGAGTGCGACGACGGATGATGTGACGGAATTTCGCGTCGGTGCGACGGCGGGGACGAACCGGGTGGTGCGTGCGGGCACGCAGAACGACGGCGGCGGCGGGGTGGTGACGTGCTATGGCACGGCGAGCGCGGACGGGGGCGTGAGCGGCAACGCATGCACGTCGGCGCTGGCGACGTTCGGCTGGCGCGACTACAGCGGTGCGTTCACGTGGCAGGGGGCCACGGGCGTGCAGGCGATCGGTTTCGAGGCGGTGTCGGCGGCCGGCGGTGCGACGATCGGCAACTTCATCGACGACATCCAGGTGACGTTGCGGCCGTTCGTGGAGCTGTCGGCGGCGACGGCGACGGTGGCGGAGAACGGCACTAGCGGCTGGCCGACGTTGCGGGTGGTCGGCACGGTGCCGGCCGGCGGGATCGTGGTGCCGCTGGCGGTGCAGGCCGGTGGTACGGCGCAGCGCGGCAGCGATTACCAGACGGCCAGCGGCAGCGACACGTTCAGCGTGACGATTCCGGCGGGCGTGTACGACGGCAACGACATCGCCCTGCCGATCAGCACCCTCGACGACACGCTCGTGGAGGACAACGAATACCTGGACCTGTCGATCACGGCCTCGCCGACGGACTATGTGCTGAGTTCCACGCGCACGTGCGGTGCGGCGCCGGTGCTGGGCACGCGCGTGACGCTGCGCGACAACGACGTGGACCTGGCGGCGAGCCTGGACGCGCCGGCGTCGGTGCGTGCGGGCGCGGCGCTGGTGTATACGGCGACCTACCGCAACCACACGGCGCAGCCGTTGAGCGGGGACACGAGCGCGCATGATGCGAGCGTGACCCTGGCCGGCACGACGCCGGCGGGGCTGACGATCACGGGCTGGACCTGTGCGGCGGCGGGCAGCGCGCGCTGTCCGGGCGGCGCGCCGGGGGCGAGCGTGGCGGGCAGCGGTCCGATCGCGGGCACGGTGCTGCTGCCGGCCGGCGCGGGCGACCGCGGTGACGCGGTGACGTTCACGGTCGGGGCGAGCGTGGCGAGCGACCGCTGCACGCCGATCCCGCTGAGCGCGGCGCTGAGCGTGCCGGCGGGGCTGAGCGAAGCGACGGGGGCGCAGGCGGGGTTCGTGACGCCGGTGCCCGCGGGGGCGAGCGACAACACGGCGACGCGTTCGGTGACGAGCGTGTGCAATACCGCACCGGTGGCGCAGGGCGCGAGCACGGCGGTGGCCACTACCGGCAGCGTGGCGATCACCCTGGCGGCGACGGACGCCGACGGCGATACGCTGACCTACCGCGTGCTGGCGGGTCCGGCGCACGGCACCCTGAGCGGCACGGCACCGGCGCTGACGTATACGCCGGCCAGCGGCTATGTCGGCAGCGACACGTTCACGTTCACGGCCAACGACGGCACCGTCGATGCGGCGACGGCCACGATCACGATCACGGTGACCGCGGCGAATCGTCCGCCGGCCTACAGCGACACGGCGCCGACGCAGGTCAACGAAGGATCGACGTATACCTTTGCCAATCCGAGCAGTGACCCGGACAGCGGCGACACGTTGGGCCACGTCCGCGTGGCCGGTCCGAGCGATCTGAGCGTGAACGCGGGCAGCGGTGCGGTCAGCTGGCCGGCTTCTTCCGCACTGGCCGGTTCCAACGCGCTGTCCAACACCCTGTGCCTGGGCGGCGGCCCGACGGTCAGCACGACGCCGCCGGCGGCGGACGTGGTCGCGATCGTCGACCTTTCCGGTTCGATGTTCGGCGAGCACGCGTGGACCGCGGACGTCGCCATTCCGTTGCACGCGTATCTGACCGCCAACGGCATCGGTACGGGCGGCGAGCCCAACCACTACGGTCTGGTCGGATTCGACGCGACGTCGGTGAACATTCCGATCGGCGGCCTGCTGATGGGCAATCACCAGGACTTCCTGACGGCCACGGCGCAGCTGGCGATCCGGGAAGGCGGCATCGAGGACGGCTGGAAGGCGCTGCACGAGGTGCTGGTGGGCTATCCGCTGCGCCAGAGCGCGGCGCGGCAGCTGCTGCTGGTCACCGACGAGGACCGCGACGCGGTGGCCACGACCTTGACCTATGCCGGCGTGCTGGCGGAACTGCAGACCTACCGCGCGACGGTGACGGCGGTGGTCAACGCGCGCTTCCGCTGCGGCGATACGACCGCGGCGCTGGGCCTGGGTGCGGATGGCCTGGGCTACAAGGCCGACGGCATGGGCGGCTTCGTGACCTGTACCGGCGCGAGCGCGACGAGCGGGGACGGCACGACGATCGCCGACTATGTGAACCTGGCGCTGGCCACCGGCGGCACCGCCTGGGACATCGAGATGCTGCGCGACGGCGGCCACGTGGCCGAGTCGTTCACGAGCGCGCTGATCGCCGCGCAGGTGCGCGACATCCTGACCCAGGAACCGACGGCGGCGCAGGCGGACCTGTTCGTGCAGGACCTGCATCTCGTCGAAGGCGCCAGCCTGGTCGAGGTGACCGTGGGCAACCGCGGACTCGCGACCGCGCAGCCGGCGACCGTGACCTTCGCCGCCGACGGTGCGGCCTTCGGCAGCAGCGACGTGGGGACGCTGGCCCCCGGCGCGAGCGTGACGCGGCGTGTGCCGTGGCCGGGTGGGGATCCGGCGCAGCTCAGTGCGGCGATCACCGCGCCGGGCACGATCGACTGCCGTGCCGACAACGACGATCTGGCCGTGGTCCTCGCGCGGGTGCGCGTGACGGACGCCGGCGGACTGGCTGCGCAGCGCCAGTTCAGCATCGGCGTCAGCGACGTCAATGCCGCGCCGACCATCGGTTCGGTCGCACCCACCGGCGTCGTGCCGGGCGACCGCTATCTGTATGCCGTGCAGGCCAGCGATCCGGATCGCGGCGATGCGCTGGCCTATACCCTGGACGCGGCGCCGGCAGGCATGACGATCGACCGGCTGACCGGCGTCGTCCACTACGCGCCGACGGCGGCGCAGACCGGCGCGCAGGCGGTGACCGTGCGCGTGACGGATCTGGCCGGACTCAGCGCCACGCAGAGCTACACGCTGACGGTCGGCAG